>WNGA01008353.1_pt1 | contig 14211 bp, 11 predicted proteins | sample 5400061 | NCBI WGS metagenome assembly WNGA01 (sample SAMN13153366, study PRJNA577476) | soil metagenome | isolation source: 100 cm soil or saprolite under grassland replicate 2 | place: USA:California | collected 2016-06-15 | reverse complement strand
AGATGAGCGTGCTGATGAGCTCCTCGGGCTCCCCGAAACGACCAGCCGACGTATGATCGATGATCGCCTGGCCGCGTGGGGTCAAGCTATCGTCGGCGTTGAGCAGCAAGCTGCGGTTTTGCTCGCCGATGAAGAACCCTGGCGCGATCGCGTTGACCCGCAGCCCCGCGCCGTATTTGCGGGCCAGCTCCACCGCCATCCAGCGCGTGAAGTTGTCCACCGCCGCTTTAGCGGCCGAATAGCCCGCCACGCGAGTGATGACGCGCTGCGCAGCCATCGAGGAGATGTTGACGATACATCCTCGCGCAGCCTGGCGCTGATCGGCCGGCCGCCGAGCCATCGCCGCGCCAAAGACCTGGCTGGGCAGCAGCGTGCCGAGCAGATTCAGCTCGAAGACCTGCCGAAAGGCATCCATTGGCAGATCGAAGACGGTCGTTCCTTCGCTCAGGGTGGCGGCGGGCACGTTCCCTCCGGCCGCGTTGACCAGGATGTCGAGCCGGCCCCAGCGCTCCAACACCGCATCGCGGGCCGCTTCGAGCTGCTCCTTTTGGAGTACGTCGGCCGGCACGGCCATCCCCTCCCCCCCGGCCTGATCGATCGCCGCGACGACCGCGTCGGCCTGTGGCTGGCGGCGGCCCAGGACCCCGACCCGCGCGCCAGCCTGCGCGAGGCCGCGCGCCATCGCCCCGCCCAGCACGCCGGTGCCGCCGGTCACAATCGCCACCTGGCCGTCCAGGCTGAACAGATCGGCCAGTAATGTCATGCTGCCCTCCTCGATTCTAGACAAGGAGAGAAGGAGACTCAGACTTGCTCGATCACCTTGTCTCCCCGTCTCCCCGTCTCCGTGTCAAGGTTATAGGCGCGCTTCGCCAGGCCATAGGCGCACTCACGGGCCATCTCGGCCGCGTCCTCCTCGTCGATCAATCCGCGCACCGCCAGGCCGGCCAGCCAGTTGCAGGTCACCCGCCGCCAGACGTCGTGGCGCGCCGGGATGGACGCGAACGCGCGGGTGTCGTCGTTGAAACCGGCGGTGTTGTACAGGCCAGCCGTCTCCACCACCTGCTCGAGATAGCGCTGCATTCCGTTCACGCTGTCGTAGAACCACCAGGGCGGCCCCAGTAGCATGGCCGGGTAGTGGCCGGCCAGCGGCGCCAGCTCGCGGCTGTAAGTGCTCTCGTCGAGGGTGAAGAGGATGAGGCGGAAGCGCGGATCGTTGCCGTAGGCGTTCAGCAAGGCGTGCAGATTGCGGGTCCATTCGGTTGGCACCGGGATGTCGGCGCCCTTATCCAGGCCAAAGCGGCTGAAAATCGCGCTGTTATGATTGCGCAGGCTCCCGACGTGCAGCTGCATCACCAGCCCGTCTTCCACGCTCATGCGCGCCAGCTCCATCAGCATGTGCGCGGTGAAGCGCGCCGCGTCGTTGTCTTCGGAGCGGTCCCGCAGGGCGCGAACCAGGATCGCGTCAGCCTCACTATTCGAGAGGCGGGCGGTCGCGGGTGTCACGGCACTGTGATCGGTCGCGGTCGCGCCCATCTGCTTGAAGAACTGCCGGCGCGCCTCAAGCGCGCGAATGAACGAGGCGTAGTCGACGATGTCGATGCCGGCCACGGCGCCAAGCCGCTCGACATTCGCGCGCCAGCCGGGCGCACCCAGGTTCACCACGGCGTCGGGGCGGAACGTCGGGCGTACGCTGGTGATTCCAGCCTTCTGCAGGGCTTGATGCTGCTCGAGGGTATCGGTGGCCGGGTCGGTGGTACACAGCACTTCGATATTGAAGCGCTGGAGCAAGGCGCGCGGCGCGAACTCCGGCCGCGCCAGCTGCGTTTCCAGGTGGTCGTAGATGCGCTGCGCATTCTGGCCGTCCAGTTTTTCCTCCACGCCAAACACGTTGATCAGTTCGTCGGTCAGCCACAGCCCGGTGGGCGTGCCGCGGAACAGCGAGAAGTGGTCGGCGAAGCGCTGCCAGATCCGCCGGTGGTCGGTCTCGACCGGCGTGCCATCCTGGGTCGGCACGCCCAGGTCTTCCATGGGCACCCCCTGGCTGTAGAGCATGCGGAAGACGTAGTGGTCGGGGATGATGAACAGGTCGGCCGGGGAGCCCAACCGCGCGTCCGGATCGGCCAGCAGCGCGGGGTTGACGTGGCCATGCGGGCAGACGAGCGGCAGGTCTTTGACCGAGGCATACAGCTGGCGCGCCAGGTCGCGCTGAGCCGGATCCGGATCGAAACAGCGATCGGGGGACAGACTCCACGGTTTGGTCTTTCTTTCGCGTTCCATACCTGCTCCTTCGCGTCGAACGCTCACCACAGAGGGTGGACCTGGATGTATTCGTAGGGATAGGGCAGCGGCACCTCGCTGGCCTGGTTCAGCCGGTCGATGTCAGCTCCACTCAATCTGCTGCTCACGCAGCAGGTCCTTGAAGGCTTTGACAGCCACTCGGAAAAGATCAGGGCCGCTGAAGCCGGAAAACGTGCCGGCGGCCGCTAGGTGTGGCTCCAGGGAGAAGAATCCATCAAATCCAGACGCGCGCAAGGCCATAATTGTCTCGCGGACCTCACCGTCGCCCTGGCCGGCCGGAACCACCTGGCCTGAGTCCAGCAGGGCGTCCTTGACGTGAACATATGCGATGAACGGGCGCAGCGACTCGTAGCCTTGGGTATGAGGCCGCACACCGCACTGGACAAAGTTGGCCGGGTCCCAGGCCGCCCGCAGGATAGGTGAGTTGACCTGAGTGAGGATGTCGAGGCAGCGGGCCGGTATATCGCCGTAGATCTCCTTCTCGTTCTCATGCACGAGCGTCACGCCGGCCCCCTCGGCCTGGCGCACCAGCCGGCCGATTCGATCCAGCACCTCGTCACGGTAGCGCGCAGGGTTCTCGCCGGCGGGAATGAAAAAGGAGAAGATACGGATATAGGGCGCCCCCAGCGCGTGGGCGACCTGCAGGGCGCGCCGGAAGCGGTCCAGGTGCGGCGCGAAGTCGTCGCGGATCAGGATCTTGCCGATCGGCGAGCCGATCGACGAGACCTTGACCCCGCGCCGGTCCAGGGTGGCCTTGACGGTCGCGATCTCGGAATCGCTCAGGTCGAGGACATTCTTATTCCAGACGCCGCGGAACTCCAGGAAGCGCATGGATTCCTCGGCCAGCGTGTCCAGCTGCACATCTAGGTCGGGTGATATCTCATCGGCAAACCCGGTGATTGTCCACATAAGCGGCTCCTTCCTCAGAACTGCGGCAGATACTCGGCGTGGCCCTTGAGCAGCTCGTCCAGCATCCGCGGCGCCGAACGGAAGTCGCGCACCAGCGGATCGTTCAGGAGCGCCTGCAGCGCCAGCTGGCGGTCGCCACTCAGCGCCGCGTCGACGATCAGCTCCTGGTTGATGACGTGCGGATGCACGGTGTTCAGCACACCGCGCGGCAGCGCGCCAACGCTGACCCCATAGGCGCCCGCCGGCCCGACCATACCCATGGTCTCGACCACCGCCTCGCGCGGCAAATTGTCGATCTGGCCGCGGTTGGGCAAATTGACGATCGTGTGCAGCGAGCGGCCGTTGGCGACCGCCGAAATAATGTCGACGACCTCTTCTTCTGAGCGCTGCACGGACAGCGGATCGGCGCTCTCGATCGCGGCCAGCACACCGGCCTGAGCCATGCGGGCGACCTCGTAGCGATGCTCGATCAGCGTCAGTCCGACGCCGTAATCCGCGCCTGCGTGGGTCTCCTCGGTCAGGAAATACGGGAAGAACTCCGCGACGTGCCGGTCGCCGGCAGCGGGCAGGTAGCCGTAGACGTCGAACAAGGCCAGCTTGACCTGCCAGTGATCGCGGAAGGACGGAAATGGCCCGGCGGCGCCGCTGGTTCTGACGGGAATCTGGCGTCGGCTTTTGAGATACTCGCGGATCATCTTGAAGCCATCCTGGCCCTTGATCTTCAGGTCCAGCAGCCAGATCATATGATTGACGCCGGCCACGCGCATCTGAAGGTCCTCGTTCGTCGCGTCGAACATCTCCTTCAACGTGCCGCGCACGCCGAACAGCTCGTGGCACAGGCCGATCGCCTTGAGGTTGGTGGTCTTATTGATCGCGCGGGTCAGGGTGGTCATGGGGTTGGTCAGGTTGAGCAGCCAGGCGTCGGGGCAGACGCGCCCGATCGTGCGGGCGATCCCGACCATCACCGGGATGTTGCGCAGGGCGCGCGAGAGCCCACCCGGCCCGACCGTATCGCCGACCGACTGGTAGATGCCATACTTGCGCGGGATGTCCAGGTCGTGGCGCATGGCCTCCAGGCCGCCGGTCGTGATGGTGATGATCACGAACTCGGCGCCGCGCAGAGCCTCGTTCAGCTCAGTTGTGGCTTCGACCGTAAAATCGGCCCCGGCGGCCGACATGATCTTGCGTCCCAGCCGCTGCAGATCGTCCACGGCGGCCGGATCGATGTCGTGCAGCACGATCGTGCCCGAGAGGTCTTTCGTGGCGGCGATGTCCCGGAGCATAATCGGAGTCCAGTTGTAGCTGCCTCCCCCAACGATGCAGATGCGTGTGTTCGCCATAGCTGTAGAATGCCTCCTGCGATTTTTTGAGATTAGAGATTGGAGATTGTTTTGGCATGCCAATCTCTAATCTTCTATCTCCTTTTTTAGACCAGATCGCTGGCGCGCAAGAGCGGCTCGCCGCGGTAAAGCACCTCGCCGGCGTGTGGCACGAGCAAAATACCCTCCTCCTCGCGGCCGGCCCACTCGTGCGGATCGATCGCCCGGTAGTCGGCGTAGCCAAGGTTGATCCGCCGGCAGCGCTCCTCCGGGATGCCGGTGGCCAGGGTCACCTGGATGCGCGGAGTCTCGATGCCGCTGGCAGGATCAAACGTGCCCATTCCTTTGACGTGGGTGCTGTGCGCCAGGATTCCACCGGGGATGTGCTTGAAGCGATCCCACTGCTTGAGAAAATAATCGCGCACGTGGTAGCCCACCTGGTCGATCACTCGACCGTGGGTGTAGGAGACCTCGGTGATATGTGGTGCGTAGATGATCACCTCGCCGTCGTCGGCGACCGCCGGCTCGGTCTTGTACATACCCTTGGCGGCGGTCCACAGGTCGTCGTAGATCTCCGCCGGCATCGCCAGAACGCGGTGAAAGGCGTGCGGCACTGTGATGACGTTGAGCCGCGCCGACAGGTCAGCGGCGGCGCTCCACGCGTCGGTATGCGACCCGATGTAGAGGCCGTGGAGCGCCGATCCCTTGAGCACCAGCGCCAGGCAGAGCAGCGGGCGGGGCACAAACTCCGCCGCCCGGTGGATTACCCGCCGCACCGGGGTATCCTTGACACCGATGGTGTGCATGCTGGTGACCAGCGCCCCCAGCCAGTGGGTAAAATTGATGATATCCGGCCCGGCAATGCCGGGGAACAGGTATTTCGCGCCGCCGGAGAAGCCCGCGACTTCGTGGGGAAACACCGGCCCACAGATGATCAGCTGGTCGTAGTCGAAGATCAGTTTGTTGAGGACGACCGATACCTCCTCGGCCAGCAAGCCGTCGGTCAGGCGCGACGCCTCCTGGCGGGCAATCACGCCGATCGTCTGCAAGGTCTCGGGCATGTCCCAGCGATGGTTGAAGACCTGGGTGTTGGGATACTGCTTGACCCGCTCCGCCGCCGAGGCGCCGACCAGCCGGCCGATCGCCTCCTCGGACATCGGTGGGTGGGTGCCCAGGGCGATCAGGTAGTCCAGCCGGGCCACGCGCCGCCCGAGCTGCTCGTGGAGCAGGCGAAACAGCAACGGAATCGGCGCGGTGCGCGTGCCGTCGGGGATGATCGCCAGCACCCGCTTGCCGTCCAGCGGTAGCGGATCGCAGGCCTCCGCCACCAACTGCCGCACCTCCTCGGGTGTGAGCGTTGCGGCCGTTGATCCTTTTCCTACCACCATCATGCGCTCCTACGTGCAAATGATTCGAGATGCCGCACGAAATGGCGCTCCAGTGTCGCGCTGTAGTCCTCCTCGTGCGCTTGCAGCGCGGCCTTCAGCTGTGTCCCAAAGCGGGCCAGGGTCGAGCCAAACGTGACGTGGAGCACCTGGCGGGCGTCGAAATCCTCCAGGAGGTCCGGCAGGCGCGCGTCGGGCAGGTCGGCTGGGGCCAGGATGCGGCCCACCTCGGCCGAGACGTGGTAGGAGGCACGGTCGTGCTCGTAGCGCTCGCGCGCGAACGCCAGGATCTCGCGGAACAGCGCCCGGTCCACCTGCGCCACCACGCGTAGCGCCTCCAGGTAGCTGGTTCCGGCCGTCTTCAGGTGAACCATGCCCTGCGCCAGCTCGGTGATGATCGGGTAGACGCTGAACTTATCCGAGCCGGAGTGCAGGCTGAGCTTGTAGGGCCCCAGAGCGCGGGCAATCGCGGCGTGCCCGGCCAGATCGGCGCGCAGTGCCTTCAGATCGCCGATGTAATCCACGCCCTTCTCGAAGTGGCCCACGTAGCGGGGCGCCAGGCTGACCCAGCGCACCCCCAGACGCTTCAGCTCGCTCGCGATATAGACGTGCTCTCCATGCGTGGTCGGCGTCTCGGTTTCGTCGACGGAAACCTCGAGCTCGAACGAGATGCCCCGCCCGGCCAGGTGGCGGTACATAGCCGCCACGTGCGCGACCGCCCGCGCATACTTGGCCGCTGCTCGCAGCACGGCCGTGGAATCCAGGACGATCTCGCGGTCTCCCAGGCTCAGGCGCTGCCCGGCGTAGCGCCGCTCCAGATCGGTTTGGCTGCTCTCCAGCTCGCGCCAGGGTAAGGCCTCCACTTTCCGCCGCACATCCTCCGGCATCGCCGCATCGACGTCGCTATCGACGTAGGCGCCAGGGTCGATCGTGTAGAAGGTGAAGCCAGCTGCGGCGCAGGCGTCGATGTCGGCTGGCGTCTTGAGATGATCGGCGTCGGCCCCTACCCCGCCGCGCCAGCCGGCCTGGAAGGTGCCCCAGGTCGCGTCGTCGAGCACGTCTTCGGGCGTTCTGCCGGTGCGCTCCATCTCACGAATAGACTGCTGAGCGAAGATCGGCGCGATCGTGCTGCCCGGCGCCTCGCGCAGCACACGTTGAAGCGCGCGCACATGGCCCGGCGTCGCCAGGCCCAGGCGGTCGCCGAAGCCCGCCGACGTGCTCAGCCCGATCGGGCTGGGCTGAAGCCAGGGGAGCGCGGCGCGGATCGCGTGTGCGTTAGCGTGATCCAGCAGGCAAAGCTTCAATACATATCCGGCCCGGAAATCGTCGTGCTCCCCGTGGAAGCGCTCTAGCAGCGGATCGTCCGATCGCCCCAGGACCGCCAGCCGCTTGCCGGTCGTCGCGCGGTCGAGCCACAGCGCCGCTGTGTCGTGGATTACGAAGGAGTCCGGCACGGGGGTCGCGCCGAAGTGCGCCTGGAGCTCGGCCAGGGAAAAGGGAAAAGTAGCGCTCATACTCGTTCCTCCATCCTTCATTCCATGTCCCACTGGTCGCGCATAAAGGCGAGCGCCCCGGCCGCCTGGGATTCCAGATCCTCCCAGGAGCACTCGGCCGAGATGCGCCGATCATAGCCAGTGGCGCGCAAGGCCGCCATAAAGCCAGGGTAATCGTAACCCGGCACGTCTGGAGCGCGGCGCCCGCCGCCGGCCACATGCGCATGTGCTAGCAACGGCCCAGCGGCGACAACGGACGACAGCGGCTCGCGCTCGATCTCAAGGTGGTATAGGTCGGCGAGCAACTGCAGCCCGGCGAGCCCACGCTCCTGGATGAACGTCTGGCACTCGGCCAGGCTGGTGAAGACATTCGTCTCGCCCTGGTTGAGGTGCTCGAGCGCCAGCGTGATCCGCGCGCGGCCAGCCTCGTCGGCAGCCAGCGACAGCGCGTCGGCGAGCTGGTCGAGCCCTTGCTCACGCGGCATACCGTCGGGAATACGCCGCGCGCCGCCGCTGCCCAAAACCGCCACCTCACCGCCCACTTGAGCCATGCGGCCAAAGGCGCGCCGCAGGTAGGCCTGCAGCGCCGCCAGATCGGCACGCGGCCCGACCAAGGGCAGCTCGGCGGGAACCAGTATGTTGAACGCCTCCGATCGTAGCGGCGCGGCCGCGATCCGGCGCAGCGCTGGTCGCGCCGCCGCATCATCTTCGAATGGTAGCACGGAGCTGGCCGGCAGCTCGCAGAAGTCGTAGCCGGCCCGCGCGAGGATGTCGATCTTGTCTGGCGGTACACAGCAGCCGAAGCGCATGGTCGGATGTCCTTTGCGTTTACACGTTTGCACGTTTGAACGTGCAAACGTTTCAACGTTCAAACGTTTCAGCGTCGCAGCTCGGCAAGCAGCGCGCTGTAGGCCGCGCGGTCGAGTGGCAGCGTCACGGGGCGATCACGGTAGCTCGAGAGGATGATTGCGCTGGCGAGTTCGAGCGACAGCAGCCCCTCGCGGCCGTCGCAGCGCGGCGGGCGGCCCTCCACGATCGCCGCCTGGAGATCCTGATAGACCGCCAGGTGACCACCGCCGTCGCCCGGCGCCTCGATCACCTCGGTGGTCACGCCAGGCATCCCGAACATCTCGGGGCTGGTCGCGCGATACTCGCTCAGCGCCGGCGTGAAGCGATGGATCGTCAACTGATCGCCCACCAGCTCGATCGCCATCCGGTCGCCGACGATCTGCAGCCGGCGCTGCAAGCCTGCTTCAACGGTATTGATGTTCAGATAGCCGGAGGCGCCGTTCGAGTACTCCAGCATCGCCTGGGCGGTGTCCTCGGTCTCGATCGCGTGGACGACCGTACGCGTCCAGCCCCAGACCTTCGCTGGCAGCCCGGCGAGATGGCAGAGCAGGTCGAGGGTATGCGGGGCCTGGTTCATCAGCACGCCGCCGCCTTCGCCGGCCCAGGTGCCGCGCCAGGTCGCGGTGCGATAGTACGCAGCTGTGCGGAACCACGGCTCGACGCACAGCACCCGCAGCAGCGCGCCGAGCTCGCCCGCGTCGATCAGCCGCCGGACCGATTCGATCGCCGGGCGGAAGCGCTGCTGGAAATTGACCGCCAGGATGCGGCCGGCCGCTTCGGCGGCCTCGATCATCGCGTCGGCCTCGGCGACTTCGACAGCCATGGGCTTCTCGACCAGCACATGCACGCCGGCGGCGAAGCAGTCCATAGCGATTGGCGGGTGGAAGGGATGCGGCGTGGTGATCACCGCGATATCGGGGCGCAGCTCCGCCAGCAGCGCCCGATGATCGGTAAAGAATGGGCAGCCGACTTCGCCGGCCCGCGCAGCCCCACGCTCGGCGTTGATGTCGGCCATCCCGACAATCTGGGCCTTAGGCACCTGTGCCAGCGCCCGCAGGTGGGTGGGCACAATGCTCGCAGCACAGCCGACGATCACATAGCGCAGCGAAGGGCCGTTAGATGTGTCCGCGTGCGACTGCATGGGATACGCCTCCTTTTCCTTTTGTCTCTTGTCCGAGCCAACTTGGAGACCCACCGGAATGGTACGCACCGCATGCGCATCGGCTGCCGACAGGTTTCGGAGCATCGAACGCGACCTAAGCGAAAGCCGGTGGAGAAGGAAAGCTGGACGATCTGGTGAGAGGTGATAGCGGTGGTGATGACGCCGTACCGCGAACAATGGAAGAACCAATCGCCGGCGCGTGGGCCAGGTGGCATCTCCAAGGTTCGCCAGGCGTCTGTTCGCGGACAGCGCACGACGCTCCGCTTACATACGCATATGAAGGTCGCGGCAGGTACTATACCACCCGCTTTCCCTACTGTCAAGCTATATGACATGTTGACAGTAGGAAGCAGTGAATGTGACCGCATGCCTCTGATGCTCGCCGGCCCCAGCAGGCCGGAGGGTCGTTGCAGCCCTTCAAGCCGGTTCGCCATGGAGTTGGTCACCCGCACCTCCAGCTGGTTGTCGCCGGCCCGGCAGATCTGGTCGATCGGCCACACGTAGGGCGCCCAGGCGCGGCTCCCCACCGTCGCGCCGTTCAGCACGACCTCGGCGATATCTCCCACCTGCCCAAGGTCCAGGAACAAGGGTTGCTGTACCTGGGCAGGCGTGAGCCTGAACGATGTCCGAAAGCACAGCCGCCCGGTGTAGGTCTCCCATCCCACGAGCTGGGCCCAGTCGCCAGGACAGGGCAGGTCGAGCAGGTTGCCTTCATCGTCGGAGACGTGCCAGGGACCGGCGATCGGGATCAGCACCGCACCAGGGAGGGGCGGCGGCGCCACCTCGGGTTGGGCCTCGCCGTGCGGGTCAACGCCCAGGATCAGGCCCTGTCGTCGCTCCAGGCGCAGATGGGTGTGGGTTCTGCCCTCAATCGTTGTGCCGGGCCAGGGCCGCACGGTCCCGTCCAGCGGGTCCCAATACTCCAGCGCGCCAGTTGCCGCCAGCGAGAGGTCACCCTCAAGCGCCTGCTCGCCCTCGTTGACAAACAAATAGAAATGGCGCTCTTCTTTGTGATAGTGCAGCACCCGTAGATCGGCTGCCGCAGGCCAATCGACATCGCGGCCAAGCGCTGCCACCAGTGAGTCGATCAGAGTCGCCGGCTGCCAGTTCATCAGCACCAGCCCGCCCGACGCGGCAAATGCGCTCAAGACCTCGTCGGCGGCCATAGCGGGCGGGTCGCAGACCACGGCCCGAAACCGGTGCTGGCCGATGTTCAGGCAACCGGTCTCAATCGTCGCCTGCTCGAGCGCCTCGCCGTCGATATACAGGAAGTCGATCTGGTTCTGGTACAGCCAGTTGGCTGCGATCCAGGCTGCGTTATTGGGGTCGGTCAGAACGGCTACGTCGCAGACTTCGTGGCCGTCGGTCAGCAGCCAGCAGACCCGTCGCAGATAATCCCCCAGAATCTGAAAGTAGGGCCACCAGCTATTATGGATGCCGATGTCCGGCTCACTTTCAAACGCGCGCCGCCCGCGGATGGAGTAGAAGCAGGCGTGGAGATAGAACAGATTGTTTCCACGGACCAGATGCCAGTCGAGCAGCCACTTGGCCTCGTCCAGGGTGAGCTGCCAGCCATAGGCGCCCAGGGCTTCGGTGGCGTTGCGCCGACCGCCTCGCACGGCGGCTGCGCTACTGGCGCATTTGGGTGCGCAGCTGTGCGGCCCGACCAGCGCCGCCTCGGCGCCTGGCGTGACCCAGCGCCAGACCATATCCTGCCCGGGCCAGTGAAACGATCGTAACGACCCGAATTCGTTGCTTTCCGCCGGATGCCCGGTCAGCGCGATCCCGTGCTCGCGGCACCATCGGCTCTGCGCGCCGTAGAACACCCGCTCCAGGCGGTCATACACGGCACGCGTATAGACCTGCCGGAAGTCGGCGGTGCGCGGGCCGCAATCCAGCCAGAGCGCGGGCAGCCAGCCGCGGACATCAGCATCCCAATCGGCCTGCAGATCATCCAGAAAGCCGCTGGTGAAGGGCCAGGGATCGGGGCCGCGCCTGGGGTCGCGCCCCAGCACCATCGGCTCGTCGGTGAACATCGCCACCACCGTTTGACCGAAGTGATCCTTCAGGTGCGCGTAATACTGATCGTGGGTATGGCGCAAGAAACACGCGACCGCCGCCGGGCTCAAGAGATCGCCGGCCGGCGGCGCGGCGGCGTGTTGATCCTCTTCCTCGGCAAAGACTCCGCGAATGGTGCCGCCGCTGTAGACGTTCCACAGCGCTATCAGGCGCCAGTCTCCCTCGGGCACCTCGTAGCGCACCAGCTCCGGCGCCTGCACGGCGAGACACGTCAGGCTGGCCGGGTCCAGGATGTTGGGCGCGATTTCGCGCCCCAGCACCACGCACACCAGCTCATCGCCCAGGGCGCGGCCGGGATTGGGGTGCCAATAACCGCGCGCCGGCCCTGTGATTCTCTGCTGGAGGGCAATCAGGCAGCGCGCCGCGTAAGAGGGATTCTCGGCCACCACCCGGCCCTGCGCTGATCCAGAGGGATAGGAGCCTTCGTCATACAAGACGACCTTCATCCCCAGCCGCGCCGCCTCCTCGACCGCGACGCGCACCAGGCGAAAGAATTCGGCGGTCAGATAGCCCACCCGCCGCGAAAGCCCGACGCGGGCGTGGGGAATGAAGCCGCCAAATCCCTTGGCGTGAAACGCGCCAATCTGGCGCAGCAGCTCGGCTTCGTCCAGGTCGTCGTTCCAGAACCAGAAGGGCATGATGCCGAACTCACGCGGCGGATCGACAAAAATGGTGTGGAGCGGGTGGGGTTCCATCTGTGACCTCGACACTTTTGCTAACGATCCGTGCCTCAGCCGATAAGATTTCCTACTGTCAGCAGCGGCCGGTCGCGCTTACCGCTCGGCAACCAGGGCAGCGACTTTTTCGACCGACGCGCCCACTGTGCTCAGCTGATCGAGCACCGCCGAAGAGGGCTGATAGACGAGGATGGTCGTTGCGCCCTGGTTGGAGACGGCGTCGCCAAGCGCTTTCAGGCCAGCCCCGGTTGCCTTATGGTCGTCCTCGTCGATGTCGTTGAATTCGCCAACGATCGCATAATCATGCGCAGCGGCATAGTCACGGCAAGCGGTGAACTGGTCCAGCAGAGTGGGACGTTCTTCTGAGGTGTTGGTGTAGGCATAGGACACAGCGTTGGTCATCGTGAAGTCCTTTCTGCCCAGCTACGTGGGCGCGCGGATCTCGCGGAGTCACATCGCGATGCGTAGGTTCTAGCAGAGTGTGTGCCATTAGGATCCTCAGTTCGTATCATGTTAGGCGCCGTCGTAGCCGGCGCTAACCCTGGTGGGCTTTTCTGTACACCTTTAGATTACCCGCCCCTCCGCCAACAGCCGTAGGCAGGATCATCTACGCGGCCGATGCCAGCGAATGCGCTCCCTCGTAGACTGCCCTCAGTCTAGAATGGAGATCAGCATGCTGCACATCGACCTCCTGAATGAAGAGGGCAAGGAACGGCACTACACCCTTGTGTGTGAGGCCGAACAGTGGCGACGGCAGCAGCGGACCCGGGCGCATCAACCCGGCCTGCGGGACCGTCTGCGCTTCCACATTGGTAGTCGCTTGATCGCCCTCGGCCTCCAGCTGAAGACGAGCACGCAGCCGGCATCACAACCTGACTAAGCTCGCACACAGCTATCTGACAGTTCCGCACATAGTAGCCGCGTTGGAATGGCTCGATCGGAGCTGGGAGTACACGACGTGCTCCCGGCTCCGCTGTATTGTGTGGACGGAAAGAAGCAGGTCCAATATTAGGTAAGATGAATGATCAGCTATCGATACGGCCAAGCGATCTCTACGCAGGGATCATCGAGGCTCGCGGTTGGGCTAAAGATCGATATGTTGAAGTTGAGATAGGTCTCACGCGGCGAATCAGCGACTTGATGGTGATGGTTCGCAATCCACTGCTGAACCGCGTCATATGCTTTCAGAACGCCGGGGAAAATGGACTGGCGGAGCGTGGTGACGGTGTAGGCCACCTGTGTCGCAGGGAGTTCCCGGACGTGGATGTCGTCGCTGGACTGGATGTCGCCGGCGATCGGCAGGCAGACTTCGACCTGGCCATCTTGATTTTCACGTACTGCACCATGATAGATGCTCATTGGCAGCCCAGCAACCTGGACGCCATTGGCTTGCGCATAGGCAGTCAGTGCCTTGATCGAGTTGTCCAGGTGGGCCTGAAGGTCTTTGATGAAGACCCTGTAATTCCGGTAGCTCAATGTAGGCGGTGATAAACGCCTCCTGCGCGGCATCCTCCGCTAAGTGAACATCGCCCAAGATGGCATACCCATATCCGACAGCCATATCTTGGAAGCGTCGGACTATCGGCTCGTAGGCGTCAGGATCACCCTGCTTTACCCCTTCGATGAGGGCCACTAAAGTCTTGCACACTATGTCCAGGCGATATCGCTGCTCTCTCTGGTTCTACTATAAGCCCCATTTGGTGGTTGAAAAGTTTCAAGCGTCGTGCCATTGTTGCTCTATCGCCGTCCATGCGCTCATTCACAATCGTGCCCACTGGGTGTATATTAGAGCGGCAGCATGCCGCGCAGCCCATCTGTGCGATTATTCTTGCACTTTTTCAGGAATCCACCAAGGCCGCGAAGGTTTCAAAATGCGGGTCTATTCGCGTTATTCGGGAACTCTCATATGAAAATGCCGGATGTCGAGCAGCGCTCAGGTGGCGCTGGCGGTCAAAGGCTCGATATGCACGCTGTAGCCGAGACGTTCGAGTCGGCGCTGCATCTGGGCCGCTAGCTGTTCCGTCCGCCGCGTGTCACGCA
>WNGA01011746.1_pt1 | contig 14212 bp, 9 predicted proteins | sample 5400061 | NCBI WGS metagenome assembly WNGA01 (sample SAMN13153366, study PRJNA577476) | soil metagenome | isolation source: 100 cm soil or saprolite under grassland replicate 2 | place: USA:California | collected 2016-06-15 | reverse complement strand
CGAAGCTCGGGGTAATGCGAGGTGATCTCACGGAGGTTGCGGCTCTCGAGCCGCAGATGGCCAGCCTCGCAGTAGGCGAGGGCCCGGACGCCATCCCACTTGATCTCGTAGGCCCAGCCCTCGTCGTCGCGAGGGAGGGTGGAGAGCGTTGCGAACATCGGCTTCAGGCCACGGGGCATCGGCTCCCGCTCGGGGTCGACGGGAGGATCCATGCGGTGGATCATCCAGTTGTCGCCGTTCGTCTGGAAGAGGGCGTACTTGCCCTGCACCCGCTCGCCGTGGAAGGTGACGATCAGCTCGTCGTCGCGGAGCTTCTCGGCGTCGTAGGTCCCGCGGTCCCAGATCTTCATCGTCCCGGCGCCGTACTCGCCCTTGGGGATCTCGCCCTCGAACTCGAGGTACTCGAGGGGGTGGTCCTCCGTACGAACGGCGAGCCGGTTCTCCTTCGGGTCCTGGGGCACGCCCTTCGGCAGCGCCCACGAGGCGAGCACGCCGTCGCGCTCCAAGCGCAGGTCCCAGTGCAGCCGCCGCGCGTGGTGCTCCTGGATCGTGAAGCGGTTGCCCTTGCTGCGCCCCCGCCTCTTACCGCCGCGCGGCTCAGACGTCTTCTCGAACGAGCGCTTCTTTTCGTACTCGGTGAGCTTGCGGCCCGCCATGGTCAGCCCATGGTAGGCGGGGAGGATCAGCCCTCGGTCCGGTGCGTTCCGAGGCCGCGTCCACCTGCGCGGCCACCGCCTGGTCTCAGCCGCCGTGAACCGTGCGGTGACAGCCCGGCAGCTTGACGGCGATCGGGCCGTCGCTTGAGATCCGGACCTTCGCTCCGCAGTCCACCCGTGCGCGTTCGACGTTGATGGAGCCCTTTGCGATGTTGGTCGCGGTGATGTCGATCTCGTCGTGGCGCTTGCGAGTGGGAGTCTTGCCCCAGGTCCGATACTGGCGGTCGAAGAGGAGCGTTCCGAGGTTTCCGCCCTCGAGGCTGCCGTTTCCCACCTGGGTCGACGACGGCTTGGGATCGCCCTTCCCGAAGCCCTTGGAGGTGGCGTCGATCTGCCCCTCGCCATTCGATGCGTCCCGGAACTTCAGGCCGCCCACCCAGTAGGCGTGGTCGCCGACGAGGCCGAGGTCCGGATGGTTGCGGGAGGCCTCGACGACATAGGTGACGTGCGGCGGGTTGCGGTGGACGCGGTGGGTCCCCAGGAACTCGGCCGCCGGGGCGTACTGGTCGTTGATCGCAAGCTGGAGATGGTTCGTGAACAGCGGGCTGCAGGCGGGATTCGCGCACGGCTGGTAGCGGTCCAGCTCGTAGCGGTATCCAAGGGAATCGAGCTGCGCCGCGGTGGCGTTGAAGAACGCCTCGTTGACGAGCTCGTCGCCGTGGTTGTTCCACATCAACACCGGCACGTTGCGCAGTGAGGCAAGCACGGAGTTTGTGGACCCGAAGCCCACGGTGGGCTGCGCTCTCGCGAACAGATCGGGGAACTGCGAGCCGAGCTTGAACGTTCCCACGCCTCCCATCGAGTAACCCGCGAGTGGAGGAGGAGGGTCATCCCGTAGCCGCGCGAGGGACGGGGAGTGCGCGGGATATAGATCGCGTACGGCTGCAGGCGGCCTCGGTACTGGCCCGGGCAGTTCGCCGACTCGACAAGGCAGGCTTGGCTGAAGTCCGCGCCCTGGGCGGTCTCGAAGTGGCTCGCCAGGATCCGGTCCATGGGACCCTGGCGCGGGACGTGGCTTTCGTCGCGGGCGCGACGGTGGAGCTTGCGGAAGCTCACGTTCGCGTGGAACCGAGAGATGTCTCCAGCCGCCAGGGCGGTTCCCTGATCGCGGTCTCGCCACCACGCGGCGGACGTGACGACCTGGAGCCCCTCCGTCGGGGACGGCAACGGCTCGTGCTCGCGGAAGGCGACGTTGAAGAATGCGGCGGGATCGGATGCGGCGCCCGCGCCGCCGGGATGGGTGGCGTCGGCGCTCTCCTGCGGCAGGAGATAGCTGTCGCTTGCCGCGTCCCACAGGCCGATGCCCGCCGCGAGGCGCACCGTTCGCCGGTGCGGGTTCCAGTCGCGATGCGGAATCCGGACCTCGATCTGGCGGCGATGCTTGTCGACCTCCACGCGGGGTTCGGGTCCCTTCACCCGGTCACCGCTTCGGGCGTGAACCAGTTCGCCAACGAGGTCCGATCCCTCGGGATGGACGGTCAGGAAGAGGTGGGCAGGCGATCGCACGTTGGCTCCGTCGGGGAAGGGGTGGACCTTCCCCTTGCTGCCGCCGATTGCGATCGAGAACGCCACCAGCGAGGGGTCCTTCAGGGTGTTGAGCGTGAGTCGAAATGCCGTGGAGCGGCGCAGGGGCTGGACGCGGAGCTCCACCAGGTCCGCTGCGTTATTCGCGTAGCTCGGATCCGTCGGATACGTGTAGGTCCCGTTCGGCTTGGAGAACAGATTGCCGGCCGACCGGGGATCGTTCGAGTCGGGCATTTCCCGGGCGCCGTTGTCGTCGTAGAGGAAATCCTGGTAGAGGAATTCTCCGTTTCGGTACGCGCTTGCCCCCGAGACGAGGATCGGGTGGGCTCGCCATGGCCCACGGTTCGTCAACTGCGGCGCGACGGCGGGCTTCCGGTACAGGATTTCGGAGCCGGGGTGCGGAGTGGGGCCGGCGTAGAGGGAGCTGGTCGTGGCAAGCGCCGGAACCGCTCCCGCCATCGCCAGGGCCGCCACCGCGACCCCGCTCGCAACGCCCCAGTTCAACCTCCGCTCCGGCACCGGACCGAGATCCTAGGCTGAACCCTGGAAGGCCAGCGTCAGTTGCAGGCTCGTGGGTTCCGTGAACAGGACATGAGCTCTGCGGGAAAGGTGCCCCCGGCAGGACTCGAACCTGCAACCATCGCCTTAAAAGGGCGTTGCGCTACCAATTGCGCCACGGGGGCACACCAGTCAAGCTTAGGGGCGCTTCGCCAGCCGGGCAGCGTGAGACTTCGGTGGTCGGGTTTCGCCGTCTAGGTCGACGTAAGTCGACCAGCGACGCACCCGGCGTCCGGCTAGTGCCGGAAGTGCCGGCGCCCGGTGAACGCCATCGCCGTGCCCGCCGCGTCGCACGCCGCGATCACCTCCGCGTCGCGCACCGAGCCGCCTGGCTGAACCAGCGCCGTCACGCCCGCGTCGATCGCGATCTGTGGCCCGTCGGGAAACGGAAAGAACGCGTCAGAGGCGGCGACCGATCCGGCGAGCACCTCAGCGGCCTCTTCCCCTCGCGCCTCCCGCGCCTTCTCGACGGCGATCCTCACGGAATCGACCCGGCTCATCTGACCGGCGCCGATCCCGATCGTCGCTCTGTCCTTGGCGATCACGATCGCGTTGGAGCGCACGTGCTTGCACACCTTCCATGCGAACCAGAGGTCTTCCCACTGGGTTTCGCCGGGGCTCGCTTCCGTCACAACCTCCATCGACTCGCGGGCCCGATCGATCCGATCGGGGTCCTGAACGAGGAGCCCGCCCCTCACCCTCTTCAAGTCGCGCTCGCGCGGCTCGTATCCGCGCTGCTCGCTCGCCTCGAGAATCCGAACCGCCTCCTTCTGCCCCAGCACCTCGAGCGCATCGTTGTCGTAGCCGGGCGCGATCAGCACCTCGATGAAGTGCTGGTGAAGGCGTTCAGCGAGCGCTCGGTCCACCGGCCGATTGAGCGCGATCACCCCTCCGAAGGCCGACAGCGGATCGCAGGCCAGCGCCTTCTCGTAGGCATCGGCGATCGACTTCCCGATCGCCACCCCGCAGGGGTTGTTGTGCTTGACGATCACGCACGCAGCCGGCTCGAACTCGTCGAGCAGCCGACGCGCCCCATCCAGGTCGAGCACGTTGTTGAACGACAGCGCCCTCCCGTGCAGCTTGGCCACCCGCGAGAGGACGTGCGAGCGCGCGCCGACCTCCACGTAGAGCGCCGCGTTCTGGTGCGGGTTCTCGCCATACGAGAGATCCATGAACTTCTCGTGCGCCATCACCCAATGGCCTGGGAACTCCTCGTAGCGGAGTCCGAACCAGCGACTGATCGCCGCGTCGTAGCGCGCCGTGAACGCGAACGCCTCGTTCGCCAGCCAGTGCCGCGTCTCCTTAGAGATGTGTCCGCCGGATTCCTCTAGCTCGGCGAGCACCGCGTCGTAGCTCTCCGGCTTCACCACCACGGCGACGAATCGATGATTCTTCGCCGCGGCGCGAATCATCGTCGGCCCCCCGACGTCGATGTTCTCGACGGCCTCCTCGTCGCTGACGCCCTGGCGCGCCACCGTGCGCTCGAACGGATAGAGGTTCACGCACACGAGATCGAACGGCTCGATCCCCTCGGCCTCGAGCGTGGCGACGTGGTCCGGGTCGTCGCGCACCGCGAGCAGGGCGGCGTGTAGCCGCGGATGGAGGGTTTTCACGCGACCATCCAGGATCTCCGCCGAGCCCGTGAGCTCCGCCACGTCGCGCACCTCCAGCCCTGCCTCGCGCAGCGACCTCGCCGTCCCTCCGGTCGAGACGATCTCGACCCCTAGCTCCGTGAGCCCGCGGGCGAACTCCACGACCCCAGTCTTGTCGGACACCGAGATCAGCGCGCGGCGCACGCGGACGGCGTGCTCGGCGGCATGCGACGGCTGCTCGCCGGTGGCCGTCGTCCCGGGGTCATCCATGCCTAAACAGCTCTTTCCTCATCGACGTGAACGAGTCGAGGATTCTCGGTGTCGACGCGGACCGCCCCTGCGGCGATCAGGCGGATCGCCCGCGGAAACAGCTCGTGTTCGACTCGATGGATCTCCTCTTCCAGTTGAGAGCGGTCGCGAGTGTATGGCACGTCGATGGCCCGCTGAAGGATGATCGGCCCCGAGTCCACCCCCTCGTCGACGAAGTGCACGGTCACACCCACCACCCGCACGCCGTGCTCGAGCGCCTGCCCAACAGCGTCGAGGCCTGGGAAGGCGGGCAGCAGCGCCGGGTGCACGTTGATGATCCGGTTGGGGAAGCGCCGCACGAAATCCGGCGACAGCAGCTCCATGTAGCCGGCCAGCACGATGAGGTCGACCCCTCGCGCGTCGAGCAGGTCGCCGATCGCGGCGTCGCGGGCGTCGCGATCCTCATGGTCCTCGCGCCGAAAGACCGCAGTCTCGACGCCCGCACGCCGAGCCCGCTCCAGCGCCTTCGCCTCCGGCTTGTTCGAGACCACGCACGCGACCTCGATCCCGTCTCGTCCGTGCACCCGGTCGAGGATCGCCTGCAGGTTCGTCCCGGTCCCGGAGGCAAGAACGGCGAGCTGGAAGGAGCTCATGCCCGGCTCGAGTCTTCGCCGAGCTCGTCCAGCTTGCGCATCGCCCGTGCCCTGATTTGCACCACATCCCCCTCCGCGGCATCGAGGCGGGCGGCGACCTCAGCATCGGGGAGGTCGTCGGCCACGCAGAGCCGGAGCACGTTCCGCTCGAGCTGGCTCAAGGCCACCCTGTCGGCCGCATCGTCTCCCTGGTACATGCGGAACCGGGTTACACGTCCGCCGTCGAGCGTCCACACGTGGACGTCCAGGCCGCCGTGCACCTCGACTCCGCTACCCCTGCCGCGCCCGGCCATCCGGACGAGCACGACCACGCTGTCGCCGGAGTCGACGAACTCCACCGGCTCAGCCGACAGCTCGGACCAAGCCTCCGTCAGCCGCTGGATCCACCCGCCGACGGCCTCACGGCCGTGAACCGGTCCTGGCTCGGGCAGCTGCGAATGGCCGCGCCACTCCACCTTGGGAGAAAGCGCTTCGACGATCTCATCCGTCTCCCCGGCGTTCCACGCCCGGTACCCGCGCCGGACGATCTCTACGTTCTCGCGCGACACCTCCGGAGGTGTCAGCGGCTGGCGGGGACGACGGCGATGTCCTCCAGCGCGAACTTGCCGTTGCCCTCACCGCCGTCGCCGAGCGGATAGTTGCCCGTGAAGCACGCGTCGCAGTGGTGCTCGGCCGGCGTGCCGACCGCCTCGTAGACGCCCTCCATCGAGAGATAGGCCAGCGAGTCCGCCCCCAGCTCCGCGGCGATCTCCTCCACGGAACGCTCGTGGGCGATCATCTCCTCGCGGGTCGACATGTCGATTCCGTAGTGGCAGGGATGGCGGATGGGCGGCGAGGAGATCCGCAGGTGCACCTCCCTCGCGCCGGCGTCCTTGAGCATGCCGACGATCTGCCGCGTCGTGTTGCCGCGCACGATCGAGTCGTCCACGACCACCACCCGCTTGGCGGCCACGATCTCCGGCAGCGGGTTGAACTTCATCCGCAGCCCGTGCTTGCGCAGCTCCTGCCCCGGCTGGATGAACGTCCGCGCCACGTAGCGGTTCTTGATCAGCCCGTCGTCCTGCGGGATCCCGGAGGCGCTCGCGAAGCCGTTGGCGGCGGGGTTGCCGGAGTCGGGCACCGAGATCACCAGATCAGCGTCCACCGGCGACTCCCGCCACAGGATCTCGCCCATCCGCCCGCGCACCCTCTGAAGCACGTCTCCCTCCAGCCGACTGTCCGGACGGGAGAAGTAGATGTGCTCGAAGACGCAGTGCGCGGGACGGTCGGAGGGAACGACCTGGCGAGTCTCGATGCCCTCCTCGGTGAGCGAGATCAGCTCGCCCGGCATCACCTCGCGCAGAAGCTCGGCGCCGATGATGTCGAACGCGCAGCTCTCAGAGGCCACCACATAGCGATCGCCCAGCTTGCCCAGCGACAGCGGCCGCACCCCGTGCGGATCTCGAAACGCAACCACCGCGCGCTTCGTCATCACGACCGTGGAATAGGCACCCTCGAGGCGCGGCATGATCGCCTCGACCGCGTTCTCGATCGGCCGCGCTTCCTCCACGGACAAGAGCGCCGCCATGATCTCCGAGTCCGAAGTGCCGCGGAAGCGCAGGCCTCGCTCTTGGAGCTCGTTGTAGAGCTCGACCGCGTTCGTCAGGTTGCCGTTGTGCGCGAGGGCAACCTCGCGCCCGTCGTCGCGCCACACCGGCTGCGTGTTCTCCCACGAGCCGCTGCCGGTGGTCGAGTAGCGCACGTGCCCGATCGCCATGTCGCCTTCGAGCGCCCGCAGCTTCTCCTCGTCGAACACCTGCGACACGAGGCCGGTCTCCCGCAGCGTGGTGATGTGACCGCCCTCGCAGGTGGCGATACCGGCCGACTCCTGACCGCGGTGCTGAAGCGCGTAGAGGCCGAAGTAGGTGAGGCGGGCGACGTCGTGCCCAGGCGCGTACACGCCGAACACCCCGCACTCGTCGCGCGGGCCGTCGCGGTCCGGGAAAGGCCGCTCGGTGGGCTTCATAAAGAGCTCTTCTCGGTGGAATGCAGAGCTTGCGAGGCAGGCGGGGACCGCCTACAACCGAAGGCTAGCAGCGAGCGCGGCGCGGGCCCAGGCGCCTACGGCTTCAGCTTGGTGACCGTCGAGTCGCCGAAGTTGGCGACCCAGACGGCCCTGTGGCTGACGTCGATGCTCCGTGGCGTCTCCCCTACCTGGATCGGCGAGCCCACCACCTCCCCGGTGTGCGGGTCGACCCGGTCGACGGCGTCATCCTCGCCGCCCGCGACCCAGACATAGCCGAGCCCGACGCTGACGCTTCGCGGCTTCGGGCTCACGCCGATCGGATCGCCGACCACCTGCATCGACTCGGGATCGATGCGCGTCAGCGTGCCGTTGAAGTTGTCGCTCACCCAAACCGAACCGCGGCCGACTGCGAGATCCGTCGGTGCCCCTGCGACGGGGATCGGCTTGCCGACGGTCGCCGCGGTCGAGGTGTTGACCTTAGACACGGTTCGATCACCGAGATTCGCGACCCAGACGGCGAATGGCGCGGCGGCGATCGCGCTGGGCTTCGAGCCGACCGCAACGGACCGCCTGACCTCGTTCGTCCGGGGGTCGATCTGCGAGATCGTGTCGTCGCCGCGATTGGCGACCCATACCCAGCGGTTGCTTGCCGCTACGTCGAAGGGCCGGTCGCCTACGGGGATGTTCTTCTCCACCGATCCGCCACCGCTTGGATCTATCTCGATCAACCTGTCGTTGCTCCGATCCGTGACCCACACCGATCCGAAGCCGAACGCAACCGAGGACGGCACACCCCCGATCTGTATCTCGTCGTCCACCGCCGTCTGGACGGGTGCGATCGAGCTCAGGAGGTGCTGGGACGGGCTGATCGCCCAGACCCGGAAGGTCCCCACCGACAGCGCCGAGGGGTGGGGGACCTTGATGGTCGCGGCCGTCTTCACCGCAGGAGCCTCCTCCGATCCGCCGCCGCCAGGTAACGCGATCACGACCGCGGCTGCGGCAAGGACCGCGAGCACCAAGACGCCGGCCACCAGAAGCGGAGCGCGTCTGCGTCGCGGGCGCGAAACCTCGGGCAATCGCTGCGTCACTGCCTGCGAGCCACGCTCGCCGAGAGCTTCGACTACGTCAGTCGCGAACTCCCCGGCTGAGGCGTAGCGGTCGGCCGGCCGCTGTGCCATCCCGCGGACGAGCACGGGATCGAGCGCCGGCGGGAGATCGGGCCCTTGCTCCGAAGCCAGCGGTCGCGGCTGATGCGCGTGGGCGAACATCGTCGCCAGCTGGGTCTCCCTGCTGAACGGCGGGGTGCCGGTCAGGGCGTGGTAAAGCACGCAGGCCAGCGAGTACACGTCAGTGCGGGGGTCGACCGGATCGCCACCGATCTGCTCCGGCGCCACGTAGTCGACGGTGCCGAGGAACTGGCCGGTACTCGTGAGCTCGCTGCCGGCGCTGGCGAGCTTGCTGATCCCGAAGTCGCACAGGAAGGCGCGTTCCTCGCCCTCGGACCCCTCGAGCAGGATGTTCGCCGGCTTCACGTCGCGGTGGATGAGACCCCGCGCGTGAGCGGCATCCAGCGCCGCGGCAACCTGATGCGTCAGGGCGGCGGCGTGAGAGGGTTCGAGCCGCCCGCGCTCGGCGAGCAGCTCATGCAGGCTCGGGCCATCGACGAAGCGCATGACGATGTAGAGCCGACCGTCGGACTCACCCGCCTGGTAGATCGGCGCCACGTTGGGGTGCTCGATCGAAGCCGCCAGCCTGGACTCCCGCCGGAACCGCTCCTGAAACGTGAGATCGTCCAACCGCTCGGAGGCGAGGATCTTCAGTGCCCGGATCTGCGCCAGCGCGGGGTCGCGGGCCCGGTAGATCACGCCCATCCCGCCGCGACCCACCTCGGCTTCGATCTCCAACCCGGCGAACACGGTGCCCGCGGCGAGGCCGCGGACAGCGGCGCCGTCGCCTCCTGCTGGTTCGGTGCGATCCCCTGTCTGGTCGTTCATACGTGCCCGCCTCGACGTTGATTCCCAGTCTAGGAGCTGGAATGCGACGATTCGGGCGTGACTGACCGGCTGCCAACCGAGGACCAGTCGCCCAGCGAGCTCAAGCGGCAGATCGAGCTGGAGCGCGAGGGACGCCCATTTGTCGTATTCAGGGGTGACGACGAGCAACTCGTCATCGTTCCGCTGCCGGGCGAACCGATGCTCGTTGGCCGCACGCAGCCGGACGGGATCAGCCTGCCGTGGGATTCGGAGGTGTCGCACCTCCACGCCGAGCTTCACCCAGTGGGTGGGGAATGGCTCATCGTCGACGACGGGCTGTCGCGCAACGGCACTTTCGTGAACGGCGAGCGCGTCATCGGTCGGCGGCGACTTCGCGACCGCGACCTCGTGCGATGCGGCAAGACGCTGCTCTTCTTTCGCAATCCGGCCGGAACGAAGCGTGCGGAAACCGCGATGGCAGCGGATTCGGCCCCGGACCGGATCACGGCCACGCAACGACGCGTCCTCATCGCGCTCTGCCGCCCGCTCGCCGCGGGAAGCTCCTTCGCTGCCCCGGCGACCAACAGGGCGATTGCCGACGAGCTCTACCTGAGCGTCGACGCCGTCAAGTCGCATCTGAGGGCGCTGTTCGAGACCTTCGGGGTCGGCGACCTGCCGCAGAACGCCAAGCGCACCGCGCTGGCCGAACGCGCCGTTCGCAGCGGCACCGTCACCCCGCGCGACCTCGCTGACGCCTAAGCGCGACCTGGGATCCCAGGCCCGCGTCAGCGCCGGCTTCGGGTGAAGGCGATTCCACCCTAGGGGACCTGCCGAGCGGCCCGTGGCGCCCCGATTCTCGTCATATGAGACGAGTGACGACCATTGCCTTGGTCGCCTTGAGCCTCTCGGCGCCTCCGGCCGCGACGGCCCAACTGGTGGCCAAGGACGTGAGCGCTCCAAGCGGCCTCTTCCAGGTGAGTCATACCTACAGCTCGACGGTCGCCGACTTCAACGACGACGGTTGGCCGGACGTCCTGCTAGTGCGCCACTTCGGGAGCTTCCCCGCGCTCTATCTGAACCAGGAAGGGACCTTCGTCGACGTCAGCGCCACCGCCTTCCCCACTAATCCGGACCGGCGCGACTTTCATTCCTGCCCGGCCGCGGACGTGAACCAGGACGGCCGGTTGGACTTCTACTGCACGATCGGCGGCGGTAAGGGCGGCACGAAGCCCAACCCGAAACAGCTGTGGCTACAGCAGCCCGGTGGCACCTTCGTCCAGCGTGCCGCCGAGTGGCACGTCACTGATCCGTACGGCCGAGGTCGCGAAGCCACGTTCATCGACGCCAACGGCGATCGGTACCCGGACCTGTTCGTCGGCAACACGTTTCCGCGAGTCGACGGGCACCGCTCCCCCAACCGCCTGTTCATCAACGAGGGCGGCGCCGACTTTCGCGACGCACCCGAGTACGGACTCGACCGCCAGGTCGGCGCCGACTTCACCGCCCAGGCAATCGACTTCGACCTCGACGGCTGGCAGGACCTCCTGGTCTGCGGCAAGACCGGCCTGCTCCTCTACCGCAACGTGGACGGCGAGGGGTTCGAGAATCTCTCCCTCAACGGGGAATCTCGAGGGAGCTGTCGCTTCGCGGCACTGGCGCAGATGAACCGGGACCCTCGACCCGACCTCGTTCGCCTCACCCACAGGGCGGTGACCATCCGGCTCCAGCGCCATGGCGCCTTCCGGGGCGGTGCCGCCTATCGGCGCGAGCTCTACGGCGGTCGCCAGCTCGGGCTGGGAGACGTGAACGGCGACGGGCTGGACGACGTCTACGTCCTCCGCACCGGCCACTACATCAAGCGGTTCAACGCCAATGTCAATGGCGACCATCCCGACCGCATGCTCGTCAACCATGGCTCCGGACACCGTTTCCGGAACATGCTGATCCCACAGACCCGGCGCGGCATCGGCGACGCGGTGGCACCGATCGACTACGACCGCAACGGGCTCACCGACTTCATCGTCATGAACGGCTTCATGAAGGCCGAGGGCCCGACGCGCCTGATCGCGTTCCACGAGGGCTCATGACTTCCCGACGTGCGGAGGAGCGCGCTCGCCTGGGCGCCCCCATAGGTGGTGACGAATCCCCCCTAGGGTGGCTTGGCGCGGGCGAGCTCGTGCCCGATGCTCGGAGCATGAAGCTCAATGCACGCACTCAAGCGCCTCGGCGCATGTCCATCGCAAGCCCAGTCGTCTTCCTGGTCGTCACCGCTCTCGCCGTGATCGCCAGTTGCGGTATGGCCCTGGCCGCCGCGGGAGACCTCGACAAGCATTTCGGCCACCGCGGGAAGGTGGTCCGGGACCTTGGTCGAGACGATGAGGCCGTCGCCGTTGCGACAAAGGGCGGCCGAAACGTCACGGTGGGCGACGTCGAGGTCGACGGTCACGAGCAGCTCGTCGTCTCCGAGTTCGATGCGGACGGGCGGCCGGACCGGGACTTCGCGAGCCACGGCACGAGGAAGATCGCCGTCCCGGGCGATGGCTACGCGCGAGACGTGGCGATCGAGCCCAACGGCAAGATCGTCGTCGCCTTCACGTCCGATGCGCCCGGCGCACAGCGGGCGTTCGGCGTGGCGCGGATTCGACCGGGCGGGAAGCTCGACAAGTCCTTCGACCACGACGGAATCCAGACCACCGGGTTCGGTGCTGGGTTCCGCGATGCGTATGCGGAGGGAGTCGCGCTCGGGCCCGAGGGCAAGATCCTGGTCGCCGGCGCGGTCTACACCGAGTCCTACGCGTACGACATCGCCCTAGCTCGCTACACGGCCGACGGTCAGCTCGACGGGTCGTTCTCGGGCGACGGGCGCCAGACGACGGACGTCGATCATGGAAGCGAGGGGGCCAACAGCATCGCCCTGGACGATTCCGGCCGGATCGTGGTGGGCGGCACGACGCGGCTGAACCCGACGAACGTGGATCGCCTGCTGGTCGCCCGATACGACACCTCCGGTGAGCTCGATCCGTCGTTCTCCGTGGGCGGCGTGTTGACGAGCAACGACGCGAGGAGCGCCGAGGACGTCGTCACCGTCTCCGGCGGGCGGATCGTGGCGGTCGGCACCGACGCCGACGACTTCATGGTTGCCCGGTTCACCGCGGTCGGGACGCCCGACGCCAGCTTCTCCGGCGACGGGGTCGAGGCGATCGACTTCGCCGACGGCGTCGACCAGGCGACCAGCGTCGCGTTGAGCGGCGAGAAGCTCGTCGTCGCGGGCGCGGCCCGAACCCGCCGCAGGGCGGACGACTTCGCGGCCGCGCGTCTCACGGGCGGCGGGCAACTCGACCGCTCCTTCTCGCACGGCGGCCTCCGCACCGTTGACCTCTCTGAGAACGACGATGAGGCGCTGGACGTGGCCATCGACTCGCGCTCGCGAGTGGTGCTCGCGGGCTCGGTTACGCACCGAGGTGGCGGCGAGGACGGAACTGACACGGGGCTGGTCCGGTGCTCGGCAGGGGCTGATGTGGGCAGCCGGCAGGGTCTCCCTACCATCGATTCCGTGGAAGGGAGCGGACTCAGCCTCGGTCGGGGACGCATCGCCCACGCTTCGGCGTGGGCGATGCGTCTAGCACCGTTCGCAGCCGCAGCGGCGGTCGCCGTCGTTGTGGCTGCTCCCGCCGGCGCAGAGACGTTCCGCGCTACGCGTACCGACGATCCCACGCCGAACGGCTGCAAGCCGCAAAACTGCTCGCTGCGCGAGGCGGTGCTGGCGGCGAACCACCATGATGGCCGCGACCTGATCGTGCTGCGAGCCGGAAAGACCTACTCGCTATCGCGCCGCGGCCCCAACGAGGACCGCGGGCAAACCGGCGACCTCGACCTGGTCGGCTCGGTGGTCATCAGATCCGTCGGAGACGGGCATGCGACGATCGACGCCCACCGGATCGATGCCGTCTTCGACGCGCGCCGTGCGCGTCATCCGCTGTTCACCGGCCTCGTCATCCGCCACGGCCGGCTCGCGGGAGGGGGACGGAAGGGAGCGGGTGGCATCACGGGCGGCCGGATCGAGGTCGTCCGGTCGATCCTCACGGACAACGCAGGCCCGGATGCGGGGGCAATCTCGGCGGGAACGCTGCACTTGAAGCACAGCATCGTCCGGCACAACAACGCGACGGGCTTTCTCTCGGCTGGCGGAATACGAGCCGAGGCAATGGCGCGCATCGAGGGCTCTCGCGTTGTGCGGAACCGAGCGCGGAATTTCGGAGGGGTGTTCTCCGACGGCTCGATGAATCTCAGGAACAGCGTGGTCCGCCGTAACCGAGCGGCGAGCACCGGAGGGGTAGAAGTCCAGGGAAGCGGCCATAGCATGACCTCTGTGATCAATAGCGGCATATCCCGGAACCGAGGCGAGGTCGGTGGGATCGCGGCCGGGCTACGGTCTGTCGTCGTACGCGACTCGCGAGTTGCAAACAACGTGGGCAGGAACGTCGGCGGACTCGACGCGTCCGTGCAGCAGGCGTTCATCGTCGCTGACAGCGTCATCAGCGGCAACACCGCGCAGGACATCGGCGGCATCTTCGTCGCAGGGATCGCCTGCGGGAGTTGCCATCGCCCTAGCCCGCATACGATCGTACGAACGACGGTTGCGAATAATCGCGGCGGCGGCCACCTCGGAGCGGGGGGAATCGAGACTCTCGTACCGTTGCATGTTCGCCAGTCAGCGCTGAACGGGAATCGCAGCCGTAATGAAGGTGGAGCCATCCACTCGTATCTGAGCCGCGTAATCCTGGTCAACTCGACGGTCGCCCGGAACAAGGCAGACGGCGACGGCGGCGGAATTGCCGCGTGGCACATGACGCTCCGTTCATCGACGATCGTGCACAACAGATCGGATGCCGACGGCCGGGACGGTGGCGCCGGAGGAGGGGTGTTCGCTCGATCTCCTCAT
>WNGA01021203.1_pt1 | contig 14214 bp, 10 predicted proteins | sample 5400061 | NCBI WGS metagenome assembly WNGA01 (sample SAMN13153366, study PRJNA577476) | soil metagenome | isolation source: 100 cm soil or saprolite under grassland replicate 2 | place: USA:California | collected 2016-06-15 | reverse complement strand
CCCGTCCTCGCGACAGCCAGATTGGCGCCCTTGCTTCTCCGCAAAGCGAGGTCATTGAGAGTCGTGAGACGCTGGTGCGGCGATTTCGTGAACTTGAAGAGATGTACCGCGATAGATCCGTGGAGCGCCCACAGCATTGGGGTGGCTACCTAGTTAAGCCTGAGCGAATCGAATTCTGGAAAGGCAGGCCGGGTCGCCTTCACGACCGGATCTCTTACGACCTTGAGCCAGGCGGCTCGTGGACAATCAAACGACTGGCGCCATGAGAATGTCCGACAAACTTCATTTTGTCGACTCTTCGGTGATAGAGCCCCTTGGCGAACATCGAACAAACTAAAGTTTGTCGGACTCTAGAGCGGACGCAAGGCACTTCGCGCGAGTTTCTTCTTCAGATTCGTGTAGCCCTGTTCGCCGGCGACCAGATCTCCCAGTACGCGCTTGATTCCACGATGGCCGCTCGCAAACGCAATCATCCGCTCCGTAAAAGGCGCTCCCCAGAAGTTTCCATAAAAGCGCGGGCGCATTTGTGCTGCGCGTTGTAGGTCAAGGCCAAAATCTTCGCGCCAACGACTCTCGTACGTCAAAGGAGCGCCGGCTAGATAACACTCCACAAACAATTCCGCCGAGCGGAGGGCGTAATAGATTCCCTCACCGGTTACTGGATCGGCAAACCCGGCAGCGTCGCCCAACAAGGCCCACCCCTCACCGCATGCGGCTCGCTTGTTCCACATCGCAGGGGATAACCCGGGGATCCGCGCCGCATATCGTTCCGCGGTTTCTTGCAACCGCTTGGTGATTCGTTTGTCTCGGTCAACATCTACTTTTCTGCTGACCCAGAGTTTGGCCCGGCTGTCTTCGCGCTGGCGGTAGTAACCGGTCATGAATTGCCAAAGCAGTTTATCGAGCGGTTGATGCTCAAATGCTTCCTGTGTTGTGGCAATGCCAAAAGAAATGTGATCGAGACGTGGGAAGGCCCAGGCATACCCAACCCATCGCGGTAGGAAAGCAACGGCGGTCGGAGCGTCGCCACTTTCCGGCAACGGAGCGCGATAGCCAAAGGCTATTTCCATCTCTGAGGCGGGCAGAGGTCCGACCAGCATCTTCGCAATACCACTGTTCGCGCCGTCGGCCCCAACCAACAGCCGGCCCTGACATTCGACGCCACTCGATCCTTGCAACCGCCAACCATCTTCCGTTCGCCTGATGCTGCGGGCGGAGACTTTTTCGGAGAAGACTTTCGCCCCCGCGCCCAGGGCTCGGTCACGAAGATAGTTATCAAACGCCAGGCGCGAGTAAATGGCGAAGGGTTCATCAAGCTCAAGATGAATTCGTCTGCCCGACGGCGAATACATCTCGAGTTCGTTAACGGCTCGGCCCACTGCATTGAGCAATTGCGGCCAGGCTTTCAGAGCCTTTGCGGTAACACCTCCGCCGCAAGCCTTGGGTTCGCCTTCGGGGCGACCGTCGAACAGCGCGACTGAGATATTGTTCAGGGCAAGAAGCTCTGCCGCAAAGGATCCAGCAGGCCCTGCGCCTATGATTAGTAGGTCGAAACTCTTCATAACAAACCCAATTAGCGTAGCGCCATCATAAGAGTCTTCGGGCGTTACAACAATCCGTCCGGTCGACGGGTATTGATGCAGTTTGATCTTAATGCAGGCAAAAGCTCTCTAACCCTAAATTGAAGCAATCGCTTCAGGACCCGATTGCCCAATGTGATAGAATATTTACGTTCCCGAAACCAATACAATCCAGCGGCCGCCATCCAACCACGAATAAGGTGAGACTCTTACTGGATGGTCGTCAACGATTATTTGACCAATCACGCGAATGGTGGCGGGCAATGGCACATTACAGTTCACTGGTTTTTTCTGGTATCGCGCCGCACCCTCCAATCATGGTGCCGGAAGTGGGGCGCGAGTCGCTTGCAAAGGTACGACAGTCGATAGACGGTATGGCCGAAATGGCCCGGCGTATTATCGATAGCGGCGCCACTACCATCGTTCTAATCTCGCCTCACGCTCCCCTCGACCTCTCAGCCTTTGTAGCGTATCCGGGTCCAGTGATCGAGGGGGACTTTTCTGCCTTCCGTGCGCCGGCGGCTCGGGTCGAGGCTCATGTGGATGAAGAACTGCTCGACGCGATCCGAGACAGCGCAGCGACCGACGATTACGAAGTTATTAGCCTGCAAGACGCTAAGCTCGATCACGGAACGGCTGTACCTCTGTACTTCCTACAATGCAACGGCTGGAACGGCGGCGTAGTAGCTCTTGGTTACAGCTACCTCCCAAATGAACATCATGTGCGCTTCGGAACCTGCATCCGCAAAGCGGTGGACCATATCGGAAGGCGCGTTGCTTTTGTTGCCAGTGGTGACTTGAGTCACCGACTGCGCCCTGAGGCCCCAGCGGGCTATAACCCCATTGCTCACGTGTTCGATGAAGAAGTGGTCGAGGCCATTCGTGGCAACAAACCGGAACAAATTGCTCGCATTGATCCGGAGTTGAGAAATATGGCCGGCGAATGCGGCTATCGCTCGATGCTAGTCGCCCTGGGTGCAACGAGAGACCTGCCCGCGGCCTGTGATGTCTTGAGTTACGAGGCCCCTTTTGGCGTTGGTTACCTTGTTGCGCAAATGACAAACGTTCAGGAAGGGGCGAAGAAAGCGCGGCACAGTCATGAAGCTCACCTGGAAATGGAAGTCACTGCCGCTGAAGATCTGACCGGCCTGGCGCGAAGGGCTGTTGAGAGTTTTGTCCGGACGGGCGCCAAGATCGAGTCACCATGTAAGGCAACGGGGTTATTGGCTGCCCGCGCGGCCTGTTTCGTCTCACTTAAGACGAAGGACGGAGAACTCCGGGGCTGTATCGGAACAATTGAGCCTGTAGAAGACACGCTGTCGGAAGAGCTAATTATGAATGCACTGAACGCGTGTACACGCGACCCGCGATTTCCTCCTGTCGAACCCGAAGAACTTCCGGAGATTGTGTATTCTGTAGATGTGCTGGCTGCTCCAGAGCCGGCTACTTTCGAAGAACTGGATGCGTCGATCTACGGCGTTATTGTCGAAGACGCTAGTGGCGTGCGGCGAGGATTGTTGCTGCCGGACATTGAGGGTGTGGACACCACCAGCAAACAAATGGAAATCGCTGCGCGAAAGGCGGGGATACCACCCGGTGCGCCTGTCAAACTTTTCCGTTTTTCAGTGCAGCGATTTCGTGAGGAACTTCAGGACCGCGCGGCCGACCACAGTTAGACGTCGAGATTTCTGACATCAAGCGCGTTGTCTTCAATGAACTTGCGTCGCGGCTCTACTGCATCTCCCATTAGAACCGTGAAGATCTCGTCGGTTTCGACTGCGTCGTCAATTCTCACTTCCAATAGAGTGCGCTTCTCCGGATTCATCGTAGTCTCCCAAAGTTGCTCGGGGTTCATTTCGCCCAAACCTTTGTAGCGCTGAATGCTTAGGTCTTTCTTAGCTGCCGCCAACACTTTCTCCAATAAAGCCTCGCGAGTGGGAATCTCTTCCTGCGTACCGTTTTGGCCGGAGACGAAAGGCGCAGCCAGACTATCCTCCAGAGCCATGTGCAGCTCAACCGCTTTCTGGAACTCCACGTAACTTGCTAGGTTCCAATCGATGGCCACATTGACACCAGAAGTTGTCGTTGTTTTGATCTCCCAAAGGCCGTGCTCTTCATCAGTGGATAGTTCGGTCTTGTAGCCTGCCTTTGCTACTACTCCTTCAATTCGAGCCATCAGGTCACCGTCTTGAAATACTTTTCTGAGGCCCTGCCCGTCCTTTCTAAGCACCCCTTTCATCCCGCCAAACGCTTCAAGAAGTGAAGTCAGTAGGCGCAGGTCGCCACCGAGTCGTCTCGCCGTGCGCTCGCAATAGCGCTTAAATTCGACCATTGTCTCGAGCGCCCGGGCCAAGTCGCGCCCTTCCATTGCTTCGTTGGCGCCGGCAGACTTAATGCTTATGTCGGCAGTCGCCATGCGCATCAGATAATGAGTCATGGAGCCTTCATCTTTAATGTACTCTTCCTTTTTGCCTCTCTTGACCTTGAATAGAGGCGGCTGCGCTATGAAGACGTGGCCGCGCTCAACCAACTCCGGCATCTGTCGGTAGAAAAACGTAAGCAACAGGGTGCGGATATGCGAACCGTCGACGTCGGCGTCGGTCATCAAAATGATTTTGTGATAGCGAAGCTTGGCGATATCAAAGTCTTCCTTGCCAATACCCGTGCCTAAGGCCGTGATCAGAGACTTGATCTCGCTGTGGCCCAGCATCTTGTCGAAACGCGCTTTTTCGACGTTGAGAATCTTACCTTTTAGTGGAAGAATCGCCTGGTTCTTTCTGTCGCGTCCTTGCTTCGCTGAGCCGCCGGCTGAATCACCTTCGACAATGTAGATTTCGGAAAGAGCGGGATCGCGTTCCTGGCAATCAGCCAGCTTGCCCGGAAGCATGGTGGAACCCATAGCCCCCTTTCGGACAATCTCGCGCGCCTTGCGAGCGGCTTCGCGCGCTCGCGCGGCATCCAGCGATTTGCCCACGACCTTTCTCGCGACGGTGGGGTTCTGTTCCAGGAATTCAGTAAGTTTGTCGTTTAGAAACGATTCGACGGCGCCTTTGACATCCGAGTTGAGTTTGCCTTTGGTTTGACCTTCAAACTGAGGCTGCGGAAGTTTCACCGAAATCACCGCGACCAGACCTTCGCGGACGTCATCTCCGGTGAGCGAAGTCTTGAAGTTTTTGGCCAGGCCCGATGACTGGGCGTAGGCATTGATCGTTCTTGTAAAAGCGGACCTGAATCCGGATAGATGTGTGCCGCCATCAACGGTGTTGATGTTATTGGCAAACGAGTAGACTTTCTCGTCGTAGCCATCGTTGTACTGAATGGCTACCTCTATTGACAGGGTGTCGCTCTCTCTTTCGAAGTAGATCGGTTTGTCGTGAAGCGTGGTCTTATTCTTATTGAGGTGCTTCACAAACTCTGCTATACCGCCTTTGTAATAGAACTCATGCGACCGCTCAGGCTCTTCTCGCTCGTCCTTAATGGTTATGCGAATCCCCTTGTTTAGAAAGGCTTTCTCACGCAGTCGCTCTGACAATTTGTCAAAACTAAACTCACTGACGTCGAATATCTGCGAGTCGGGCTTGAAAGTTATCTTTGTTCCCCGCTTCCGAGTCTTGCCTGTATGCTTCAAGGGAGCCTGAGGAATTCCGCGTACATACTCTTGCTCGTAGGTCTTCGAGTCTCTCCAGATTTCCAGATGCAGTGTTTCGGAAAGGAAGTTGACAACGGAAACGCCGACGCCGTGTAACCCTCCCGAAACCTTATAGGCGTTAGTGTCAAATTTGCCGCCGGCGTGAAGTTTTGTCATCACCACCTCGGCCGCCGATTTTCTTTCCTTCTTGATTTCATCGACCGGGATTCCGCGTCCGTTGTCGATAACCGTAATCGAATTGTCCAGGTGGATCACTACGTCCACGGTGTCGCAATAGCCTGCTAACGCTTCATCGATTGAATTGTCGACCACCTCATAAACCAGGTGATGAAGACCTATCTCACCGGTCGAACCAATGTACATAGCCGGCCGCTTTCGTACCGCTTCGCGTCCTTCCAGAACAGTTATTGATGAAGAGTCGTAAGCCACGCTTTTCTTGCCTATCAGTGTCGATCCTACTGTTGTCAAACACATTCTCCTTACTACTGATATTCGCCCGACTATGAAGAACCAAACTCACTCTCTAAAGGGTTCATGAAGACGCCGGAAGGGCGTCAGATCCCGTCAGTCGGCTTCGGACACTGCCGTCTGCAATCTCGTATAAATTCGCTCTTGAAAGAAAGCTCTGGACGTGAGTTCGTTTGGAGGTAGTGATGAACGTTTGAGTGCGACCCTCCAGGTACTCCAAGAGATCTTTAATTCTTCTTTCATCCAGTTCCGCGTCTACATCGTCGATGACGAAAAGGGGTTGATCGTCATGCCAGGAATTATACAATGAAATTGCGGCTAAGTCTAATAATAACAATGTGCTACGCTGCTGACCGGCGCTACCATAAATGCGAATTTCTCGGTTATCCAGAAGTATTTGCAAGTCGTCTCGATGTGGTCCCAAGAGGGCATAGCCCGCCGCCAATTCAGCGGGCATTCGAAGTTGCAACCGCTGCCGCAAGACCGTCTCGTAATCGGTCAAATCTCCTTTGCCCTCCAACGAAGAAACGTGTCGAATCACCAGGTCACGACGATCGAAAAGTTGCCTTTCAACCAGGTTATTTAGGCATTCAACGTAGTCGGTGCGGGCCCGGTGGATTTGCCCGGCCAGTTGCACCAATTGGTCGTTCCACGGGGCGAGGAGATCTTCGGTTGCCTCCAGGCTAAACTCGTTCTCGGATGCCGATTGCAGGATCTTATTTTTCTGCTTGATGACGCGTGTGTAATCGGAAACCGTATTGATGTACGTTGGCCGCAGCGAGGCAATTCCGCGATCAACAAAACGCCTGCGCGCGTCTGGAATTCCACGCACGACTTCCAGATCATTCGCAGTGAAGGAAAAGACCTGCCAGAACATAGATCGCTTCGAGCCAGTTCGTTTTACCCTGACCGTTATTACCGAAGATGATGTTTAGGCGGGAACCCCAGAAGATTTTTCCGCTCAGATTTCGAAAATGAGTAGCCTCAATCGAATCGAGCTGCATATGTTTGATTCTAACATAGCGAAGAGGACTGTCCTGTCCGACTACTCCGGTACAAGAAAAAGCGCTCCCGAATTAAGACGAGAGCGCTCGTTTCTTTTGTTACTCCCTTTTAAGATTTAGATTCTAGATGCGCATGGGCATCACGATGTACTTGTATTCGTAGTCGCCGTTTTCCGACGGCCGAAGTTCTGCCTGGGAGTTTCCATCCTTAAACTCAAACGAGACCTTGCCTTCGCCAACGACGTTAAGAAACTCCTGCAGGTACTGCGCGTTGAAACCGATGTCGGATTCTTCGCCGGTGTAGTCTGTTTGCACTGTTTCGTTAGCTTCGCCCTCTTCCGCATTCTGCGAACTTATTACTAACTGATTTGGTTCGAGATGAAAGCGAATCGCATGTGAACGCTCATCAGCCATGAGCGCCACTCGTCTGATCGCAAGGTTTAATAAAGCGCCGTCAAATTCGACCGCCTTGTCATTTCCTTTGGGCATCACCATCTCGTAGTTGGGAAACTGCCCATAAAGCATGCGTGAAATCAATAGTCTGGGTCCCACTTCAAAGTAGATGTGATTCTCATCCATTCCCAGGCTGATATCTTCGTCGTAGCCGGCCGTCAGTTTTGTCAATTCCGCCAGCGTTTTCCTCGGGATCAGGGTATCAATCGTTTCGTTCGTGCCGTTCTTGGTCACATTTTTCCGCTCGCAGTAAGCCAACCGGTGACCGTCTGTCGTTACCATCCTGGCTCCAGATTCATCGAGAACAAACTTGGCGCCGGAAAGTGTGTAACGGGATTCCTCCTGGGTGATAGCAAAGATGGTCCGATCGATAAAAGTCTTCAATACTCCTGCTGGAATTTTTGCCGGCGCGGACTTAAAGGTTGGCACTTCCGGAAATGCATCGCGCGACACTCCCACCATCTTAAATTTCGCGCGATCACATTTCACAGTTACCCAGTCGTTATCCTCCTTCTTAAAACTAACGGGAGCGTCAGGCAATAGTCTCGCCATGTCAAAAAGCTTTCGTGCTTGGACGCATATCGAGCCGGGAACGTTGATTTCGTCCGCGTCCATGTCGCAACGAATCGTCACGTCAAGATCGGTGCCCGTAAGCCTTATCGAATTTTCACCAACTGACTCGATTAGAATATTCGAGAGGACCGGAATCGTGTTCTTCCTCTCGACGACGCCTTGAACGAACCCGAGTTCCTTCTGGAGATTAGACTTGCTTACAACAAACTGCATGGTAGGTGAACTCCTTCAAATACTTTGCTTGCGAAAGGCGCGCTTTCTTTCTGTTACTACATATAAAAACTTAGTTAGTTTATCTAGTAGTAGCAGTAGGTGCCTGTGTAGATGTGGAAAAGCCTTCAACACCGTTACCGACAGGTGGTTAGGTCAAACGAAAGCCTGTGAATCAAATCGGCGCCCGGTTATTCGTCTGTAGAAAACTTTTCGACGCGAAACATTATCACATTTTCCACAGCCATGTCTTTCGCTTACCTTGCGGAAAAATAACTACCCTGAGACCTGTCGGGTATTAAACACAGGATTTGAAGAGCGGCAGATCCGTGGATAACCTATTGAAAACTCGGGCTATTTCTGAACTGTCTCGGTGATCTCGCGTACACGCTTGCGCAAGTTTCCATCGGTCGAAATGAGCGTCTGGATTTTATCTACCGAGTGCATGACGGTCGTATGGTGTTTGCCGCCGAAAGCGCGACCAATCTCGGGATAGCTATGCTTCGTGAGTTGCTTACAAATGTACATCGCAACCTGTCGCGGCAGAGAGTATTGTCGAGCATTACTTTTCGTCACCAGTTCAGTGGCTGTGATTCGGTAATTTGTCGCTACAGCCCTTTGAATTTGTTCGATGGTAACAATACCCGGATCCTCGTCGGCCGCGATATTCTTAATCGCATCCTGAGCCAATACCTTGGTAATGGGTTGGCCGCGAAGCGAAGAGATTGCCATGAGTCTGATGAGAGATCCTTCCAACTCACGGACGTTATTTTTCACCCTGCTGGCGATAAATAAAGCGACATCATCATCGAGCGACAATCCCATGATCTCTGCTTTTCTTTTTAGAATTGCGATTTTGGTTTCCAGATCAGGCGGCTCGAGGTCCGCGATTAGTCCCCACTCGAATCGTGAGTGCAACCTTTCCTCCAGCGTTGGTATTTCGCGTGGAGGACAATCGGAACTGATTACAATCTGTTTTTGCTGTTCATACAAGGCATTAAAAGTGTGAAAAAACTCTTCCTGGGTTCGTTCCTTTCCTGCCATGAACTGAACATCGTCGATTAGCAAGACGTCCACCGACCGATACTTCTCACGGAATAGCTGAGTCTTGTCATATCGAATTGCATTGATCAACTCGTTCATGAATTTTTCTGAAGAGATGTAGCAAAGTTTTAGATGTTGGTTCCGCTGTTTTATTTCATGCCCGCATGCATGCATGAGGTGTGTTTTGCCTAAACCAACCCCACCATATAAAAAGAGTGGATTGTAGGTTTTACCTGGCGCCTCAGCTACGGCGAGAGATGCGGCGTGGGCAAATTGATTGCAGGATCCCACAACGAAGCTTTCGAACGTGTACCTTGCGTTGAGCAACGGATCCGCTGGTTTTAGCTTCTGCCTTGTGAGGCTCGAATCATTTACCGTTGAACGATTCGAATCAGTCTCAGCAGTAGCTTCAGCGACACAGGGGTTTCTCGATGGCTCAGTTGAAGATCGCGAGTCGCGGTCTTGAACAGTCCACACCATTGAGTATCCAGCCAGATGAACCGCTCCGAGGGATCGATCCAGGAGAGATGAATAATTAGAAACTACCCAGTCTCGAATAACAGAGTTCGGCGCTCTCAGGTGCAGTGTTCGAGCCGAATTGTCCAATCCATCGAACTGGATTGGACGAAACCACGTGTCGAAGGTTTCGCGGTTGACACTGCTTTCAACGGAGTGGAGCAGTTCATCCCAGACGGGACTTTGTGGAAGAGCTGACATTAACGGACCCTTCACCTCTAGAGCTGGTCAAGCTGACTTTAGAGCACGTCTCATAAACATACATGCCGACCCGAACACAAAACAGCAAACCGGGTCGGCCTAAAATGCAAGGTGCTCGACAGAGGGAGTTTCCGGCGTGACAGCACTCGATTTCCACAAACTTTCCCACAGGGATGTGGAAAATACCTAACCTTAAAGTAAAGGTTTAAGTTTATGTATATCAATGAGTTACGAGGCTCCCGGCATTCAGCGTCCGGAGACTACCATAGGTGTTTCTGCCTTATCAAGCGGCGTGGGATATAAAACATTGGTCGGTCGTCGCAACTTAGCGTTGGGCGGCCGACGGTTCGGACGAAGAATGATTTTAATACAGCGTGTTTTAAAAGGTATTATACTCAGTTTCTCAATTACGACGGGCTGGCGGCCAATGCCGCATAGGGAATTTTCCCGCTCTCCAGGACTGTATGGCGCCTCTCGGATAAAACGAAATCATTGGCTCGATGAGAAGCTTTCGTTGTGAATTAAAGTTGGCGTGTTCGCTCTTAAACTCTTTAAGTGATACGTCCTCGCCAGAACTTAAGGAGCCGCTACTCAAGCTGGACCAGTGCTTTTCAGAACGTTGAAATATGGCAGCACCCTTTCTTGACATCGTATTGCGTGCCCGTTAGTCTTACAGTTTTCTTCTGCAGGGAGAATTTGCAACTATGGCAAAGCGTACCTTTCAACCGAACAATAGACGCCGCGCGAAGACTCATGGTTTCCGGGCGAGGATGGCTACCAAGAACGGCAGGTTGGTGTTGAAGCGCCGGCGAGCTAAAGGCCGGACAAGGCTTACCCCAGCTCATTACTAATTCCGTTCCGGGGTCATGACCAAGCATTTACGAGGGCGAAACGATTTTCAGAAAGTTTATCGGAAGGGCAAACGCTACGAAGGCTTGTTAATAAGTGTTTTTGTGCTGAGGAATGAGGAAACTGGCCATCGGTTTGGAGTCACAGCTTCGCGAAAGGCCCTCGGCAAAGCTGTCGATCGAAATAGAGCAAAGCGATTGATGCGCGAGTCGTTTAGGCTGTGTGACTCATCCTTGACGAGATTAGAAGGCCACTATGACTGGGTACTAAACGCAAAACGAAGGCTCTCAGGGCGAAAGCTGGGCTCTGCTTTACAAGAGTTGGCTGGGGTAGTTGAGAAAGTAGCCAGGGAAGAGACAGCAACGTCGTTGACTTTATCTTAGTCGCGTGAAGACAATTCTGATTTCACTCTTGAAGACCTACAAACTAATCCTATCCCCACTATTGCCACCATCTTGTAGATTTGTTCCCACGTGTTCAGAGTATGCGATAGACGCGATCGCTCGATATGGGGCATTGCGTGGGAGTGGCTTGGCGTTGCGCCGCCTTTTGCGATGCCACCCGTTCAATCCTGGAGGCTACGATCCTGTGAAGTAGCGCTTGATTGGCAAGCGACTGCCTTCGAAGTCAGGCGTCTCAACTCCCTCAATGCAACAAAAACGTTTACTCCTGGCATTGGCACTTTCCACGGCGATATTGTTTCTGTGGAGCTATCTGTTTCCCTCAAAGCCGCCTCAGCCGCAGCCACCCCCCAATACCGCTACACAGAAAGCTGAACCCCAGAACCCTGTTGTCAGCAGCTTGCCATCAGGCCAAACCGTTTCCGCGGCTTCCGCCACCGAGGATGTTCCGCGTCGCACTCTTTCAATTAAGACCCCGCTTTATGAAGCCAGGATAGATAGTCGCGGAGCCGAAGCGGTAAGTTGGATCATCAAGAAAAACAAGAGCAGCGCTCGTGAAATCCATTCAGTTGCGGGTAGCAAGAATAATCCTGTCCCGCTCGAGTTGATTCCACCGGAGGGACTGAAGAGAGAGCCACGCGACGTTCCTCTTCAACTGTTCACCGGAGATTCGAGCCTTGATGGTGTGCTGTCTTCAAGGAATTACAAGATCGAAGGCGTTGAAGGAGGCGGTGACGATATCCAGGTGACGCTCGCCACAGGCGAGACGAAACGAATTAATTTCGTTCTACGCGATAGCGCCACAGGTCTTGACGTGGTTAAGACGATCGTCTTTGATGCGGACGCATATAACCTTGATTTCAACGTAGCAATAAAACGCGGAGACCAACCCTTCCCGCAAGTCAGGGTGAAAATCGGGCCCAGTATTGGCGACCAGGGCGTGAAGCATTACACATTCTATTCGGTGGCGCCTGAGGGTGTGGCCGCACTTAATGGCAAGGTACAAAGGCAGCATGCAACCGCGATCAACGAGAACAAGAATAGCCCTGACCGTTTGGCTCTGGGCGGTCCAGTTGATTGGGCCGGCGTGGGCGACACCTACTTTTCTATGGTTGTTGTACCCGCTAAGCCAAGCAACGAAGTCGAGTTTCACACTGTTCAATATGACTACACGGCCAACGGAAAGCCGGAAAAGCGCTACCTGATTTCGGCTTTGCTACCAGTGGCCGGCGACGGTTCACGCAATATTATTTATGTCGGACCGAAGGATCACTACCTACTCACTGAAGCCAGTCAAAAGATCAGTCAAACCGTGGGCCGGTCAGTCGATCTCGAGGGGCTGATTGACTATGGCTGGCTCGGTTGGTTGTCGCGCCCTTTGGCTGTACCAATCCTATGGTGCATCACGGAACTGTATCGAATAACAGGTAGCTATGGCGTTGCCATTATCCTATTCACCATCGTTATCTATTCCTTGTTCTTTCCGTTGAAGTGGCGCTCGTCGAAGTCGATGAAGAAGGCCCAAAAACTTGCGCCCCGTATGAAGGAGTTACAAGAGAAGATCAAAGGGTTGAAGCAGAACGACCCCAGATTGAAAGAACTGCAGGTCGAGCAACTTCGGTTGATGAAAGAAGGCAACCCTCTTGGTGGATGCCTGCCGCTGCTGATCCAAATGCCTTTCCTCTTTGCGCTCTACCGCGCGATCACAATTTCGCTGGATTTCCGTCAGGCGAGTTTTCTGTGGTTGCCGGATTTGTCTGCCGGCGACCCGTACCATATCCTTGAAGTTCTAATGGCCGGAACTATGATTGTCTTGCAGTTGATTACGCCGGCGCCTTCCGCGGATCCGCTGCAGCGAAAGATGATGGCCATCGGAATGCCGCTCTTCATGTTATATGTTCTCTGGGGTGCGCCTTCGGGGCTATTGCTGTACTGGCTGGTTGGGAACATCGTTGGCTTCAGTCAGCAGTTTCTCATCAATCGCCTTACACAGTCTGAAGATGACGTACGGACTCCGATGCAGGTGCGAGCAAAGAGTTAAGCTATGCCGGAACATCGCCTGAGGGCACGGGTAGAAGGTGGATGATGCAGGAAAGCTATAAACAAGCTGCGGATTTCTTAGGAACGATTTTTGAGCAAACTGGCCTTGATCTGAAGATCGAACTCAAACAAACTCCTGGGGGATCGGTTCTCGATTTCAATGGTCCTGACGCCGATCTTCTGCAAGCTGAGGGCGGAGAATTGCTCGATGCTTTGCAGCATCTTATAAACCAAGCTTTCGGTCGAAACTTGGAAGAGCGGCAACGTCTGGTGTGTGATGTTAAAGGCTTCCGCGCCACTCGCGAGGCGGAATTACGCGCGATGGCGAATCATGCTGCAGATCGAGTTCGCTCTACCGGCTTCGCTTTCACTTTTGGGCCGATGAATGCAAGCGAGAGGCGGACCATTCATCTTGCGCTAGCAGCGAGTGAAGATCTCCAGACAGAGTCAATGGGAGAAGGAGCGGAACGCAAACTAAAAGTCAGTCTGAAAAGAGCTCGCTAGAAACTATCACGCCTTCCGCACGCCCGGTGTTCATGAATTACCAATGAGCACAATCGTCGCACTATCTACACCTCCCGGCCGCAGCGCCATCGCTATAATCCGCCTAAGTGGACCACACTCACTACGAATGGTTAGCGACCTGTTAAAAGAGGGAACGCTCACCCTGGCTCCCAGACAAGCTACCTTGAAAACAATTTGTGATCCGGAAAGGGGGATCGTGCTGGATCGGGTTCTTATAACCACCTTTCCAGCACCGAATTCCTTCACCGGTGAAGAGATGGTGGAGATTAGTTGTCACGGCTCGCCTATCATCATCCGGTGGGTAATTGACATTATGTTGCGCAGCGGTGCTCGTCTTGCGGATGCCGGGGAGTTTACCTTGCGAGCACTCACGAATGGTAAGCTTGATCTCAGTCAGGCGGAAGCCATTCGTGATCTGATCAATGCACAGACCGATCTTGCCGCACGGCAAGCGATTCGTCAGCTGAGTGGGGAGTTATCAGTAAGGCTTCAGCCATTGAAAGACCGTCTAATAGACGCAATCGTCCCACTAGAGTCGGCCGTTGAATTCGTCGAAGATGATCTTCCTAAACTGCAAGCAGTGGAGGTAGTGAAACAGCTCAAAAGCGTGGTCAGTGAACTTAATAGGTTAGCGGCAAGTTTCAGCGCAGGCCATTGGCTTCGCGACGGCATTAAGGTCACTATAGTGGGCCGGCCCAATG
>WNGA01016303.1_pt1 | contig 14214 bp, 17 predicted proteins | sample 5400061 | NCBI WGS metagenome assembly WNGA01 (sample SAMN13153366, study PRJNA577476) | soil metagenome | isolation source: 100 cm soil or saprolite under grassland replicate 2 | place: USA:California | collected 2016-06-15 | reverse complement strand
TCTGCGCCGCCTCCTCGTCGACATGATCGAGGAGTACGCGCGGCACACCGGCCATGCCGACCTCATCCGGGAATCGGTGGACGGCCGGGTCGGCGAGGACCCGCCGGGCAAGCCCTACCCGTACCAGGTCCGGTAGCTCTGTCCTCAGACTATGCGCCCTCACAACCCGGCTGGGACTTCCCGACAGCATCGCCCTTAGCCGTGCCGGCACATGCGCTCATGCCGCTATGAGCGTATGGAGGTGGGGCCACGCCCAGCCATCGATCGGCACTCACCGTAGTCATGCAAGGGCTCGATCGAGGGTGGTCGCTACCCATGGGTTCTGGAGTGCGTACCGATCTCGGGAGACAACCCCGTGGCCTGGCGTTACAAGGCGTCGAGGAAGGCGAGTAGTTGGTCAGTGGGCTGGTACCGGCCGTGCGGAATGTCTGGTGGTGTGGTGCGGTCGAGTAGCTGTTCCTTCAGTGCGAGGTCGGCGTGGGTGTAGATCTGGGTGGAGCGGATGTCGTGGTGGCCCAGCCACAACGCGATGACCGCGTTGTCGACACCGGCGTGGCGTAGATGCATTGCGGTGGAGTGGCGCAGGGTGTGGGGAGTGATGTTCTTGTCCGCCAGGGATGGGCATCTGCGGGCGGCGATGTGCTGGTATTTCGCCAGGCGCGCGTGGACGGCGTCACGCGACATGCGGTTGCCCTTGCTGGTGGTGAACAGCGGGTCGTCGTCTCGGCCTGGCCCGGGGTGTTCGGCGAGCCAGTCGTGTAGCGCGGCGCTGGTCTGGGTATCGATCGGTGTACAGCGTTCTTTGCGACCTTTCCCGGTGCAGCGCACGTGGGCGCCGGTGCCCAGGTGTAGGTCGCGGCGGTCGAGTTGGGTCAGTTCGGAGACGCGTAGCCCGGTGCGTAACGCGGTCAGCACGAGGGCGTAGTCGCGGCGGCCGATCCAGCTGCTGCGGTCGGGGGCGGCCAGCAGCGCGTTGCTTTCGGTGTCGTTCAGCCAGCTGACGATCGTGGTGTCGACGCGGCTGCCCTCGATGGCGAGCACGCGCTGAATGGTGGCTGCGTTGTCGGGTGCTCGTAGGGCGGCGTAGCGGAACAGCGAGCGGATCGCGGCAAGGCGGGTGTTGCGGGTGCGTGGGCTGTTGCTGCGGTCGGTGTCGAGCCAGCGCAGGAACGACGTGATCAGGTCGGCGTCGAGTTGGCCGACATCCAGCTGCCAGGGCGGGGTGCCGGTGGTCTGTTGGGTGAAGGTGAGCAGCAGCCGGAAGGTGTCGCGGTAGGAGCGGATGGTGTGCTTGCTGGCGCGTTTCTGCGTGATCATCCGGTCCGTGAAGAAGCTCTGCAGGACGGGGGCCAGATCGCTCATCGGCGCGGCTGCTGATCGTAGTGGCGGCTGGTCTTCTCCGCGGCCAGCGCGAGCAGTTCCGGGCTGGCCTGCAGGTACCAGTAGGTCGCTTCCGGTTTGACGTGGCCGAGCCAGGTGGACAGGGCCGGCAAGCGAGCCTGGACATCGACACCGGAGCGGTACCAGCCGATGAGTGTGTTGATGGCGAAGGTGTGGCGCAGGTCCTTCAACCGCGGACGGGTCCGGTCCGAGCGCGGCCGTAGTCCGATGGCATGGGCGAGGTCGACGAAGCTGCGTTCCGTGGACGAGATGTTCAGGCGGGTGCCGCGGGTGGAGACCAGCATGCTCGGCCCGGCCGGGTGCGGGTGCAGCCGATCGCGGTGATGACCGTACTCCTGCAAGGCCGTCACGGTGCTGGCGTCCAGGAGGAGCTGGCGGGACTTGCCGAACTTTCCGCGCACCACGGTGAGGGTGCGATTGTGCGCATCGAGGTGGTCCCGGTCCAGGCGGTAGGCTTCGCCTGGCCGCATGCCGGTCACGGCCAGCAGCCCAATCAGCGTCTGGTAGGTCAGCGCGGCGCCTCCATAGCGCATCCGCCCCGCGGCGCGCATCAACGCGGCCACCTCGTCGTCGCTGAACAGGTAGGGCACCGGGCGGATGTATTGGCGTGGCAGCAGATCTGCCGACGGAACCTCGTGCACGGGATCGACGGCGTGCAGGTGGAGCAGGAAGCCGCGCACAGCGCCCAGCCGCAACCAGTGCCAGTACGCGCTGGCCTGCGGCGCGGTGGCCCACACCGCCACGGCCTCGATGGTCACGCGGGTGATGCCCTGCGCGTCGAGATGGTCAGCGAAGTCCAGCAGCAGCCGGCCAGGCCCGTGCAGCTGGTACCCCAGTGACCGGCGCATCTGCAGGTAGCGCTGCGCGGCCTCGCGCATTGCGCCCATCGCCGTCACCCCGCCTCGGTCAGCGGCCAGGGGCGCACGAGCGCTCCCAACGCACCATGGTCGATCTTGGCGTAGATCGCGGTCACGGATGGGCTGCGGTGGCCCAGGACGACCCCGATCTGCGCAAGTGAGGCACCGGCGGCCAGCAGGTCGCTAGCCAGGGTATGGCGCAGGCGATGCGTGCCGCCCCAGGTTATGCCCGAGGCGGCGCAGTGGCGTCGGACCAGGTGAGCCACCGACGATCTGGTCACCGGGCGCCGGGGTGCCGTGATGGACATGAACACAGCCCGTACGCTGCCCGCTGGGCGCAGGCGCAGATAGTTCACCAGCGCCTGCCCGACATCGACGGGCAGGGGGAACTCCTCACTGCGCCCGCCCTTGCGTCGCAGCAGCAGCGTCCCGGCCCGCCACCGAATGTCCGCCAGCTCCAGCCCGGCGACCTCGTGGGCCCGTAGCCCCAGCCGCGCCACCAGTGACAGGATCGCGTAGTCCCGACACCCGGCCTCGCTCCTGCGGTCGCAGGTGGCCATGACAGCGGCCACGACCGGGGCGTCCAGCCGCGCCGGCAGACCTGACAGCCTCCACCCCGCAACTGGGGGCACCGCCCCGGCCAACTGGCGGTCCACGCTCCCCGTCAGGTACAGGTACCGCAGGAATGTCCGCAACCCGCCGGCGATGTTCTTGGCCGCGGTTCCCTTCGCGCAGACGAACCCGACTACCTGGTCGGCCGACAGCCCAGGCGGCGCCTGGTCGGGCGGATCCGACACGGCCGCCAGAAACATCGTTGCAATGTGGAGGTACTTCACGACCGTGGTCGGCCGCAGCCCACGCTCCTCGGTCAAGTACCGCTCATATGCCCACAGCACACCTCGCCGCGCCGACTGGTCCGTCGCCAACTCCGGCGACGCGGCCACCCCCAGCCGGCGAAGATATGCCAGCAACGGTCCCGGCCCCGCTGTCAGCCGCCCATCGCCAGCGCGCTTTCGGGCCAGTACGAAAGCGGTGCACCACCACCTCCGAGACGGCGTCAGCGCCGAGCCCAGTCCCCACCAGCCACCGGCTCAGCCATCCCATCAACCCCAGATGATGATCGACTGACGATCTCGTATAGCCCTGACTGAGCAACCACTGGGCAAACCCCGCGCCGAAGCGCGCCAGCGGGCCCTCGATGCCCGCGCCATCCAACCGTCGCATCACAAGTGACCCTTCGCCCGGAGCACCTCCACCCTGGAAACGAACGATCATCGCTCAACGACAGCAGCCGATCCGCCAGTTATCCCGACCGAAACGACGTGCTCACCCCGCCAGACAGCGGGTCCATCCAAGCCGTCGAGATAACGGCGGGGTCAAGACAATACCTGTTGTGCGACGTCGACCAGGTCGGCGATCTGCCCGCCTGGGACTGGTAACCCCAGACCCAGCTACCCACCCGTTTGACCCTTCCGGGGACCGCGCCGGCCGCGTGCCGCAACCCCGGGGCGCCCGGGGGTGGGTACGCGGCCCGGCGAGGTGGCCCGGTGAACTCCCGAGGGAGGACCCACCGATGTTCGAACCCTTCGAGCCGTCCACGCAGATCGAGTCCCTGCTTACCGCCGTCGCCCTCAGGCAGGCTGCCTCCGAAGGAATGCGGGCGATGATGCAACGAGAGTCCGAGTTCCCGACCCCGGCAGCGGCGAAGCTCACCGGCATTGCCCTGGACCCGTACGGTCGCGAGTTCGCTGACCAGGTCTTGGACGCATACTGGTCGGACGAGCCGCGTCGGCAAGACGCGCTGCGCTCCAGCAGCACCGACCGCGAGGTCATCATCGGCAGCGGATTCCACGCAGCGGTGTACGCAGCAATCCGTGTCCGCAGTGGATACCCGAAGCCACTGGTGTTGGAACGCAACGAGCGGGCCGGCGGCACGTTCGCTATGACCGCGCGGCCGACGTTCTACCTCAACTCCCGTAACCGCGCGGGAAGCGCAGGAGTGGCAGGCGACCAGGGGGCAAGCCTGAACTACCTGCCGGGCGCACCGATCCAGGCAGCGAACGTGTCCATGGTGGAGTACCAGACCAACACCGACATGGCGTTCGTCATTCGGTTGGCATTGGCGCAGTTCGCTGATGTGGTGACCAACGCACAGGTCCGGTCCGTCTCCCGTGACGGAGCGGGCGTGGAGATCGAGATTGAGGATCGCGACCCGCTGCTCGCCGGGCGGGTCATCGACGCTCGGGGACTGGGTGATCCGGACAACCAGGACGTTGCCAATGGCACGACGATCCTTACCTTCCGGCAGTTCATGGCACGCATGGCCAGCATGTGGCCGCTGCGGGGTGTGCGTCGCGTTGCGGTTGTCGGTGGTGGCGACTCGGCCAAGTGCGGCGTCGAGTCGTTCCTTGGCGTCGCACCGCAACCGTTCATGGCTGCTGCCGCGCTGGACAGCGTGGAGAGAAGGATCGACTGGTACTCCGACGAACTTCCGACTACGTGCGAAGACTGGCAGCAGCAGATCCGTGGCAGGTATCAGGCCATTGGTCGCTACCTGCGGCCGGACCGTCTCGGCGTACGGCGACTCAATGTGTTGGGTCGTCGGGCCCGCCCAGTCGCGCTACCCGGCACGGGACTCATCGACGGTCGTACGTACGATCTCGTTGTCCTCTGCACCGGCAACCAGGAAACGACCATCGATGGGCTCGACCTCGGGTCTTTCGACGAGTACGCGATTGCGGACGCGAATGTCGTTGCCCGTGAGCACTACAACCTGCCCGCGTTCCCACACGCGCGACTGCCCTTCACCGCGCAGGAACGAGAGGATGGAGTCGCGGACATCACTGCCAATGCCGTCTCGATGTTCCGGACCGCGACCAAGACAGCCGCATTGGCGGCAACACTTCGCGCAGTGACGCGGGATTAGACACGAACCCTGCTGGGTCCGCACGACGCGCCGACCTACACCGCCGACTGAGCTCAGCTCCGCCCGGCACCGACGCGCTCAACGCGGCCAGCGGAGCCAGTCCGGATCCATAGCGACCGGGGCCCAACTCTGCCAGGCGACAAGACGAGCGCCCGAGCCCGGTGCGAAGCGCCACACCGCAGGCACCGAAGGCAGCACACCACCGGTCACCTGCCCACCCCTGTTGTTCGCGCCCCGTCGGGGCCGTTCTCACCAACCAGCTGGGAACCGGGGTGGGCGCGGCGGCACGTCTGCCCGCCCCGGCTCCCGCTGTGTTCCGAGCCGCGCAAGGAGCCAACAGCATGAGCACCATCGTCCGAAGCATCGATCGTGGCATCCGCGTCGTCGCCGGCGTCGAGGTCCGTGTCACCGAACTGGTCTGGGCCGACGGCGGCGCCTCGTTCGAGGTCCACCGCATCGACACCGGCGACGACCTCACCGAAGACGGCTGCTTCGACCAGCCACCCACCGACAAGCAGATCGAAAACCTGCTACGGCAGCCCCCTCTCTGTCAAGATCGTGTGGGGCTGTTCTTGAGCCTGAAACTTTGACCTTGAGGGCGAGTCAGGAGATCATCCCCGGATGAGTAACACCGCAGGGCAGGTGCCGGATCCGGAGGTGCCCGCCAAGCCGAGGTCCCGGACATACACGGCGGCGTACAAGAGCAGGGTTCTGGCCGAGTACGACGGGCTGGGTAAGGCCGCCAAGGGTGCGCTGCTGCGGCGGGAAGGTTTGTACTCCTCGTTGATTTCGGCGTGGCAGCAGCAGCGGGACAGGGGTGGGCGTCAGGCCCTGGCCGCGCCGGTGGGTCGGCCGCCGGCTGATCCGCGGGATCGGGAGAACGCGAGGCTACGCAAGGAGAACGAGCGGTTGCGAGGCGAGTTGGGGACCGCCCGGCGGGTGATCGATGTTCAGGGAAAACTCTCCGCGCTGCTGGGTCAACTCGCGACCGACAGTCCGTTGACCGGGAGCGAGCCCACGCCATGACCGAACACGTCGATGCGGCGATCACGGAGTTGGAGCCGTTGATCGGGGTGCGGGCGGCGTGTCGGGCCACCGGCCGCTCGCAGTCCAACCATTACCGCTGGAACCGCAAGAGCCCGGCGCCGGCGCGCCCGGCGCCGGGGCCGGCCCGGCCGCAGCCGCGGGCGTTGGACCCCGCTGAGCGCCAGGCGGTGCTGGATGTGCTGCACGAGGCGCGGTTCGTCGACGAGGCCCCGGCCACCGTGTACGCCAAGCTCCTGGACGAGGGCGTGTACCTGTGTTCGGAGGCCACCATGTACCGGGTGCTGCGCGAACACGGCGAGGTCCGCGAACGCCGGGCGCAGGCCACCCACCCGGCGAGGGTGAAACCGGAGCTGATCGCTCACGCCCCGAACACCGTGTGGTCATGGGACATCACGAAGCTACGCGGACCGGTCAAGCACGTCGTCTACCACCTCTACAGCGTGATCGACATCTACTCCCGGTACACCGTCGGGTGGCTGCTCGCGGACCGGGAGTCGGCCGAGCTGGCCGAGCAGCTGCTCGCCGACACGATCGCCAAGCACGACGTGGACCGCGACCAGTTGACCATCCACGCCGACCGGGGCACCTCAATGGCCTCCAAGACCGTCGCCCAGCTGCTGGCAGACCTGGCCGTGGGCAAGTCCCACTCCCGGCCGCACTGTTCAAACGACAACCCGTTCAGCGAGGCGCAGTTCAAGACCTTGAAGTACCGGCCGGAATTCCCCGACCGGTTCGGCTCCCTCGAACACGCCCGGCAACACGCCCGGACCTTCTACACCTGGTACAACACCGAGCATCGCCATTCCGGGATCGGCTACCACACCCCGCACGACGTCCACTATGGACATGCCGCCGTCGTACGGGCTGCCCGCGCGACGGTTCTCGCTGAAGCCTACCTTCACCATCCCGAGCGCTTCGTGCGCAAGCACCCCGAACCACCCGAGCTACCCACCATCGTGTGGATCAACAAACCCGAAGAACCCGACCACACGGTTGATTCAACAGATCCCTGAACAACCCGCCTTAAAAATCTTGACAGGTTCCGGCCCGCCGCACTGTGGACCTGCCCGCTGTGCGGCGTCCTCATCGACGACTCCAACGCCGATCTGCTGGCCATGTGGGACCTGCTGGACATCGAGGCGGGGCTGCGTGGACCAAAAGGCGGCGACGCGGTCCGGCTCACTACCGCCTGGTACAAGGCCGACGCTGGCGACATCGGCGTGCTCGACGGCTTCGTCGGCCAGCCACCGCCCGGCGGGGCAGCGTCCATCACGTTCAACCTCACCACGTTCCGCGGAGCGGCCACCGGTGGACACGTTCTGGTTCGAGCGTCTGGTGGGCCGGCGAGCATCAGCACACCGCTGCGTGAGCTGACCAAGACCGGCCAGCCACAGCAGCTGCCGGTGTGGCGGCGCGGCCGACCGGGCCGCGGACGGCGCCAGGAATACACCGTCACCGTTCCGCTGTGGGACTGGACGCCGGGGAGCCCGCAATGAGCGACCAGACAACGTTTGAAGCTGCCCGATCCCGGCGCACCTACACGCTGACCGCGCACGTCACCGTGCACGCCGACGCCGACCTGAGCGACCCGTTCACCCGCTTCGCCGTGTTCCGCGCCGTGGCCGATCGCCTCAGCGCGGCGCCCTTGGAGCTGGACACACCGGACGGCGCGGCGACCGCGGACATCGGCCTGGTCACCGCCGTGTCCTGACCTGTTCGAGCGTGCGCGTGGTGTGGAGCCGCCACCGCTCAGCGCGGCGTCGGGTCAGCGTCCCGCGCCTGGACGGCGGTTCATTGACCTAGTTGCACAGATGCTTCCGCCGGCAAGTCGACGCTGATTGCCGGCAGCGACCATGCGACGCCCGCCGGCTGGCGGACGCATCGGTCCAGGCCCGAATCACAGCAGCACTTCAACCGCGATGTCTCGCGGTCCCAACCGTGTGCCTACGGGCAGGCTGGGGCCGCGCCCCAGCCTGTCCGCCGCCACAGTGGCGGGGATGAGGAGGGGCCCACCGTGGCCAAGCAGAGCAACGAGGAACGCGAGGCGTTCCTCGCCCAGATCAAGGCCGACTTCGACGAGCGACTGGCCCGGATCGCGTCCGACCCGCAGCAGTGGGTGACGTTCATCGACCAGGTCGCCGTGTTCGGCGCCCGCTACACCCTCACCAACCAGTTGCTGCTGCTGATGCAGGCCGAGGAACGCGGTATCGAGCCGCGCTACTTCCTGCCGTACGGCAAGAAGGACGGCAGCAGCGGCTGGTTGCAGCAGAAGCGGCAGGTCCGCAAGGGCGAAACGTCGTTCAAGGTGTGGCGGCCGATCGAGCGCCGTCCGACCGAGGAAGAGGCCCAGGAATGGGAAGCGGCCGGCCGCACGGTGCGCCGCGAACCGTCCGGGCGGCCCGCCGTGCAGGTCGTCGGGTTCACCCTGGCCCCGACGTTCGAGTTGTTATCCCGAGATTCTTCCTTGCGGCGAGATGCCCCCGGTCGTCTCCTTGCAGAGTATACCGACCCAGCCGAGGCGCTGAGCCTCGCCGATCGACAAGACGTTGTCATGCCGCGAGTGCCGGGGTGGTGAGTCCGAGGTGGTCGAGGACGGTCTGCATCTTGATGCGGATCTGCTCGTAGTCTCGGTCAATGGTGGTCCAGATCTTGGGTTTACGACCCATCCACGGGCTGCGTACTCCTGGCAGGATTGGGGCGATGACGTGGTCGCGGAGGCTGAGCAGGGCGGTGATGGGTCAGGCGGCGTGCTCCGGTAGCTGGTAGCGGCGGGATCGGCCGGGGTTTGTCGATAAGCCGTTTGCCTCGCAGCTTGCGCAGGTCGTAGGCGGCATGTCGAATGGTGTTCTCGGTGTGGCCGGTCATGGTTTGCACCTTGGCAGCCAGTTGCCCAACGGTGAACCCATCGGGCGCGGTGGCCAGGGCGAGCACCGCCAAGGACGGCGTGCACGCGTGGCTTGTTCGGGTCGTGAACGAAATCAAGGACAAACTCCTGACATTGAGGATCTGTCCGTGGTAGCCACGACGGTGACTCCCCTCGTAATAGGCTGGTCAGGTGAGGAGGCCGGCGCAGGTGTCGGTCGGAGGGCACGTCCTCAGCATTGGCGTGGACGGACGGCTGGCCGGCACTACGCCGAGGAGATCGCGGCCCTCATGCCAACACCGCTCAGCAGTCGCAGAGTCGTCCCGTACTCCCAGGGCCGGTCCGTTGACGAGCGCGATGGAGTGCGAGCCGGCACGGGCTTCGCATGTGTACACGCCTCGCGCATCCCGTAGCTGTTCACCTTGGATAAGGACTGGTTCCGTTGGTGGGCACGCTGAAGGGCCGCCCGAGTCATCGGGTGGCTGGTGGCCAGGTACGGGTACGGGGTGCTTGATCAGGTCGGGGCGGGATCCGGTGGCAGCCACGGCCCGGTGGTGAACAGTTCGACCAGTGCGTCGAGGTGATCGCGGCCGTGTTTGGCGGCGGTCGACAGGTACGACCAGATGACCGCGAAGTCGGCCAAGCCGTCGAGGGTGCGCCAGCATCCGCCGCTGCGCTGCTTGACCTTGACCGGGCGGACCTCCCGCTCCGCCGAATTGTTGGTGAAGGGGACGGCCAGGTCGTGCAGGAACCGCAGGATCATGTCCCGGTGGGTCTCGAACCGGTTGGCCAGTACCAGGCCACGCTGGTGTAGCGGGTTCCGGGCCGGCGCGTTGTCCTCGCGCATCGTGGCGAGCGCTCCGGCATAGGCCGAGCGCCAGAACGAGACCTGCTCGTCGTCAAGCCGTGTCGCGTCGGCGGCCCGGGCGTCCTTGGTGGCCCGTAGCGCCATGGTCAACGTCGTGGCCATCGCCGCCGCTCCGGCCTGCCCGGCCGGATCAGCGTCATAGACGGCCTTCAGGTCACGTAGTAGGTGAGCCCCGCACCAGGCGTGCAGCGCATCCACCAGGTGGACGTAACCGGCGTACCCGTCACGCACGAGCACCCCCGTGTACCCGTCGAGGATCCCCCCAGCGTCGATGTCCTCTTTGGTCCGCCCACCGGTATGCATCGCGGTGAACTGCTCGTTGCAGGCCACATGCAGATAGGCCAGCCCACCCGCGGCGCGGGCGGGGGTCTCGTCCACGTGCAGCAGCCCCGCAGCGTGCAGCAACTGCCGGACCCGGGCCATGAACGGTTCCAACAGCCGCGCCGCCCGCTTACGAGCGGCGACCAGGAACCCGGTCGACACCTGCAGCCCACACAACTGGCTCAACAACCGGGCCGCCCGCCCGTAGGGCAGGTGATGCCCGATCGTGGCCAGCACGCCCCGCGCCGCCACCGACGGGCCCCACTGCACCCGCCCACTGGCCCACCCCGGCGCCTGCCCCACACTGACCTGCCCACAACCCGAGCACAGCCGGGCCACCACCTCGAACTGCACCACCCGCGGCGGCGGAGGCGGCGACGCCTCGAACACCTGCCGCTTCTGCATCCCAACCACCAACGCGTCAGCCAGGTCAGCCCCACAGCCACCACACGCGCCGGGCTCGACGCCGACCCTCTCATCGGGGTTGTCGACCTGCCGGCGGGTCACCCCCGGTTCACCGCGCTGCTTACCCGGCTTGCCACCCGAGCGGCCCCGCAACCCCGACGGCTTGGCGTACGGACTATCCGACGACGGCGGACGCGAAGAGTTGGTCGAATCCATCCCCAACCGGCGACGCAACTCGGCGTTCTCGGCCCGCAGACGCTCGTTGTCCTCCCGAAGCGCCCGCACCTCAACCTCAAGCGCCGCAACCAGACCAGCCAAGTCCTCATAGGAGGGTGACTGCGACGCCGGCACGCCGCAGATCATCCCAGCCGTTCACGCCAACCGCCCAGCCCGACACGCACGCATCTCAAGGTGAACAGCTACCGCATCCCGTCCTCGTTGTTGGCGCACATACGCCTTGGAGATTGTCCGGGGCAACGCGTCCCGCACCGGCGCTACGATACGCAGCTGGGAACTGATTCCTCGTGCCAGCCGATTTGGTAAACCGCCCCAAAGGAGGTCGGAAACCGTGCCCGTACTTCCCTACACAGACTTGGTTGACGAACAGTGGGCCGACGCCGCAATGGAGACGATGAATGTCAGCGCATCAGAGGGTAGACGGAACCCCATTTACTTGGATATCACAGGCCCGTGCCCTCGTTGTTCAGACGGTATGTCGGCAACGCACTGGCTCGTGACGATCGCCGGTGTCTCGCCGATAAGTAACGAGCAGATGATGGCAGCAGTTGAAACCCTCATAGCATCCGGGATCGATGTCGGTGAGACCTTGCCCGCCGAGTTCACTGTAAAGTGCCATTGCGACATTGCTCATCCAGACCCGAAGGGAAGGACTGGCCTCGTGGGATGCGGAGCGACATGGCGAATGCGGGTGGAGAATGGCTAACCTACACGATCGCACTGAGGAGCCCTCTCCACGCAGTTCGTCCGGCGATTCACCGACCCGAGTTTCAATACGGATCGTCCCCCCGAGGAGGAAACGACCTGCGGTGCGTGACGTCCTTGACCAGGAACAGGCCGCCGAGGCGGCACGCGCAGGACTTGAGAGAGTCAGAAAAACGGCCGAGAACTGGCGACTGGGAATGTCAGGGCTCGTAACCTTGACCACAGCTGTGCTGCTGTTTAAGGGTCGTGGCGCAATTCAGGATTACAAAGAAACCGCGAAGTGGGCGCTCGGGATGCTCGTTCTTGCCTCCCTTGCACTCGGCGTCATGTCCGTGCTGCGATTCCTCAAGGCGGCGTACGGCGAACCCAAGGTGGTTCGCGCGGCGGATGTTGCGGACGCCGGTGGCCTTGATGGCTACAACCTGTCTTTAGCGCAGGTGGCACTCGATGACTTGCATGCCGCGCGTCGGTGGGCAATTGGTAGCTTAATTCTCCTCGCTTTGGGCATCGCATTCAGTTGGTATGCCCCCGCCGCGGGAACGGAGCCCGCCGCTTTTGTCCGGGTCACTTACGTCTCAGGTAACGCGCAGACGGTCAAGTGTGGGACCTTGAAAATAGTCGATATTAAAGGGGTTCAATTACAGGTGGCTGGGGAGAGGTCAACGAGCGACATTCCCATATCGCAATTGGTCTCAGTGGTAATTGTTGGTGAGTGTTGACCTAGCGTATTGGAAGGGGAGCAACTGATGGAGGATCGTGAGCTTAGCACAGAGGACCTCCGACGGCGCCTCGACTCATACCTTACGTCTCATGCACCAAGCCTCGATGAGATACAGGTAACGGCTCGGAAGGCGGGATATGTGCTCGACAATCATGAAGCGAAGATAGTTGACCAAATGGATCCGTTGCGTGAGCTCTACGTGGACCTCGTGAAGGCCCTGCCTGAGAATCTGCCATCAAGTAAGGATTGGCTCCTTGATTCCTCGAACGTAGCTTTCCTAGTTGGTCGGACTCCTCGGCTTAATGCTGTAAGTATGCGAACGGCCACCGGCCACCTCATCGTACTCAACCAGGGTCAAGTAACTTTCGCGTACAAGGTGATCCGAGCGATTTGCACTCGAATCGTCATCCCGGATGAGCCGACTCAAGAATTGGACGATGTGGCCGGGATCGTCGCTCAAACCCTAGACTGGCTGCGGTCCACCTACAATGCTCCGGTCAGTGACGACTACCCTATTGGATCCGAGCAGCTCCGGATCGCCACCCACCTAGCGGTGCTCGCTGAGAACTTCATCTTGTGCCACGAACTTTCGCACATTCTTCGAGGGCATTTGATCGGGCGCCAGGAAGAACCTTTTCTGAATGTCGATGGGATGGAACTGAAAGCGCTACAACCTAGATTTGAGGAAGAGGTCGCTGCAGATCTCCTGGGTGTTCAACTTCTCCTTGACGTCGCCCCTCGCCTTGGTTACACGGTCGCGTCCGCCGCCGCGGGCTATGAGCTATATCTATTCTCTGTGATGCTGCTTGAATACGCCATGAGTGGCTATGATGCTTCACCGCCGGCTCTGAGTAGCAACCATCCGCCAGCTCGCTATCGCATAGGTACGCTTCGCCAATACGTCGCCGAGGAGCTAGGCCACCCCGAGCTCCTCGATGAGGGTTCACCCGCGTATCAGAATAGTCAAACCGTCTACAACATCGGCGCTCGCCTCAAGAAGATCCAAGAGGACCGCGATGAGACGGCCTCGCGCAGCCTTCCATCGCTCCTGGATGAAGCTGCAAGTGGTTCCCTTCCTATTTATGCCTTTGAGGTCGCGGCGCGGAGGGCGTTGATGGATGCGCCCCGTGTGGCTCTTCCTATACTCATCAATGCGGCAAGACTATCAAACACAGGCACGCGAAAGGGAGATGCAAGAGCGGCTTTGGCCCGACGGTTTCTCCCGGGTCTCCAGTTCAAGTGATACGTGAGCCTGAATGAGCCCGTCCTGGCTCGGCCGTTAGCGAGGCCGCGGCACTCGTGGATCGGGGAGCTCGCATTCCGCCGGCATCTCCTCATGGTAGGTGACGCCTACCCGCCCCTGCCACGACAAACCGGTCGGGTCTCTGCAATAGCGCCCGGTCTTTGATCGTACGTAACTTTGTTGGCGAGCGGCCGTCGCGGAGCAAGCGCCTTTGCCCGCGGTCGCAGAGGCCGGTGATCGTCGCGCTAACCCGTGGTGGGCCCCAACCCTAAAGGAAAGAGAGGACCTTTGATCAGGTGCACGGTTCTCGGCGTGTCGGTGCGTCTGGCGATCGGTAGGTGCTTGATCATCACGACACGCCTGTAACCATTGCATGCGTCACCGTCGCCGAGGCGCACGAGGTCGGATGGGCTGAACGGGCGACGTGTGGTGCCGTTGTCGCGGGCAAGCCGCGGAGTCGCCAGAGAACGGCCCCGTCAGGTGGCGGCCGACTCGATAGCGGCGGCGACGTCGCTGGACAGTTCCTCGGCGCGCCGCAGGGCGCTGCGGATCCGTTCGATCTCCGACTGGCGGGCGGCGATCTGGCCGGCCGGCTCGCCGATCTCGTGTGCCCGGCTCAG
>WNGA01028211.1_pt1 | contig 14221 bp, 16 predicted proteins | sample 5400061 | NCBI WGS metagenome assembly WNGA01 (sample SAMN13153366, study PRJNA577476) | soil metagenome | isolation source: 100 cm soil or saprolite under grassland replicate 2 | place: USA:California | collected 2016-06-15 | reverse complement strand
CAACCTGGATGTGGGCCTTCTCACGTTGGAGTTCTTCATTCTGGTTCCCTACATCGTGCACGGGCAGCTTTCGGTACAGGCCGTAAAGGACTCACTGGCGCTAATCTTGGGAGGCCCGTTCACCGTTCTCTTTTGGGTCTTCTTCTTGGGCCTCGGGTTGCTGTTGCCACTGGGAATCGAAGTCTTTGAGAGCCTGCCGGCCCTGTTGTCTAGGGCGACGGTTCACTACAGCCCGCGGGTGACAGCGGTTACGGCCGTTTTAGTTTTGGCAGGCGGTTTCCTGCTTCGGTACATATTCGTGTTTGCCGGGCAGATGAGCAGGTTCAACTGAGATGACAGGGCGAGGTGCATCATGAAAAAAGAAAACGGGTTCGAAGCGATGATCTACGAGAAACAGGTCAGCATCTGCAAGGCGTTCGCGAATCCCATTCGTCTTCGCATTCTCGATATGATTGCGCAGCGGTCTTACGCAGCTTCCGAACTTCAGGAACAGCTTTCAATATCGAAAGCGAACTTGTCGCAGCACATGACCATTCTGAGGGCAGCGGGCGTGATCATAACCCATCGCGAGGGCAAACAGGTGTATTGCTCATTGGCGATTCCCGAGGTGAAGCAAGCGTGTCAGTTGATTCGCAACGTGCTGCGAGCGCAGATACGAAGTGGACAGCAACTTGCAGTGTGAAGCTATTTTGTTTCTTTCAAATCGCCGATCCAAGTCATCGCCCTGGTTGCCGCGGGGAAGCCCAAAGTCGTAATCGCCAGAAGTGCTACATGATTGATCTCATCGGCCGCTATGCCAGCGCCGCGCGCATTACGGACGGCCGAGTGGGTGGCACCTTCCAAGCCTGCCCCGATTGAAAGGGCGACTTTCAACAGACGCCTGGTCTTCTCGTCGAGAGGACCGGCCTCGTGGCAGCGGTCGCCAAGTTCATTAAAAGCTTCCCATATCTTTGGATACTGCTTGCTGAATTGATTTACCGGTTTCGGCAAAGCTTTCGTCATCGCTGTTATGCCCTCCTTCTAAACCGACAATCGGCGGCCATCTCGAATCTGGGCACGCAGGACGTCTCGAATCAGTTGGCAGGCGCTCTTCACTTCCGGCATCGTCAGTGAGAAGTACACTGCCTTGCCATTGCGCCGTGCTGCAACAATTCCGGCAGATTTCAAAATCGCCACGTGTTGCGAGAGGTTGGCCTTAGAAACGCCCAGTTGCTCCTGCAGTTCGGAGGCAGCCCAGTCTCGCTTGCCCAATAAATCCAGTATGCGCAGCCGCGTGGAATTGGCAAACGCTTTGCATATCCGGGCCTGCCGTTCAAATACCTCGGCCTGGAGCGCATCCGAGTCCTTGTCCGCTTTCTTTGCCAAAGTAATTGATCCCGGCAAGTCCAACCCATGATAACAGGATAGGTTTTTGCTCAATCATCGCTAAATCAATGCGGGTCCTGCGCGCAATTCTGCGTGTTATGTTAACGACGTGCGGAGTGAGATTGAACAGGCGGTGGAGCTGTTGAAGTCGGGCGACCCGGACTCGATGGAGAAAGCCCTGACGCTGTTGCAAGAGACAGTATTCTCGTTCAGCATGCGAGTCTGCCAACAGCGCGAAGACGCCGAAGACACCATGCAAGAGGTGCTGGTCAAGTCGGTCCCTCTCTTATCCCGATTTGATAGCCCGAAGGCTTTGATCGTGTGGCTCTACAAGGTCGCAAAAACGCGTTGCTTGATGAGCCGTCGCAAAAGCAAATTCGCTCCGAAACAGGAGCTTTCGCTGGAAGAATTGATGCCGGATCGCGAAGAGCTCGCAACCCTTGTCCAAGGTGGTGTCAATCCCGAGTCTTTCGCGATACACAGCCAAGAAGCGCGATGGCTGAGAGCAGCCATACAGAAACTGCCTCCGCAATACCGCATCGTGCTAGTTCTGCGTGATATGGAGGGACTCACCGACGAAGAGGTCGCCGAGATAACGGGCTTGCGCGCTGGTACGATACGTGTTCGTCTTCACCGGGCTCGGTTGTTTGTGCGTAAGGAACTCATGAAGCAGAGGCAGGGCCGTGGCAGACACCTGCGGCCTGTTCCATCAAGGGCTATGGGCGCGTCCGAACCACGGCCCAGTCACTGCAAGGCGATGTTCGCGGAACTCTCCAACTATCTCGACGAGCACCTGGATGACTCCCTGTGCACCGAACTCGAAAAGCACCTCGATGGCTGCGAGCCGTGCAAGGGATTTCTGTCCAGTCTGCAAGCGACCATTGAACAGTGCCGCAAATCGCCTGCCGAGTGCCCAAACGGAAAAAAGGCGGCCAAGCTGCGGAAGGAAATCTTGAAGAATTACAACCGGATCGCCTCGATCCGCGCTTAGGTCGGTTGCACAAAGCCCCTAACTTACCCCGACAATTTCTTGTAACAAAATCTAGCTTCCTGCATTTATTCGTGTGTTCCTCAAAAACGAAGCAGCGGGAGGCAATCATGATCACGGCAAAAGTTGAGCTTACCCAAGCACTCGGTCAGCGGCGGCAATTCCTAGCCCAGAGCGGAGGCGGACACACGCTGCTGATAGACGATGCCGCCGGAGACACTGGTCCCAAGCCGATTGAACTAGTGGCGGTCGGACTGGCCGGCTGTACTGCATTTGATGTCGTCACCGTTCTCCGTCAGAAGTATCACCAGAAAGTCCTGGGATACGAAGTGCGGGTTGAAGCCGATCAGGCCGAACGCCCGCCTCAGGTATTCACGAACGTACGCATTCATCACGTGGTCACTGGTTTTGAAATTGACGCGGCTGCGGTCGAGGGAGCCATCCGTCTATCAGAGGAGAAGTACTGCTCTGTGGGTGCCATGGTGCAGAAGACAGCGACTTTTCACACGACTTACGCAATCGTGGACGAGAAGACCGAGTGGTTGCAGCCGTTGCAAACAGCGGGAGCGCAGAATTGAAAACCAAATCCCAATTCGTGCTCGCGTTCCGTGGTGACACCATGAATGGGAAGAAGGCAATTTTGCTCGCGCTTTTGTTTACTTCAGTTGGCTTGCTGGGCAGTTGCTCAGCGGATCGGCGTGTGGCGGCCAGCGTGCCTGAAACAGTTCGAAACTTTCCGATCGTCACGGCGCAAATGTCCAACCTGCCGGATCTCCTCGAGGCGGTGGGAACCGTGCATGCTGCCCAGACCAGCTCGCTGGCCAGTCAAGTGATGGGCACGATCGTGGAGGTTCGAGTCCGCGAGGGAGATCGCATCCAGCGCGGCCAAGCGCTGGTTGTTATTGATGACGCCCAGCCAAAAGCGGCCTTAGATCGCGCGGCGTCGGCGGAACTAGCTGCACAGCAGGAAGTCACAGCGACTGACTCTGAGTTGACGCTGGCCGATGCGACCTTGAAGCGCTATCAGATCCTGTCCGAAAAAGGAATTGTTAGCCCCCAGGAATTCGATGAAAAAAAAGCCCGCCAACAATCGCTGCACGCCCGGCGCGACCTGGCGCGTGCGGTGCTAGAGCAAACGAAGGCAGAGGTAACGCAAGCGCGAACCTTTCTTGAGTACACGCGAATCCGGGCGCCCTTCGATGGAGTAGTGACCGAAAGAAGACTCGACCCCGGGGCACTGGCCAGCCCTGGAGTGGCGATTCTCACCGTTGAAGACCTGAGTCGTTACCGGCTTGAAGCTACCGTAAATGAAAACGAACTCCGCTATCTTCGTTTGGGAGAACAGGCGCCGGTTGTAATTGATGCGCTTGGCAATACTGCGATGAAGGGGCGGGTCACACAGATAGTTCCAGCGGCAGATCCCGCGAGTCGCAGCTTCCTGGTAAAGATCGAATTGCCTACAGATACACGGCTTCGCTCGGGCCTCTTTGGGCGGGCGCAGTTCTCTCGCGGCGAGCGGCAATCGCTGCTGATTCCACAAACTGCGGTAGTCCTCCGGGGCCAATTGCAAGGCGTTTTCGTACTCGATCAGAACAAAGTCGCAGGTCTGCGTTACGTCACGCTGGGAAAGCTCTCCGGAACAGAGGTTGAAGTGCTCTCCGGACTGCAAAGCGGTGACCGGCTGGTCGCAAAACCGGAAGAACTTGACCTGAGCGGCAAGCGCATCGAGACAGAGTAATGACTGGCAACGAATCCAAATCGGCGATTCAGCGAGCGCGATCCCTGCGCGTGGCCGGTCGTATCGCCCATGCGTTCATTGATTCCAAGCTGACTCCATTTTCAGCATTCTTAAGACTCCGCGCGAGGAAGAACCGCAGATCGTAGTGCCCATGTTGGACGTCTTTGTCCAGATGCCAGGGGCGTCTTCCGAAGAAGTGGCTCAGCGAGTCAGTCTGCCAATGGAGAAACTACTGCGCGAAGTGCCCGGCGTCGAGTACATCTACTCGATCAGTCACCCCGGTGTAAGCATGCTGATCGTGCGCTTCTACGTTGGAACCAAGGAGGAAGACGCGATCGTCAAGGTGTACAACAAGCTCCACTCGAACTTCGATCGCATTCCACCAGGCGTCTCACAACCGATCATTAAGAACCGATCAATTGATGACGTGCCGATCATGGCACTGACGTTGTGGGGTACAGGCTACGACTCATACCGACTCCGACAAATCGCAGGTGAACTAGACAATTCGCTCAAGCAAATTGATGAGGTGTCTGAAACCAAGATCATCGGCGGCCAGCCACGAGAACTAAGAGTAGTTTTGGATACGCAACGGCTGACCGCGTACGGCCTTACGCCTGGCGCGGTGGTCTCTCAGCTCCAGAATGCGAACAACCGAGGGCAGGTCGGCAGCTTCGCGCGAGACAACCGTGAGTTTCAGGTCGAGGCGGGGTCTTTCTTCACCAGCATCGAAGACCTGCGGCAGGCCGTGGTTGGAGTCCATGGCGGGCGTCCGATCTACTTGCGTGATGTCGTGGAGAAGCTCGAAGACGGCCCCACAGAGCCGGAAAACTACGTTCTATCTAGCAGCGCTCGCAGCGCAGCGAACCAGATCGCGGCAGATTACGCCGCAGTGACGATCACCCTCTCGAAGCGCAAGGGCACGAACGCGACGATCATTTCCGAGCGGGTGTTGGAAAGAGCCAACACCCTGCGCGGATACATGCTTCCCAATGACCTGAATATTACGGTCACCCGCAACTATGGAGAGACCGCGAAAGACAAATCTGACGAGCTCCTGAAACACTTGCTGATTGCGACGCTATCAGTCACTTTGCTGATCGCGCTTGCCCTGGGCTGGCGCGAGTCGGGAGTCGTGCTGCTCGCGATACCGGTCACTCTCGCTCTTACACTCGCAGTCTTCTATTTGTACGGCTACACCCTGAACCGGGTTACATTGTTCGCGCTGATCTTCTCCATCGGCATCCTGGTGGACGATGCCATTGTTGTGGTCGAGAACATCGTCCGTCATTTTCGGCTGCCGGGGAGTCGAGGACGGTCGCTAAGTCAAGTAGCAGTTGAGGCGGTGGACGAGGTCGGCAATCCCACGATTCTCGCCACCTTCGCGGTCATCGGAGCCATTCTTCCTATGGCTTTCGTGCGTGGGCTCATGGGTCCCTACATGCGCCCGATTCCCGTGGGCGCTTCCGCGGCGATGCTGTTTTCACTCGTGGTCGCTTTCGTGGTTTCGCCGTGGGCTGCGCTGCGCCTACTGAGAAATTACGCGGGCGAGGGCGACCGCACCACACACGACGCCGAAGGCTGGACCACGCGCCTGTATCGCCGGATGATGACCCCTCTCATCGTTGATGCACGCCGGCGTTGGATGTTTCTCGGCGGTGTCATGCTGTTGCTGCTGGGTGCCATTGCGTTCGTTCCGCTCAAATGGGTGCGTGTGAAGATGCTCCCCTTCGATAACAAGAGTGAGTTCCAGGTAATCATTGACATGCCCGATGGAACGCCGTTAGAGCAAACAACTCACGTAGCACAGGCGCTCGGACGATTTCTGGGCGAGCAGCCTGAGGTCGTCAATTATCAGATCTACGCCGGCACATCGGGTCCCTACAATTTCAATGGCCTGGTACGGCATTACTTTCTGCGCAGTCAGCCCAACCAGGCTGACATCCAGGTCAATCTGCTCTCGCGCCACGATCGCAAGGCGCAGAGCCATGACATCGCACGGCGGTTGCGGCCGGAGTTGGACAAGATTGCCGAGCCATTCGGTGCGCGGATCAAAGTCGCCGAGGTTCCGCCGGGTCCGCCCGTGCTCCAAACTCTGGTCGCCGAAGTCTACGGCCCTAACTACAAAGGCCAGATCGAATTGGCGGCTCGGGTAAAGAAAATCTTTCAGCAGACACCGGGGGTCGTGGATGTGGACTGGTATGTCGAGGACCCTCAAACCAAGTACGACATGAAGGTGGACTTGGAGAAAGCAGCGCTGCACGGCATCTCGCCAGCAGACGTTACCAGTACGCTGCACGTAGGTCTCAGTGGCGTGAATGCCGGGTTGCTGCACGATCCTCAGTCGCGTGAGGACATTCCAATTGAAGTTCGATTGGCGCGTCCTGACCGCTCAGGAATCGAGGACCTCGCCAACCTGAAGCTACCAACTCCCAATAGCAGTCAAATCGCCCTGCAGGAAGTTACGAATCTTCAGCAGACCACGATCGATACCAGTGTCTATCGCAAAAATCTGCAACCAGTGGTTTATGTAACGGGCGACGTTGCGGGCGGAGAAGAGAGCCCGGTGTACGCCATCATGAAGATGAGCGATGCTATCGACAAGATCAAGCTACCCGACGGTTACGGGGTAAAGCAATACAAAGGCACGACTATGCCCGAGCGTACCGATCGTTTCTCCATGAAGTGGGACGGCGAGTGGCACATCACTGTGGAAGTATTCCGCGATCTGGGGCTGGCTTTCGCCGCGGTCTTGGTCCTTATTTATTTTCTGGTGGTTGGCTGGTTCGGGTCGTTCAAGACGCCTCTGGTCATCATGGCGCCGATTCCGCTCACTCTGGTCGGCATTTTGCCCGCGCACGCGCTGATGGGCGCTTTTTTCACTGCCACTTCGATGATTGGATTTATCGCGGGGGCTGGCATCATCGTACGCAATTCCATCATTCTCGTTGACTTCATCGAGTTGCGCCGCTCACAAGGAATGTCGCTCGAAGAGGCGGTCGTCGATGCAGGCGCGGTGCGCTTCCGCCCCATGCTGCTCACCGCAGCCGCGGTCGTCGTGGGAGCGAGTGTGATCCTCTTCGATCCGATTTTTCAGGGATTGGCACTGTCGCTGATGGCGGGAGAAGTCGCATCCACTGTCCTGTCACGCATGGCAGTGCCCATTCTTTACTACCTATCCCAACGGAGCAGAGTCCCGCTTCCACCCAGGCATCCGCATTCTCCTGAAAACATTGCCGAATGCGAGACACCCCAGTGCGAAGTTGTGCAGAACAATTTGTGATCCAGCGTTTGTGATCTAAACAAGGGAGGTTTCGCCATGAACCTAGAACGTGCTCTTCGATTGATCGTCGGGATTTTCATCCTCGTGTCACTGGCACTCGGCCATTGGCTCAGCCCGTACTGGTATCTTTTCACCGCATTTGTCGGCCTAAATCTGTTCCAGTCCGCGTTCAGCAACTGGTGCCCAATGATGACGTTTCTGCGTAAGCTGGGAGTCAATAGATAATGTGAGGGAATATGCCTGATTGGATTTGGGTCGTCGGATTCTTCGTCTTCTATGTAATCCTGACGCGTTGGCTGCTACCTAAGCTGGGCGTTCCGGCATGAGGCAGCGGAAACCGCGCCGGGTCTCGACGCAAGGACGATTGCAGAGATGAGGTTTTGCGTTCGTGATATTTACGCCGCAACCAATTGAATTTATGAGCGGTCCATTCGAAGATCCTTACGCGTCCAGCGTTCCTGCTGAGACCCAAGAAACGGACTTCCCGCCAAACAGCCGTTCAGAGTATTTGCCTTTTGTTGCCCGCCTCATGTGGCGCCGCTACGCCTCGAGACTTACTCGCGTGATCTCCATCACAGCCTGATGTATATCAGGCCTTGGCTTTGAGACATGAACTGGAGTTCCTCGATAACGGCGGTTACCGGATGCCTATTGGGCACAGACAACCTCTGTTCTGCATGGAGACGTCGACTGAATGGAAAGATCCCGTATTCTTCGAGGACTCGCCAATCTGCTCCAAGAAACGATACGGTGCGTGTGCAGCGGTGAGTGATTGTTTGCTGAAGGACTTTGTGCCAATTGAACGCCAGCGAGAGCCTGTACCATGCCACCATCTTCTTCTAAACGAACAGGGTGAAACTATTGAAAGTTTGTATAGAACTGGTACGCGCCGGGAAATGGAGGCGTCACTCCGAAACTGGCTACTTAAGACGATCGAGAGGCTTGAAAAACCAACTCCGTAGCGAACGTCATCTGGGAGGGAAAAGGCAGCATAGGACATTGCATTGAAAACAGGAGCAAGTTGATTTCAAACGGATACTGATGGCGGCGGACTTCTCCGTTGCGTCAGACCGAGGGTTGGCGCATGCACTCGCGATCGCCCGACGATTCGGCGCGGAGATCTCACTAGTGCACGCTATTTCTCCTGGGCCACATGAGCCGATCCCGATGGATCCGCTACCGCGAGAACTGGATCGCGAGCGACTTCAAGCCGAGAGGGAGATGCAGCGGCTTGAGCTGGAAGTGGAACTCAGAGATCTTGCCCATCGCATCCTGATCGAGCGAGGATCGGTGTGGGGCGTGCTCTTCACCATCATCGACAGGGATCATCCTGGCCTGTTAGTGCTGGGTACTCATGGACGTACTGCGTTGAAGAACGTAGTGCCAGGCTCGGTGGCGGAGGAAGTACTCCGTCTAGCTCCTTGCCCGGTACTTACCATCGGGCCCAAGGCCGCACCCCCGACCTTCGATGTAGCCAGTTTCAAGAGCATTCTCTTCGCAACGGATTTTGGCGCTGCTTCTGCGAAAGCCTTTCCTTACGCGTTGTTCCTCGCCCAGGAGCGTAGAGAGAAACTCATACTCTTGCACAGGGTGCCGCCCATGGCAGTGGCCAATACCGGTCCAGCGGCATACGGAGCAGCAACATACGCCGATGAAGATCTAACAGCTTGGCAGAGCCGAATGCGTGAGGAAAGTTCGCGAAGATTGAGGGAGCTCATTGCGCCGGATGTCAAGCTCCCGACGGAGCCGGAGTACGTCATCGCAACGGATTTCCCGACAGACAGGAATTTTGGAGGCTGCGGCCACGCACCACGCCGAGCTGATCGTCATGGGAGCAAACCAGACGCGATCCGCGTTTGGTCGCACACGTGCCGTGGGCCGTCATTCCTGACGTTCTGTGCGAAGCCACATGTCCGGTTCTGACGGTCAAAAGCTGAATCGTCCGGAGAACGGACAAATCATGCGCCGATCCCATGCCCGCGAGATTGCGCGGTGCCCTTCTGCAGCAAGACGAGACCTGGCCAGCGGTCGGTCATATGACGAACGTGGAAGTGAGTCATGTCACCGGGTCTCGTGATCCGGGACACTGAAATATGTGATTGCGCGGTGCAATGATAAGTCGCTCGATTGTGCCCTTCGAACAGAGCCATGCTTTCCAAATGTGCGAATCCGGCGTGCGGCGCTAAGTTTCAATATCTTCACGCAGGAAAACTGTTCGCAATTGAGCACAGGAACAGCAGCCAGGGAAATACGTCAGCAACTGGCTTCGAGTTCGTAATGCGTGACCGTCTGCGGTATTTCTGGCTCTGCTCTAGCTGTTCTCGATCGATGACGATTCAAGCAAGTAGCGCGGGAGGGGTCCGGATAGCGCCCGCACGAAACATTCTCCACGGTAAAGGGTCCCAAAACTGTGAGGACTCTTCTGCCAAGGCAGAAGAACTGATGACGACTTCGAATGCGCCGTGGAGGTGCAACGTGACCGGGACCAAACGTAAACTCGAGGCTTTGATGAAAGAATTCGAGTTCCTGGAGAGCGGAGGTTATCGCCTAGCGATGGGATGGAGACCGCCTCTCGTTTTCGAAGATTCCCCAACATGCCCAAAACCTCCATGCACTGCTTGCCCTCATCCTCAGTGTGTGTTGTTGGATTTTGTTCCTGAGGAGCACCAAGACCAGATCATTCCATGCCGACACATTCCCCTCAATGAAACCGGCGAGACCCTTCACACTCTTTACAACACGGGGAGCATGGAAGAAATTGAAAACGCCCTGCGAGCGTGGTTGAAGGAAAAGATTGCGGTACTCGAGCAGGCTATTCGGTCGGAACCAATTTTGTTAGAACGGAAGGCTGGATAGCACGATCCAGCTTCGGATGAACTGCAACCATTATGCGGCTCAAGGAGCCTCCACGAATCGGAGCAGGCGACTCCCGTTAGATCGGCCGAATATCATCCTTCAGAAAACGAGTCGCACGAAGGAGTCTCCCCTGCGACCCGTATTCATTGATCGACTACGCCGCTTCAGCGGCTCTCCCACTGGCAAACCTGATCACTTTGGGTTTAGCAAGCTTTTCGAAATCTTCCCAGGCCAGCCGAATCAGTTCTCGATGGGAGCCTGCATTGAATGCAATCTCTTTGTCGTTGGTGAGGTTTTCATCGGCAAAGACCTCAATTCCATAGAGATTTCCAAACGGCGGCATCGCACCAGTTTCGCACTCGGGAAACCGGCCTTTGAATTCGTCTTCCGACGCAAGCCCGACGACCCCTGCTCCTGTTTCCTTCTTAAGCAGCCTAAGGTCAACGTGAAACGAAGCGGGAAGTACCGCCATTACCAATTTGCCATCCATCTTGACGATCACCGTCTTCGCCAGCTCCTTTCCTGGAATATGTGCCAGCGCGGCAATGCCCTGTGCAGTGTAAGCAGGCGAGTGAGAGACGACAATGTACTTGACGTTGTGCTTGTCGAGATACTCCTTCAAACTAGAGAGTGGCATAACAACCCCCTTCTTCGGCAAGATTCTCTCGCGATGCAGTCGCTTTCGCCGTGACTGCGATCACAAGTTAGCTACGCACTATTGTGCTCTTCCAGGCGGCGCTCGGGCCACAACCCGGATCGAAGCGCGCCGCCGCAGCAACTGGGGTGTACAATGCCGACTGTTTGCCAGCTCCCGGTTCAGTCAAGACACAATAGGAGTGTAATGCGATGCCAGTTCGATGTACGAATATCCCAAGCACTCCCCGATCGTTGATGTCTGGCTTACTGAGCGCTGCTTTCCTGCTATTCGTCATAGTCGGACCACCTCTCGCCTCGGCGCAGGAGACGAGGCGATCACAGGGCGTCGCGAAAAACAACGGCAACTCAAAAGTTATTGCGCGCGGCAAATATATCGTAGAAGGGATCGCGGGTTGCGGTTATTGCCATACGCCTCGCGATAAGAATGGCAACCCCGATCGCACAAGATGGCTCGCAGGCGCACCGGTGTTTTATCAACCAGCTCAACCGGTGCCGGGTTGGCCAACTACTGCGCCCCGGCTTGCCGGCTTGCCACCTGGGCGTGATGCCGAGATCATCACACTGCTGACTACCTCAATCTCGCGCAGTGGCCAGTCTCCCCGCGCCCCAATGCCTCGTTTTCATATGACCCGTGCGGACGCAGAGGCAGTCCTGGCTTACCTGAAGTCGCTGAACCCCAGTCAATAGGGATAATGCCTATGTTTCGCGAGGTCGATTCTAAGGGTTGTTCTAAAAAAAGAGAGCCGCAGACGGCTATCGCCGCAAAGGGCTCACTTCTTGCGGCAGTACTTCCCATCCGCCTTCAGCGACGTATCCCCTCTCGTCATAGGAGTGGCCAGTGACCAGCCCGAGCACGAACCAGCCCAGTACAAGTGCGCCGAGCGCGAAGATCGAGTCTCCAATCATCCTCATCCAGCGCAACTGGTTGATGTGGCCGGAATGCAAAAATTCGGCTGACCGTGCGTACCAGGTGCCGTATTCGACGGAGGCCCATGCTTGCATCAAGCCGATGGGAAGCATGCTCAGCAGGACCATTAGCGCAAGTCCGATGTTTATCGCCCAGAACGCGAATGCGAGTGGAGCATTTTTCCAGGCTTTGCCGGGCCGGAGAGCGCGCAGGCAGAACAGCATCAGCCCGAGCCCGAGCATTCCGTAGACTCCGAACAGCGCGGTGTGCCCATGCACGGGAGTCGTGTTCAGCCCTTGCATGTAGTAAAGCGCAATGGGCGGATTAATCAGAAACCCAAACAGGCCCGCGCCTACAAAATTCCAAAATGCAACTGCAACGAAGAAGTAAATCGGCCATTTGTAGGCTGCAACCCAGATCTGCTGTTGCCGCGAGCGTGCCAGGCGAATGTGTTCCCAGGCTTCGAACCCGATCAGCACTAGAGGCACAACTTCTAGAGCGCTGAATACTGCACCTAAGCCGAGCACGATGTTGGGTGTCCCGGCGAAATATAAGTGATGGAACGTCCCAATGATTCCACCGGAAAGAAAGATCACAGTGGAAAACAAGACTGCCTTAGTCGCGGTTGAAACGGAAAGCAGTCGCAGTCGTGTGAGCAGGAACGCGATGACCACCGTGGCGAACACTTCAAAGAAGCCTTCGACCCAGAGATGCACCACCCACCAGCGCCAATACTCCGCGGTAACCAGATTGCTGCGTTGTCCATACATCAGGCCGGCAGCGTAAAACAGCGGAATGGCGATGCTCGAGACCACGAACATCATCAGCAGCGAATGGCTTTGATCGCGCTTCTGCAGCGCCGGCCGCAACGCCCGCCACATCAGCCACAGCCAGAACACGAGGCCGATGAACAGCAGGATTTGCCAGAGGCGGCCCAAGTCCACGTATTCGTAACCCTGGGTGCCGAGCCAGAACCATAGATTTCCAAGTTTGTGCTGAATGCTCATCCACTCGCCGGCGAGCGAGCCGACCACAACGAGGAGTAGCGCGCCAAAGAGAGCGTTTACCCCCAGGCGTTGGCCCTTAGGCTCGTAGCCGCTCACTGCAGGAGCCACATACAAGCCGGTGGCCAGCCAGGAAGTGGCGATCCAAAAAATTCCAATCTGAAGATGCCATGTTCGAGTGACAGCATAAGGGAGCCAGCGATCCAGGGGGATACCATAGAAACCCGAGCCTTCGACGCCATAATGTGCGGTAATCGCTCCCAGTGCGACTTGGACCACCCACAACGCCGCCACAACGAAGAAGAATTTCACGGTCGCGCGCTGCGAAGCTGTCGGCCTCAGGCCGAGCAAGGGATCACTGTCAGGCAACAAGTCTTCCGCCTCAACGCGCGGTTGCGACGCAAAGTACCAGACCATGCCGCCGATTCCGGCCAGTAAAAGAAAAAAGCTAACTACGCTCCAAACGATGGTGCTGCTGGTCGGTTCATTTCCGATCAGCGGTTCGTGCGGCCAGTTCTGCGTGTAGGTCACATTTCCGCCGGGGCGATTCGTCGATGCAGCCCAGGCAGTCCACCAGAAAAACGAACTCATCTGGCGCAGTTTCTCCGGGCGTTCATCGCGCCGCGCTGAATGGCATACTCGTTGCGTCCGCGGCTGAAGATGTCGGAATAATAGCGATTCAGCTCATCGAAGGCCTCGGCTCTTATGGGAGTAACCGTGATTCGGTCACTCGCAGCATCGTACGTGTTGGTCCGGAGCAATTGCTGCAGGCGGGCTCCGAGAGCGGCCTTCCGCTCAACATCGAGAGAAGCATAATTCTGCGCTCCCGATTCCCGTGCCCATTTGTCAAGAATGAATACGCACTCGCGGTGCAGCCAATCGGCGCTCCAATCGGGCGCAATGTAGGAGCCATGGCCCCAAACGGTTCCGACTTCCTGACCGCCAATGGATTGCCAGACCCCTTGCCCATCCCGGATAGTGTCACCGGTGAAGAGTATCCGGCCATCAGAAGTCACTACCTCCGATGGAATTGGAGGTGCGCTCTTGAGAACCTTGATTCCGACTCCACCCAGGACCGCAAAAGAAATGGTGAGCACGAGTCCAAGAGCAATCCACAGCTTCCGGCATGACATGGATGATTCCTTTCAATGATGTCGCATTGCGATGCTATTAGCTGCGCACCGCACTGGCGTCTCAACAGAATCTGGCTTTCGCCCGGGATGCAAAAGGCTGACCTCCCGTGAAAGCTCATATCAGGTATAGATGGCTCGGCAATTTTCCTCAATGACTTAGGTCACAGCCCCTACCTAGTGTGTTGGCGCGGCCGCGCGAAGGTCATCGCGAGATTGGCGGCGAAAAATGTTACCGCTGTCATTTCAGTGATCGCCGATATCGGCAGCCATGCCCATGCCGAGACCGCGAT
>WNGA01023763.1_pt1 | contig 14221 bp, 14 predicted proteins | sample 5400061 | NCBI WGS metagenome assembly WNGA01 (sample SAMN13153366, study PRJNA577476) | soil metagenome | isolation source: 100 cm soil or saprolite under grassland replicate 2 | place: USA:California | collected 2016-06-15 | reverse complement strand
GGTCGACGAGCCGTTCAGCAAGTCCGGCTGGCTCTTCGAGATAAAGTGGGATGGGTACCGGGCCATCGGCAGCAAGCACGACAGCGACATTCGTTTATACTCGCGTAACGATACCGACTTCCGTGAACATTACATGCCGGTGGTCGAGGCGCTGCGCGAGCTAAAACACGACGTTATTCTCGATGGTGAAATTGTAGTCATCGACAAGCAGGGCCGTCCGCACTTCGAAGAGTTGCAAAGCTGGCGCAAAACTCATGTCGGCCAGCTGGCATACTATGTTTTTGACATTTTGTGGTGCAACGGCCGCGACCTGCGTACCATGCCGCTGATCGAGCGCAAGAAGATCCTCAAAACCCTTATTCCCAAGCGTAGCCTTATCCGCTATAGCGACCACGTCGAAGACAAAGGCGAAGCCCTCTTCCGCCAGATGCGCGACCAACGTTTAGAAGGAATCGTCGCCAAGCGCGCCGATAGCGCCTACCGCGAGAACAATCGCGGCGAAGCCTGGCTAAAGATCAAAACCCACCTTCGCCAGGAAGTAGTTATCGGCGGTTACACCGAGCCGCGCGGCGGGCGCAAATATCTCGGTTCATTGCTGGTGGGTGTTTATAACAAGAAGGGTGAGCTTGTGTACATCGGACATTCCGGCGGCGGCATTCCCGACAATCAGCGCGGCGACCTGCTGCACAAGCTCAGCAAGCTGGAGCGCCAAACCTCACCGTTCAGCACCGAGCCCAAGCCTAATGCTCCGGTTCACTGGGTACAGCCGCGAATTGTCTGTGAAATGAGCTTTAGCGAGTGGACCGATGATGGTTCAATGCGCCACCCGGCCTTTGAAGGTCTGCGCTCCGACAAAAAGCCCACTGCCGTTCACAAAGAAATCCCAAAGGAGAGCGCTATGCCTACCAAGAACGCCCCTAGCAAAGACGAAATCACCATTGGCAAAGTTGCCGTTACTCACCGCAGTAAAGTGTTTTTCCCTAAGCACGGCTATACCAAAGGTGACCTGATCGATTATTACGAGCGTATCGCGCCGTACATTTTGCCGTATACCAAGGACCGGCCGCTATCGCTGCTGCGCCAGCCCAACGGTATTACCGGCGAAGGCTTCTTCCAGAAAAATATGGAGCACCTGCCGGAATGGGTGCCTGGCATCAATATCTACTCCGAATCCAACGGCGAAGATCTGCACTGGATGATGGCCAGTAACCGCGACGCGCTGCTGTATGCCGCGCAGCTGGGCACTATCGAGATTAATCCCTGGAATGCCCGCATCAGCCACCTGGACAAACCCGACTGGGCAGTTATCGACCTCGACCCGGAGGGGACTATCACTTTTAATAACGTCATCACCGTTGCTCAAACCGTCAAAGCCGTCTGCGATGAATGGCAGATACAGAGCTACCCTAAAACTTCCGGCAAAACCGGTATCCATATTTTTATTCCCCTAGGCGCCCGCTACACGCACGAACAAGCCAAAAACTTCGCGCATTTGCTGGTCATGGAAGTCAACCGCCGCCAGCCCAAACTCACCAGTCTGGACCGGCTGCCAGCCAAGCGCCCCAACAAGATCTATCTGGACTTCCTGCAGAACCGCGAAGGACAAACCCTGGCAGCACCGTATTCGGTTCGGCCCACCCCCGATGCCAGCGTTTCGACACCGCTACAATGGAGTGAAGTAAAAGCCGGCCTCAAGCCCTCGGACTTTACCATCAAAAACATCGAGGCCCGCCTGAAAAAAGTTGGCGATTTGTGGAAGCCGGTTATCGGCAAGGGTGTCAACTTGGCTCAGCTGATCAAAAAACTTGAGAAAGCCGCACCTGAAGACCAGGCCAACAGCTAGAAGGCCTAGTCCAAAGCCGGCGGTAATGTATCCCTCAGAGCAGTGAGATAGCTCGGCGCGGTAATGTCATGGTCAGCACCAAGGACAATGGTTAGCCGAGCCGCTGGCAGCAGCTTTTCGGCAGTGGTAGCCCGCTTGGCAATCCGTTCCCATCGCTTGCACTCTTCACTGCCCACAAAAAGCTCAACGGGACAGGCAATGCGACCAGCAAGCGCAGCAAATGACAAACTCTTATAACTACCAATTTGCTCGGGAGAGCAGTCTCCCTTTAACTGGGCGATCACCTCTGGCGTTAGATCTTCTTTAAAAAAAGCCGAGAGCGAACAAGCCCAAACTGCCGCCGGCCTTCGTTCGGCGGCAACACAAAGCGAGGCAATAGCTCCAAACGAGAAGCCGGCCAAGACATCAGGCTTATAGGCATCGTATACTTCACGCAACTGAGCGGCCACGTCATACGAAGTAGCATGATCATTTTCACGCCAGTCGATAGGCACAAAGTGCGAATTATAGCCCAGGTCTTCAAAAACTTGCAGAGTATCTTGATAGGGACGGTGGGTGGCGAGGCCTTCGCCGAGGCCAGGAGTGAATAAAACAGTTTTTGACATTGTTGCAGTGTAGCAACAGAATATCGAGCGATCAATAAAGCATAAAAATACCCCGGGCGCTGTAAAATTGGCCGGCACAGTTTATTTACCAAGCAGCAAGGAGTAGCATATAACCTTGGAGGAAATCATATGAACATTGCAAGTATCCACGCCCGGCAGATTCTCGACAGTCGCGGCAACCCCACCATCGAAGCCGATATCATCCTGGAAGATGGCACGCTGGGCCGGGCTGCCGTTCCGTCCGGCGCCAGTACCGGATCACACGAAGCTATCGAGCTGCGCGACGGCGATAGCACCTACAATGGCAAAAGCGTCCTGCGGGCCGTTGCCAACGTTAACGGTGAGATCCAGCCGGCACTGACCGGCCATGATGTATGCGACCAAACTGGCATCGACCAGCTCATGATCGATCTCGACGGCACCGACAACAAGGGCCGGCTGGGTGCCAACGCCCTGTTAGCCGTATCACTGGCTGCTGCCAAAGCTGCTGCGCAAACCCAAAAACAACCGCTATACCAGTACATCGCCGATCTAGCCGGCAACGACCAGCTCGTCCTGCCGCTACCAATCGATGTAGTGTTGGCCTTGGACGTCGCCAGCAGCGAACTCATACAAGACGGCAGCTACCAGCTAAAAACCGAGGCTAAAACCCTGAGCAGCACCGAAATGAGCGATTTTTACGCCAGCCTGATCAACCAATTTCCCATCGCCTCTATCGAGGATGGACTGGGCGAAGATGACTGGGCTGGCTGGAAGACACTTACCGCACGCCTGGGCGACCATTTGCAGCTAGTAGGCGACGACCTGCTCGTCACCAACACCGCCTTCCTGGAGCGGGGCATAGCCGAAAAAGCCGCCAATGCCATCCTCATCAAAGTCAACCAGATTGGCACGCTCAGCGAGACTATCAACGCCGTTGCCATGGCCCACAAAGCCGGCTGGAAGGCTATTATCTCACACCGCTCCGGTGAAACCGAAGATACCACCATTGCACACCTGGCCGTAGGCCTGGGCACCGGCCAAATCAAAACCGGCAGCTTGAGTCGTACCGATCGCGTAGCTAAATACAACGAACTGATGCGTATCGAAGAAGCCTTGGGCGATCAGGCAGTTTTTGCTGGCCGGCAAGCCCTGGAGCGCAGCTGATGGCTTACCTGGTACTTGTCCGGCACGGACAATCGGAGTGGAACGCTTTAGGGCTATGGACCGGCCAACGCGATATTGCCCTTACCAAGCAGGGCCGTCAAGAAGCCCGTCAAGCCGCCGAATATCTTAAAGACATTACATTGCACAAAGCCCACACCTCCAACTTGCAGCGCGCCCAGCAAACACTGGAAGAAATTAAGGCAGCCCTTGGCCACACCAATCTGGAAACGGTTAAGCGTGCTGAGCTGAACGAGCGCGACTACGGCGATTACACTGCCAAAAACAAGTGGGACATTGCCAAAGAAATCGGCGAAGAGGAGTTTACCAAACTACGGCGCACTTGGGATTATCCGGTGCCCAGCGGTGAAACCCTCAAAGATGTTCATGCTCGAGTCTTGCCCTACTACGAGCAGCATATCCTAACCGACCTGAAAGCGGGTAAAAACGTGATCATCGCCGCCCATGGCAACTCGCTGCGAGCCCTCATGAAGCACCTGGAAGGCTATGCTGATGACCAAGTGCACAAACTGGAAATCGGCACCGGGCAAGTGCTAGTGTACGAGATTAACGAAGATGGCAAGGTTATAAGCAAGTCTGTCCGCAGTGAAGGCGGCAAGGCCTAAAACATAGTCAAGCATATATACCTGCAGCTATGTATCCGTTACAAGTTGCACGAATGTCAGCCTAATAGTCGGCATCCTTATATATTGCATTGTGCAAGCAACCTAATAATGTTACATTGTTGTATCAGGGAAAATAAGGTAATATTTAATAAGATGTTCATAAAGTCAAAGTCCTACGAACTGGGCATAGCTGAAATGCTAATGGCCCGCCAAGCCACCAATTATCGTAATCGCATCCTAAAACCTTACGGACTAAGCTCCGTGGAATGGTTTGTCTTAGGATTGATCCAAAGCAAGAGCGCCGAAGGCGGCATCCGGGTAACAGACCTGGCTCTTATCTTGGACGTGCAAACAACTTACATAACTGCGATTCTTAATACCCTCCGCGGCAAGGGTTACGTTGACTCGCTCAAGGACCACAACGACGCCCGCGTACGCCTACTAGTCATTACCAAGACCGGCAGCACGGCCGTAGCTACCATCGAGGAGGCGCTGCGCAAGGAACTCGAAAAAGCCCTGCACGGCCGCGTTACCGGCGAACAATTTGCCAGCTATATCCACGTGCTCCAGGAAATTGGCCACACCGAAGAAGCAAGCCACATTTCAGCCTAGCGCATCCCAGATAGTCCCCGTTCTCTAGTCATTACGAGTCCCGTGACATTTCCGCCAAAATATCGTATGATTATACCTGTTGCGCCGCTGTATCCCACCTAAGGGGCAGGGTGCAAGCCAAATATAGGAGAGTAGCTCAGTTGGTAGAGCACCGGTCTCCAAAACCGGGTGTCGCAGGTTCAAGTCCTGTCTCTCCTGCCACGAAATTATATTGAAAAGTACCTCTGTGAAATGAAGTACTTTTAGTTTGGCTTTGGTGTAGAGTGGCGGGACAACCAAACTTTGGCGAGTTAGTGCCAATGATTCGTCTGTTACTATAGGTCATATGCCTATTTCCACTTCCAAATACGAACTGCTCATCCTAGATTACGGTGGTGTTTACTCGTTTGAGTACGAGCTGACCAACTTCGAAAAGATCATGCGTAAGGCATTCGGCAAAGTACCCAGTGCTGAAGATAAGGTGCAAGTTACCGCGTTATCTCACAGATTTGCCGCCAATGAGCTTACAACTAACCAATATGTGGCGAGCGTTGCAAAGCTATTGAATGCACCTGTTCCCCGGACAGAAGACTTTGAAGATGCAACCATTTCTGTTACTAGTCCACCCTCTGAAGCTATGCGCCAGCTCGTCACCGCCGTGAGAGACGCCGGACTAAAGGTCTCGCTGTTATCAAATATGTATGCTTTTGAAGTCTCCAAGGCTAGACCCTGGGGCCGATATGATGGCTTCGATTTTGTTGCTTTCTCCGCCGGTGCCGGTACGACCAAACAAGATCCATTATTCTTTAAGGAGACGCTCGACCACTTCAGTATTGCTGCAGATAGGGCACTTTTTGTTGATGATGTCCTTGAATATGTAGAAATCGCAAAATCTGCTGGGCTACATTCGTTGCACGCCGACCACTTTCGCTTTAGACATGCCGAAGAACTTGTGCAAGCAATCCACAAAGAACTTTTTGATGCGTAGAAACCTACTTCGAGCCCGCCCCAGTGGGGGAGGGAAACAATAATGAAGCGATGCTGCCTCCTTCTGCTACAATCACCATATGCCCAAAATCCTATTCATCTGCAAAGGCAACAATTGCCGCAGCCAAATCGCCAAAGCAATATACAATCGTCTGACTAACTCGAACGACGCCAGTTCTGCTGGTACTCACGTGGACGGCGACGGTGAAACACTCGAGCAATTTAGCAAGCGCCCCGAGGTGAATTCATATACGCTTGATGTGATGCGCGATGCTGGATATGACCTCAGCGACAAGCACCAAAACCAACTTACCCAAGATATGGTTAAGGGGTATAATCTAATCATCTCCATGGCAGCCAAACGCTATGCGCCGCAGTGGCTAGCTAAAGCTCCAAATTATATGTACTGGAAGATTACTGGCCCCAAAGGCGGGAGCTACGCCATAACAAAACGTGCTAAAGATGAAGTTGGGCGGAGAGTTCACGAGCTGATTACGGCTAAAACTACGGACTCGAAATAGTTCTTGGATTTTGCTATAATTAAGGTATGAAATCATCTACTCAAAAGCGGAAAACGATCGTAAAACAGGCCATCGCTAATGAACGCCTAGAAGGCTTAAAAGTCTCAAAAGACTCTCAAAAAATCGCCAATAGCTATGTAGCCGGTAAGGCTTCCGCCAAACAAGCTGCGGCAAAAATACGAGCTCGCTACGGATCGCTATAAATGCTTTTTGTTGACCCCTATATCGATGAGGGTACGGGTCTTTTAAGGAATTTACTTGGTGCAACTTCAGCAGAAGTATTTGAAGAGCTAGAACCTCAAATTGTTTTTGCTAACGAGATTGAACTTGAATCGGTCAATATTCCCCGGACAAATGATTTTGATGAAGTTTTACGAATTCACAAACAACTCTTCAAAGGTGTTTATGAATGGGCTGGCCGTATTAGAACTGTAGACATCAAGAAAAACGCGGAGAACGCAGAATACTTTTTGCTTGCCGGAAAGATTTCAGACGCAGCAGTCTATGTTTTCGGAGAACTAGCCAAAGGGAATCACTTAAAAGGTCTAAATAAAGAAGATTTCGTAAAGCGGCTAGCGCATCATTACGATCAGCTTAACTATATCCATCCTTTTCGTGAAGGCAATGGCCGCGTACAGCGTATATTCTGGACACGAGTAGCCCACGACGCTGGATACGAAATAGATTGGAGTGCCGTCATCGGCGAGGAGAACGACGAAGCTTCAAGATTAGCCGCTGAAGAAATGGACTTATCAGCTCTTGAAGATATGTTCCAGCGAATAACAATATCCCTCAATGACGCATAGTTCATATCAACTTTTTCAGATGAGAGAGTCACTCGATTAAGAGGTCCTTTAGTGCTTCGATTTCATGACCTAAATCAAGGTACGGATACTCCTCAAAAGTTTGGTTCCAGAACTGGCACTCCTGCCAAGTGAAAATAACAGAGCTCAGGCCTTAAATTTGAGTTGAAATACACTCGGATTTTTCTATTTCTACTCCTGTTGTTTTTAGTTCAAGTCCTGTCTCCCTTTTTGCTCGACTGATTTCCTCTAGGGCTCTGTTATGCTAGTTACATGACAGACGAACCTACTAATAGTTTGCCCAAGATTTGGCCATAAGGCTGAAGCTGTATCTGAACGTCAATAATTGCACCATAGCGGTGTTTTTCAAAATATTTATTTCTGGCCTTTCCCATACTATGCTTAGATGTGATGTCAATAAAGGCGATTTCTGTAGCAACGCTATAATTGGGTTTCGTAGCTGCGCAGTACCTCAGCTGCTCGCCGCAAAGCTTCGATGATATCGGGTCCAATGGCTTTGGCGCTGTCCGAATAGGTTTCGGCAATTTTTTCGTAGCCGTCGTGTACGCTCGTTGGAAATTCAACACCGGAAATAAATTCAACGTCATTAACTAAATCTGATACATCAAGATCATCGCCGGCCCAATCCAGTTGATATTGTGCTGCTAACACTTCACCCAATATTCCGCCTACCGGATTTTCAAGCTGGTAGATAATCCCCTGCAAAAGCCGCCGGTAATTGCTGACCGTGCCTATGCCAGCATCTATTGGAGAAAGAGTTACCTGAGTGCCTCCAATGACCGGTTTACTATAGGGCCTGTCGGGGTTATCTCGGCCATAACCCATGCGTTCAGCCGTACGGTTGTATCGTTTTTGATAGCGTGCTGCCGCTCTTTCCGCCAAGGTTGGATTGACTTCAATCGCTGCCGGTGAAATGCGACCGACTAACGTTTCGGAAGATTGAATAGTCACGGCTGACGCGCCTACATGGCCGGCTATAGTTTCCCACGCTTTCACACATGTTTCAGACCAGTTGAAGCCACCGAGTTCAGGTTTGACTCCTGGTTCGGTGATTGACCCCTGTATCTGAATGATATCTATAGTGTTCGTATCGTTGTTAGCTTGAGCCGTAGAGATAGCGCAGAGGTGGGCGCCATCATCTTTATCGATGACAATACCGATACCGATTGGCGCATCAAGCACGGGCTTATTGTCCGGACCCTTGGTATAGTGGGTTTGCACACCCGGCGGAAGACCGTATGTCGCGCCGCTTAGATGATCTTCATTGCAGCTCTTCACGCGAACGGCTGGTACAAAGCGGTATTGGTCGAGATTGCGTGGGACAGCATGGTGCGTGCCTCCACCGGGAGCATCTTGCGACATCTGTAGCCGCTGGTCACTCCTTACCATGTCTGGCAAGTTCATCTGTGGCGCTTGGACAATAGCAGGTATAGTCCTCAGCAGCTGATTTTCGAGTGGTTCCTGAGGACTGAGCGGCTCTGCATGGTCATAATGTGCGTCTTGCCCGCCTGCAGAGGACTGATTTTCAGCACCCATAAACACACCTCCTTTCCAGGAAATTCTTTTATGGTGTTAGGCTAACAATCCTACCCTTGGGTAAGGTCAGAGTCAAGTATCTGCGTTTTGGCTAGCACCACAATGGTATAAGATGAACACAGTACGTTTATATATCGTAGGGTACGGCGGACATGCCGGTATACCAATTATGCAAATCCGATTTATGCGCCGTGCGTTTCGTAACTAGTACGTCTACAAAACAAGTTTTTTAGACTGCTATAGCTCGTACTGTGCTATCTGCCGTATGCTTACTGTTCGGTATAATATAAAGTTCGGTAGTTGTCCACGAACCCCTGTCATGAAATTATAAAATTTGTCAAGTTTCTCGCTCAGACATGTAGCCTTATCCTGCGAGGCATAAGCAATATCTGCTATAGTCTTATTATGCATAAAAACACTCCTCGAGTGATTTCGCTTGGTATTAGCCTGGTTGGCTTAACTTTAGGTTTTGCCTTTATCCAGGCATCATCTCTCGATTTTGTAAGGAACCACAGGGAATTAGTGTACATACTTGGGCTTGTGCTTCGGGTACTCAGTTTCTTGGCAGGCATTGCTATACTATTTATTTTCTTGAGCCGTAGAGATAGACAGACGAATAGAGTTAAGCGTGGGGTCCTACTGCTGTTACTAGTGTTTCTCGGCATACAATCCGGCTTTTTCTACGCCACTCTGGTCCAGGATTCGACCAATCCGCACTGCCTGAATGAAGTCCAACTATATGGTGTAACAGGTGATATGTGCTGGCTCCCGGATTAGAGCAAGCGAATAGTCATCTGACGATGTCTCAACTTCTTTATCCAGTAGCTCCAGAATTTGATGGACGCGCATTTGAATGGAGGCCTCAGTACCGGAAGTTCGATCGGCCAACACGAACTCCTGCCAGATAATTATTCAACTATTCTAACCGAACTTTTATGTTCGGCAAAAAGAAGGGGGACGTTGACGCTGATATTATTTCTTCGATGATGAAGCGTCTTTACCTTAAGGAAAAGTTTAATAAAGTAGTGCTGGTATCTGGTGACGGTGACTACAAAATGCTCGTTGATTTCCTTATCGAGCAGAATAAGTTTGAAAAGATACTGTTTCCTAATAGACGCTATCGCTCGTCGCTTTATAAGTCGATAGATCTCAAATATTTTGTTTACCTTGACGATACTGATATTAAACGTAAAATCAAGCAATAAAAAAGAGAAGCTTCCTACTGGAAGCCTAATTCTAGCGGCTTTGCCATGCCAGCAATCGAGCGCAAGAGCTGAGCCTCATATTGTTGAGCCTTCCATTTCAAGGCAGCAGAAGCCCAGTGCGTCACCTGAGACGGAAACTAACGCCGGGGCTGAAACCGAAGCAGTAATTGCGATCGAAGGAATAAAAATAGGAATCCCTCGCAAGATGAGTGAGCAATTACTCCAGGCTGAGGATGAAGTCAAACTGGGGCAAGACATTCAACGCGGTAAGCGTGCCGGTCAACGGCTGGAAGCCATGGACGAGACCGGAATGAATAATGCCGTTTTTGACGGTAAGATCATTTCACGAGCCACGCTTGAAGAATACGTAGCGGCAGGCGATGTGGCCTTCTGGCAGTTTGTCAAAGCTAATAAAGCCCTGGTTGGCTGGTCGGTGCGTGTGCTTTACCGGTCAGAGTTTGATTTCTTTGACGGGACGATTGACAACGAGCTTCTGGATGAGGTTATCGCCCATATCTACACCGATAAAGACCACGGTCTGCTGCGGGCAGTTAAGGATTTTGACCCTATGATGGGTAACAAATTCTCTACCTACGCGGTGTTCTGGATACGCAAAAGTCTTCAGATGTGGATAGCTCAAAATATGCAGATACCAATCAATTTGTATGCGTATCGCAAATTGCAAAAGTTACGCAGAATGCAGTCATCAATTAGCAAAACCATTGTTTCAAATGTTTCAAACGAGATTAAAGCATATGCTAGCTACCAGTGTAGCAGTTTAGATGATATGGTTAAATACGGAGATGAAGAAACTTCCTGGCAAGAATTGGTGGCTGATCCGCGGTCAACTCTGGCTGAGACAGCCGTTGACACGCGGCTGACGCTGGCAGAGGCTCTTGGCAGATTAACCAGTTTGCAACGTCAAATTATTACTCGCGAGTTCGGTTTTGATGGAGCCCAACCCCAGACGTTGAAGCAGCAAGCTAGCGAGCTGGGCTTGAGCATGACCCGGTTAGCTATCCAGCGCAATGCCGCAATGAAAGTTTTGATGCCGCAACTGGCTGTCTTACTGGAGTAGCGCCGCAAAAGTTCGGTAGTTGTCTACGAACTCCTGCCAACAAAAATGGCACAGACGCAAGTTTGTGTCATTTTTGTTGCTTGAGAAACTGGGCTAGGTTCTGCGACTAGAGATTTTGCGCAGCAAAAGATCGTAGTCACAGGTTCGGCGCCGCTCAAGCTTTCTCGATGCGAGCATCTGCGAGAGCTTGAGCGGAGGAGCGCAGCGATCCTGTCTCCTGCAGCGATAGTACTATCAAAGACTCTATTGTCTAATTTACATAAGTAATCTCCTTGTTAACAAAATAAACACTTCTGGTATACTGGCTTATCATGAGTTATGTAGAATCAGTACGCGCAGAAATGGCCGAAATCAGTGCCCAAAGCAAACGAAGCGGGCAAATCGGCGAAAGTATAATGGCGCTTGTCAGTAACCACGTATGTCTTAATACTGATATGGATGTGCCATATTTGACAACGCAACCGGCACATTGGAATGCGGATCGACCTAAAGAAATAGCTTGGTTTGATTTATATGATGACGACGACAAGCCACTTGCAGCGCGGCATATGGACGACACGGATAAGGCACGACCGTTCGCCGTCAAACGTGCGGAATTTATTATTGCACCCGAATGGAATATCTTTGGTAGCGTTTTTAGTGCAGAAATTAATCGACACTCGGAAGACGGGATGACATCATATGGACCAAAAATATTGGGCCTGCAGGATGAAGCGTTAAGCGCAGCGCTGCTTGATGGCGTTATTGTTGATATTACTCGATACACTACCGCATTAGCTGAAGGCCGCATTGCATAGCAAGTCTACTTGAGAGGTTTTATACTTTAGGTGGGCTTTGGCTGGTCAGAAGGGCGATAAGCACGCAGTTGGCCTGCTTTAGAAAGTTCGTAAGTCTGCAATAGGAGGCTCATCACTGTCCAGAATCTGTCGCGACTTAAGCGCATCTTGAAAAGCCGCAACCCACCTCTCGCCCAGATAGGTGTGGCCTGATAACTCGAATGCCTCGGCAGTTGTTTGGCGGGCAGTGCTTAGGGTGGCGCCAGTTAAGTTCTCTACATCAATAATCCCATTGACCCATGCCATTATGGCCAAATTATAGTTTTGATCTTTTAGTCTCGGATGTGCTAGATCTGCAGTGCCGTCCGGCAAGTCCGTAAGCCATAATTTAGGCATGCTGTCGCCCGAGATCAATCCCTGCATATACTGAGTGGGGTCATCGATATCACCGGCGACACGTTTACCCAGTTGCATTGCCTCGATAGTATAGTTGCCGATACCAGAGTAAAGCGTATCAGTTCTTTCAAGTATATGGTCGGTAGGCGTTTGAAGTATGTCAGACAATGACTGGCCAGTAACTTTTTTGGTTACGACATGGCAGTGCCCGTCCACTACAAAGAGTTGAGAGGGTAGCACACATATACCAAAGCGTGCCACATCTTCCAGTGATGCCAGCGCTTGCGCGACTTCTTCTGCAAAATCTTCAGTATGAGATAACCGAACCAGAAGATCAGGATGGTTATCTACGTTATAAAGTGGGGTGGCGTAACCCCGCGTTTCCCTGAAAGGAGTCAAGCCTGTTCTTAAGAGGTCTTCCATATTAGGAGGCAGATTGAACTCAGCCGCGCCGTGATTCTCTTGTGAGGCCATCGCAATATAATAGCATAACAGAGGCCGATAAGTTCAACCACCTCCAAAGGGGATCTTTGCGCATAATGTCGTCAGTGAAGCCGATGTCGATAGGGTCTTTCGGCTAGCCTTGGATGCCGGTGCTACCAAATTAAAAGCTCCGCAAAAAGTATCCTGGGACGGTTATGAATCTCATTTTGCCGAGCCTAAGTTTGGTTCCAGAGTTGACACTCCTGCCAAAGTAAAACAGTCAGTATTTTGCTGGCTGTTTTACTTTTACAAATAAGCCCAAGACTTGAGCCGATAGGCGAGACCGCCAGTGGCGGTTGAGGAGTCTATGCTTGTCCTCACGAGGTGAGCGGAGCGAACCATACGAGTGAGAGTGACTAGGCAAGTCCTGTCTCTCCTGCCAAAAGAAGCGATCCTTCCATAAACATATCTTCTTCTTACTACACAGCACTATTATTGCTGAGGATATACCAATGGTATTGCGCCATAAGGAACACTACGAACTGGCAGAACACGTAAGCCGCTCGTATCTTCCTCGTGACCGCCGCTAAAGGCGGGAACAAGATTGTAGTCTGATCGACGTTCATGGGCACGCATTTCGTAACCCGATAGGTAGGGGTTATTATCACGGGCATAGCCGCTGTCCAGGCGGAATGCGCGGTGAAGACCAACCAACGAAAGTACTTCGCTCTGTGCTAGTAACATCGGTGTCTCACGCACTTTATCACGTATCCCGTCCATAGACCGCGTTTGCTGGATGCTGCCATGTTCATCGCGGCTGTCAAAAGAGCCATGGTCTTTCGTGAGATCCATACGAACAATATGAAGGCCGGGTTGGTATGTGGCTATATGACCGTGCCCATCTTCATGAAGACGCAGATAGTCGCCAAGTATTTTGGTGTCCGGTAGTGCGTTCCAATGTACTTCCCCCCACCTGGTTGCCATGTAAGCTCGACGCCAGTGGTCTATGGTGCCTATGGTATCGCCAAATTCAGCATGCACTACGCGGGCATCCTCTAGCTTTTGCGGCTGATTATCTACCTCAATAGTTGCAAATTGTGATTCGCCGATTTCACCCTGCCAGCAGCGATCGTTGTACTCACGTAATACGTCTAGCTGGGCTTCGGTTGTTAGTAGTTGATCTTGATAGCGCTCGGGATCTATAGCCATGCGGATTATTTACCTTATTAAAATACCACACAATTGTAGCAACACATTGCCTCAATGACTAACTTCTTACAAAGATAATTTTACTGTCGTGCTTTAGCCAGCTCTTGGATTCAAAAAGTAACTTGGAAGACATAGAAGGGCGAACAGGAGATCCTAGCTATTATCTTTATAGATAAAATTTAGCTCTGCAATTTCGAAGCCCAACTCATCCGTAAAAGTTATATCCCGGTTCTCAAGCTCCTGCCAACAAAAATGACACAAGCATTCGACAAATCCTGACATCAATATGATGTGTCTACAAGTTAAGAATTTTGTTGGGTAAGTTTTGCCGTAATGCGTTCGATGTGCGCGTCAGCAGTCCAGCCGGTTTTGTGCACGGCGTATACGCTGCCGAGTTCGCGCTGGGCGGTTTTGCCAAAACCGGATATAAAGTCCTCGAGTGAGCCAAGACTTCGTAC
>WNGA01008342.1_pt1 | contig 14223 bp, 15 predicted proteins | sample 5400061 | NCBI WGS metagenome assembly WNGA01 (sample SAMN13153366, study PRJNA577476) | soil metagenome | isolation source: 100 cm soil or saprolite under grassland replicate 2 | place: USA:California | collected 2016-06-15 | reverse complement strand
CCCGACGGCTGCGCCATGGCCTGCTCCTCCCTGGTCTGTGGCCTGGACTCCGAGCATACCGCGTCGCACCCTGCTCCGCCCGGCCTCCAGCGGCCAGGTATAATTCCCGCGCAGGCTCTGGCCCCTGGGAGGAGTTTTCATGTGAGATGTGACGCTGCCGTGAGCGTGCTCGGGCTGCTCGCGCGCGCAGCCGGGTGCACCTCGCTGCTGTGCCATCGGGCTGCTGGGCTGTGCCATCGGGCCCCTGGGCCGGCCGGTGTCCGAGTCTGGCAGGTTACGTCACGGTGACGGGGGTCACGGACGGGGGCGACCGCCGCCGGACGGCGTTCATGTTGCTTTCTATCCTCCCACGCCGGTCCTTGGCGTCGAAAGCACGCGCAGCTTCACCGGCACGATCCCGTCGGCAAGAGCGCCGAGCCTTCTGGCGCCGGCGTACGACAGGTCGATGATTCGCCCTCGGATCGTCGGACCACGATCATTGACGCGCACCTGCACGGAGCGACCGTTGTTGAGATTCGTGACCAGGACTCGTGTCCCGAGGGGCAGGATCGGATGCGCCGCCGTCAGACGATTGCTGTCGTAAATCTCGCCACTGGCGGTTCGATGACCATCGTGGGATTTCCCGTACCACGACGCCTTGCCGACTTGGACAGCACCGGGAGAGAAGTCGCCCGCCGTCCTCGCGCGCGCCGGTGTTACCCACGCGCCGATCGTCGCGATCAGCACCAGGGGGACGATCCACGACGATGCTAGGCGCATCGGGTTCCGCTCCGACTCGAGGATTCCAAGCGGCACGTATCTCGTTTTGCAGGTCGTCATGCGACAGATGTTCGTTCGAGGATGCGGATGTGTACCGATTGACCGGTGCATGGCCTATGCCACGCCTCGCGAGACGGAAGTGCGCGGATCTTGAAGCTATTAGCGAAATGGAGGTAATCGCCGACCGTGTAGTTCCTGCCGGCAGCGGGTCGAAAATTCGTTGCCCCGCCGCAATGTCATCGTGTTGTGCGCGGGCATCCCTTCGCGCGCCAAGGTCGATCCGGGACCTGTGCAAGCTTCAGCGGTATGGCGAAACCCTTGGCCGCCGCCGGCTCGTACTCCACGCTGAACCCCGAGCTCAACGAAGATCGAATTGACACAAAGAGCGGACGCCGGACCATCTCCGTTCATCTTTCCTCCCAGAGCGCGGCGGGTGGGGCACGCGAATCCGTGAGCGACGGAGGATCTTCTTCCGGAGGAGAACGAGATGAGGCGAGTGACCAGCGTGCTGGGGATAGTCGCATGGGGCGGTTTCGGGAAGGGCATATCCTCCGCGGGGCCCGGCTCTTCGGCCGGGCTATCCTGCTGCGCTGTCCCCGCTGTGGGCGTGCGCAGGTACTGGACGGCTGGTTCGGGGTGCGCCCCCACTGCACGGCGTGTGGCTTGCGCTTCGACCGGGGAGAGCCCGGCTACTTCGTCGGCGCCGGGTGTCTCAACCTGGTCGTCACCGAGCTGGTGTTTGCGGTCGGGCTGCTCGCCGTGCTCGTCCTCGCGTGGCCGAATCCGCCCTGGAACGCGATGCTCTACGCGGGCATCCCGCTGATGGTGCTCATGCCGATCATCTTCTTCCCCTTCTCGAGGACCATCTGGATCGCTTTCGACCTGACATTCCGTCCCGCCGAGCGCGGTGACGACATGACTCCGGGCGGCGACAGGTGATCCAAGAGGCGAAACCCGGACAGCACCAGACAACGCCACTTGCCCGGACTCAACGGCCACCTGAAGGGCCCGTTATCGGCCATCTGGCAGGGGCGCCCACAGCCTGGCCCTCCGCGTCCTCTACCCGAAGGGCCTTTGTGTTTCTGCTCCCCGTCAACCCGACATAAGGTACCAGACTCGGATGCTGGCCGGCCCCACCTGCCGGCGCGTCCGGTGGAAGTGTGGATCAACCCACCCACGACCCGAGCGACGGAGGAGACTCGCGGACTCGCGGCAACTCCGGTGTCCTTGACCACGCGAGACTCGGGCAGTTAATCTCGGCGTAGCGTTCCGATCCTCACCGGTCCTGCTGCTTGGAGGGCCAGACCACCCACGTGGCCGCGCGCATGGAGCAGGCGGCCCTGGCGGGCTCCATTCTCATGGCACCCGAGACGCGGCGCCTCGTCGAGGGATATCTCGAGGTCAAGACCCTGGCTCGATTCCGGTGAAGGGGCTTGCCGAGCCCGTCGAGGTCTACGAGGTCACGGGAGCCGGCCCGGCGCTAACCGATCGGACCGAGGGGAACCCGTTCTTCCTGGAGGAGAGCGCCCGGGCGCTGATCGAGACGAAGGTTCTGGCCGGCGAGAGCGGTGGCTATCGTCTGATGAAAGCGGCCCAGGACCTCCACACGAGCCTGCAGATCCCGGCGACCGCGCAGGCGATCCTGGCGGCGCGCGTCGACCGACTCGCCCCCGACTCCAGGCCGCCGCCGTCGTCGGCCATGACGTGCCCTACCGCCTCCTTCAGGCCATCACAGAGGGGCCCGAGGACACCCGGCGCGGGGGTCTGGCTCGGCTTCAGGCCGCCGAGTTCCTGTACGAGGCCCGCCTCTTTCCCGACCTCGAGGAAGGCATGATCGAGGGCGTCTCGGTGCGCCTCGGCCTCACACGGGCGGAATCGCCAGCCGGCTGAGTCCGGCAGGGGCGCACGACGACAGGATCCGCAGCGGGAACGTCAACTGAGCGCAGTCACCCGGCCGCGGCCATGTTCTGCCTGACCGCGCGCGCTCACGCGGACCTCCGCGAGCGACCGTGGTATCGGCGTAACGGCCGGGTCTCCGCCAGTGGCAGCGGCGGCGATGTTCCGGTGACCGCGTCGGGTCACGCCGGGCGCCCGGGTTCTCCGAGGCGCGGCACGCGGCCGGCGACGGCGCGCACCTTGCGCGGCGCCGCGAGCCAGATCGCCACCGCGGAGAGGGCGGTGCAGCCGATCGCGGTCCAGAAGGCCAGCGTGTAGTTACCGGTGGCGTCGTGTAGCGCGCCCGTCACCCACGGGCCGGTCGCCCCGCCGGCGACGGCCGCCAGCATCACGCTGCCGAAGATGGTCCCGTAGTGCCGGCCCTGGAAGATCTCGGCGGGGATGGCGCCGACGACGGACGTGAGGCCGTACCCCAGCATGCCCTGCGCGCCGACCATCAGGTAGAGCAGCGCGGGTGTCGGCGCGTCGCGCATGAGCAGCAGCGCGAGGTAGCAGATCGTGAAGCCGACGCTGCCCGCCGTCCACACCCACTCGCGCCCGATCCGGTCCGAGAGATGGCCGAGCCCGATCTGGCCTGGGATGCCCGCCAGGCTCACGAGGCCCAGCGCCCACGCGGCGTGGCGCGCGCTGAAGCCGATCTCGATCAAGTACTTCGTCTGGTGCACCTGCACCGCGTACCACGCGAAGAGCCCGGTGAAGTAGCCGAGCGCGATCCACCAGAAGCGGGCCGTGCGGAGCGCGCGGCCGAGCGTCCAGTCCACGGACACCCACGCCGCGTCCACGACGTTCGCGGCCTGGCTCGCGGGACCGGCGTGGCGCACGCTGGGATCGCCGTCGGGCTCGAGCCCCATGTCCTCGGGCCGGCGCTTCAGCAGGAGGTTGAGCGGCACCAGCACGACCAGCATCACGACGGCGAGCGCCTGGCAGGCGGTGCGCCAGCCGATGCCGCCGATCAGCGCCTGTAGCCAGGGCAGCAAGATGATGGAGCCGACGCCCACCCCCGAGTAAGCCACGCTGATGGCGAGACCCCGCCGGCGCACGAACCAGTTCGGAAGGAAGAGCGCCTGACCGGTGTACCCCAGGCAGACGCTGCCGCCGCCGACCATCACGCCGAGCGTCGCGTAGAGATGCCAGGGCGCGCGGATCAACGTGGCGAGGAGCAAGCCCGCGGCCATGAGCCCCACGCCCAGCTCCATCACGACGCGCGGCCCGCGACGGTCCATCAGACGGCCGAGGGAGGGGCTGAGCACGGCGGAGACGAGAAAGCCGAAGGAGAAGGCGCCTGCGGTCACACCGCGCTCCCAGCCGAACTCGTCGAGGATCGGCGGGAAGAGGAGCGAGAAGGCGGTGCGCGCGTTCACGCCCAGCCCCATCGTGACGAAGGAGACCGCGACGATGACCCAGCCGTAGAAGAAGGGCAGACGCATAGACGTGGATTCTACCGGTCCGACCATCTCCGTGATAGTGCTGCCAGGGGGCCGGCGGGGCGCGCTGTCCGGGTGGTGGCACGACGGGCAGGAGGTCACGCGCGTGCGCGCGTCACTCCGCGTGAATGGGGGCGGGAGCGTCGGCGGCGCGGCGGACCTGGGTGGCGGTGGAGGTGCCGTGCACGCGCACGCGCTGGAGCAGCGGGAGGAGGGCCAGCGCCGAGGAGAAGAGGACGAACAGCATCCAGAAGTCGTCGGCGAAGGCCAGGAGCTGGGCCTGGCGCGTGACCTCGTGGTAGGCGGGTCGCGCGAGACTTGTCTTTGGTGCGCGTCGCGCTCGCAAGCCTCTCGGGCGATCGGATCGCCGCGGACCCTGTCCTGTCGGCGTTCCTAGAGGTGACGCGATGACGAGGAGGCGCGGCTTCTCGGCCGATTCCGCAGCCTGCCAGAAATCGCTCCCCTCTCCGAGGGTACATAACCGAGTCCCATCGCGGCACCCGGTCAGGGCGCACGACGACAGCCAGCCGGTAGCCTCGCTGATATGCGCCCGAGCAAGGCTGGTGGGCACGTCGGTGTCGCGTCCCACTTCTTCAAGACTGCCTGCGGATCACGGCGACGCCACGCGCGCGGAGAGACTCGCCCACCCCCGGTGGGGTCCTTCGAAGATCTTTCCGACGATCCATGATAACCTCCACCAGCTCGTCGCGCCCAAAGGCGTCACGAAGGTGCTCATACAGTTCGTCCTCGCCGCGGGCCACCAGGATGATCCACCGGGCAATTCGCTGACACGCGTTTCCCATCCCGTGAGCCTCCCGAAGTTTAATCAGCAAGAACGGTGCCCAGGGGATTCCCACCGACCGTTGTGCCCGCGGTTGAGTCTAAGTGCGGCTACTCACGGCGAACTCCGTTCCAATGGTGAGGCTTCGAGGCGTCCGGGCTCCGGGGTCTCGGGTGCCGCGATGGGGCAATCGGCTGATGCGGTACGTAAGCCTGATGTCTGGGAGAGGCGGGGGCTTACCCGCCCAGGTAAAGCCGTTTGACCTCGGGGTCGCGGAGCAACGACTGACCCGTGCCTTCGAACCGGTTTCGCCCCAGCTCCAGCACGTAGCCGCGGTCGGCCACCGCGAGGGCGCGGGCTGCATTCTGCTCGACCACCATCAGGGTGTAGCCCGCGCGCTTCATCTCGGTCAGCCGCTCGAAGATGAGGGAGACCAACCTGGGCGCGAGACCCAGCGAGGGTTCATCGAGCAGCACGAGCTTGGGCGTGGTCATCAGTGCCCGGCCGATGGCCACCATCTGCTGCTCGCCGCCGGACATGGTCCCGGCCCGCTGGTGCCGGCGCTCCGCGAGAATGGGGAAGAGCGCATATACGCGCTCCAGCGCCTCGCGGATTCGCCGCGGGTCGCGCTCGATGTAGGCGCCCATCTCGAGGTTCTCGAGCACCGTCATCTGCGGGAAGACGATGCGCCCCTGGGGCACGTAGGCGAGCCCGATCTGAAGTACCTGGTGGGGCCGGAGCCCGGTGATGTCCCGGCCCTGGAACACGACGCGGCCGTTCGTCGGGCGCAGGAAGCCCACGATGGTCTTGAACGCCGTGGACTTGCCGGCTCCATTGGGGCCGATGACGCTGACCAGCTCTCCCTGCCGCACTTCGAGCGTGACTCCATGGAGGATCGGCATCTTGCCGTAGCCGGCCGTCAGGCTCAGGGCGTGCAACAGGATCGGCGTCACGGCCGCCGCTCGCAGATATAGAGGATGTGGGGGTACGGCAGGATGTCCACCATCAGATGGCGATAGACGGTGAACCCGATCTCCTCGAGCACCCCCTGCAGCTCCTCGGCCCCCCAGTAGCGCACGGGGCTGGCGGGATCCATCAGCCGGTCGAGCGCATGGGTGAACCAGCGCTTCCAGGCCGGGCGGGTATCCACGTCCTTGATGAGGAGGCGGCCGCCGGCCGGCAGGGCTTTGGCCAACTGCTCGAGCAGCGGGCGCACGGTCCCGGGAGGGATATGGTGGATGATGTCGAGCATGTAGGCCGCGTCGAAGAGCCGCCCGCCGCGGAAATCCGTCGCATTGCCGACCTCGTAGCGGACATTGCGGAGCCCGAGCCGCTGGGCGGCCCTGCGCGCCATGGCGATCCGCCGCGGGTTGAGGTCGATGCCCTCGATCTCGATCGCCGGCCGCACGCTCGCGTAGTAGAGCGAGAAGAGCCCGAACCCGCAGCCCAGATCCAGCACGCGCCCCTGGCGGGGCAGGTACTGGCCGACCTCGTCGAGGAAGCGCTGGCGCAGGATCCAGAAGCGGCCCCAGCAATAGGCGCGCACGATCCAGTCGTCGTAGGCGCGGATGACGTTAAGAACGGGCTCGCTTCGCATAGATCCGGTAGCCGTCGCCCTCGACGGCGAGCGTGTAGGCTTGATCGAGAAGCGGTGTCAATCCCCGAAGCTCGCGGAGTCGATCGTAGCCCCGCCGGCTCCAGGTGTCGCGCATCACCAGGATGGCGGCCGGCCGCCCCGCGTCGAGGCCCGCCACGAACTCGGCTTGCAGGGCCTTGATCCGCCGATCGGCCTGATCGTGGAAGAAATGGAAGTCGTAGATGAAGCGCGTGGGCTGGCGCAGTCCCAGGCGCAGGAGCGCGTGGACACCGCCCTCGGTGACGTCCATCACCTGCACCGTGTCGCCCGGGGGCACGAGCGGCGCCAGGTCGCGGGAGACCGCGGCCACCCGCCGCGCCTTCGCGGCGATCCAGGGTGCGTCCACCGTATCCACGCCCTTGATCCCGAGCGTCACGATCACGGCGATGGAGACCACGAGGGCGGCCGGACGCCGCAGCGCCAGCACCGCTGGCGCAACCCGGCGCGATCCGAGCCTCGGGCGCGCGAGGGCGAAGGGCAGGAGCGCGCAGAGGAAGAGCGCGAGCGGATAAAGATGGTATTCCCACCCCTTGCCCTGCAGCGAGAAGTGGAGCCACCCGTAGACGACCCCGAGCAGCGCGAGGCCCCGCCGGGCCCCGGAGCCTTCCGGCGCCGGTCCGAGAAGCGCCAAGAGGCCGAGAGCGGCGAGCAGCGGCCACAGCGTCCAGCCATAGCGATACCATCCAAGCGCCTGCCACACGCCGACACGGCCCACGTGGCTGTAGAGCGGCACAACGTAGCCGATGAGAATCGCGACGAACGGGCCCAGGCCGCCCCGCCACTGGAGCCAGCCGAACACGAGCGCGGGGACCAGGAGTCCGGCCCCGAGCACGGTGCCTGCGCTCGCCAAGGCCGATCGGCTCTCGCGCCACGCGCCCCAGGCTGCGGCCGCGGCGCACCCCAGCCAGTACAGCCCTGCCTGAGGCTTGACCGTCATCCCCGCGCCGAGCGCCAGCCCGGCCAAGACCAGCGGTCCGAGCGCCCCCCCGTGCTCCCGCGACCGTGCTACGCCCCAGGCGCCGCCAAGGAGGAAGAGACAGAGCAGGAAGTCGCGCTGGCCCGCGCGCCAGGCGCCGCCGCTCAGATGATAGAGCCCGAAGAGGAGGGCCGCCGCCCCGGCAGCCCCGCGGTCACCGAGCGCGCGCTCGTAGGCAAAGAGAAGCCCGCAGATGGCGGCAAGCCAGGCGAGATCGAAGAGACGCCAGCCGAGATCACCTGCGCCGGCGATCGACAGGACCGCCCAGTGGATCAGGTACACCCCCGGCAGGTTCATGTCGAAGGCGTCGCGATAGGGCACGGCGCCCCCGGCGATGAGCCAGGCGATGTAGTGCATGATCGGCGCGTCGTGGATCAGCGGCCAGCCGAGCGACCGCCATCCGAGCCAGGCGCAGAGCCCCGCGCTACCGGCCAAAATAAGCTTCAATGACGCGGTCGTCGGACTGGATGACGCCCGGCGGCCCCTCGGCCAGCTTCTCTCCGTGATCGAGGACGAAGACGGTCTCGCAGAGCCCCATCACCACCTTCATGTCGTGCTCCACGAGGAGCACCGTCTTCCCGCGGTCGCGCAGCGCACGCACGGCGTCCAATAGCTCGTTGAGCAAGGTGCGGTTGACGCCCGCCGCCGGCTCGTCGAGCAGGATCAACTCTGGATCCGTCATCAGCACGCGGGCGAACTCCACCAGCTTCTGCTGCCCGTAGGAGAGGTTGCCCGCGTACTCGCGGGCCAGCGGCTCGAGCTTGACGAAGCCGAGCAGCTCGAGAGCGCGCTCCCGCGCTTGGGCGTAGCTCGAGGTCGTGACCACCAGCAGGTTCTCCAGCGCGGTCAGTTCCGGAAACACCCGGATCACCTGGAACGTGCGGCCGATGCCCAGGTGGAAGACCTGATGCGGCTTCCACCCATCGATACGGCGGTCCTTGAAGCGGATCTCGCCATCGTCGCGGGTCTCGACGCCGGTGATGCAGTTGAAGAGCGTGGTCTTGCCCGAGCCGTTGGGCCCGATGAGCCCGTAGATCCGGCCGGGCTCGAGCGCCAAGGAGACGCGGTTGACCGCGGCCACCCCGCCGAAGCGCTTCACGACGCTCTTGATCTCCAGGATCGGCGGCATCGCGTCAGGCGTTCCGCCGGCAGCCTGACCGACACCACGCTCGGCCCGTTCCCGATCGGCCGAGTCTCCATCAGATGGTTCTGGGGAGGTTGTACTTCTGCTGGAGCACGCCGAGGATCCCGCGCGGCATCAGCAGGACCACGGCGACGATGATGGCGCCGAACAGGAGCTGATGCAGGTAGATGAACCGCGCCCAGACCATCTCCTGGAAAGTGAACAGAACCACCGCCCCCAGCACCGGCCCCCAGATGGTGCCCTTCCCGCCGAAAAGAGCCATGACGATCATGGTGATGGTCGTGATCAGGGGAAAGACGCTGATGGGCTCGATGTAGCCCTGGTCCCGCGCGGCCAGGCCGCCCGCGATGCCGGGCGCGACGGCCGACAGCAGGAAGGCATAGAGCTTGTAGCGGAGGGTGTCGATGCCCATGGCCTCGGCCGCCACCTCGTCCTCGCGGATCGTCATGAGCCTGAGCCCGAAGCGCGAGGTGACGATGACATAGGTGAGCGCCGTCACGCCCACCGCGAGGAGGCCCATCACGTAATAGATCTGCACACTCGCGTAGAGCGTCGGCAGGGAGAGGCCGTTGCCCCCGCCCGTCAGGCCTTCGTAGTACGACACAGCCACGCGCAGCACCTCGTTGAGCCCGAGCATGGAGATGGCGAAGTACGGCCCCTTGAGCCTGAGGCAGGGCCAGCCGATGACGAGCGCGAGCACCATGGCCATGACGCCGCCGGCCAGTGAGCCCCCAAGCCACGGCCAGCCGAGCTTGGCGATCAAGATCCCCGCGGTGTAGGCGCCCATGCCGAAGAAGGCCACGTGGCCGAAGGAGACATAGCCGGTGAGCCCCGAGATGAGGTTCCAGGACTGGGCAAGCGCGATCCACATGAACAGCTGCAGCATGAAGCGGATCCCGTATCCGGTCGCCTCCATCGGGTACAAAGCCAGCCCGGCCACCAGGACCGCGAGACCGACGTAGAGCCAGCGCGTCACGACGCGCGTCCCTCGAGAAGGCCCGTGGGCCTCACCAGGAGCACCAGCACCAGCAGGATGTAGGACACGGCCTCATTGACCTGGGTGGTGAGGAAGAGCGAGGAGAGCTGCTCGATGAGGCCCAGGAGGAGCCCGCCGAGGAGCGCGCCGGGATAGTTTCCCACACCGCCCAGCACGATCACCAGGAACGACTTGAAGGTATAGACCTGGCCCATGTCCGGCTGGATCGCCACCATGACCGCGACGAGGGAGCCGCCAGCCGCGGCCAGGGCGGAGGCGATGCCGAAGGCGATCATGTGGATGCGCTGCACGTTGACGCCGCAGACCTGGGCCACCTCGCGGCTCTGGGAGACGGCGCGGATGGCCTTGCCTAGCCGCGTCTTCTGGAGAAACAGGAAAGCCGCGACCGTGATGAGGATCGCGAACCCGCAGGCGATGACCCGCGACTTGGAGAAGGCAAAGGGGCCCAAGACGAAGGAACCGGTCAGGTACTCGACGGAGCGCAGGTCGGAGGTGAACGCGAGTTGGGCCAGGTTGACGATGGCGATGGATACGCCGAAGGTGAGCAGCAGCGAGGACAGCTCCGGGGCGTCCACCACCCGGCCGACGAGCGTGCGCTGGAGCGCAAGGCCGACGAGGAACAGCACCGGCATGGACACGAGCAGGGAGAGATAAGGGTTGAGTCCGAGCCAGTGGAAGAGCCAGAAGGTCGTGTACGCCCCGAGCATGAGGATGGGCCCATGCGCCACGTTCAGCACGCGCATCACGCCGAAGATGAGGCCCAGGCCCAGCGCCACCATGGCGTAGAGCGAGCCGGCGAGGAGCCCGGAGATGACGACCTGGCCGATCATGGCGGGGGTGATGACGAGGGTCATGGAATCTCCGCCGCGGGCGCGGCGACGAGCCCGCGGGGGGCTGCGCCCCCCTTCCGAGGCCTCCCCCGAGGAATAGGCTGCGCCGGCTTTGCCGGCGCTCGAAAGTCGGTCATGTCGCGCGAGCTTTTCTCGAATCAGCTCCCAGGAAACTCGAAGGGGGGCTTCGCCCCCCTTCCGATGCCTCCTCCCAGGAATCGTTGCGCCGGCAAAGCCGGCGCTCGAGCCTGGGTCACCTCACACGAGCTTTTTCTCCGACACGCTCCTAGGCCGGCCGGGAGCGGGGGATGCAGGGTTCAGCAAATCAACTCGTTACCGCTGATTCCACGGCGGCGTGGGGAAGCGCGCCTTGCCGTTGGCGAGCTCGTCCGGCCACACGATGATGCGCTTGCCCTCCTGCCACTGGAGCATGACCATCTTGTGGGCGATCTGAAAGCCGTCCTGATCCACCGCGTAGTCGCCGAACGCGGCCCGCGTCTTGAGCTTCAAGAGCTCGTCCCGCGCCTTGTCCGCGTCGAGCGTGCCCGCGCGCTTGGCCGCCTCGACGTAGAGCAGGCAACCGGCGTAACCCGCCGCCGCGTGATAGGAGGGCTCGTGCTTGAACTTCTTCTTGTAGCCGGCCAGAAACTCCTTCTGCCCCGGGTACGGGAGCGACTCGTCCCACTGGGTCGAGCCGTACACGTACTCGGCGTTCTGCTTGAGCAGGTCGTAGAACTCCGGCAGGTCGCCGCCCACCGTGAGCCCGTACATCTTCGGGTTCACGTTCAGCTCCTTCATCTGGCGGGTGATCGCCACCGCATCATCGAAGTATGTTCCGGCCGCGACCACGTCGGGATTCAGGGCTTTGATCTTGACGAGAAGGGCGGAGAAGTCCGTATTGCCCTTGGGGTAGGCCTCCTGAAGCACGACCTGCATCCCCCTCTTCTTCGCCAGCTCGGCGGTGCCGTTGGCCGAGGCCTTGGTGAAGAGCGTGTCCTCGTTGATGATGGCTACCGTCTTGAGCCCCCGCTTGGCGGCCATGTCGATCAGCCCCTCGAGGTACACCTCCGCGGGCGAGATCACCATGAAGATGTACTTCCGGCCCTTCCTGAAGACGGAGGTGGTGGCGGCCAGCGGCGAGACCATGACCTTCTTGTACTTCTCGGTGACATTGGCCACCGCCTCGGTGATGGGGGAGGAGTAGGGCCCCATGACAGCGTCCACCTTGTCCTCGGTGATCAGCTTCTCGTACAGCTTGACGGCGGTGGCGGGAGCGGACTGGTCGTCGTAGAGCACGAACTCGATCTTCCGCCCGAGGAGCCCGCCCTTGCCGTTCACCTCGTCGGCGCAGACATCGTAGCCTTCCTTCTGATAGGTGCCGGGCTTGGCGTAGGTCCCAGTCAGCGAGAGCGACGCCCCGATCTTGATCGGGGCCTGGGCGTGGGCGGGAAGGGATCCGGCCAGCACGGCCGCGAGCACCGCGGCAGCGGGAAGTGTCCAGAACGTCCTCGTCATAAAGATCCTCCGTCAGGGCAGCGTGGAGCGGGCTGCGGTCAGGCCGGAATGGGCCTTTTTTTTAGCAAACTTGCCCCGCCCTGTCAAGGTTCCAAGGTTGGCGGCACTGGGGCAATTTGCTTCGCCATACTTCGTTGCGAGCGCCCTGGCAGCCCTCAACGTACACCCACGTACGCCTCGGGCTGCCAGGACGCTCGCGCCTCGTCTGGCTCGCAACTTGCCCCAGTGCCAGAGGCCAAATTGACCCACTACCAGGTTGGCGGGTTGGCGGGCGCCCGCAAGGATCACCCCGTCAGCCCTTGACCGCGCCCGCCGACAATCCCTGGATCAGATGGCGCTGCAGGTACGTGAAGAGGATGGCCACCGGCACCGTGCTGATGATCACGCCGGCGGAGAGCTGGCCCCACTGGATCTCGTACTGCCCTACCATGAACAAGAGGCCGGCGGAGAGCGTGCGCATTTCCGTCTGCGAGGTGAAGGTGATGGCGAAGAGCAGCTCGCTCCAGGATGCCACGAAAGCGAAGATCGCGGTGGCCGCCACCCCCGGGGCCGCCAGCGGCAGCACAACCCGGCAGAGGGCGCCGAAGCGATTGCAGCCGTCGATCATGGCACTCTCCTCGAGCTCGCGGGGGATGGACCCGAAGTAGCCGACCAGCATCCACACCGTGAAGGGCACCGTGAAGGAGAAGTTCGAGTAGATCAGCGCCTGGTAGGTGTCGATGAGGCCGAGGGCATACCACTGCGAGAGCAACGGCGCGATGAGCAGGACAGCCGGGAACATCTGCGTCGCCAGGAAGACGAGGAGGAACGTCTGGCGGCCGGCGAACTGGAAGCGGGCCAGGGAATAGCCAGCCAGGATGGACACCACGGTGGTCGCCACCATGGTCACCGACGAGACCCACAGGCTGTTGGCGAAGAACCGGCTGAAGGGCGTCAGCTTGGAGGTCCACGCCTCAACGTAGTTGGCGAAGTCGAGCGTGGCGGGAAGGTAGACAAGCGGAGTCGCATAGAGCTCCGGACGCGTCTTGAACGAGGAGAGGAACATCCACACGAAGGGAAGCACGGCGAACAGCGTGAGGGCGGCGAGGCCGGCCCACAGGACGGGCCCACCCAGGACCCGCTCGGCGAGGCCCCGGCCGGGCGCCGCGTTCACGACACGCTCTCCAGACCGCGGGTGACCCGCAGGTAGAAGACCGTGAAAACCAGCATGATCAGCAGCAGAGCGACGGAAAGGGTCGCGGCGTAGCCGAAGTCGAGGTTCGAGTAGGCCTGGAGCAGCGTGTACGTGGAGGTGATCTGGGTCGCGTTGGCAGGCCCGCCGCTCGTCATGACGAAGATGAGGTCCGCGTAGTTGAAGGTCCAGATGATCCGGGTGGCCGTTGCGACCACGATGATGGGGCGCAGCATGGGCACCGTCAGGTGCCAGAAGCGCTGGGTGACGGAGGCCCCGTCGACGCGTGCCGCCTCGTAGAGCTCCGTGGGGATGGCCTGGAGTCCCGCCAGGAGCATGATGGCGAAGAACGGCACGCCTCGCCAGATATTGGTGAAGATGACGGCCGGCATGGCGAGGTTGGGATTGGCGAGCCACGCTACCCGCTCGCCCATCCAGCCGGCCCGCGCGAGGAGATCGTTGAGGAGCCCGTAGTTGGGCTGGTAGATGAACTCCCAGATCAGCGCGACCACCACCCCCGGGATGATCCATGGCAGCAGGGTGAGGGTGCGGACGAGGGCGCGGCCCCGGAACGACTCGTGGAGCAGGAGCGCCCCCACGAACCCTCCCAGGAACTGGAAGGACACTGAGCCGAACACCCAGACGAACGAGTTCCAGAGGCTCAGCCAGAAGACGTCGTCGTGGAGGAGACGGACGTAGTTGGCGAGCCCCACGTAGCGGTACTCCTGGGGCTTGATCAGCACGTGGTTGTAGAGACTCATGTGCATCGCCTTGAGGATCGGGAACAGCACGGTGCCCCCGAGGACGACACCGACGGGAACAAGATAGAGGTAGCCGCTCAGGCGCTCCCGGGCGCGCCGCGAGAGCAGCGGCCGCGCCACGGGAGCGGCGAGGGTCGCTTCGTTGGCCATGGCTACGACACTCGGAGGGGGGCTCCGCCCCCCTTCCGACACCTCCCCCCAGAAATCGTTGCGCCGGCCAAGCCGGCGCTCGAACGTCGACCACGCCGCACGAGCTCGTCTCTGAAAGGCTCC
>WNGA01019898.1_pt1 | contig 14224 bp, 11 predicted proteins | sample 5400061 | NCBI WGS metagenome assembly WNGA01 (sample SAMN13153366, study PRJNA577476) | soil metagenome | isolation source: 100 cm soil or saprolite under grassland replicate 2 | place: USA:California | collected 2016-06-15 | reverse complement strand
CGCTCTCGGGCACCGGGCAGGCGAACCTCGCCACGTTCCACGAGTCGCGGACGTTCTCAGGAACCATCTCGGTTCCGCGCCGTCATTCCTGATTCCGAATGATGAAGCTGGCCACCGCCGCCGCGAGCTCGCACGTTCCATGGCGTTCATAGCCCTTGGCGGCGGCCGGAACGTTTCACTGGAGATCCCAACGCCGCGGCCCCTCGCCAGTAGGGACCCGAAGTCTCTTGAGCAAAGCGGTATACGCCATTGATTGATCATCAACGCCCCAGAAGCCATGAGCTTCAGGACGATCGATCTGTGGGCCCGGAGTTCAAGTTGGAGGAACGCGCAGCCACGCACGTCGCCGTCGGTGCACTCGTGCGCGTGCTCAAGGACTGGTGCGCGCCGTCGCTGGTCTGAAGTTCTCTCGGCGCCGGCGCACTATACCGATGTTCGCGGTCGTAAGTGATGTCGGCAGATTAATAGATGTGACACAATTCGTGGGACAATCACCGCCTGAGTGCTCATAAATGCTTGAATACGAAGGTCATCGCAGATTCGCATGAAGTTAGAGTCGGCGTGCGATAATCTGGCCTCGATATCGCTCGCAAGTTGTTGATTCTAAAGACGGAGAGATGTCCGAGTGGTTGAAGGAGCACGCTTGGAAAGCGACGCGGGCGAGCCATACGGAGCCACTTAGAAGCGCGTTAACGCACACGCTATCAGCGGCTTAACCTTCCAAATCGATCACTCGGTGTGCGTCCGTAAACCTCGATGTTCTTCGAGGTCTGAAACCCCACGTATCACAGTCCTATCACAAGGATCGTCTTCACTTACAGGCGGCGCATTTTCGGCCCCGGCCTCAATCATCTTCGTCACAAACGCGTGCTGTCAGATCGATGATCCGCACCTCCGCGCACCTTTGAGTGAGCTCCTACGCAACAGCCACCCCATCCGCCCCGGCACTAAAGGACATCAAGAAGCGTTACATCGGGAGCGTAAGTCGGCGCGAGGCGCAGCGCCTCGTCTCCATCCGCGGCTTCCATGATCACCTCCATGTCGCTCTGGGCACTCAGCGCCTGAACACTCGGTGTCCTTCGATGGCGAACGTTCGACAACGGTACGCCGCGTCTACAGTGTCATCTGACGGGCACGAGACGCCGCAGCTCCTCAAACCAGTTCTGGACGATCACGATCTGTGCAGACGCTCGCATCGCAGGTCGCTTGACCATCAAAAACCGCCGGCCGTCGGGAGAGACGTCGTAGGATCGGCCGCTCCCGGAGGTTATCGTCACATACGGACCGTCGACGATTTTCCGCGGTGTGCTCGCGCTCCACGCGCTCCCACTCGCGTCGACGCGCGCGGACATCAACGCGCCGCTTGGACCGACGTAGAACAGCTCCCGCCCATTCGGCGCCCAGAGCGGACGCGTGCCGCCGGCTGACGAGACTTGCCACTGGCCGTCGTTGACGTTCGGAAACGGCCGTACGTAGATCTCGAATTGGCCCGAGCTGTCCGACTCGTAAGCCAGCCACCGTCCCTGTGGCGATACAATGCCGTTTCGCTCATTGGACCGTGTCTCAATCAAAGGTTGGATTTGCCGCGTACCGTCGAGAGACAGCACCTTTATGTCCTGCGAGCGATAGGAGAAGAGCACCTGCCGACCATCGCGTGTGACGTCGGATGGCAGCATGCCCCCGAGCCCGGTGCCGAGGACCTCCGTTGTGCCGGTACCGTCAGCGCGCCGGCGGAACATACCAGGATGTTCGGCATCCAGTGACGCAAAAATCAGGTGCTGGCCGTCTGGCATCCACACCGGGAAGAAGTCTCCGAGGCGGTCGACTCGCAGCCGGCTGACGTTCCGTCGAGCAAGATTCAACACCAAGATGGTCGGGTCCGGCTCATCGACGACTACGGCGACGCGTGTTCCGTCCCGGGAAACACGCGGCTGAGAGTAGGTACCAGGCGGCACCGGCAGCGGATCCTCCCGGCCCCGCCCATCGACCCATACCAAGGTCTCATCGACACGGGTCGCGGCGGCGGGAGCGTCTATCCGTTCGAGATCGAATGGTATGGCGCGGAGCGACGCTCCAGCGGCGTAGACCAGATGTCCGCTCGAGGCGTACCGCGCATCGCTGGCGCCGCGCAGCAGCACGGTTGATTTGCCCGTGGCGAGATCGAGCACCGCTACCTGCGCGGCATCGGTCCCACCCGTTGCGGCGGTGATTGTGAACAGAACTCCGCGACCATCCGGCAGCAGCTCGGGCGACACGTGATCCCGTTCGCCGCGTTCGGGCGCCGGCCGGGTCAAAGTCGTCAGCTCACCACCAGACGCCGAGATTCGGAGCAGTCCTGTGGCAGGATCCGAGGTGGCCAGAATGATTGTGTCATCACGCGCCCATGTTGCGCCGAGCGTGCCGCCGACCAATCCGATTGTCGTGACCGGTCCGCCGGTGAGCGCGACTTTCCTCAGTGTGAATCCCTCGACGAACCCGATCCATTGCCCATCCGGCGAGATGCAAACCCAGTTCAGCGGACGGATCCCCGTCACGATCGGCTTCGGTTCGAGCGAATCGAGCGAGCTGACGAACAACTGGGTCCCGTTGTTTCCGATGTAGACCACATGTGAACCGTCAGGAGTGATCGCCAGGCTTCGGCCGCCAGTCGTCAAAGGGGCAGCAACTCCCGGTGTCGCGAGCAGTGTGCGTGAAACGCGGAGAGCAGGAATCGTCGCTGGTGGTGCAGCCCGTAGGTCCCACATCAGCATGCCAATGACTGGCACGACCAGAGCGAGCGCGGCAATGACCCAGCGCACACGAACAGGACGTCGACGCGTATCCACGAGAGTCTCTGGAGTGCGAGAAAGGTCGCTCAGGAGGTCGTCGATCTCGATTCGCGCGTCCGCGATGTCGTGCAGACGACGGTTGGGATCCTTTTCCAGGCAGCGTTGCAGGAGCCGTCGAAGTCCGATTGGCGCATGGAGCGCATTCCACGCCGGCTCACGTTCCAGAACGGCGGCGATTGTGTCGGAGATCGTATTTCCCGCGAAGGCGAGTCGGCCCGTCAGCATCTCGAAGAGCACGCACCCGAACGCCCAGATGTCACTGCGCTTGTCGACCGCCTTGCCGCGCGCCTGCTCGGGGCTCATGTACGCCGGGCTGCCGAGAACGACGCCTCGATGCATTGGACCCGTTGTAATCAATGGTGAGTTCGTTCCTTCGCCGGATCCGATCGGACCAGCAGGCTTCGCCAGCCCGAAGTCCAGCACCTTCACCACGCCGGCAGCCGTGATCTTGATATTGGCGGGCTTCAGATCTCGATGAACGATGGCGTGCTCGTGGGCCGCTTCGAGCGCGTCGGCGATCTGGCGTGCGATGCTGAGCGCTTCGGGGAACGGGAGCGGTCCCGGCGCGATGCGCTCGGCCAGTGTGTCCCCGTCGACGAGCTCCAGGATCAACGCCGGCGTGCCGCCCAGATCGTCGAAGCCGTAGATGGCGCCGATGTATGGATGGTTCAGCGCTGCGAGCACTCGAGCTTCGCGATCGAAACGGCTGCGGCGCTCGGGATCCGAATTGAAGATGTCAGGAAGGATCTTGATCGCGACATCGCGACCGAGCTTCGTGTCGTGCGCACGATACACCTCGCCCATGCCGCCGGTGCCAAGCAAGTTGAGAATCCGATACGGGCCGAATTCGCGGCCGACCAAGGACGAGTCACGACTCGTAGCAGGTAATGCGAGGAGGTCCAGGGCCGGGTCTTCGAGAAACCGACCGGCTTCCGCGTGGTGGACCAGCAGCGATTCCACTTCCTGACGGAGTGCGTCGTCGTCCGCGCATGCCTCCTGCAGGAACGTGGCGCGCTCATGCGGTTTCCGTTCGAGCGCCGCTTCCAGGAGCCTGTCGACGACGGTCCAGCGCTCATCGTTCATTGGATTGCGTCGATTACCGACTTCGTAGATCGTTGCCCCGCTCGCGTGTAAGCTCGCGGTGCAGCCAGGCACGCGCCTTTGCCCACTCGCGGCTCACCGTGATCGGCGCCACGCCGATCACCTCTGCGGTCTCTTCTAGATTCAGGCCACCGAAAAATCGCAATTCGACGATTTGCGCCTTCCGCTCGTCGCGCTCGGCCAACCCACGCAATGCATCATCCAAAGCCACGACGTCGCGGGCCCGCTCGTGCGCGACGTCCTCCGCGGTTGCGATCTCCACCACGCGACCGCTGCGTCCGTCAGCGGCCTTCGCTCGCTGCCTGGCAATGTCCACGAGGATATTTCGCATCAGGCGCGCCGCCATCGCGACGAAGTGGGCGCGGTTCTGCCAACTGACGTCCTGCCACTTCAGCAGTCGCACGTAAGCCTCATTCACGAGCGCCGTGGTCTGCAGCACATGTCCGGGACGCTCGCGTTGGAGATACCGGCGAGCAAGCTGGCGAAGCTCCGCTTCGACGAGCGGCACGAGCTCGTCGAGAGCCGACCTGTTTCCTTGTCGCCACGCGGCGAGCAGCTCGGTGACCTGTGGAGGCGTTCGTGCCGCGGGCTGGGATGACAAGGTTTGGCGCTCCTGTTCGCCTTAAGGAATGACGACAGTTCGGAGCGCACCGATTCTACCAAACCGGTCGGTCTCGATGCCGGTGCAGAGGGCGCGCCGCGAACCACCTGTGTTTACAAGGAGATACAGCGATGATCCCGCAACGCCTACGAGCCAGGAGCGTTAGAGCTCATGCCGCATTCGCCCTCGTAGTCCTTGTACTAGGCTGCGCGGACCGCGCCGAGGCACACATCACAAGAATCGCCATCACGCGCGTTGAATCGCCGACCTTTGAGGGCGTGTCGTTCGGCGAGGTAGGGCCGTACGAGAAACTCAGGTTACGCGCTTTCGGCGAGGTCGATCCGAACGATCCGCGCAACGCCGTGATCGCCGATATTCGGCTGGCGCCCCGCAACAGCAGAGGGATGGTCGAGTATTCGATGGACGTCTTCATTTTGAAGCCGGTCGTACTCACAAACGGCAATCACCGGCTCCTCTATTACATGAACAATCGTGGCAACCTTGACAGTCCGTTCTTTCCGTCAATCGGCGTTCTGAGCGTGTTCAACGACGGCAGCGGTGGGAACGACCCGACAACTGCGGCCCACGCCGGGAACGGATTCTTGATGCGGCAGGGGTACACCATCGTGTCCAGCGGCTGGGACGCGGGCGTGGCGCCAGGCGCCAACCGGCTCACGCTGAGCGTCCCCGTCGCGAAGAATCTGGACGGATCGTCGATCGTTGGGCCCTCGCTGGAAGAAATCGTCATCGACAACGCCACAACGATCACGGCCGGGCTCACATATCCCGCAGCGACGCTGGACAAGTCACAAGCGAGCCTCACGGTGCGCGTGCACTATGATGACCCGCCGGTGAACATCCCCGCTACTGGCTGGGAGTACGTCAACGAGAGGGCCATCAGGTTGTTGCCCGCAGGAACCCCGTTTACACAGGGCAGGCTCTACGAGTTCACTTATCCGGCGCGCGATCCCATCGTCGCCGGCCTCGGCTTCGCCGCGACACGCGACCTCGCCGCCTTCCTGCGTCACGCCGACGAGGACGATTATGGCCAGCCCAACCCGCTGGCTGAAGACAGCACCGGCCGGTCGTCGATGGCGTCCTCAACTGGCTTGGCGGCGGGAGCGGCATCTTTCTCAATTACCGCTTTGCACAGCCCGCACGCACGCATCGTCAGCACGTCGGCCGATGGTATCCGGAGCGGGAATTCCCGTTCGCCAACCAAGTGATCTTCGATCCGATCACCGGAAAAACCGACGGCCGGCTGCGGCGCTGCCTCGTGAGCAACACCTGTCCACGAATCTTCGAGGTGAACTCCGCGAACGAGTACTGGGTGAAGACGGGATCGCTTCTGCATACAGATACGCTGGGAAACGACCTCGCCGATCCGGCGAACGTCCGCTTCTATCTCCTGTCGAGCCTTGCGCACGTTGCCAGCGCTGAAGCCGGCATCTGTCAACAGCCGGGCAATCCGATCGTTCCCAATGCAGCTTTGCGGGCTCTTCTCGTCGCGTTGGATGAATGGGTAACCCAAGACAGAACCCCACCAACGAGCCGCGTACCACGGCGTGCCAATGCGACGCTTGTTCCGTCGTTGCCCCAGGAGGTAATGGGGTTCCCGACCATTCCAGGTGTCACCTACAACGGTGTGATGACCACAGGAGACTGGCTTGATTTCGGCCCCTCGTTCGGTGACGGAATTCTGATCCGATGGCATCGATGTCGCGGGCATCCAACTTCCAGAGATCGCAGCCCCGCTGGCAACATATACCGGCTGGGGCTTACGGGCGGCCGCGTTCGCCGGAGATGACCTGTGTGATGCTGTCGGCCAGAAGCTGGACTTCCAGCAGACGAAGGCCGAACGGCTGGCAATCGGCGACACGCGACCCTCCATCGAGGAGCGGTATCCAGACCATGGCGCGTACGTCACCGCGGTAGCACGGGCGGCCAACAATCTGCATCAGCAACGATTGCTGCTCGGTGAAGATGTGGAACGGATCATCCAGGCAGCAGCGGAGAGCGCGGTTGGAAAATAGATACCAGGCGACCGTCGAGGCGCGCCATAAGAACGCGAAGCCTGAGTTCAAGTTCTGAGCTACGTTCCGAACATCAAGTTGGGGTACTCATAGCACCCTTCGTCGAGTCGCCCGGTGGCGACGAGAAGAGCCTCAGGGGAAAGTTGCTCGGGTACTGAAGAAGGAACCGGACCGACGCTGGAAGTTCGCACGTGGGATGTGGAACACGTCGGAATGAGGATCACGCTTTCGCCGTCACGTCGCGTTCCGCGGCGGGGCTGGGGCGGCTATACTGGAAGGGCCGTAAGTGATCGCGTGAGATTGGAGGACTTATCACAATCGTCCTGCTCCTCAGCTGAGCGTCGCTGCAAGTGGCTGATTCTAAACGGAGAGATGTCCGAGTGGTTGAAGGAGCACGCTTGGAAAGCGTGTGTAGGGGAAACCCTACCGTGGGTTCGAATCCCACTCTCTCCGCCACACTTTGGTCTTTTGTTTTCAATAACTTACCGGCTATGCCGCCGTGCGGCGGGCAATAGTGTCTAAGCCGATCCTTGTAAGTATTGCAAATCACGCACGACACACCGCGGAACATCTCATTTTTCTACCGTGAGTCCTGTTCTTGGACGGCCGTGTAACGCAGCGAAAGGCGAACGCGTTGCGCCGCGCTCCGACAGGTCGGACGAGAAGGTGGACGCAGTGCTCCGCAGGGCCCGCCCAGGATCGCGATTCTATAGATCCACCTTCCAGTGCCGTATCGTCTTCCGCTTCGAAGGCGCGGACGCTTTCGACGTGCGCTGCGCCGACTATCACTAAGGAACGTCAATGCCCGGTCATCGCCCTCCGACGCATCAGGCGAGATGCTCCTGAAGGAGTTCCTCGAGCCGTTACGCGTCTCTCAGGGTCGAGGCGGCGAGCGGAGTGAACATTCTGTTCCAGCGTCTCACCGCCATCATGAGGGGACGCCGTGCGGTCAGCGCCGATACCGCGCTCCTGTTCGAGGCGCTGACTGGCTGGGACGCGCAGATCTGGTTGACCCTGCAGGCAAAGTGGGATCTGTGGCATGCAATGAAGGCCGAGGGCAGAAGCCGAAAGTGTGCTCCCTACGCAAAAGCGCGTAGGAGCCGTTGGGTCACGCGACACGGATCAGCCAGCGTCGAACATCGTCCCTGACACCCAGCCAACTCCCTCTCTCCACTCGGTCGTTGGCTGTTCGCTTGGTTTCGGGGCCGCGCGCCAACGCGCGTCGCACGTTGCCAGCGGACCGAGTCCCTGCCTCTCAGCCCGCAAACTGGCATTTTCAAACAACGACGTACGCCCGCGGTCTCTCCGATCACTGCACGGACGGCAACTTCAGCCGCGCGAGACACTGGTTGAACCGTGGATCGGCGCGCATGCGGTCCCACTGAGGCGCAACAGCGAGATGGACCAACCCAGGATCGCGTACGTCGAGGGCGCCTTGAAGAAGCTCGAAGGCCTTGTCGAGGTCTCCCGCTTCAGCGGAACGCGCCAGGGGCCCAATCATGGTGTTGCCACGCCCAATTATGGTGCTGCCACCCTCATCCGACATCAGCTGGGTCATCCAAGCGCTGCTCATGTGTTTGAGGATGCATCGGTGCGCCGCGTCGAGACCTTCGTGATCGAAGGCGTGCAGGATTTCGGCGACGACCTCCCTCAGGGCGGCACGGGCTTCCTCGCTCAGATCACGCGCTTCGACTCGTTTGAGATCTTGCACGATTTGACGTTTGAAGTCGCCTTTCTTCCAGTAGGCGCCCACGAGCAATTCGCGAGCGAACAGATGGCGCGGATCGCGGTCGAGCGCCTTGTTAACCCACACGATCACCTCGTCGTACCGGCGCTGATTCCACAGCGAGGCCGCGATGAGCACGTGGGCGAGCGCCGACGTCGAGTCGCATTCGAGACCCCGCAGCTTCAGCTCGAATCCGCGCGTCAGTTGACCGAGGGCCTCCATCAAGCCGCCGTAATGGAGGTACGCTTCCGCGTGATTCGGGTTGATGGCAAGCGCCCGCTGGAAGCTGCGCTCCGCCGCAGCCCAATCCCATTCGCTGAAGAGCACAACCTGTCCCAACGCGACCTGTGCGTCCGCGCTCTTATCATCGAGGGCAAGTGCGCGCAACGCGAAGGTCTTGGCTTCGGCGAGCGCTTCGAGGTGCGGCACGTCGTGAGCCGCCGCCTGCGCGACTTTCGTCAGCGCCAGACCGGCGTGGGCCGCGGCGTAGGCCGGAGCGACGTCGGTGGCCGCCAAAAACGCCGAGACCGCGCCGGACAGCTCGAAGAAGGACCCGGAGCGTAGATGCGCCCAGCCCCGCGCGACGAGCTCGGAGGCTTCGGGCCCTGGCAAGTCGCCGTGACTGTCCACCGGACGCCGAAGGAACTCGAACCACGACGAATCCGCCATCGCGTGCGCCGCATCCAGCTGACGTTTCAGTGGCCAGAGGTCGCTCAACAATTCCCGCGCTGACTGATAGCGATCCTCTGCAGCTTTCTCGAGGCACTTGAACGTAATCCGTTCCAACTCCGACGGCACGACAGGGTTGAGTGCGGTCATGGATGCCGGAGCCACGCGAAGAATAGCCTCCTTCAGCTCTTCGCGCGTGGTTCCGGAGAACGGCAGGTGGCCGGTTGCCATTTGATAGATGACGACCCCGAGGCTGAAGACGTCGCTGCGCGGATCGACGTCGCCGCCCGTGATCTGCTCGGGGCTCATGTACGGCCCCGATCCGATAACGCTACCGATTGCAGTCCCGGGCTCCAGGATCCACTCGCGGCTGCCGGTTGACTCATCGCCCTGCTTCATTTTCGCAACGCCGAAGTCGAGCACCTTTAGATGCCCGCGCGATGTCACCATCAGGTTGGCCGGTTTGATGTCGCGGTGCGTGATGCCTTTGGCATGCGCCACATCCAGCGCGTCGGCAGCCTGCACGGCGATGTCGACGACCGCCGCCGGCAACAGCGACCGCCCCGCTACTCTGGCGGCAACGGTCTCCCCCTCGACATGTTCCATGACGATGAAATGCACACCGTCGCTCTCACCGACGTCGTAGATCGTTGCGACATTCGGATGATTGAGCGCAGAGGCCGCGCGGGCTTCGCGTTCGAAGCGCTGCATCCGTTCCGGGTCTTCCGCCAGGTCCCCAGGGAGGATCTTGATTGCGACGGTCCGATCGAGCCGCGGGTCCCGCGCGAGATACACCTCACCCATGCCGCCGGCGCCAAGCAGTGACACGACCTGATAGTGGCTGAGCGTTCTGCCAGTCAGCGTATTCTCGTGTGGCTCACTCGACGATCTACGGGCCAGGTCCATTGCCGGCCGCTCCAGAAACGACTCGGCGTCCGCCTCGTACGAGAGCAGCGACTGTACGTCGCGCAGCACTGTCTGGTCGTCACCGCAGGAGGCCCTGACAAATGCCGCACGCTCCGACGGGTCTTTATCGAGTGCAGATTGATGTATGCGTTTGACGGTCGCCCAGTGCTCCATCGCTGCGTGTCTCATGTCGACTCCTCGATGCCTTGGCGGTCGAGTCTCGGCTGCCGGCGGTGTAAGATCCTCGACGCCCTCCTAGTCAGGAAGGCGACATCGGATCGGAAAAACTGTCATGCCTCAGAATTCCGACGTTCAGCCAACCGAGCTCCTCCGAGCCTGGAGCCAGGGGGACGAATCCGCGCGCGAGAGATTGATTCCACTGCTGTACGGCGAGCTCCACAGGCTTGCGCGACGCTACATGCGCCAGGAGCGACCGGATCATACGCTGCAGGCGACGGCCCTGGTGAACGAGGCCTACCTGAGGCTGATTGATGTCAACCGCGTCGAATGGCGGAACCGGACGCACTTCCTGGCGCTGACGGCGCAGATAATGCGAAGGATTCTGGTCGAGTCTGCCCGCGGCCGGCACCGGCAGAAACGTGGCGGCGGTGCAGTTCGCGTCAATATCGATGACATCGCAGAGTTACCGGACCCGCAAGATCATGACTTTGTCGCTCTCAGTGATGCACTCAGCGCGTTGGCGGTATTCGATGTGCGAATGAGTCAGGTCGTCGAGTTGAGGTTCTTCGGCGGCCTCACCGTCGAGGACACGGCGGAGGTCTTGAACATCTCGCCGGAGACCGTGATGCGGGACTGGAAGACGGCTAAAGCCTGGCTCATTCGCGAGCTGAGGCACCCCACGCCATCCCCGCGCGGATGAGCGCGGGTCGAAAAATGACTCACGTCGTCGGACTGGACCAGACCAGTGTGACCTGGTAGCCGAGGCTGCGGAGTTCGCGGATCATCTTGCGCGCTCGCACCTTCTTCGCCTCCGGCTCGCTCTTCGTAGCGGACGCGCTCGTGCGGGATCTTCGTAAGCGTTCGGCGAACGCCGTCTTGATTTAGCGGCCGCCTCGCGCCCAGTGACGATACGCCTCGATCCACTTCCAGCCGGCCGGTGGAGGGGAGGGCAAGGGCAGGTCGAGAATAGGAAGCGTCTGACGCTGTTGACCGCGGCGGCAGATTGCCACGATCTCGTCCGCGTCGTTGAGATCGACGCGGATGACATGGACGGGCATGCCGAGGATCTCCGTCGCAAATGGCACGGCCAAGTGTTCCTGGAGCATCGTCAGGAGGGCGATGCGTTGTTCGGCATCACCGTACGCATCGACGATGGCTTCCTCGATCAGGGCTGTGAGCTCGCGGCGACTGAGCCGCCGTCGGTTCCTCCGCGTGCGGGACGACCGCGCAGACGCCATGTGATTACGCCGCGGCGCGTCGACGACCGAAGGTGTCGGCCCAGGCTTTGGGCGTGAGCTGGCCGATCAGTCGCTGCGGGTGCGTGGCGACCCGCAGCAGGATGTCTTTGAAATAGTCGAACGGCGGGACGTCGACGAGCGCGCAGCTCTGGACGAGTGAGTAGAGCAACGCGGTACGCCGCGCGCCTTCGAAGCTGCCGGCGAAGAGCCAGTTCTTCCGGCCCAACGCCACGACCCGGAGCTGGTTCTCGGCGCGATTGTTGTCGATCGCGAGCCGCCCATCCTCGACAAACCGTTGCAGGGCCGCCCACTGATTCGTCAGATAGCGGAGCGCATCGCCGAGCGGTGACTTCGGCAACACGGTGCCCGCGAGCTGATCGCGCTCGGCCGCGATCTTCACCAGCAGTGGCATCGATTCCGCGTGACGTAGGTCGCGATGCGCGTCGGCGTCGAGATCGGCGCCCGCGCGTTCCACCTGATAGAGCTGCTGGATCAACGCGACCATCAGCGCGGCGCGCACATCCGTCGTCAGCGCTTCGACGAAGCCCCGCCGCGCGTGCGCCCAGCACCCGATTTCGCGAATCCGGCCGGTGAATAGGTGCGTCGTAGCCCGTATAGGCGTCCGCCTGGAGGTCGCCAGCAAAGGTGGCCAGGAACGTCTCCGGGCCGTCGCGTTCGTGCGTCGGCGTCGCATCGAAGACGACTTGGCGCCCGATCGGATCCAGATAGGTCCAGAGGCGCCCTTTGCGGCTGCCGCCGGACGGCTCGAGGATCGTGACGGGTGTGTCGTCCGTCTGCAGATACGTCGTCGCCGTCACCTGTCGCCGCAGCTCTTCGCCGATCGCCGTGAGCGCCGTCGCGATGTCGGCGAACCCAGCCACACAAGGTGCTGCGCGACAGGTCGACGCCCTGGCGCAGGAAGCTCCGTTCGAGCCGATACAGCGGGAGGTGGTCGACGTACTTGGAGATGACCACATGGGCGAGCAAGCCTTCCCCCGCCAGCGATTTCTCGATCGCCTGCGGGGGCGAGGGCGCCTCGACGACCCCCACGTGACAGTGCGGGCAGGCGTATTTGAGCCGCGCGGTTTCGATGACGCGCAGGCTCGCCGGGACATACTCGAGTTTCTCGGAGACCGACTCGCCGATGCGCGTCTTCAGGTGGCCGCACGCGCAACGCTTGTCGGCCTCGGCAATGTCGATCTCGATGCGGTGGCGCGGCAGCGACGCAGCAACGGGTGGCGACCGCTCGGGCGAGCGTGGCGCCGGCGCGGTCGCCCCGGCCGCTCCCCGGAACCCATTTCCACGGGGTCGGTGACGGGGCCGGGCTCGTTGGCCAGCTGCGCAAACGCCAGCCGCAATTGATCCGGCCTGACCCGTTCCGATTTCTTGCCGAACAGTCGCTGGCAGAGGATGTCGAGCTGATGGCGCAGCGCTGCATTTTCGCGCTGCGTGCGCGTCAGCTCCTTACGCAGCGTCGCGATCAGCGCCTCCGCGGTTGCGAGGTCGGTGACGTCCGGTGTGTCCGGCACGCCCGCATCATACGCGACACGCGGGCACCTACAAGCCTACGCGACCCGCTCGTACCACCGCCGGCGCCGCGTCTGGGCGATCTCCACGCCGGAGAGCAACAGCAGCAGATCCGCGCTGCGCATCTCGACTGGCGCGCCGGCCGGGTCCGTCGGCCACGCGAACGTCCCACGCTCGAGCCGTTTGAAGAGCACCCAGAAGCCCGAGCGATCCCACACCAGGATCTTCAGGCGGTCGCCACGCCGATTGCGAAACAGGAAGAGATGGCCCGAGAGCGGATCCAGCGCGAAGCGCTCGCGCACCAGCGCGGAGAGGCCATCGATCGATCGCCGGAGATCGGTTGCGCCTGTCGCCAGGTAGATGCGAACGGCTGGCGAGAGGGTCAGCACGGCGACCGCAGCGCACTCAGCGTAGCTCGCACCAGGTCCGCGGGCGCGCCGGCGCGCACGTGGAGCCGCTCGCCACCAGTGAGCACGATCTCGATCGCGGCCGCCTCGGGATCCGGGGTGACTTCGACCGGCACGAACGTCGGCGCCGGTGCCCGCCGTGCCGGTGCCGCCGCTGACAACTTCCGGCACCAGTACCAGAACGTCCACGTCGACATGTGGTGGCGCCGCGCGAAGCTCGCGCCGGACTCGCCGCTCCTCCGCCACTGGGTGACCAGGCGCGACATCCGCCCCGCCGTGCGTTTCCCTCGCATCACGATCCTCCCACGCGGAGGATGGACGCAACGGTCCGCTCACCTCAAGACGGGGTTTGCCGAACGCTTACGGATCTTCCAGATCAATCGACATAGCCGTCCAGTCCCACTCGAAGAATCGGGAGAGACCTCCCCGAGCGCGATGTGAGCTACCGGGGCTGCATCGTTCAGGGCAAGCGCGCGCTCAGCGTCCGCACGAGATTCAGCTGCCGGACCAGCTCTGCACAGGCCTCCACCGGCCTCTGCTGTGTGCGCGAAGGTGCCCTGCGGGTCAAATCGACGGGATGAACACCCCAACGTGCTCCTGATAGACGCGTGGAAGTGCGGCGTGTGATGCGGCGCGCCGGCCTCCATGCACATCCGATTGATGATGCCGAGAACCGGCTGATCTCTGGCACGACGACATTCTACGGCTCAGCCCGCGGGCAATAGCGGGCAAGGCGCGCCGGCAACCCTGGCATCTGCGGCAACAACGGATTGTGGAATCCGTAACTTACAGAAACTAAAGGACGCGCCAGAGTCCGAATCCCATTCTCTCCGCCATTTGTAAACGATTGATTCTAAAACGTTTAACGCCACGAGCTGGGCTACCGTGAGTCCCCCACTCACGGATCCACCAAGCCTCGAATTTTCAGCCACTTAGCAGAAATCCAGGTTGCCCGCGGGAACCATTGACCGCCAACTACCTGATTTTGCAAGCGTTTGCGCGCTGCCG
>WNGA01012062.1_pt1 | contig 14224 bp, 12 predicted proteins | sample 5400061 | NCBI WGS metagenome assembly WNGA01 (sample SAMN13153366, study PRJNA577476) | soil metagenome | isolation source: 100 cm soil or saprolite under grassland replicate 2 | place: USA:California | collected 2016-06-15 | reverse complement strand
CCGCCCGCGTCAGGCGGGCTGCAGGGTGACGGTGTGGAAGAGCTGGCGGTTGAGGGGATGCAGCCTGAAGCCCTGCTCCTTAGGGGTCATCGCGGCTGAGTTGATCCCGTGGCGGATCGTTAGCCACGGGGCATCCTTGGCGATGATGTCCTGTGCCTCGATGTACATTGCCCTGCGGTCCTCTTGCTTGACTGTGGTCTGCGCCTTAAGCAGCAGCTCGTCCACGCGATCATTCTTGTAGAAGGCCCGATTGCCGGCCGCGCCCCAATTCTTGGAATGGAAGAGCGGGAAGAGGATGCTGTCCGGATCGGGCCCGCCGCTCCAGCCGAGCTGGAACATCTGGTGGTTCTCGCCCGACCGGATGTAGGTCAGGAAGGCGCCCCACTCCATCGGCTTGAGGTTGACTTTGATGCCCAGGTTCTCCTTGAGCTGGGCCTGGATCCGCTCGGCGACCCGGACCTGCTCCGGCTTCTGCTCCATGGCCAGCTCGATCTCCTCACCCTTGTACTTGGATTGGCCCAGGAGCTCCTTCGCCCTGACCGGATCGTACTTGTACGCCTCGACGTTCGGGTTGTGCGCCCAGTTGTTCGGATTGAGCGGCGTGATGGCCGCCAGGCCGGTCCCGGCGAAGATGGTCTTGACGATCTCCTCGCGATCGATCGCGTAGTTCATCGCGCGCCGCACGTTTGGGTCGTCAAGCGGTGGCTTCTGGGTATTGCGCGCCAGATAGTAGATGTTGATCGCCTGATCCGTCGCGACCTGGAATCTGCCCTCCCTCTGCAGCCGTTCGATCTCCTCGGTCGGGATATCCATCAGGTGGTCGATCCCGCCCGACTCGAGCTCGGCCAGGCGGGTGTTGGAGTCCGGGATCGGACGGAAGGTGATTCGGTCGAGCTTGGGCTTCTCGCCCCAGTAGTCGTCGTTGCGCTGCACGGTGACGTACTCGCCCGTCTTCCAGTCGACGTATTTGAACGGCCCGGTCCCAACCGGATGGTGGGCGTAGTCGGCTCCGGCGGCCTCGACGGCCTTCTTGTTGAGGACCTGAAGCGCGCCGTTCGTGAGGCGGTCCAGGAATGGCCCGAACGGCGCCTTGAGGGTGATCCGGATCATGTACTTGTCCAGGACCTCGATCTTGTCGGGCGACTCGAGCACGTCAGTCAGGTTCCACGAGCGCGGCGACTTGGTCGCCGGATCCATCACCCGGTTGTAGGTGAACTTGACGTCGTCCGCGGTCAGCTCCTCGCCGTTGTGGAACTTGATGCCCTTGCGCAAGCTGATGACGTAGGTCGTATCGTTGGGCTGATCGAGCTTCTCGGCGAGCAGCGGGATGACCTTCAGGTCGAAGTCGTACTGGAACAGCCCCTCGTGGATCTGCTGCGAGACGTAGTTGGAGTAGACGTCGGTGAACATCGGCGGGTCGAGGGTCACCACGTCGGAGGCGAGCGCGACCCGGAGGTTGCCACCCTGGGCCGGCTTGGCGGCCGCCGGCTGAGCAGGGGCGGCAGTCGCCTTGGCAGCCGGCGCCTCGGGTTTGGCTGGAGGAGGGCCGCTCGCCTGCTGGCACGCGGCGGCGATGACCAACAGCACGGCTAGCGCCGCGGGGAAGCGAAGAACTGATCTCATCAGGACCTCCCGGCCAGTATGCAGTTGGGAGTTACCAGGCCAGCGTAGCGCAAACCAATCGAGGCGGCAAGATAGCGCATGGCCTCAGACCCGCCGTGCGCCGCCAGTGCCGAGCTTGCGCGCAGTCAGGCGCTGCGCTCCCGGCTGGACGCCCGCCGCCCGCGGGCGAGCGCTTGGCCTGGCGGAGTCAGTGGGGCGCGCTGTCCAGGACGGCGAGGCCGGCTCGGCAGCACAGGATGTCCTGCTCCTCGTCACGACCGCCGGCCACCCCAATGGCTCCAATGACCGCGAGTCCGTCCACGATCGGAATGCCGCCGCCCGCGGCCATTATGCGACCGCGGCTCGAGATAACCAGGCTCCGAAACCAGGGCTGCCGCGCATCGAATACGAGCTGATCGGTGGGCACCTGAAAACTGGTAGCCGTGTACGCCGTGTTCAAGGCCAAATCTGCGTTGGTGGGCTGGGCCCCGTCCATCGGTACGACGACAATGGGAGAGCCCGCGCCATCCACGACCGCGACCGTGACTGCGACGTTCTTCCCGGCCGCGTAGGCCTGCGCCGCTTGCACCATCCGCCAGGCTGTGTCGAGGGGCACCGGCCCAGGCGCCGGCTTGTGCTTTCGAAAGAAGCTGGCATTGATCTCGGTGGCAGCCTGCGAGTGGGCGGGCAGTTCGGAATCGAGGTAGATGGCATCGACCGGGCACACGATCTCGCACTGCTCACACTCGATGCAGATCTCAGGATCGATGTAGAACTGCGAGGCTTCAGGCGTGGTGTGGATGCAGGCTACCGGGCAGACTTCGACGCAGGACCCGTCTCTCGTGCATGCCTCAGTGATGACGTAGGGCACTGGAAGCTGCCCTACCCATCCGCGACCAGTGGCAAATCGGTGCGAATCACGCCCGCCACGTGAGCCCGGGAACCGAGCCTGGCGGCTACCAGCCTGCCGTCGGCGTTCAGCCTGCCGAGGCCCGCGGTCGCGGCCAGCCGCTCGGCATCGGCATCCCCGGACGGCGTCGCTCGATACCCGAGCTCCCTGATGTACGCGCTGAGGACGAAGGTGACGAACAGCCCGTTCTGGGCCGGGGCCTGGCCGCCAACCCCCGCTGCCTTTCGAGGGTCGTAGTCGGCTCGAACCACGCACACGATCCCGAAGGGGTACCCCTCGCCGCTCTCAGCCTCTTGCGAGCCCAGCCTGGCGATTCCCACCAGATCGGCCCCCAGGTAGCGCGCCAGCTCTTTGATGTGGCGCGAAGTGATCTCGGGGGAGTGGAGGTCGGCTTTCGCCGGGAAGACCGCGCCTTCTGGCGCCCGTCGGATGATCTCCGTCACCGCGTTGCTGGGATCGCTGGGAGGCGTACTGACAAACAAGTCCCAGTAAGGGTCGCGAGCGGAAGACTTCCTTCAGCGGGGCGTAGTATCCGATGTCCCGGTCGGCCGCCGTCGCCGAGCGGCCGGCCTCGTCATGCGCCGCGGTGCAGCCGGTGACGGTGCACGCCTTCTCGCCCGGCTTGATCCCGGAGTCGTAGCCGAGCCAGCGCACCCGCGTCTGACGCACGACGCCCCAGAAGCGGTCATCAATTGCCTTCAGCGCTCGGACCAGGGGCGGTCGCGCCGGGATGGGGCAGGTGCGCAGAGCCCAGACGGCGAGGCTCCGCCACCAGACGTTGGGCTTGGTGAACGGGCAAACGGTGACACAGGTCAGACAGCTGGTCCAATAATCGACGACGAATGGCCGCAGTCGGTAACAGGTCAGCCAGTTGATCTTGTACTTCTCGATCCCGTTGTGAACGACCTTGTCGCCGAAGGTGATGCTGTTGGTCGGGCAGGTGATCGCGCACTTGCGACAGATGTTGCAGAAATCCTCCACGCCGATATCGATGGGCTTGTCTGGCACGAGCGGCAGGTCAGTCAAGATAGGATCCGGCATGTGCACGCGGGCGCCGAACTTCTCGCTGATGAGCATCCCGTTCCGGCCCAGCTCGCCCAGGCCGGCCGCCAGGCCTGCGCCCTGGGGATTCGCCACGCCCCGGATAGCGGTGTAGCCCAGCTCCCTGATGTAGCCCTCGAGGGCCTTGAGGATCATGTTTGCGCGCATCTGTGAGACGTGGTAGGAGGCGTCGCCGATGTGATGGCGGTGTGCCTGGAGCGTCCTGTAGTCCCAGGCGGTCGAGGCTTGGATGACGTAGGGGAACGTGCGAGCGAGCTCCTCGGGACTGAGCTGCTCGTAAGCGTCCCCCGTCGTCCCATCCTGTGCGTAGCGCCTGCCAGCGTACAGGAAGGCCGGATGCGTCGGCGCGATGCCGACGAGGTCGGCGCCCAGGTAACGGGCGACCCGCTTGACGTGTCGCGCCATCGCCCGGGGGTCCGACACGAGCACGCGACGCGGGTTGACCTTGCCCTTGGGCGCCTGCCCAATCACCGTGGTCAGGTAATTCCTGCGATCGGCGAAATGGTTCGGGGCCGAGACCCGGACGAAGGGATCTTTAGAGACGGTGTTGCGGTACCAGTTGAAGAGCGCCTTCCCCAGCTCGCCCCGCTGGTTCTTGGGGTGCGGCAGCTGGCTGGTATCGATGTTGATGACCGGTCCCACCACGCGGACCGTCCGGCCGAGGTTGGGCGGTGACGCAAACGCTTCACGGGCCTGGCTCGCCCGAGTGCCATTACCGGTCGGCTTCGTTTCGGCCGGCTTCTCCAGCGTCTCGCGCACGCGATTCCCCCCTTCCCGCGTCGGCTATCTCCCTCGATTGCACGCATTATATGCATTCGTGGCTGGAGAGTCGCCTGAGGCGCCAGAGCCACCTGCCAGAGGCTCAGCGCTGAGACGGAGAGGCCTTCGGCGGACGTAGCTGCCGACGGAGTTAAGCGTAGCTGGCGAGGGCCACTTCGCAGCAGCGCTGGTCCTGCTCGTCGGTGCCGCCGGCCACGGCGATGGCGCCCACGACGCTGCCGCCCTCCACGATGGGGAGCGCGCCCGCGCCAGCCATGATGCGCCCGCTGCTCGACACGACCAGGCTTTGAAACCACGCCTGCCCGGCCAGGCCCTTCAACTGGTCCGTGGGCTGCTGAAAGCTGGCGGCAGTGTAGGCCTTATTCATGGCGATATCGACCGTGATGGGACGCGCGCGGTCCATGCGGCCCAGCGCGACCAGTCGGCCGCCTTCGTCGACGACCACCGCCGTGACTGTGATGTCCAACTTCGCGGCCTCGGCATGCGCGGTTCGGACCATCTCAATCGCCTTCTCGGCCGGGATAGGCATGTTGGTCTGTGGTCCTCCTTGCCCGCTGCCTACTGTGGCTCGAAGGCGAACCGCATGTCGGTGTTTGGCAGGTCAGCCGGCCGCGCGACGCCGTTGGACTTGGTGTTGTCGTACTGGCGGATGAAGCCGCTGCCGCGCATGTCGTCGGCCAGGTCGCCCGGCAGCCCCTGCCCGGTGATCAGGGTCTTGAACCAGTCGGCGAGCAGGATGCGCTCGGTGCAGCGGCAACCCTCGCGGTAATGCATGATCCCGCGCTGGTAGCGCTGGTAGACGAAGTCCGGGTTGGTCGGGTCGGCCATTGGCCGCGACGTCACGGCGCCCCAGATCTCCAGGTTCAACAGGGGCAGCAGCGCCGCGTCGCCGCCGCCCCCGGGGAACGCCGTCGCCAGGTCGACCGTACCCACAAAGGTGTCGAAGAAGCGGACTGGCCGCCCGCCCAGGTCGTTCGGCGCGTTCTGGCGGGTGAAATCGACGATCGCGTTGGCATAGTTGGGCTGGCCCACTTTCGGGGTCGAGTTGATGATGGCCGGGTCCGGGGGCGGGAAGACGGAGGCGTTCACTCGCGTGGCAGGCATCAGTCCCTCCTGGAGCAGGTTCATGGTCGCCACCGACCGTCCGTCCGCCTGGAGCTGCATGATGTGGCCCTGGAAGAACTGGACCGTGAAGCCGAGGAAGCTGAACGTGCGCGAGATCGGATAGCCGAACGTCCGCACCCCGCCTCTCAGCTGGAAGTACTCCCAGAAGCGATCGTTGTCGACGCGGAACCCGGTCTGCGAGAAGAAGCGAGCGTCGCGCGGCGCCTGACCACCGGGCGGGGCCGGAGTCGGGCCCAGCGTGGGCGTCGTTGCCACCGTCGCGGTCGGCGTCGCGGTCGCCTGGGCCAGCGTCACGCGAGCGCCGCGAACGTCGCTGTCACTGCCGCGGTGATCGGTCCAGACGACCACGTTGCTCGACACGTCCGGCTCATCCTGGTCGCCGCTGTCGCCGAGGATCTTGATCTCGGTCTTACTGCCCAGGTCGTAGCCGTAAATGTCCCGGTCGCCGCTGCGGGTGTCCCACCACACCGCCAGGTCGCCGGAGATGCGTGGATTCCCGCGCTTGCCGTCCAGGGTGGTCGCCAGACCGTCGCTCAGCGTACCGGTGCTGACGTCGAAGACGAAGATGTTGGCGTTCTCGGGATTGTCACGCGAGCCGCCGGACCTGAAGACGATGCGGTTGCCCGAGACGGACGGCTCCCAGCCGCCGCGGGCCTCGATCTTCTGTAAGCGATTGCTCTTCAAGTCGCGGTACCAGATGGTGGAATCGCGGGCGTCCTCGAAAGCCACCAGGTCGCCGTCGATAGCCGGGTGGGTCTGGTCGCCGGAGGCGTCCGAGACGGTGAAGAACTCCTTCTTGTCGAGGTCGTAGCCGAAGACACCCCAGCTGCCGCCGGAGTTCTCCTGCCACACCACGCGATTCCCGGAGATCGCGGGGAAGTCCTGGTCGCCGGCCCGCTCGATGCGGCGCCTGATCTCCCGAGCCTCCAGGTCGTAGACGACGATGTCGAGGCCCTGGCTGGTCGAGGGCTCGGCCCAGACGGCCAGGCTGCCCGACACGGCCGGATGGAACGCGGTCGGATTGTCGGTCAGGCGGCGGTCCCGCTTCGTATCGGAGTTCCAGGAGAAGATGTCGACCCCCGGGCTCGGCGTCGTGGGCGTGGGCGTGGGTGTGGGTGTGAGCGTTGGCGTGCTCGTCGGAGTGGGGGTAGTCGGCGTGCTGGTGGCGGTCGGCGTGGTCGTCGCGGTCGGGGTGGCCGTGGCCGCGCCCTGGCGGCGGTCGTCCTCGAACACGACCCACTTGCCGCTGACACGCGGCGCGCGCTGGTCGCCGCTGTCGTTGTTGATGGTGAAGACGTCGATCGTCGGCTGCTGGGCACTGGCACGCGGTGGGGCTCCGCTTAGAGTAGCCAGAACGAGACACAGCGTCCCGATCAGGCCAAGGTGAACTCCCAGCTGCGCGTAATTCGCTTGTCGCATCGTCTAACCTCCCTTCGAGAGGTCCGTTCCGCTAGTTGAAACGAAGGACAGATCGATCAGGTTTCTCGGACTGCAGTTCGCGCTAGCGGCTCGTGGCAATCGGCCCGGCTCCCATCGCTCGGGCGAGTGGCGCGCGGGCCGACGCGAGCCAATCCACCCAGCGCCAGTAGGGAGAGCGCGTACAGGCCGAGCGCTAGCATCGCCAGGAACGAGAGGCCCGTGGCCATCGAGAGATACTCCAGCGCTCCGCCGACCAGCGCCCCGATTAGGTTCCAGCCCATCGCCCTGGCGGGGTCAGCCGCGCCCGCGAATCCGATCGAGAAGACCACTCCGGCGAAGGCCAGCGGCAGGGCGGCCGGCACGGCCCCCAGAAGCGCGCGCGCGGCGAACGGCTGGCCCGCCAGCAGATCCGGTGGCAGCGCGAAGTCCAGGCCCAGCGCCACGGCCAGCAGCAGGTACGCCGCCAGCGGCGAGGTCGGACGCCGCAGCGCGACGAACAGGTTGGCGGCCAACGCCATCGCCAGGATGGCCGAGATGACGACCGAATTGACGATCCAGGTTGAGCCAAACAGCAGCGAGAGCTGGCTGATCGCCCTGACCTCGATCAGCATGAAGCCAGCCCCGAGCAGCAGCATGTGCCAGTCAGGCGCGCCCCATCCGCGGCCCAGGCCGGCCCTGAGCAAGACGAGGCTGATGGCGAACAGGCCGACCAGGATCGGGCCGTACGGCAGCAGCGGCAGGCCGCGCTGGCGCAGGTACAGGAAGGGCCAGTCGTCGGTGGCCGGACTCACCGAGGCGGCGACCGCTGTGGGCTCGAGGCGACGCGACTCGATTTCCGGATCCGCGGCCGCCCGCTCGGCGACGCCCGGTCCGGCCACGAACGTCGTGCTGAGGTCGTAGTCGGTGCGAACGGCGACCGGCTGTCGTGAAATCGCGTTGCCCAGCATTCGGTACAGGCGCCACCCCAGCCAGTCGCTGTCCTGGCCTGAGGTGGAGAAGCTAATGGCGATTGCGCCTCCCTTGGCCAGGTGTGCCACCGCCTCATGAAGGCTTTCCTCCGTGTACACGTAGCTGTCCAGCCGAACACTCGAGAAGCTGGACAGCACCGTGTGCGCGTCGAGCAGCCCGAAGACGATCAAGTCGTACCGACCGCCGGAGCGCTTGAAGAAGGACCTGGCATCGTCGTTGATCACCGTCACGCGCGGGTCGGCATATGGCTGCTCGGGGTGGATGCGACGCCCCAGCGCCAGGATCGTCGGATCGATCTCGACTGCGTCGACACGCGCAGCCCCGGCCCGCAGCGCGGCCGCGACGTCGTTGCCGGTTCCGGCCCCTACCACGAGCACCGAGGCTGGCTGGCTTAGCCGGTACGGCAGGTCGTACGCGAAGCGCGCGACCCGCAGCAGCTGAGCCGGGTGCTCCGCAATGAACGCATCCGAGAGATCGAGCGCCTTCTGGTGGTAGTCGTGGTTGACCGATAGGGCCAGGCCGGCCTGGGTGAGCCCGGCCCCGGCTTCAGAGGACAGCACGATCGGCTCGAGCTCGATTCGGTAGTAGGGAGACCAGATCGCGCCATCGGGCGCGAGCAGCATGAGCGCCAGCGCCCCACCGGCACAGGCCAGCCCGCTCACCCGCTCGCGGACGCCGGCGACCCGCAGCAACAGCGGGCTACTCAGGACGAAGCCTATCGCGAACCAGGCCGGCGGCGGCCACTCGAGAAAGGCGAGCGCCGCGAACAGCCAGATGCCGATCAGGCTGCCGACCAGGTTGATCGAATAGGCCCGCAACGGCCGCGTGGCGCGCATGCACGTTCCCAGCCGATCGCCGAGCGCGGCGAACATGCCCACCAGCAGCACGAACATCCCGAAGACCACGGCCAGGAATCGGGCCGTGGCGAGCCAGGCCGGGAGCGTGCTGTCCCAGTTGGCCGTGTTCCAGATGCGGTAGCCATCTGCCACGGGCAGCTCCAGGTGGACCAGGCCAAGCGGGCGGGCGAAGGCGACTAGCGCGCAGAAGGGCACCACGAGCCGCGGGAACAGCCTGAAGAGCTCGGCCCGTCCGGCCAGCGCGCACCCCAGTCCCAGCCCCAGGAAGCTGGCCACCAGCGGCAGATTCTTGAGGTAGGCGAAGACGCGCACCTCCGAAGCCAGCCAGCGGATCGCGATCATCTCGAAGTACAGCGCCACGACGCTGACGATGAACAGCTCGAGCGCGCCATGTTGGGCGGCTGACTGTTCGGCGGCGCGGTCGCCGCGCGCGTGCATCGACGAAGAGGCAGGTCCCTGGTCGACGCGAGCGCGCGGCTTGCCGACTCGAATCCGTTCGAGGGCCGGGACACCCATGGCCGCGCCAGTCTAACAGCCACTCCCAGCCATGCCCGCGCCCGCGGGCGTGCTCTAGTGGAAACGTGACCAGGTTGTGATGCCGTCGCCAGCTGTCGTAACGGGGGTGTGACAAGCGGGTCTCCACAATGAGCCGCTGAACCGTTCGGGGAGGGAACCATGCTCGACGGCACGATGACGCTGCTCATGGTCTTGCTGCTGGGCCTATTCGCGTCGTACATCGCCGCGGCCTCGGGCGACCGCCGCTGAAGGCGCCCGACTCGATCCGTGCCTGCGCCTGGCTGGCAGGAAACGGGCGATCAAAGGAGGTCTGAAGCGGGGCCTCAGGCAGCTCGGCGGTGACCGTCGGCTGGGGGTAGAGGGCGCCATGCCGAAGGGCACGGGTAGGCCATGGCGCCCAGTGAGCGGCGCGACTCGCGAGCCCAAGGGCATCCGGAAGCACGTCGCGGCCAAGCTGATCGGCTCGCGGTCACTGAAGGCGATGGGCAGCGGGCCAGCGCAGGGCCACTACGTGTTGGCGGGACCGCGATCTGGAGCAGGACCTCGTCGACCTGGGTCCAGCTGCCCACCTTGTCCAGCGTGCAGGTGTGGCTGCTGAACGTAGTCGGATGCGCGCGGTGTCCTCAGGCGGCCCGGGGCCCGGATGGGCTGGAGAAGAACGCGTCGGCACCCTGCCCGCTGCCTGTTGACCCTCGGGCGGGGCGGCTCCTATAGTGCGCCAAGACCCTCCGGAGGTCACCAGGGTGTCGCCCATCCTCAAATGGGGCCTTGGCGTCGGCTTCGCGATCGTGCTCCTCGACGCGGCAGGAGTCTTCGCGTCTCGGAGCCTCCCGCTCGACAGCGATGCGCGCCAGTACGTCGACCTGGCCGACAACCTGGCCAATATCGTGCTCTTCTCGCTGGCCGGCCTGCGCGTGGGACGTGAGACCGGCATCGTCCGCGCCGCAGCGGAGGCCGGCGTCCTGGCCGGCGCCGTCGCCGGCGCCGTTGCCAGCCTCTATCCGTTCCTCCTGCCCGATCCGGCCGGCCCCCCACCCACCCTCCAGACCGTTGTCGAGGTCCTGGCCTGGAACATCGCCATGGGCGGCGTGCTGGCGCTCTTGAACGGCTGGATCGGCAGCCGGAGCGCGGGCAAGCCCAGCCGCTGATTCCACCGCGACCCTCTTGTCATCCTGAGAGCATATTGTCATCCTGAGCGAAGCGAAGGATCCGCACCTCCATCACCGGGCACGGATCCTTCGCTTCGCTGCTTTGAAAAAAACGTCCGATGGGTGCCCTTTTCATTCGTGCGGGTGTCCCCATGGGACATGAAAACTCAGGATGACAACAGGGCCGCGAGCAGGAGCGGGCCGAGGACCACCAGACCGACGACGGCAGCAGCCAGCGCGGCCATCAGGACACCGGCCGCGGCGACGTCTTTGGCTACCCTGGCCAGCTCGTGGTACCGCGGGCTCGCCAGGTCCACCAGCGCCTCGAGGGCAGTATTGAGCGCCTCGGCCACCAGCACCAGGCCAATCGCTAGGATCAGCACGGCCAGCTCGGTTGGGCTGGCCCGCAAAGCGACCCCGAGCGCCACCGCGCCAACGGCCACGGCGCAGTGCACCCAGAAATTTGTCTGGGTACGAAACAGGTGGTGGATGCCGCGCCAGGCAAAGCGAAAGCTCTTCAAAATGCGGCCCAGGTAGCTCACCGGCCCGGTCTCACCGGTTGAGGCCAACGGCCGCCAGGGCCGCCTCCTCACGGGCCCGCATCAGCGCCCGATCTCCCTCGTCCTCGTGGTCGTGGCCGAGAATGTGGAGCAGCCCGTGGGCGATCAGGTAGCCCAGCTCGCGATCCACCGAGTGGCCGTATTCCGCCGCCTGGGCGACCGCGCGTGGGAACGAGACCACGACGTCACCCAGCTCCCGCGCCTGGCCGGGCGGCCGGGCGAAGGCCCGAGGCGACGAAGCGCGGCTGGCTGAGGGTGGGTCGAGCGGGAATGAGAGGACGTCGGTCGGCGTGGCATGGCCGCGATGGCGGGCGTTCAGCTCCGCGATCTCGCGGTCGTCGACCAGGATGACTGACAGACTCACTGGGCCGCCAACGCCCTCGTCGCCTAGCACCGCCGCGCACAGCTTGCGTATCCGCCGCCGGTCCACGCGGGCACCCAGCGACGCGGGGATGTGAAAACGCAGCTCCAGGCGGAGCGGATCAGCGGGCGCCATCGGCGGCCGGTGCCGGCAGCTCGGTGGCCGGCTTGGCCGCGAACGCTTCCTTGGCCTGTTCCGGGTACTCGATGCGAGGGTGGTACATGCCCACCAGGATGGCCCGAAACGCGTCCTTGATCCGCTGGATGTCGCGCAGAGTCAGATCACAGTCGTCGAGCTGGCCCTCGTTCAGGCGCTGCATGACGAGCTGGTCGACGAGCGCCGCGATCGCCTCGGCCGAGTGGTCTTTGCTCGCGCGGGCCGCCGCCTCGACCGAGTCCGCGAGCATCAGGATAGCCCCCTCCTTGCTCTGGGGACGCGGTCCCGGGTAGGTGAAGCTGGCCGGGTCCGGCTCGGGCTGGCCGCTCGCCGCGGCGGCGTCCATCGCCTGGTGGTAGAAGAAACTGACCAGCCGGGTGCCGTGATGCTGGGGGATCAGCTCGCGCACTCGGGCCGGCACGCCGTACTGCTCGCACAGCTCGATCCCGTCTTTGACGTGAGCCCGAACAATCTCGGCGCTCACCTCCGGCTCGAGAGTCTCATGGACGTTCTCGCCACCGGCCTGGTTCTCCACGAAAAAGTAGGGCCGCCGCAGCTTGCCGATGTCGTGGTAGTACGCCCCAACCCGCACGAACAGCGGGTCGGCGCCCACCTCCTCGGCGGCCCGCTCGCCGAGGTTGCCCACCATGATGCTGTGGTGATACGTGCCCGGCGCTTCCATGAGCAGGCGCCGCAGGAGCGGCTGGGTGGGGTTGGCCAGCTCCAGGAGCTGAATGGTGGTGGTGATGCCGAAAATGCGGCCCAGCAGGCTGACGGTCCCGACGGTCAGGGCGGCCGACAGGAGGCCGTTGACGAGGCATTCGGCGCCGATGATGATCATCAGCTGCCAGTCGTCGGCGCGCTGGGCAAGCTGAAACGCCACTACCACGGCCCCCTGGGCCAGCGCGACGAGCAGGCCGGCGACGAAGTACGAGTGTAGTCGCTCGCGGCGCCAGACCGACACTGAGGCTACGACGCCCGTCACCAGCCCCATGCTGGCCACCTCGAACGAGCCCCCGGCCACGAAGGCAACCAGGACGGCCAGCAGCGCGGTCAACATGATCGCCAGTCGGCCATCGAGCAGAGTGGCGACCAGCATTGCGACAGCCGGCAGGGGGAAGACGTAGACCCACAAGGGGCGGGCCGGCACCACCACCTTGGCAGCCAGGACGGTGACCACGATCAGCAGGCCCAGCAGCGCCAGGGCTCGGTCGCGGCCGACGAGCGCGGGCTGGAACGCGGCCAGGTAGGCTGACAGCATGGCGACGCTGAAGAACGCGAACAGCGCGGCGGCGCCCACCTGCTGCCAGTCGAGGGTCGGGTTGCGCAGTCCGAGCAGCTCGAGCTGCTCCAGCTCGGCCGGCCCGATCACCTGGCCCTCGCGCAAGACGGTCTCGCCCTTCTCCACCGTCACCTGGACCGGCGCCACGGCCTCCTCGGCTTCCTTGCGCAAGCGGGCCGTTGCATCCTTGTTCGGGACGACGTTGGCGGTCACGAAACGGGCAGCCAGGTCCACAGCCAGGTTGCGCTCGGTCTCGATGAGTTGGTCGCTGGCTCGAACCGGCAGTTCGCGCAGCGTGTCGGACACCGCCCGCGAGTCGTACAGCTTGGCCTTGAGCGCGTCCCAAAGCAGTCGCTGCGCCTCGCTCGAGACCATGTACCAGCGCGGGTCGTCCAGCGAGGCCAGCCAGCTCACGGACGGCTCTTGAAATGGCGGCTGACCAAGGCGGGAGAGCTCCGCCTTGCGCTGGTCGAGGCTCAGGCCGGGCGCGTTGCGGGCCGCCGAAATCCCTTGTAGCAGGGCGTTCAGGCTGGCCCGTTGGCGCTGAACGATGGCCGGGTCGATGTCGACGACCTCCTGGACCGCGGCCGCGGCGCGGTCGCGCTCGACCTTGGTCTTGACCTGGCTAGTGTAGGTCAGCTTGCGCGGCGCGCGGACGTTGGTCTGGCTCACGTCGCCCTCGCGGAACTCATACGCGCGGGGCAGCAGATTGACGCTGAGCAGCCCCCACACGACGACCGCCACCACGGAGCCAAAGGTGACGGCGCGGAGGGCCTGCTGGGACGAGACCCGCGGCGGCCGCGAGCGAATCGTGCTCAGGCTTCGCATCGTGGTCGTTTCCCTGTCAACCGGTTCGCTAGGCCGATGCGAGCAGCTCTCGCACGACCGTGTTCACTTCGCTCATGTCGGCCTTGTCACGCAAGCGCTGGGCCAGCGTCGACATGATCTGCCCCTGGACACGCGGGCCGCTCGTCCCGATCTCGGCCATCACCGCGCGCGCCTCCGATTCGATCTGATCGCGCGACATCAGGCGGGGCAGGTAGGGCTCGATCGCGGCCAGCTGGGCTTCCTCATGCGCGACCAGGTCGGGCCGATTGCCCTGCTTGAATTGATCGATCGACTCGCGGTGGCGCCTGGCCACCCTGGTGACAACCGCGTACGTCTCACCCGCCGAAAGCGGACGCCGACGCTCGATCTGCTCGTTCTTGAGGGCCGCCCGCAGCATGCGGATCGCCTCGCGGCGCTCGGTGTCGCCCGACCGCATCGCCTGCCTGAGGTCGGCCATCAGCTTCTCGTCGATGTCCATGTCGTACCCGACGACCGCGGCCGGGAGCTACCAACGCCCAACCCTGCACGCCGAAATGCGAGCCAGGCAGGTGCGGCGATTATACCACGCGACAACGCCACTCCTTGTGCCGCTTTCCGGACCGTCATATGATGTTGATGCCATGGATCTGCTCGACCCGAGTCGGCTGAG
>WNGA01008341.1_pt1 | contig 14224 bp, 11 predicted proteins | sample 5400061 | NCBI WGS metagenome assembly WNGA01 (sample SAMN13153366, study PRJNA577476) | soil metagenome | isolation source: 100 cm soil or saprolite under grassland replicate 2 | place: USA:California | collected 2016-06-15 | reverse complement strand
CTCGGATATTTGTCCTGCCCGTGCGCCGCGCCGGCAACCAGGCACAAGATCGACACGAACAGCAGGGCACCGCGCTTCATCTTGAAATATCTCCCCTCACCCGGTATCGGCGCCACCGGCCATCGCCGGGCCGCCGAGGTCGGATGTTAATGAAGTTCCGCCGGCGTTGCTAACGGCGGCTTTGGCGAGGTCGCAAGAGAGCCTGCTACCCCCGCGCCTCGTCCGGCGCGGCAAGGATCAGCGCCCAGAACACCCGGTATTTGGTGCCCGGCGCGTAGACCGCGGCGATGCCCATGTGGGTCGCGCCCCTGAGCAGCATGTTGGCGCGGTGGTGCGGGGAATCGCGCCAGCCCGAGAACGCCTCGGCGATGGTGTGGTAGCCCGCCGAGACGTTCTCGGCGGCGACCTTGGCGTCGAAGCCCGACCGCGTGATGCGCGTCTTGAACGGCCCGGCGACGTCGTGGTCCATCTTGTTGCGCGCGGCCATCGCCTGGGCCTGCTCCTGGGCGAGCTTCATCAAGGTCGGGTCGAGCGTGACGATGGTGAGGCCGTTGTTCTGCCGGTAATTGGAGATCATCGCTTCGGCGGACTGCGCATCGAGCACGGCGCCGGGTTGGGCGAGGCTGCGGTAGAAGCCGGGCTGGCTCAGCGTCGGCGCACGGTCACCCGCGCAGCCGGCAAGGCCGGCCGCCGTAAGCGCAAGGACAACAATGCGGAAAGCGTTGTGGAACGTCATCCAAATCCCCTCGCCCGATGCGGCGGACGTTGCGCATGGAACCATGACCAAAACGTGAAAATCAGGCGCGCTCGGCCTTCGGCGCCGGGGCGGACTCCGGCTGGTCGGTTCCAAGCAGGCGTACCTCGCGTTGGGGAAAGGGAATCACGATGCCGGCTTCGCGGAAGCGCTTGAGAATGTCGAAATGGATGTCGCTCTTGACCGAGCCGGCTTGGCTGAGATTGGCGACGACGCAATAGAGCTCGAACTGCAGCGCGTCGCTGCCGAACTCCGCCAGCAGGACGGTCGGGGCAGGCGTCCGCTGCACCAGCGGATGCTCGCCGGCGCAGGCGATGAGGAGGTCGCGAACCTGTGCGGGGTCGGAATCATAGGCGACGCCGACCCTGATCAGGATCCGTCTCAGCGTGTCGGCGTGCGTCCAGTTCTTGACCACCCCGGTGATCAGCTCGGAATTCGGGATGATGACGCTCGCGCGATCGAAGGTCTCGATCTCGGTCGCGCGCACGCTGATACGCCGCACGTAGCCCTCCTCGCCCTTGACCACGATGGAGTCGCCGATGCGGATCGGCCGTTCGGCGAGCAGGATCAGGCCCGAGACGAAGTTCGACACGATCGATTGCAGCCCGAAGCCGATGCCGACCGAGAGCGCGCCGGCGATCAGCGCGATCTTCTGCACGTCGATGCCGAGCTCGGCGAGCGCGAAGGTGAGCGCGGCAATGACCCCGAGGTATCCGACGATGGTCGAGACCGAGAGCTGCAGGCTCGACTCTAGCCCGGTGCGCGGCAAAAACCGGGTCTGCAGCCAGCGCTGCACCGCCCGCGTCAAGATGATGCCGACAAGAAGCACGGCAAACGCGCCGAGAATCGCGGTCAGCGAGATGGTGATATCGCCGATGTGGAAGCCGAACACCGCGCCCTGGACCGCGCCGAACACGTCGGCGGCGAACAGGCCGGACCGGCCCAGGATCGGGATGATGGCGATCAGCACCAGCAGGATGCGGACCACCGCCGAGAGCACCGCCCCGATCAGCTCGACCCCGCGCGGTCCGATGCCCAAGGTGGCGGCGATCGCGCGGCCACGCGGCGTGTCGCCGGTCAGGACCTCCGTGAACAGCGCGTCGGTGAACACCAGGGAGACATAGAGCGCGCACAGCACCGCCAGCACGACCAGCAGCCGGCCGGCGAGGAACGCGGCGAATCCGATATAGCCGAGCGCGAGCGACGCCAGGATGGCGGCAATGACGAGCCACGCCACCGCCCGCAGCCATTGCGCCGGCGGGCTTGCGGTGGGTGTTCCGTCCGCAGCAGTCTCCTGGACGCGAACGAGGGTATTGGCGACGAGCGCCACCACGATGAGGGCGAACAGCGCGCTGGTGGCGACCGTCAACGAAACCGGAGCCACCACTGCCTTGTGGATGACGTTGAGGAAGATCGTGGCGCCGAACGTACGCACCGCCCAGGTGAACCGCTTGGCGAGACGCCGCGCCGTCGCGTCCTCCAAGGCAATGAGCCGGCGCGCGGGCTCGCCGGGTGCCAGCAGTCCGGCCGCGACCCCATGGCCGAACGAGGCCGCCGCGACCGCAACGATCAGGCCTTTGCCGATCTCCCAGATGCGCGAAGGGATCAGCCCGTAGGCGTCGAAGACGAGGAGGACGGCGAGCACGCTGAGGGGTGCCGTCAGCCCGACCTGGAACGCGCTGACGAGCGCCGCGAAGGCCTTGGCAAAGCGCGTCTGCGGGGCGGGCGCCACGAAGCCGCGCCGGCGCCACCAGCGCACGAACACCGTTCCGGCGATTGCCAATCCGATGAGCGTCGCGCCGGCGAGAACGATGCCGCTCGGCCCGCCTTTCGCATAGGCATAGCCCCACCATCCCTGGACCAGGAAGCCGACGCTGCGGATCTCGCGCGGCAGCGCGTCGGCGACGTCCTTCCAGAAGGACGGACTGAGCACGCTGGCGCTGCGCGCGAACAGCCGCTGGGCAAAAATCGTCCGGCGCCGGTCCGTGACCCGCTCGCTCAGCTGGTCGGCGCGCAACGACAACAGCTTCGTCTGCTTCAGCGCGGCGTCGACTTCGCCGTAGGATTTTGTCAGCCGCTCGCGCTCCGCCGAAATGGCGGGGTCCTCCTTGGGCGCGTCCGCTTCGGGGGCCTCGCCCAGCTGTTTCAAACGCGCATCGAGGTCGGCAAGCTGCGGCTCGAGCGCATCGGCCTGCGCCCGCAGGCGATCACGCAACTCCGCCAGTCTGCCCCTGAGCTCGGCCAAGGTGTTGTCGTTCAGGCTCTCGCGCCGGAGCACCGCCTCGATCTCGTCGAGGTCGGCCTTGAAGGCCTCGATCGCCGCAGCGGGTGCGGGCGGCGCCGGCTGCTGCGCGGCAAGCGGAGACGCCCATGCGACGGCAAACGCCGCCGTCGCGGCGAGGACGAGCATGCGCACCGGATTTATGCAGGCGAATCGGACCGGCATTTCTTATCTTCCCGGACTGCCGTCTCACGCGCGCTCCGCCCCCTGTCAAGGACCCGCGAATGTCAAGACGGGGCAAGGGGCCGGTTCACCCGGCCATGCCGCAGCCGCAGTGCTACCCATCCGCGCGGCCCGCCCATGAGGGCAATCTGCTATAGTCATGGGACGACAGCGCCGCTCGGCGCCGGAAGAAGACAAAAGGAGTCGCCCATGGACCAGGTCAACGTCGAGCCCCGCGAGATCCGGGCCGAGGACATCAACCCGCGCTACAACTGGGGCCGCGCGCTGCCGGCGTTGGGCACCATGGGGGTCGATTTCGAGGAGCGCGTCGATTACCGGCGGCTGCACCGCTACCGTCTTGCCCGCGTCAAGCAGGCGCTGGAGAATTCCGAGCTCGGCGCGCTGCTCGTGTTCGACGTCAACAACATCCGCTACATCACCTCGACCAAGATCGGCGAATGGGAGCGCGACAAGCTGTGCCGCTGGACGCTTCTGACGCGCGACGGCGACCCCATCCTATGGGACTTCGGCTCGGCGGCCGTGCACCACAAGCTCTACGTGCCGTGGCTCAAGCCGGAAAATTGCAAGGCCGGCCTGATCGGCCTGCGCGGCACGGTATCGCCCTCGTTCGGCCTGATGAAGCGCCACGCCGAGGAGATCGCCGCGCTCATCCGCGAGGCCGGGGTCGGCGGCATGCCGGTCGGCGTCGACATCATCGAGCCGCCGATGATGTTCGAATTGGAGAAGGCCGGGCTGAAAATTGCCGACGGCCAGCAGGTGATGCTGGAGGCGCGCGAGGTCAAGAACATCGACGAGATCGCGCTGCTCAACCGCGCCGCCGCTATGGTCGACGGCGCCTATCACCTGATCAACGAGGAGCTGAAACCCGGCGTGCGCGAAAACGACATCGTCGCATCGGTGAACGAGTTCCTCTACCGCCACGGCTCCGACGACGTCGAGGCGATCAACGCCATATCGGGCGAGCGCTGCAATCCGCACCCGCACAACTTCACCGACCGCATGCTGCGGCCGGGCGACCAGGCGTTCTTCGACATCCTGCAGGCGTTCATGGGCTACCGCACCTGCTACTACCGCACCTTCAACGTCGGACGCGCGACGCCGGTGCAGCACGACGCCTATAAGACGGCGCGCGAGTGGCTCGACAACGCGATCGCGCTGATCAAGCCGGGGGTGACGACCGACAAGGTGTGCGCCGTGTGGCCGAAGGCGCCGGAGTTCGGCTTCCCCGACGAGATGGCGGCGTTCGGCCTGCAGTTCGGCCACGGCCTGGGTCTGGCCCTGCACGAGCGGCCGATCATCAGCCGCGTGGTGTCGATCGATCACCCGACCGAGATCAAGGAAGGCATGGTGTTCGCGCTGGAGACCTATTGCCCGGCGACCGACGGCTACTCCGCCGCGCGCATCGAGGAGGAGGTGGTCGTCACCGACCGGGGCTGCCGCGTCATCACCCTGTTCCCGGCCGAGGAGCTGCCGATCGCGCATCGATACTGAGTGCGTCGTAGCCCGGATAAGCGATAGCGCAATCCGAGAATCGATGCCGTGCCACCCCCGGATGTCGCCTCGCTCCATCCGGGCTACGGTTGCTCGACGCTCGCGTATTGACCGGTCCGCATCAATCGGTTTCCTTGAGAAGCATGTTCGCGAATCAGCCATCGCCGCCGGGAGCCGCTGTCTTGATCGTGGCCGCCGCTCTGGCGGGCGGCGTCGCTCCCGCCGCGGCAGAGCGCGCACGGCCGGCCGACACCGAGCGCGGCACCGTCGCGCAGCGGTTGGCCTGCACGCCGGACGTCTTTCGCCTGTGCAGCCACCTGATTCCGAACGTTCCGGCCATCATCGCCTGCCTCCGGAGCAACCGGCGAAACCTCAACCCCGATTGCCGCGCGGTGTTCGAAGGCCGGCTGCGCTGACGGCTCGCATCGGTGGCGGGTCGTAGCTCGGATCAGCGATAGCAGAATCTGGCAATTGATGCCGTCCCCGGATGTCGCTGACGCTCCATCCGGGCTACGGCGTCTACGGCGTCGGCCCGATTCCCATCGCCTGTTCGAACGCCCGGCGGACCTCGCCCGGCTGGCCGATGTGGTGGCGGAATTCGTTCAGGCGCTGCCGCAGGATCGGGTCGCGTTGGAAGTCGGCGAGCGTGATGCCTTCGGTGTTGACCTCGCGGTTCATGTTCGGGAGCTCGATGCACTGCGCCGCATTGGCGCTGCGGATCACGCCCCACGGGTCCTTGCCCGCCGCAACCGCCTCCATCTCCTGAAAAAACCGCTGGCGCATCATCGTGATGCCGACGTCGCTCGAGCGCAGGTTTTCCTTGGTCCGGTCGGCGATGACCCCCTGGCCGACCCAGGCGACGATATCCTGGTTGATCACGTGGCTCGTGATCCAGCGGCCGGCGTCGTCCCTGATCGGGCTCACCCAGGTCGGGATCTTGTCCTGCACGTAGGGCTCGCGCCCCTTCGGCACGCGCACGAAGAACCACGCCACGTTGAGCGTGTTCTCGTCGTCGACCGGCACGCGCCATTCGAAGTGGCTGCCGAGATAGAAGCCGATCGGCCACAGCGCGACGCGCCCGACGGTCCAATAGCGGTCGCTCTCGCTCTGGCCTTCGCGCACGCGCTTGTAGACGAAGCCGTGGTCGAACTCCTCGAACTTGATCTTCAGGTGCTTCGGCGCCGCGCCGCCGCCGCCGCGCAGGCGGGAACCCCAGTTGTCGTGCATCCACTCGAAGTGCACCGGATCGATCGAGTTCTCCTGGCACTGGAACCAGTTGCACGGGACGTCGGCGAGCACGATCTCGCGAAAACCGTTCTCCCAGGTGAACGGCTCCCAAACCGGCAGCTCGGGCGCCGGAAGGGGTCCCATATAGGCCCACAGCAAGCCGGCCAGTTCCCGCACCGGGTAGGCTTTCGTCGCGCAGCGGTCCTTGGCGCGCTGGCTCGGATTGGCGACGTCCTCATAGGGCTGCTCGATGCAGCGGCCGGTCTCGTCCATCAGCCAGCCATGGTAGCTGCAGCGGATGCCGGTCGCCTCGACCCAGCCGTAGGACAGATCGGCGCGCCGGTGCGGACAGTGGCGGTCGACGAGGCCGTAGCGGCCGTTAAGGTCCTTGTAGAGGACGAGGTCCTCGGACAAGAGCCGCAGCGGCTTGATCGCGGTCTTATCGAACTCGCTGGCGCCCGCGACCGGCATCCAATACCGGCGCAGGAGTTCGCCCATCGGCGTCCCCGGACCGACCCGGGTGAGAAGCTCGTTCCTGGCGGCGGTGAGCAAGCGCGCCTCCCGATATTCTGCATCAGCCCGACGGGCGAGCCGCCGGTTGGGCGCGGATTGTCGTGTGAACCTCGGGCGGCGGCAACTGCGATCTGGCCTCGTTCGGGGCCTTGTGCGGCGCTGCAGGATCGGGGCGGCTTCGCCCAAGCCATCGGCCGTTGACAGCCCGAACCCTCTCCGACGATGAAATCGCCATGCATGCGGCCGACGTCGTGGTGATCGGGGCAGGCGCCGCCGGAGTGGCGGCCGCGCGGCGGCTCAGTGCGGCGCCGCTCTCGGTCCTGGTGCTCGAAGGGCGCTCCCGCGTCGGTGGGCGCGCGTGGACCCTGCGCGATCCGTCCGGCTTGCCGCTCGATCTCGGCTGCGGCTGGCTGCATTCCGCCGACGAGAACGAGTGGGCCCGCATTGCCGGCGAGGTCGGCTTCGCCATCGACCCGACGCCGCCGCCGTGGAGCCGGCGATCGAACCAATTGAACTTCTCGGCGGCCGACCAGGATGATTTCGCCGACGCCTGGGACCGTTTCGATGAACGCATCGAGGCGGCCGCCGGCGACGCGCGCGACCGGCCCGCCAGCGACTGCCTCGAGCCGGACGGGCGCTGGAACGCGCTGCTCGACGCGCTTTCCACTTACATCAACGGCGTCGAGCTTGATCAGCTCTCGGTCCACGACTTCGTCCGTTACCGCAACACCGGCGTGAACTGGCGCGTGGTCGAGGGTTACGGCGCGCTGGTCGCGGCCTGCGCGCGCCACCTCGACGTCAAGCTCGATTGTCCGGTCACGCGCATCGATCATTCCGGCGCGCGCGTGCGCGTCGAAACGCCGCGCGGCGCGATCCACGCCCGCTCCGCCGTCATCACCGTGCCGCCGCCGCTGATCGCAAGCGGCGCGCTGAACTTCGCGCCGGCGCTGCAGGACAAGGTCGAAGCGGCCGCGGCATTGCCGCTGGGCCTGGCCGACAAGGTGTTTTTGCGCGTCGACCGGCCGGACGATCTGCCGGTGCAGACGCGGCTGTTCGGGGCGACCGACCGGACCGCGACCGGCAGCTATCACCTGCGTCCGTTCGGCTCGCCGTTGATCGAGGGCTATTTCGGCGGGCGGCTCGCGCGCGAACTGGAGGCGGAAGGCGACGGCGCCTTCGCGCGCTTTGCCATCGATCAGCTCGCCGCACTGCTCGGCAATAACATGCGCACGCGGCTCACCCCCATTGCGGCTTCCGCGTGGGGTTGCGATCCGCACGCGCGCGGCTCCTATTCATACGGCAAGGTCGGCGGCACCGGCGCGCGTGCGGCGCTCGCCGCGCCGGTCGACGGCCGGCTGTTCTTTGCCGGCGAGGCCTGCTCGATCAACGACTACTCGACGGCGCACGGGGCTTATCGCACCGGGGTGGCGGCGGCGGAACAGGCGATGCACATGTTGACCGGACGGATCGACCACACCTCGGCCGCCGAGTGATACCAGCGGTTTTTATCCCGACCTATCCGGATCGTCATGGCCGGGCGAGCCGCCACAGCGGCGAGGGTCGTCCCGGCCATCCACGTCTTTAAGCGATTCGCGTTCTTAAGACGTGGATGCCCGGCACAAGGCCGGGCATGACGACGCTACTCGTTCGCGCCGCGCGCCGTGCCGTTGATGGCGGCGAGATAGCGGGCGACGGACGCCTGCAACACCTGCTTGGCGCCGGTGGCGATCACGCGATCGAAGAAGTGGCCGTAGATCGTATCGAAGGAAAACGGCTCAAGCGACGCCGCGATCCCCTCGACCTCGCGCGCCGAGAGCGGGATGAGGTTCGGATAGCTGCGCATGAAGCTCAGGAACTTGCGGTCGACCGTGACCGTCGCGATGTCGGAGGAGAGCAGCACGCCCCGCCCTTTCGCACCTTTCGCCCAATGCAGCATGGCGCCGCCGGGGAAATGGCCGCCGCCGCGGATCAGCGTCACGTCGGGGAGAAGCGGCAGCGTCTCGCCCTCCCACAGCTTGATCGCGGCGTCGTTGCGCATGATCCATTGGCGGTCAGCGGCATGAAGATGGACCGGGCAATCGAACGCGCGGCTCCACTCCACCATCGTGGTGTAGAAATGCGGGTGTGAGATGCCGATGCCTTTGAGGCCGCCGAGCCCCTTGATCAGCGTCACGGTCGCCTCGTCGATGAGCGCGATGCAGTCCCACAGCACGTTGCCGGCAGGCGTGCACACGAGCAGTGCGCGCTGGCCGATGGCGAAGTCGGGCTTCGTGCCGATGCCGATCAGGCTGGGCTCGTGCTGGCGGAAGGAATTGAAATGCCGCGCCGCGAGGCCGGGCAACGTGGTCCAGCTCTGCCCGGTCGGCGGCACGTATTGCCGCTCCTCCTCGCAGATCGGGCAGGCTTTGGGCGGCTGGTCGCCCGGCGGATATTGCGTGCCGCAGGCGGTGCAGATGAAGGCGGGCATGGGCGGGGCTCTTCAGGTGGCGGGAACCAACGTTGCGGCCGGATATAGAAGCCGACCGCAGCGAGGTATAGCATAAGGCATGAAGAGCCTTGATCAGATCATCAGGGAGCTGCCGTTGGAGCGGCGTGCCAAGGTCGCGGAGCGGGCCGACCGGTTGATCGCCGAAGAGGTCGCGTCCAGCGCCTAGCTGCGTCCGCTCACCGTCCCATCGCCTGCTGCGCCTTGCGGATGATCTCCGGCGGCAAGGTGGCGAAGCGCTTGAGCAGGTGGTGCACCTCCTCGGCGGTAGCCGGATCGATTTCGAGACCGACGCGCGCCGCCTCGGCGAGGAAGTCCCGGTCGTGCATGGTGGCGAGAAACGCCGCGCGCAAGGCCTTCAGCCGGTCGGCGGGAATCTCGGGCGGGCCGGCAAGCGGGCGGCCGAGCAGGAGCTGGCCGAAGTGGACGTCGAGCACCGCCTTCTCCGCGTCGGATTTCGCATAGTCGAACACGCTCGGGACCGGGCCGAACTCGTCCGAGCGCTTGTTGCCCATCTGGACGACGAGCTTCAGCCGCCCGCTCGTCACGTCGTCGAGGAACTGCGCCTTGACCGTCGACGTGAGCATGCCGCAGGTGGCGTTGACCTCGCCCCGGTGCATCGCGAGATTGATCTCGCGCGTGCCCGGATATCCGCCGATCACGCGGATCCTGGCGCCGAGGACGTTCTTCATGATGGTCGGATGCTGGAACGTGATCGCCGCGGGCGAACCGGCGCCGAAGATCGTTTCCTTCGTCATCATCTCGTCGAACGACGTGGGCGCGCCCGGCTGCTGCCACACGCCGCAATAGGCGACCTCCTGCGACATGCTCCCGATCCAGCTGAAGTTGGTCGCGTCGAACAAGGCGGCCTTGTTGCCGAGCAATGATTCCATCAGCGCGGACGAGGCGAAGCCCGCCAGCACCGTGCCGTCGTTCCCGGCCTTGGCGTAGAGGTGATTGAGCGCCACCAGCGATCCGGCGCCGGGCATGTTCGACGCCACGACCGTCGGATTGCCGGGAATGAATCGCCCGAGGTGACGTTGAAGCGTTCTGAGATACGCGTCGTAGCCGCCCCCGGGCGGGAAGCCGATGATCAGCGACACGGTCCTGCCGCTGTAGAAGTCGGCTACCGCATCGGCGTTGGCGGCGCCCGCCGTCGCGACGCAGAGCAGCACCGGCACGCCGAGCCGCCAGATCGATCGTGCCATCTGCCCGATTGGCCGCATGTCCGATCAGGCCGCGACCAGGCGGAAGCGCTCCCATTCGGTCGGCGTTTCCTTCAGCACGGTCGGCCAGCCGCCGCGCGCCTCGTGCCGGCGCGGCGCGATGGCGCGCCCGGCAAAGGCGAATTCGCAACCGTCGGCGGCGAACGGATAGGGCGACAGCTCGTAGACGCCCGCCGCGCGCGGGCGGATCGTGACCGCGGCGTCTTCATCGGCGTTCACCGGCACGTGGGTCAATGTCTGCACGCCGCGCGCGGCTTCGTGCGTGCGGTTGAAGTAGAGCGCGAGCAGGTCGCAGAACTGGAGCTGCTTGTAGTTCTGGAACACATGCTTCTCGTCGAGCCAATCCGCCAGGTGCGGATGCTTCTCTATCTCGGCCTTGAGCCATTTCTGCCGCTCCAGCTCGTTCGCGAGCATCCGATCGGCCAGCGGGCGGTCCGCCGGCGGAATTCTGTCGATCAGCACCATGTTCGAGATGCCGTAGCGCCCGTTGTAGAGGCCCCAGGAGTGCATGCTCGACATCAGCCCGCAATAAGGATGGTGGCGCTGGTTGAACTCGGGCGACAGCCGGCTCGTGCGCGTGATGTGCTGCGCCGGCGTCTCGACCAGATTGTACGGCAGACCCGTCGCCTCGTCGGTGACCGGATCGCGGTCGAACTCGGCCCAGCCGGCGTCGTGATGCGAGACGACGTAGACCATCTCGTCGGCGGGCTCGACCGGCGCGAAGCGCGCGTTGCCGAACGCGCGGGCGAACTGTCCGGAGAGGGCCGTGTGCTCGTGCATCATGATCGCCAAGTGGGGCCGACCCGCGGGCGCGGTCTGGATGATCATGCGAGCCTCCCCTCGGCCACGGCCACGTAATACTCCCACGCCCGCACCGGCTCGTGCACGCGGTCGTCGCCGTGGCGGCGCGCGGCGTCCTCGGGTGAATAAAACCGCGGCGCAAGACCGGCCGACCGGGCCAGGAGCTCCACCTCGGCCGTCTCTTCGAGGAACAGCGCCTGCACGCAGGCATGCGGGACCGACTGTCCGACCGCCAGCATGCCGTTCGACTGCAGGATGACCGCCTCCGCGTCGCCGAGGGCGTCCGCGACGCCCTCCGCCATCTCCCGGCTCGCCACCAGGAACGGCTGGCCGAAGACCTGCACGACCGGCCCCAGATTGGCGCCGAAGCCATGGGCGACACGCAGCGGCTCCGCCGCGCAGGCATAGGCCGCCACGTGGCGGGGATGACCGCGCGCGATCGCCATGACGTCCGGACGGCGGCGATAGACCGCAAGATGCATCGTCACCTCGAGCGGGGGCTTGCCGTCCCCGGCCACCTGCCGGCCGGTCAGGTCCAGTTCCACCAGCTCGGTTTCGGTGACCAAGGCGAGCGCCCGCCGCGGCGTGATCAGGATGCGGTCGCCCGGCAGGCGGGCGCTGACGTGGCCGAAACCCTCCGCGATGCGGAAGTGGGCCAGCACCCGGCAGCCGGTGAGCACCTCGGCGCGGAGCTCGGCGGTCGAAGCGAAGGCCATGCGTTGCCTTTCGTGGACCATCACGGGGATCGAATGACCAACGTTACCATCGCCATGGCGCTTAAGGTTTTGCGCTAATCCTTATGGAACGTGGTCAAGCTCGGCGGCGGCTCGGCGAAGCCGAGCTCCGACCATCGCGTCGCCACCCGCTCGTAGACGGCGCGGCGCAGCAGGGTCGCGGCCGGAAAGTGCTTGATGTGCCGGTGCGGCTTGCAGGCATTGATCAGCACCTTCGACCCATAGGGCCGCGCTTCGGCCGGGAATTGGCTGGGATCGAGCCCGGTCGACCAGGTGTTGCGCAGGATATCGAGATCATCGGCCGGATTGCAGCGCGTGCTCAGCGCCCACATCACGTCGTTGAAGTCGGTCGGGTCCACGTCTTCGTCGACCGCGATGATCCACTTGGTGTAGTAGGCCGCGGCCGGGCATTGGGCGGTCAGCCCCAGCACCTGGGCGGCGTGACCGGCATAGTGCTGCCGCAGCGCGACCACGATCATTCCCCAGCCCGACGCCGCGGCGGGGTGCGCGTAGGCCGCGACCACGCCCGGCACGCCGATACGCTCGAGATCGTCGAGAATGCGCGCCGAGCGCATGATGGCGTAATAGGCGCCGATCTCGCAGGAGGGGTATTTCGCCATCAGCGCGGCGGTCAGAATGGGCGAGCGACGGTGATGCAGCGCCTTGACGTCGATCACCGGCTGCGACGCGCGCTCGCGGCCGTAGTAGCCGGTGAACTCGCCGAGCGGCCCTTCCTCCTCGACCTCGCCCGGGTGCAACACGCCCTCGATGACGAATTCCGCATTGGCCGGAATGGGCAGGCTGACGTATTCCGCCTCGGTCAGCTCGACCGCACGGCCCATCATGCCGCCGGCGACGTCGAGCTCGGAATCCTTGATGCCGAAGGCCTGGGCGCCCAGCATGAAGAGAACCGGATCGATGCCGTAGGCGGCGACCACTTCGCATGGCTTGCCGCGCGCCCACCACGCGTCGCGGTCGATGAGCCCATGCTTGCCCGGCGAGCAGTAAAGACCGACGCGGCGGGGCCCATGCAGCATTTGCCGATAGACGCCGACATTGATGCGGCCGGTGTCGGGATGCGCGGTGAGCGTGATGTCGCCGGTCCCGATATAGCGGCCGCCGTCGCCCGGCCAGAATTTCGGCGCGGGGAATTCGGTGAGGTCGATCTCGTTGTCGCGCAGGACGATTTCATTGACGCGCGCCGATGTCTTCGGCACGCGGCGCGGCGCAATCCGCCGCCGCATGATGTCGCGGCTTGCCGCGATCATCGCGGCGACCGACAGGCCGGGGTCGAGGCCGACCGCGAGCGCGTAGCGCTCCTTGCTCGATCCCAGCATGTTGACGAGGATGCTGGCGCCGGAGCGGCCGCCGACGAGATTGTCGAACAGGAGCGCCGGCGCGCCTTCCCGGCGCGTCGCCATGAATGCGATCGCCGCAAGCTCCTCGTCGGGATCGACCGGCGCCTCGATGCGCTTGAGCAGGCCGTTGGCATCGACCAGGCTCAGCCATTCGCGCAGGTCGCGCCAGGCGACCGGCGTCGCGTGTTCCGGGTCGTCGCCGGCAGCGACGGACCGCAGGCCCTGCTCTTCCATTTGGTCTCTCGCTTACGCGTTGCGGGCCGATGTTAGTGGCTCTGGCCCGGGTGCGATAGCGCCCGCGGAAGGGGATGAGTCAGCGGACCGTAGTCCGCATGAGCGGAGCGACATGCGGGAATGCAGCCCCCGGATTTCGCTATCGCTCATCCGGGCTACGCCTTTGCGGCGTCGGAGGGGCGTCTCGCCGCCCGTCTCCTTGCCGTCGGGAACGCCGGGCTAATTCACCGGCACGTTGGCGGCGCGGATGACCTCGCCCCAGCGCTTGGTCTCCTCCTTCACGAGCCGGCCCATCGCCTCGGGATTGCCGCCGCCGGGCAGCAGGCTCAGCGTATTGAAACGCGCCTGGACGTCGGGCTCCGCGAGCACCTCGTTGATTGCCGCATTGAGCTTGGCGACGATTTCGCGCGGGGTCTTGGGCGGCGCAGTGATTGCGTTCCACGTGTCGGAAACGAGGTTGGGCACGCCGGCTTCCGTCATGGTGGGGACGTCCGGAAGCATCGGCAGGCGCTTGTCGGTCGTGACCGCCAGAATGCGCGCGTTTCCCGCCTCGTGCAGCTTTATCGCCGCTTCCAGCTGCATGAAGATGAGATCGACATGGCCGGCGACGATATCGTTGAGCGCGGGTCCCGTGCCCTTGTAGGGGACATGGACCAGCTTCGTGCCCGTGAGCGTCTGGAACAGCTCCGCCGTCAGATGCGAGGTCGTGCCGATGCCCTGCGAGGCGTAGTTGAGCTTGCCGGAATTCGCTCGCACGTAGGCCATGAACCCCTGCGCGGTCTTGGCCGGGAAATCCTGCCTCACCAGCAGCACGTTGGGAATCTTCGACATGATGGCGACCGGCTCGAACCGGGTCGGATCGAAATTGAGCTTCTTGTGCAGGAACACGCTGGTCGTGATCGGCGCCGGCTGCGAGGCCATTAGGGTGTAACCGTCG
>WNGA01015023.1_pt1 | contig 14225 bp, 8 predicted proteins | sample 5400061 | NCBI WGS metagenome assembly WNGA01 (sample SAMN13153366, study PRJNA577476) | soil metagenome | isolation source: 100 cm soil or saprolite under grassland replicate 2 | place: USA:California | collected 2016-06-15 | reverse complement strand
GCGCGTCGAGCGTACTATTCGGCCCTCCGATCGGACGCGTCGAATCAGTCCACTGCTCCGGTCACGCGCGACTGACTGTGATGCCTTTGCACATGCTGCGCGTTCTTTCTGAAGGCTGACCGCGTTGTCGTACGGCTCTTTCCTCTACGCCGGCGTCGGGGCCGTCATCATCGCGCTGGCTTCGATTGCGTTGACCTTCCGCCCGCTGGCCCATGTGTCGGACAGCGTGCTGGCGCGCGCGGCGGACGGCTTGAGGCGCGTCGGGTTTTTTCCAAACAGCAATCTCCACGGCGAATTGCAGCGGCTCGATCTGCTTCGCATCGTGCTCGCGATTTTCCTCGCAGGCCGGTTCTGGCCCGATCTTGTGTTTGCGCTGCATGCAGGCAATACAAGTGCTGCCACGTGGATTGGAGTTGGTCTCGTCCTCACCATCGCGCTGGCAGCGGGGATCGCGACTCCGCTCGCTGCGCTGCTCCTGGCGTGGCTGCTCAACCTGGTCATCGACTACGTCAGTTACAACGAGAGCCTCGGCTCGGTGGTCGTAGCCAATTGTCTCGTTCCGCTCATCATCTCGCCCGCCGGCTACACACTTTCGATCGACTCAATCCTGATGCGCCGACCGAACGCCGCCGCAGCGGTGCTCAGCCGGCTGTATGGACTCTGGGGACCGCCAACTCTCGATCGCGTGCAAGTGGGCAGGTTTCTCGGATTCGTGGCCTTTGCGTCGATCAACGTCTATTCGGCCGTTCGGCACCTGCAAGCGCCAACGTGGACGAGCGGCGCCGCGACAGCCGTGATTCTGCTCTCGCCAATTGCGAGTCCGGCGTGGTCGCCGCTTTCGCAGTGGCTGTACGAGCATGTCACGGCGCTATACGTCGCGTTTTCGCTGGTGAGCACGTACGGGATGCTCGTGTGGCAGTTGCTCATGCTGCCGCTGGCGCTCGTGTCCCGCTGGACGCGAGGGTTTGTGATCGTGTGGGGGCTGATGTTCTTCGCCTTCTCGACGTACGTGATGCACTTGAAGAGACTCGGCGCCTACGAGTTCGTGCTGTGGGCTCTGGTGTTCTGGAACGGCCGGATGTTCGCGGCTTCGTGGCGGCGGCTCGTCGCACGTTGGGATCGCCGGCCGCACCCCTGGCGCGTGCCCGAGCCGGGATATCGCGGTCCGCTCGGCGCTGCCCTTGCGTTGTGTCTCGTCCTTCTGCTCGGCGCGTTCGCCCTCACGTGTGTTCCGAACCAACTGCCCAGGCTCGCTCACCTGGCGAGACTGGTGGCAGGCCGGGCGCCGGCGATGTTCGGCATTGGTGTCGTAGACGTGTTCAACGAAAGGGATCTCCGTGTGTACCGCAATCACGCAATCGCGCGGAAAGTGGAGCCGAACGGTGCGGCGGCGCCGATCTTCTACGCTCCAAGTGAAAGCGTCGACTTCGCTCTGAGTGGTCGGCTGCAGTACATCGTCCTGGAGCCCCTCTTCTGCGATCAGGAGTTCGCACGCGCCTGGTTTACGGGGTACACAGAGACGCTGCCTCCTTCGCACCCCGATCGGCATCTCGATGTTTTCATGGAATTCACTACCTGGACCAGGCCGACGAACGAGGACCTTGCGACGTTTCGTTACATACCGATTACGTGGGAACCGATTTGCGTCATACGCGCGAACCTGCAACAACCGAGTCGTCTGTCGACGGAGTATCTGCCTGCAGCGGCGACTCGGCTGGCAAGAGTCGGGATTGGTTTCGAGCCGACGCTGCGGCGAGTCAATCTGGCCGGCCGATTTCCATGCGACCTTGAACGTGCGCAAGCGGCTCGCTGGTACGATCAGCCCGCGCACGGCACGCGCACGGCGGAGGAAATGTCTGCGCTCGAGAACATGATCGACGCGGCAGGGAGGGGCTCTATTCAATGTCTGTCGGCTTACCGGCAATTGATCACACAACTCGCAGCCGCGGACAATGTCACCCCGTTCGCCCCTCCGGCCGCGCGCTGTGAATCCGAGCTCGCAATCGCGGAGGCGTACTACGGCGACGCGTTCGACGCGGACCTGCAGCGCGAGACGCTGCCGTCGCTGAACGCGGCTCGCGAAGCGGCCGCACAGGGCAAGGTCGACGCGTGCCGCCCATCCGTTGCCAGCATTCGCCGTGCGTACTTCGAAGCGATCTACGGGTCCGAGTAGCGCGACACAGTCAGTATTCCGGTTGTGACGGGGGGCGCAGCGCAAAATAGTGCGCGTAATAGCGGGTCCCTGCCGCCTCGAACGTCTCGCTCCACCGCAGCTCGAGCCGCGCGTCCGAAACGGGGACATTCTCCTCGCGGGTCAGGATCACAACATCTCGACCGGCTGCCTCCAGACGATCGATTGTGTCGCGGTCGATGTTTCGGAAACGCTCATCGAGCAGAGTGTCGGCCGACCACGCAAAAAACAACGACGCGATGCTACGGAAGAAAATTCCGAGCGGATCATCGCCATCGTACCAGAAATAGTACGGCCTTTCTCCGATACGCGGCGCGATTCTGGCGGACGTGTCGACCGCGGCTCGAAAGGCATCGGCACGGCTGGCGGCCCACTGCGTGCCCGGCGTAGGTGGGTGATAGATTTGCGCCATGCCCGTGTACTTGTAGCCGTTCCAGAGTTGAACGTCATAGTCCGTTGTCCCAAAGTCGAGTGCGCCGATGCCGAGAATCAGCAACACCACGAACGCCGGTGCCCGCCATGCCCGCCGCGACATGATGCCGACCTGGAGCAACGTTGCGGCGGCTAAACAGGTGCTTCCCAGAATCACCGCGCCGATGGCGTAGCTGTCGCGCCCGAACAAGTACGCGATGGCGGCAACGAGAAACACGCTCCCGAGCGCGCGCTCATACCAGCGCTTCGGCAGTTGATCGATGAGCGGCTGAACCAGAGAGCCGAGGGCGAGAAATGTCGACGGGATCAGAAAGCTTGCGTAAAACGGCATCATGATCCACGGCGCTTTCGCGAAGTACACCGCCGACCAGAAGCCACACATGCCGAGGAACAGCCAGTAGTACGCGGGTAGCTGGGCGACTGCCGACATCCCTTTCTTCAGCGCCGAAGCGAGTCTCGCGACAATCCACACGCCCACGAATGCGGGCAACACCAGCCAGTAAGAATGCAGGATCCATCTTCGGCTGTCCGGCCAGATCAGCTGGTTGGAATTGTGCGCGTAGACCACGTGCACCGAATTCCACAGTGGCGGACTGGGAACGTGCCAGTACAGATACACGAGAATGGTCGCTCCCGACGCAACAGCCGCCCCCGCGAGGACAGCGCACGCGATGACACCGAAACGGACACCGGTTCGTCTGCGCGTCTGCAGATACGTCCAGCCTGCATACATCGCAAAAACCGGCGCGACGAAAATGGATACGAACTGCGTCAGCAGCAGCGCGAGATACGCGGCACCCGAGAGAAACGCGTCGCGCACCTCGGATGCCTTCTCCACCAACGCACGGTTGATCATGTAGATCGACATCAGCAGGTAGGTGTTTGCGGGGCCGTCGGCGTAGTTGGCGCCAAACGAGTGAAGAACAAACGAGTAGGTTGCGGCGAGCGCGCTGACGAAGCGGGCGGTCCGTGCGCCGGAGAGTTGCCGGACCGCTCCATACAGAAAGATCACGTTCGCGGTGAAAAACACACTCTTGACGATGTAATTGGCTGCCAGCGGGGTGGTGATTCTGTTCACGAGATATGCCGGCAGCAACCACGCGAGTCGTTCCGACTGATAGAGAAACGAGTAGCGCGGCAGACTCTCGGGGAGCGTGCGCGCGAACCGCAGGTAGTACCACGCGTCCACCCACCCGAGCGACGCGTCCGGAATGAAGATGTCGGGAATGATCGCGAACACGACGACGAGCGCTGCCGCGGCCAGCGCCGTCGCGGCGAGCGGCCAGGGCCACGAGTCGAGATCGAGCGTCGCAAGACGGCTCGTCGCCGCAGGCGCAGGCTCAGACCGACCGACTAGACGTGTTTGGGTAGCGGAGATGCGACGCACAGCAGGTAGGTATGGAACACGCTGAAAACCTCAGTCTGATCGACCAGAAATGACGTGGACAGCGCGCTCAGAAGCGTGTCCTTCGAGCGAAAATAATTGCCTTCATCCAGCCTCCACAGAATGCGCCCCGCCAGAGACTTACCTGGCGGGAGCGGCTCGAGAAAAATGAGTCGCTTTCTCACCACGCGGGCAATCTCCGACAGCAGTCGCTCGAAACCGCTGTCGGGAAGATGATGCGCCACGGCGATGCACAGCGCCGCGTCCATCGCCTGTGCGCCGAACGGCATGTTTGCGGCATCCGCGCGAATCAGCCGCGGCGTGATGCTTCGGGCACGCGTCAATCTCGTCAGATCGTAATCGAGACACGTGTACCGTGCCGTGGGCGGCAGCACACGCGACCACAACCCCGTCCCGCCGCCGACGTCGAGCACGCTCTTTCCGGCGAATTCCGCGCAGTGCGGAGCGAGTCTGCCAAATGTCTGCCGGAACCCACAGGCGTGCTGAACGATCTCGTACAGCGCTGGAGGCACTCGTTTCGCATCTTATCTCGCGCGTGCCCATCAGCTCCATTGCCGCTCGCGTGAACTTCGCCTCGGCCGTCTTCGCGGCAATCGCCACTGCCGGCGTTTTCCGGCTGACACTGCTCGTGCTCAGCGACGATCGCTCTCCACGTGTCCACACGAAAGCTCCGCGACGGCATGGCGTGGAGCGCTCGATCGATCCACGGGCCGCGATCGCCGGCGCCGCGACGGCGGCGCTTCTCTTCATGTCGCTTCGGACGACGTGGGCCTTCGCCACCGTCGCAGAAGTGTATACGCTCGCCGCGTGTCTCACGGTACTACTCTGGCTCCTGATGCTGCGCCCGTCGCTTGCGAGAATGCGGGTGGCTGCCGTCGTCTTCGGTCTGGCAATGGGCACGCACCCGCCGATGGTGCTCGCGATGCTCCCCGCGTTTGCGATCCTCGCCGCCCGCGCACACGGTGTTCGGTTCTTTGCTACGACGCGATTTCTCGGTTTATTTGCTCTCGCGACGATCGGCGTCGCGATCTATCTGTATCTTCCGGCCGCCGCTTTGCAGTTGCCCTTCCTCAACTGGGGCGATCCCCGGACCCCGGCACACTTCTGGGCACACGTATCTGGCGTGCAGTACCGGGGAGCGGCCCAGATCACCTTCGACGGTTTTGTGGAGGCGATTCGCAACTTCGGCCGGGTTCTGTCTCAACAGATCGGCGGTCAGTCCCTTCCGATTGCGCTCCTGCTTCTCGGCGTCGGCACCGTGCACGCGCTCCGGCTCCACGGAACGGTGTTCGCGGCGCTCGGCCTCTGGATGATCACCAACGTTCTTCTGACGACGTGGATGAACGCCGCATGGGCCGGAGAGCATGCCGCCGATGTCAACACCGGCGACCTCGACGCGTACTACTTCCCGACGTACATCGCTGGTGCGATTCTTGCGGGAATCGGTGCGGCCGCTGTCTTGAACGCGGCAGCGCACGGCACAGCGCGGCGCGGCGTGCGTGTCTTCGTCGCCGGCGCAGCGACGGCCGCTGCCGTTCTGCAATTGTTGATTGTCAACTGGCGAATGAACGATCGCCGCGGGGACATGGTGCCGCGCAATTACGTTCACGACGTCCTTCAATCGATTGCGCCCGGCGGCATGCTCCTGATGCGCGACTGGAACTTGAGCTCGCCGCTGATGTACCTGCAGCACGCAGAAGGGGACCGCCCCGACGTCGTCGCACTGGACCTCAATCTGATGGAGCGGCGCTGGTACGTCGAATCGGTTTCGCGGCGTTATCCGGCCGTGTTCTCACCGGCGGCAAACGAGTTGTCTGTTTTCCTGAATCTCGCGAGCCGCTGGGACGACGATCCGCTCGCCGTCAAGCGCGACCCGGCGTACCGTGTCGCGCTCACCAGGGCGTTCGACAATCTCCTGAACAGACTCATTGCGCTTCACCTGAGAAGGGCTGCGGTATACGCGACGCTCGAAGTCGCCACAGCCGCAGAGGGCAAGGGAGACAACCTCGCGGAGAAGCTGCGCCCCCAGATTCAGTTCGTGCCGCAGGGTCTTGTGTTCAAGTTCGAACCAGGCACGCAGTTTCATGCGCCGGCGCCGCTGATGCTGCGCCTTCCCGAGCTGTTGGACGTCGTGCATCGCCGCGGCGCGCACGACTTGCCGTCACAGCGGATCGCCAGCGTCTATCGCGACATGCTGATCAGCCGCGGATCGTATCTCGAAGCGAACGGCCGCTGTGGGGAGGCGCTCGGCGCATTCGAGCAAGCCCTTGCCATCGATTCGACGTCTGCGACAGCTCACGCGGCCAGCGCTCGATGCCGCGGAGCAGTCGTGCCGCCGGCGACGACCTCGAACGAGGCGCGCTGACGCTTATCGGCTTGGGCCTGGCGTCAACAGGTTCTTGATCAGCCGTTCGAGCTCGGCGACGCGATCCTTGAGTAAATCGTTCTCGGCCTTCAACTCCTTCACCGCTTGTATTGTCAGCAATGGGAGCTTGCTGTAGTTGACGGCCTTGTAGCCGTCTTCATCCGTCACGACCAGCTCTGGCAGCACCTCCTCGACGTCCTGTGCGATCAGTCCGTACGCGCGGCTGTTGCCGAAATGACGCTCCGGAAATTCTGCCGCACGCCAGTAATAATGCACCGGCTGCAATGCCGTGAGCGCGTGGAGCACCCCGCCGAATGGCATGACGTCTTTCTTGAAGCGGGCGTCCGACGCGCACGTGCCCGCGATCGCGGCGCCGCCGCTATCCTTCACACACGAGTTGACCCGAATCTCGCCAGTTACGTGCAACTTGTCTGAAGGAGACAAGGTCCCGATGCCGACATTACCTCCAGCATCAATCGCCATCCGATAAGGGGTGGCAATAGTCCCGAGCGTCGTCGTTGAGAAGCGCATTTGAGTGCCCTGTGCGGCGTCGGTCCAGTTTTCTGCTGCGACGATTTCCATGTACCCTCTCGGAAAAAAACTAAAGTCGGTGGCACCGTACCCGTGCCCACCGAATCGGGCGAGAGTCTCGCCACTCTGAACGGCGGTCGGAGAAGCAGCCGAGCCTCCCGCCTTGCGCCCGGTAAATATGGGACCAAGCGCCGGGAACGTGCTGTAGGAGGTCGCAAACACGTTGGTTTCGGTATTCCTGGCCAGCTCCAGCAGTGCCGCTGGCGCCGTCGTCCCGATACCGATATTCCCGCTGTCGGCTACGAAGAAACGGGACGTGCTGCCAAGCATGAAATTGATGGACCCCGCCGAGGCGATGTTGTTGATGCGGTATTCGTGCGTTGAATTGTTGAAGCCCTGAAACTGGCCGAGGGCGCCGTTCTGGTCATAGAACAGCATCCCCGAGTACGACCCCGCGGTGCTGCCCAGGTTCTGCACGGCGAGGCCCGTCAAGTTGCCGGTCGTGTTGGTGAAGCGGGCGTGAATCACGTCGAGCGGGCTCGTTGTGTTGACGCCGACCATCCCGCCCGATTCGTACACGGCGGAATTGCCGACATCATTCGCGTTCACGTACTTGGCGAGGTAATTCGTCGTACCCGGATTGACGACCAGCGGCTCCACCACGGTCGCGGGAGCCGATGCGGCGCTGGTCGTGGTGCCCTCGCCGCCCGCCGTGGGCGCGAGCACGTACGCCGATGCCGGCCGGCCGCCAAGCGTGTCGGCGTTTGAGGCGCTCAATGCATACGGCACGCTCGTGAGGCGCGTCCGCGGTCCTTCGACTTCGCCGGCCCGCGCCCACACGATCCCCAGCCACCGCGCCTCGCCTGACGCGAACACCTCGAGCGGCACGCCGTCGGCCTGGGTGGCCCCCAGCAACAGCGAGTAGCGCCCGGATGAATCAACGTTGATACTCTGCGTCTCCTGCCAGAGTGGCGCGCCGCCGGTCTCTTCGGCATAAATGCCGAGGGTGAGCACTTCCACGCGCGCCGGCGGTTGCCCGTTGGCGGGCCGGAAGACGCCGCTGATGTTGATCAGGCGCGGCACTGCCGCCGAACGTTGGACAGGTTGGGCGAACAACGCGAGAGGAGCGATCAGAACGAGGATCATCGCCGCGAGTGCCGCAGTGAGCAAACGCATGGGAGGCCTCCTTTCAACGACGTGACGACGGGAGCGTTTTGATGTGGCGCCGTTCAGCGGCGCGCCGCTGTCGAGAGCAGCTCCTTGACGAGACGTTCGAGCTCGACAACCCGATCTTTCAGAGAATCATTCTCCGCCTTTAGCTCCTCAACGCGACTCTTCACTGCGTCGCCTTCCGCTTTCAGCTCTTTGACCGCCTGGATCGTGAGCAACGGGAGCTTGCTGTAATTGACGGCCTTGTAGCCGTCTTCGTCTGTGACAACCAGCTCCGGCAGCACCGCTTCGACGTCCTGCGCGATCAGGCCGTACGTGCGGGCCGTGCCGAAGTGGCGGTCCGGGAATTCTGCTGCGCGCCAGGAATAGTGGACCGGTTGAAGCGCCGCCAGCGATCGGAGTACGGGACCAAACGGCGCGACGTCTTTTTTGAATCGTGCGTCGGACGCACACACACCCGCGATGACAGTAGCGTCGGCATCCTTGACACAGCCGGTCGTGCCAGTGCCGACGCGAATGTCGCCAGCAACGTGTAACCTGTCGAGCGGACCCGTGATGCCAACGCCGATGTTGCCGGAGTCATCGATTCTCATCCGCTCCGCGAAGAAGGTCGAGCCGTTCGCCGTGGTAGAGAAGCGGATATCCGTACCTTGTGCGACGTTGGACCAGTTTTCTGCCGCATACATGCTTATGTGCGCTCTCCGCGCGAAGCCGATGCCGGTATAGCCCCGAGCGCCGAATGACACGAGGAGATCCCCACTCAGCAAAGCACTGGGCGCGGCAGCCGAGCCCCTGGCATGTCTACCGTCGATAAAGGATGAGGAGCCCGCGTCGGCGTAGGAAGTCGTGAGGATGTCACCGTAGCCATTGTCTTTCACCAGTTCCAGCGCTGTTTCCGGCGCCGTCGTCCCGATTCCGATGCCCCCGTTGCTGTTTACGAAGAAGCGCGAGGTGCTGCCAATCATGAAATTGATGGACCCATCGAAAACGCCCGGAAAGCCCATGAATGTGGCGATGTTGTTGATGCGGTACTCGTGCGTGGAATTATTGAACCCCTGAAACTGGCCGAGCGCGCCGTTGTGGTCATAAAACAACATGCCGGAGTACGACGTCGCTGTGTCGGCGAGGTTCTGCACCGCGATGCCGGTCAGTGCGCCGTTCGAATTGGTAAACCGCGAGTGCAGGATGTCGAACGGAGTCGTTGTGTTGATTCCGACCGCGCCGGCCGTCTCGTACACCGCGGAACTGCCGACGTCGCTCGCGTTCACGTACTTGGCGAGGTAGTTCGACGTGCCGGGGTTGACGACCGACGGCGCGATGACGGCCGCGGGAGCCGCTCCGGCGCCGGGAGTGGATCCCGTGCTGATTGTGCCCTCACCGCCAGCCGTCGGCGCGAGCGCATATGACGATGCCGGTCGGCCGCCGAGCGTCTCGGCGTCTGAGGCGCGCAGCGCGTATGGCACGCTCGTGAGCCGCGTCCGCGGCCCTTCAACTTCGCCCGGCCGCGCCCAGCCCATGCCCAGCCACCGCGCTTCGCCGGATGCGAACACGTCGACGGGTACGCCGTTGGCCTCCGTCACCCCCAGCAACAGCGAATAGCGCCCGGACGGATCGACTTCGATACTCTGCGTCTCCTGCCACACCGGCGCGCCGCCGCTCTCGGCGGCGTAGATCCAAAGCGTGACCACCTCGACGCGCGACGGCGGTTGTCCATCGGCCGGCCGGAAGACGCCACTGATGTTGATGACGCGCGGCACTGAGGTCGTTGATTGGGGGGATTGAGCGAGCGACGTCACCGGAGAGATCAGAGCGAGGACCATTGCCACGAGTGCCGCAGTGACGAGACGCATGGGGAGTTCCTTTCGATGACCGTTCACGATGAGAGTTGGCTCGGACGAACCGCGGTGAGGAGCTGCCGCGCGTCGCTCACTGGCGAGGCGCTGTGGTCAGCAACTTCTGGAGGAGCCGTTCGAGCTCGGCGACGCGATCCTTCACGGAATCGATCTCGGCGACGCGACGCTTCAAGGCAGCGTTCTCCGCGTTCAGCTCGTCGACGCGACGTTTCACCGCGTCGTTCTCCGTTTTCAGCTCCTTGACCGCCTGGATCGTGAGCAGCGGCAGCTTGCTGTAGTTGACGGCTTTGTAGCCGTCCTCGTCGCTGACGACCAGTTCCGGCAGCACCTGTTCAACGTCCTGCGCGATCAGTCCGTAGGCGCGGCCGCTGCCGAAATGTCGCTCCGGAAACTCCGCTGCGCGCCAGTAGTAATGGACCGGCTGCAAAGCCGCGAGCGATCGCAGCATCGGGCCGAAGGGTGTGATGTCTTTCTTGAAGCGCGCGTCCGAGACGCAGGTCCCCGCGATGACAGTAGCGTCGGCATCCTTGACACAGCCGGTGGTGCCGGTACCAACCCGGATGTCGCCGGCGACGTGTAACTTGTCCACAGGCGTCGTGACTGCGATGCCGACTTTGCCGTCGGCCAGGATAGACATCCGGGTCAGGATGGCAATGGCCCCGATCCCCGCCGTGCTGAACCGCATATTCGTGCCGTGTGCCGTGTCGGTCCAGTTTTCTGCCGCGCTCATCGTGAAGAACGCTGCGTTGCTGAACCCGGTGGCTCCGTACGCAGCGCCCTGCACTGTAGTGATGACGTCGCCGCTCAGTACGGCGCTCGGCGCGGCGGCGGTGCCTCTGGACCTCGTCCCGATAAAACTTCCGCCGCTCACGGTGGGGAAACTGTGGTGACCCGTGATGAAGAGGTTCGCTCCAGTCCCGTCTCTCTCCACCTCGAGCGGTCCGGAAGGCGAGGTGGTCCCGATTCCGATGTCCCCCGCGTGCGACACGAAGAATCGCGACGCGCTGTCCGTCATGAAATTGATCGTTCCGTTCGCGGCGATGTTGTTGATGCGGTACTCGTGCGTCACATTGTTGAACCCCTGAAACTGCCCGAGCGCGCCGTTCTGGTCGTAGAACAGCATCCCCGAGAACGACGAGGCCGTGCTGCCCAGGTTCTGCACGGCAAGCCCTGTCAGCGTCCCGTTCGTGTTGGTGAAGCGCGCGTGCAATACATCGAACGGAGTGCTCGTGTTGATCCCGATCAATCCGCCTGAGTCGAACACTGTGGACGTGCCGACATCGTTGGCGTTCACGTACTTGGCGAGAAAATTCGTCACACCTGGATTGACGGCTGATGGCGCGATCGTGGCGCTCGGGGTCTCCGCCTGCGCGCTGCTCGCGGCCTCCCCGCTCGCCGTCGGGGCGAGCTGATACGCCGAGGCCGGCCGGCCTCCCAGCGTGTCCGCGTTCGACGCACGGATCGCGTACGGCACGCTGGTGAGCCGCGCGCGCGGCCCTTCGACCTCGCCGGCGCGCGCCCACAGCATGCCCAGCCACCGCGCCTCACCTGAGGTGAAGACGTCGAGCGGTACGCCATCGGCGGCGCTGGCTCCGAGCAGCAGCGAGTAGTGGCCCGTCGAATCGACATCGACGCTCTGCGCCTCCTGCCAGAGCGGGACACCGCCGGTCTCGTCGGTGTAGATCGCGAGCGTGACCATTTCGACTCGCGCCGGCTTGTGCCCGTCTGCAGGTTGGAAGACGCCCGTGACGTTGATCAGTCGTGGCAATGTTTGCGGGGGTTGAAGCGACTGGGCGTAGGCCGTCGCCGACACGATCATCGCCGCGAGTGCCCCATAGACGAGACGCATCGGAAGTCCTTTCGATAAGGTCGTACGATCTTGCGACAGTGAGGAAATATCGGCGCCGCTCAGTGGCGCGAGCTCGTCGTCAACAGCTCCTTCACCAGCCGTTCGAGCTCGGCGACGCGATCTTTCAACCCGGAGTTCTCCGTCGTCAGGTCCTCGATGCGGTTCTTCACCGTGTCGTTTTCCGCCTTCAACTCTTTGACAGCCTGGATCGTGAGCAGCGGGAGCTTGCTGTAATCGACGGCCTTGTAGCCGTCCTTGTCGGTGACGACCAGCTCGGGCAGCACCTGTTCGACATCCTGCGCGATCAATCCATACGCCTGGCTGTCGCCGAAATGCCGATCGGGAAAGTCCGCGGCGCGCCAGAAGTAATGCACCGGTTGCAACCCGGTCAGCGCGCCGAGGGCGGGCGCGAACGGCGTGATGTCCTTCTTGAAGCGGCGATCCGACACGCACGTGCCGGCGATGCCGTTGCCGTCGAATCGCTTGACACACCCGTCCGTGCCGGACGTGCCGACGCGAATGTCGCCGAACACTTGCAATTTGTCCGAAATCGCGGGGAAGTCATTGAACACACCGATGCCGACGTTGCCGCCCGGCAAGATGACCATGTTCGCCTGGCCCTCAGCTGAGCCGAGTGGCGTCGCCGCCAGTATCAAAGCGGCGCCCTGAGCCGTGTCCGTCCAGTTCTCCGCGGCGATCCCACCGATACCGACGCCGCCGTTGCCGAAGTTCGTTGTCGCGTATCCCGTCGCACCGAAGCCCCCCAGCTCGTCACCAGCCTGCACGGCACTCGGCGCCGCTCTGCTTCCGCGCGCCGTCCGCAGCAAGACGTTTGGTTCTCCGCTGCTTGATGTTCCCGCGTACCGCGTGAGAAAGATCTCTAAGGGTCCGCCAAGGCCGCCAGTTGGGTCCCTCACCATCTCCAGGGCCGCCACCGGCCCCGTGGTGCCGAGGCCGACGTTGCCGAACGGATCGATCGTCATTCGGTTGACCTGTGTCGTGCTCCCAGATGGCGTGGTCATGAAGTGGATGGCGGCGCCTTGTGCCGTGTCGGTCCAGGTCTCCGATGCGCGCATGTTGATTGAGGCCCGTGCTCCGTTGCTGAAGGCCGTGGTGCCGTACCCTCTGCCGGTGAACGCCCCGAGCAGATCGCCCGAATTGACGGCGGTGGGTGCGGCAAACGTCCCTCTCGCTTTCCTGCCGCTGAATTCCGGCCCATTACCCGAATTGGAATAGGTCGAGTTGGTGATGAAGGTGGCCGTCGTCGACCCAAGGGCATTGCTGACTTCCAAGTTCGCCGACGGCGCCGTGGTGCTGATCCCAATGTTGCCGTTGCCGCCGACAAAGAAGCGCGAGGTGCCGCCGATCATGAAATTGATCGATCCCGTCGGACTCGTCGCGATGTTGTTGATGCGGTATTCGTGCGTGAGATTGTTGAACCCCTGAAACTGCCCGAGGGCGCCGTTCTGGTCGTAGAACAACATGCCCGAATACGGGTTGCCGGTGCTCCCCAGGTTCTGCACCGCAAAGCCCGTCAAGGTGCCGATCGTGTTCGTGAACCGTGAGTGAATGACGTCGAAGGGAGTGCTCGTGTTGAAGCCAACCAATCCGCCGCCGTCGTAGACGGTGGACGTGCCCACATCGTTGGCGTTGACATACTTCGCGAGGAAATTCGTCACACCCGGGTTGACCGCCGACGGCGAGATAGTGCTCGGCGCGTCCGGTTGCGCGCCGCTCACGCCTTCGCTGCCGCCCGTGGTAGGTAAGAGCTGATAGGCCGACGCCGGCAGGCCGCCCAGCGTATCCGCGTCCGACGCACGCAGCGCATACGGCACGCTCGTGAGGCGTGAGCGCGGGCCTTCCCCTTCGCCTGGCCGTGTCCAGACGATGCCCAGCCAGCGCGCCTCTCCTGACGCGAAGACGTCGAGCGGCACGCCATCGGCCTCGGTTGCCCCGAGCAACAGCGTGTAGCGTCCGGACGAATCAACGTCGATACTCTGCGTCTCCTGCCACAGTGGAGCGCCGCCTGTCTCGTCGGCATAGATTCTGAGCGTCACTTGCTCCACGCGCGACGGCGGTTGGCCGTCGGCCGGGCGGAAGACGCCGTTGATGTTGATCAGGCGCGGAACCGATGTGGAGGTTGACGTTTGAACCGACTGCGCGAAGAGCGCAACGGGACACAGCAGTACGATTATCGTGATCGGAAGTGAGCGAAAGATTGGACGCATTGGGGGAGTCACCTTTCGAAGCGCTTTCTGTTGTTTGTGGAACCTCGAACCGGTCGTGATCCTGCGGCTCAGCGCCGCGCTGCGATCGCAAAGCGGGCGGGCGAGGGTGGAGATCTGCCTCATTGTTTCCGAGAAGGGATGCGATGATCGCGCGCGTAGCCGCCGCGCGCGTTCACCTTTGTGGAATGTTGGATGCGTTTG
>WNGA01010044.1_pt1 | contig 14226 bp, 11 predicted proteins | sample 5400061 | NCBI WGS metagenome assembly WNGA01 (sample SAMN13153366, study PRJNA577476) | soil metagenome | isolation source: 100 cm soil or saprolite under grassland replicate 2 | place: USA:California | collected 2016-06-15 | reverse complement strand
ATTATCTCCCAGGGAGTTGAAGCCCAAACCGATGCGAAATCTGCTATCTCTTTTTTGTCAAAATGCCATCGATCTACGTACGAGGTTATGGTACTATCGTCGAGGAACTTAATGCCCTTTAGAAGTGGAAGAGCTACTTGAGCTTGTGCAGTAAATTCAGGATCGAACGTGATATCGTTTGGACCCGTCTTAGTACCCCACTCAACAGGAAAGTACATGGAGTAAATGAGATCTTCCTTAGACATTGGCTGACCGTTCTGCCAATCTGAATACAATATCTTGAAAGTAACGGCACTTTTCGAGGTCGTGTTGTCTCCGACTGGCATCCATTTTTGTGAGGAAACATTCCAAATAATCGCGCTAGGATCTACCTCTAAATGGCCGTTAGGACCAGCTGTGGTTATATTAGTCCAGGCCGTACGTAGTGGTATTACTTCGCCAGTATACGGGTTTCTAAAAGTGGCAGGATCTGATATTAGCGAAAGAATTTGCGTGCAATAAATATCATTACATCCAGCGACGCCATTCCAAGCGCCTTGATAGATTTGTTTTACTCCTACGTTCAAAATACCAGTTTGAGACTTTGCATTAATCAAAGATATTCGACTTGTAATGCCTGCGCCAAAATCATTTATCAAACCCCTGATGGAAGACGATGCGACATAAGGATCTAGGTTCTGAGCGACAAAGATTCTGACGGATTCTTGAATTCCCATCTTGACTGCTTCGCTCAATAATTTATCATGTTCTGTTAAGGAAGTAAAATTAGAAAACTCTATTCTTTGAGTTAATGCATCTATAGATTGGTTTTTGTAGTTCCAGAATACGGCATTTTGCCACCCTGGCATCTTACCAAAATAGGGGGCGTACATCTGAGAAGTAACGACAGGATTGTATCTAACAAATGCAGAAGTTCCTCCAAAGGCTTCAGTGTACATCTGCCATTGAAGTTGTTGAGGGTTTGTTCCGTAAATTACATTATTAGCCTTGTTCAAGTCCCCGTAATTTCTTTCTACCGAAAAGCCCAATTTTTCAAGTTCTGATGATATCAATTCTCCCATAGATTGCCTAGTCGCATCATCACTTCTTATGAGAATTTTTATGGATATGGGTGCGCCATGATAGAACCACTTCCCTCCAGTTTTAGTTGACCCGGCTGAAGTGAGGACATGATCTATGATATCAGATGCAAGATTTGGATTATAGCGAAAACCAAATGATTCTACTACAGGTAATATACTTTCATATTCTGGAGACGATATCCCAAATGGATCAATTTGTATATTACCGTAGCCCCTTAAAATTTCACCCACCACAAAATCTCGATTAACAAGATAATTGATCGCATATCTTACCTCACGAAATTGAAATGGATTCAGTATTTGCGAATTATTCGACGGAGCTGGGTTTAACAGGAGCCCAAATGATCCGCCGCTTTTCTCAAATACCTTGAAGTGTGCATCATTAAAAACAGCTGATGCTTGTTCGAGAGGAATTCTAAAAAAATAGGTATCAAGATTTCCTGCTTTTATTTCCTGCAAGGCTACATTTCCGTCCAAATATTGAATAAACCTGATTGAATTCAGATTAGCACCTTTATGTGTCAAGAGATACTTTTTTATTTTAGAGTTGAAGTCGTAGTGCAATACCATCACAGTTGGGGCAGTTGTTCCCTAAGTGCTGCATAAGTTACGAGAATTTCTAGAATGCATATAAACGCATACGTTAGTTTATTCTCATAAAACCAAAAGTGCAATTGCATGAATAAAAAGAATAGATATTATTAAAGCCTCTGATTTGTAGCTTTAGGTTTAGTTTCAATACTAATTTAAAGTCATAACTTGTAGTGCCTAATCATATTATCAACGCTAGTGACTATTAACCCAAAAACTCTGGAGCAATTTAAGGTACGTACACACGAGGCTATCTTCCGATAGACTCTATATTATAGACTTTTTTGAAATTACTGCTGAAATATGAATATTTTATCTGGGCGATTTTTAACTTCAATTTATTTTCCATTCACTAGCGTATCTCGTATTAGGCCTGGGACATACAACTAAGGTTTGAGCATATTCACGAACGCAGTAAGAGTGATAGGGTTTCACGTCCTTAATAGTTGACGATGCTGATTAGGAAGACAGAATCATAACAACAAACTCGAATAAAATTATAGTCGTATTTTCAGTTTTAAGTATATGTCGAACAAACTTTTTCTTTCTTAGTACCACTTCCTTCACAGGTTACTTATATCTTGTTAAGTATCAAATCCTGAAAACATACAATGTACTCCAAGAAAATAGGAATGTTCGTAATCCTGTCGCTATCATTAGCGGCAGTTATGTCTGGAACATCTATCTTAAGCCTTACAACACCCGCCTTTGCAGGAGGCGATGATCATCTTGAACATGGTGACAAGAAATGTAAGAACAATGACGACAACAACTGTAATGATACTCACAAAACTCAGAAAATCGAAGCCAAGAATGACTGTCAAATAGAAAATGAAAACGAAGACCACAGCAAAAAGAATGACAACGATAATACACTCGAATGTGTCAACGAAGTCCAAAATTTGGATGGTGTCTTTCAAGGCTTCCCAGAATAGAAATCACATATAGCGGTAAAAATACGGCTTCACTCTTTTTTATTTTTAATCTTCATACCATCTAATGAGATCGAGGCACTTTATTCATACCTGTTTGTCTTTCTGGATGATTATGTATGGAATATCCAATTACCATAACGAGTAAATTACTAGCATACAGGCTAGACTAAATCGTCCAAGAAATTGGATTCTAATCGCCACATTATTTCTGTTATATGATAAGACCTTGTTGTCAATTCTAATTACGTTCACATAATCAATAACTACTTTACGCTGAACTTTTCAATAGCATGCTGTAATTCTTCTATCGATATTAGCTTTCTAATTATTCCCTTTGCGCCTTGTGACATTAACTCTTCCTCGTTAATGTTGGATGCAGTAAAAAAGACTATGTTTTTTGAAGAAAGCAAGTTATCGTTCTTGAGCTCTTTTATAATATCCAGCCCTGTAAACTCGGGCATGGCTATGTCCAACAAGATAAGATAAGTCATTTCTATCTTTGATCATTTGCAGTCCATCTCTTCCATTGTTAGTTATGACGGCTGATATATCGACACTGTCAAAATAAAATGATATAGCATCAGTTATCTCCTTATTGTCGTCTATCACCAAAATCTTCATTTGTGCCAAGTCTTCCCATTATGGTTTTTGTACTATGTACTTATGCCTTGTCTTGCTCCTCCTCACAATACATGGTTAAGACTTCTCGTAGCTCATTAAGTTCTCGTATCATTTCATCATTTATAACAACAAATCGAGCCATGAAACCATATACATAAAAGCTGAGTATGGTGTATCAAGTATTAACTCCTTTTGTATAGATGAACTTTATCACGCTTAAAAAGCCTCTTATTGTTATGAATTCTTTTTGATCGTGTTAATGTTAAATTTTCGAGGCGAAGAGCTCTTAGTTTTGGGTATGGATAGTTATCGACTTACTTACTGGATGAACGTTAAGAGCCTGACGCTCATCTAACACCATATTAATGCGTTTGACATACTTATTTACCGAAGAAGAATCCACACAGTTCTTGGCCTGCAAACCTTTTACACTGGTTATACAAATTGGCGCCACCGCTACCGGACTGGGGACCAAAGTCTGGGGCTGACTGTTCAGTAGCCACATTTTGTAACTTATTTGGAGACGGTCTTGCATCAAGTACTACATCTAAATTCTTAATGGCTCCATTTCTGTTAATTATTAGGTGAACTGTATCACCCACGGAAGAGTGCGCTTCTAAATAAGAAAGAACATTGTCGATCTTTTTCACATCCTGATTATCAATTTTTGTTATAATGTCTCCTCCAGTCAGTACTCCTGCTCCACTATCACTTCGACCTAATTGTGCAGCATGTAAACCGTACCTGTCTGCAGGTCCACCAGAAGTAATACCAGTAATCAAGAAACCGCTTGCCTCCCTCAATCCCAATTGCCTAGCGATTCTTGGACTAACGTCAACTCCGGCTACACCGAGATAGGGATGCTTATAAGTTCCAGTTCGTATGAGTGATGGTACTATCTTCATTATCGTGTCTGACGGTACAGCAAAGCCCACTCCCGAGTACACACCTGTGTTCGAATATATCGCAGTATTTATTCCAATTACATCCCCACGCGAGTTTAGTAATGGCCCTCCAGAGTTTCCAGGATTGATTGCAGCATCAGTTTGGATTATGTTTGGAATAGAGAATGAAAGAGGCATCGTATTTGTGGAAGGATCCTCATTGCCTGATGGCAGTATTCTTGAGAGACCACTGACAATTCCAGTTGTCATTGAGCCTGCAAGACCAAAAGGATTCCCTATTGCAATTACTGTATCCCCCACCCTCAATGCCGAAGAGTTTGCAACAGAGAGAGGTACAAGCTTGTTAGTGGGCGAGTCTTGAAGTTTTAGAACAGACAGGTCTGAATAAGGATCAGACCCTATGAGCTGAGCAGTATATGAATTACCATCAGAAAACGTGACATCAAACTGGGTATTTCGTGAATTAGTCTGGACTACATGATAATTAGTTATTATATGACCCTCATTATCATATATAAATCCCGAACCTAGTCTTGTTCCTTCACCGTTTAGTGTGCTTATAGTATCGGAGACCTGAACTACGGAGTTCTTAACTTTGGTAAAGAGGTCCGGGAGAGATAATGCATTCTTGTCTACTGCCACTGATTTCCCTTCGCTAATCTGTGCCTGTGCACCATTGGCAGCTTCCTGTTGATAATATTTGGTGGGACCTCCAAAGCTAATGGCCAATATCACACCTGCCACTAAAATTAGAAAAGTTGTATAAGATCGCTTCCAATTAAGTATGTTCGATTTCATAGATCTTTCTTAATACATATTGCACGACATATAATGTATTGCTTAACTTTGTTTCCTATCTCACACACTCTCAATTGAATCAGTTTCAAGAATCAAAACCTACTTGCAAACAAGACCTGAATGAGACCGTTCTGCTTGAGCTTATTGAAATAAATGAGTCCCAAAAAAGGGATAATCTTTAATTGATAATTCATTTTTTTAAAAAATTTTAGAATTTTGACCTTGGCGGAATAAAAATTCTTCTCTATAAAGTCAAATTGAAAACAATTACGTGTTTGATACACAGGTGGTTTACAATTAATAATGGTTACCTTTCAGTTGTGTCGGTGTAACTAGATTCCGCATTTTTCTGCTAGATCCTATCAAGCAGATAATAAAGTGAAGGAGAGGATCAATGGACTTGAGCTAGATTCACTATAATCAAAATGAAAAGCCACTAGTAGTTACCTCTAAGATTCAGAGAAGAGTATCTAAAACTTTAATTCGTATCACAGTTGCCAAAATGGGAAGAACAGGTTATACTTTCCTTACAGGAGCTTGTTTTCTATTTGATAAGTAATCTCCTGGACGTCTTATTTTTCTTTAGCAAGACCGCATTATGATATGCAGAGAGGAATAGAATATTATACTGTGAAAGTAATAACATATTTACCATCGGAAACAACATATATAATAGAGCTCATCATGACTATACTTTAGTTTATCTTATGAGCATCACACTAAAAAGCAAGTAAGAGTTGAACACAAGTATTACTCCAACAAAAATCATGGCAAGCAATGTGGTGATCTTTTTGTTGACGAATTCACCCATCAGTTTCTTATCTCTTGTTGCAATTACGAGGGGTATCATAGGAATTGGTATCATGATACTCAGCACAACTTGGCTGTAAACAAGAATATTCAAAGGATCAAAGCCTAGCAGGATTGCCATGGTAGTTGGAATGACATTGATAAATCTTGTTACAAATCGCCTGAGCCATAGATTTACCTTTTTTCCTAAAAGACCCTCCATGATAGCCTGACCTGCAAGCGTACCGACTACAGATGATGCAATACCTGAAGAAAGAAGAGTAAACAAGAAGACAATACCTGCTGTTGCTCCAAATAATGGTATCAAAGTCTTGTAAGCCACAGATATCGAAGCCACTCCTGGATTGTGGGAATGGAATGCCGTGGCAGCCATTATCATTATAGCTGCATTTACCAATCCTGCGATGGTTAGCAGAACTATATTTTCTGTTAGATGCAGCTTTCGAATTCGTCTTCTTTCTTCCAGTGGTTTATCTTCGACTTTATTTTTAGTGAGCCAAGAATGAACAAAAAGGGCATGTGGCATTACAGTAGCTCCAATTACGCCCACAGCAAGAAGTAGAGCGTTCCTAGCCGCTAAAGAGGGTACAAAGGAATGAAATATTATAGCGTACGGATCAGGTTTAGTAATGAAAATTTCATAGAAATAACCAAATCCTATAATCGATACAAAAATCACGAAGAGTCGCTCTATTATATAAAATCTGCGTTGCGTGGCTAGCGTCAAAATCAATAGAACATCTAAAGCTCCAAATATTGCCGCATAAATCATGGGGATGCCAAAAAGCAAATTGAGGGCAATAACAGTGCCCAAGTATTCAGCCAGATCGGTAGCTGCCGCCGCCGCCTCGGCGGCTAGCCAGTATGGTATAATGTACTTTTTTTTCTTTAGTTTTTCCCGAATTATTTCGGGTAACGATAAGGTTGTAGCTATGCCGAGTTTGCCTGACAAGTACTGAAGCAGCATCGCCATACCACTAGAAAGCCATACAACCCACAGGAGGTTGTAATTAAGTGATGCCCCCGCCTGAATGTCTGTGCCATAGTTACCCGGATCCATATAGGCCATGCTGACAAGGAGTGCAGGACCAGTGTAAAGAAGAAGCCTATACAACGATTTTTTTCTACGGGCAAAAAGCTTTGAAAAAAACATTGCTATTATAATTTTTAAAAGTAATATAGCATATTAAAATTAGTTATCAACCGATGATGAACAAACATTGAGCCATTATGTAGTATTTGTTGAATTATTCGCACGTAAATAATTAAAGACTTGAACATAAGATAATTAGGCATTTTATTCCTTCAGGATTTTCATCCATTAGAAGCTCTTCGATTCAGGAAGGTCTGTAAATACCATTTCGATAAGTGTTGCAAAAAACCTTGTTCCTGTTTGCCCAACTCAGTGTGTAACACATTAGATACTCTTAAAGGGCCATGCAAGAGCAACCATCTGAACTAAATTAACTTCTTCAACACGAGACTTGCTCTAGTATTAGATTCGACTTCACTTAAAAGATTAGTTCACTATATTATAATTATGGGATATCGCACAAGAGATGAAATATTTGCTTCGATACTACGATCTGCAGCTAAAAATAAAGAGGGAACTAGATTTACAAGGATAATGTATGATTCATTCTTATCATATACCCAAATCTCACAATACTTGAACGAAGTAATAAGATTCGGTTTACTAATTAATGAGCCAGACGTTACAAAATATAAAATTACAGAAAAAGGATTAAGATTTCTAGACCTACTTGAAAAGATGGATAATTTATTGAGTCATTAAAATTATGAAATTCCAACCGGTTTACTTTGAAGAAGTTGTCTATTTTTTACGAACCAACATACGCTGAAAATAAAAAACCATTTTAATCTGAAATAATAATATAATCGTTATTTTAAAATCAACTAAATTTTGATCTATGTTTTAGATTAGCTATACAGCGAAATTGAAAATACGTGATCGAAGCTAAGTCTTCATTTTTAAGCTAATAAAGGAGTACGATTTTATAAGAAATGATAACTATTATCTCGTCAAAACGAGATGAGGACTATTTATTTCCTCGTTTCCATCAGGCCGTTAATATATCCTGTCTCAAGCATCAAAAGCGAATATAGCATATTTGCTATATGGGTCTGCACTATTGACTGTACGACTGTGTCATTTTCTTCCACATTTATTTCAGTAACGTATTCTACTTTAGTAGATGTATCACCTGATATTACTAATCTGAATTTTTCGATGATTTGAATTGAACTCACTTGAGCTACTGTTTCAAAAATAAGTTCTTCATTTACCTTATCAATTGAAAGCTTTTTTATAACCCCAACAAAGTATTCGGGAAAGAGAGTTTCTAAGCGTGTATCTTTGAGCACGGTAGATTATGGGTGATGGTATGCGCAAGGTGATAGTTTTAGAAATTACGGACATGTTCTTAGAGCCTATTTGATTTTCTACCAGTAAGGATATAAATTTATTAGATAACCACATATTTCCATTAGGATGTACTAAATTCTCTTAATCGATATTCATTGTATTGGAAATGGAAAGGTAAGGGTATGTGCCATAGATTAGACGATAACCCATTACCATCTTTGGGATCACAATTGCTTAAGTATGCGATTAAGGAATGAAATTAATACACTATTGTGAGTGCATAGTCCGAGTCCAAAAATTGGGACGTGAATGCTACTAACAGGCACTAGAATATTAAAACAATTTCAGGATTAAGTATTGATAAATACTATGTAAATACAATAAATGGTATGACCGATGATTTTGAAGTTAGATCAGAAACAAAGTATAAGGTTGAGAACAAATCGGATGCTGAAAGAGATGTAGAAAACGCAGGAGACAAGATCAAAGCAGGCGCAAAGGCTGTAGCCAATAAAATCAAAGACCCTGATAGAGATTTAGGAACTGAGTACGAAAAAGAAAAAATCAAAGAAGAGATCGATTAGCCACTCTTTTCTTTTTAAAAGATTATGTAACACAAGGCTTTTTTTCATTACTGAATAATTTGAAATATGAATTAAGATTAATGGAAGGAAAATTGGTTTCAAGTATACTTGGTGCATGACCGGATACAGGATATTATGCGTAGTATAGGTTAAAGAATTGGCGGAACAAGACAATTGGGTTAAATGTCCAAAATGTGCTAATGGTGATAATCAGTGTTGTTATCGCCCTAAGGTTAACAGCTCTGCGAAAGTTAAAGCGATGATAACTAGTTAGTCGGTCATGAGTTTAGTAGACATGGTTTGCAAACCAGCATATTTCACCTGATTTCATCCATGCGACTTGGCCTGAATTAATCTTTGCAGTTCATGAGCGCAATCAGTTAGACTCTGATGTGCCTCTTTAGCGTTCTTGGCCGAGACGACTATCTCACCAGGTCCAAACTTACAACTTCCGATTAATATTGGAATGTCAACGTGAAGCATTTTAGCAATAAATTCAATCAAATTCGGATAAGTTTTATTGTTTTTGTATATAAATGAAGCACGGTCCTTGTCTATAAGAGCCTCTTCATTTACTGGGAATATAAAGTCCTGTTCTGTGATGAATTTCATAATATTACCGATTAATTTATTTGCCAGTTCATCTTGATTACTAGCCCTTGCTTCCTTCGCCTCTTTTGCATAAATTTCTAATTGTTCAAAATTCATAGCGTCTATAGTTTAACCCCCGTATTTAACTAGTGGAATAAGTGCTAATGTAAACCTTTCACAAATCTTCCGTGGAAACCTATCTTTCACAGAACAAAAGAGTCTGATCATATTTCTTAAACTGGTTAGAAAATACTGCAAATTGAGAAAATGAACATTAACTCTTCTATTGTCCATTGTGAGGCGAATAAAGGTTGATAGTAGCGTTTTAGATTAATCTGCACAGCTATAGTGAACCTGCCCACCTAACTAAATGCAACTAGCGTTAAGGAGCATTATGTAGATCTAGTACTCGTAGGGGACAAGGTACATTAATAACTTTTGGCTATTAGGCATAATTCTGTATCGTTTGAGCTTCATTTCAAGTTCTTAGCCCCACCAGGAATTTTCCTAATCCTAACCCCACGACATCTAACACACGCGCTATCAGTTTTTTCCTAATTTTGAAATTACGAAGTGAAAACCTATGATGGGAGAAAAAACTACAATGGCGATTATCGCCAACTTGAATTGTGACAGATGGAGCAAGTATAGAGTAAGCCCAATACATGTCATTATTTCAAGCCACGTGCAAGTACATAATTCAAGTCCTATACGTTTTAGATTCATTGGCCAAATATGTTTTGCACTTTAGGTATATCTGGTTTTTTCCAGATTAGATCCAAATCTGGATTTATTTAAGCTAATTATTTGAATATTTAAATATCATACACGAATTCTGGTACTGAGCAATAGAACCTTTCTACAGAATGTGAAAATAAGTATAATCATAAAATGGTTGGTTTTTCAACCTTCTTTTAAGTCCGGATGGTAGATCGATTATTGCATTCTTATTAAGCTCTATCTAAGAACTTAAAGATCTATACGTTAGATAAAAATTGTAGAGAAAACCTCGGATGAGTAACATGAATAAGAAATGTTACCAATTGGCACCGGACTTGACGATAAGCAGAATTCTCAACGGCATGTGGCAGGTTGCAGGCGGACATGGAATTATCGACCGAGAATTAGCATTGGCAGATATGTTGAGATATCATAATGCAGGATTTACGTCTTGGGACATGGCTGATATTTATGGTCCAGCGGAAGATTTTATGGGCGAGTTCAGAAGTAGATTATTAACGCTTAAAGGAAAAGAAGAAACCGAAAGGGTTCAGTCATTAACAAAATGGGTGCCGCAGCCAGGAAGAATTACACGTTCTGCAGTAAATGAAAATATAGAAAGATCGCTCCGGAGAATGAACATTGATGCGCTGGATCTACTCCAATTCCATTGGTGGGATTATAACAATCCGTATTACATGGATGCTCTCAAATACCTCTCGGACCTCCGGGATAAAGGAATTATCAAAAATATCGGACTTACAAATTTTGACACCGAACGTATCCAGATTATGATGGATTCAGGGTTAAAGATTATTTCAAACCAGGTTCAATATTCAATCATAGATCGAAGGCCAGAAGTGAAGATGTTACCATTTTGCAAAGAGAATAACATCAGCCTACTTGCATATGGAAGCATCTGTGGAGGTCTGATATCCGAGCATTATCTGGAAAGAAAAGAACCTTCTACCGCGGAGCTAGATACACTAAGCTTACGTAAATACAAAAAGATGATAGATGCATGGGGAGGGTGGAATTTATTCCAAGAGCTCTTATCGACTTTGAAGATAATTGGACAAAAACACAGAGTAAGTATTGCAAATATTGCGACTAGCTATATTCTCTGCAAGTCTGCAGTAGCAGGTGTTATTATCGGTGTTAGACTGGGTATAGTTGATCATAGAAACGATAACGCTCAGGTATTTCATTTTAATTTGGAAAAGTCAGATCGTAATGATATAGATTCAGTATGTACGAAGGCAAATGACCTGTTTCAGATAATTGGAGATTGTGGCGATGAATATAGATAAACCTCTGCGATTTGGCAGGCCAAGATAAAGAGCCGAGATAAAGGGAGAGTGAAGTAAATTGCTGTTCTATCATGACCAATTATTCCGTGTAAGTAATTGATACAGAAATATTTTAAAGGCACAAGACACGTGAGTCTCGTTGAGATGAAAAAAATGTCAAAACAACTTCTGGCATTTTTTGCGACCGTGATAATTTTCAGCGTGCCTTTGGCAGAGAATAATATGGATTTTTTTCTAAACTCTTTTGCTCAAGCCCCTAGTTCAAGTGCAAACCAAACTTTGTCAGCTAGATTACCTGGTTCTCCGCAGTTAGATTTCCGACCTGATCTATCTGCGTCTCAGAAAAATGCTTCGGTAGATGGTACATGTACCTTGGTATCTACTTCGACAAAATTACACAGAACACCCCAACAGACCGAAGGTCCTTATTTCGTTGATGGGATGCCTAATCGCTCTGATATTAGATCGGATACATCAAATGGTTTATTGCAACAAGGCATCCCCCTGTCTCTCGTAATACGTGTCTACGATGTAGACAATGGTTCATGTCTTCCTATCAAGGGAGCAAAAGTAGATATATGGCACGCGAATTCCGGTGGAGTTTATTCCGCTGTCAATGATATGGGAACCAATGGAAAGAACTTCCTTCGTGGATATCAAGTGACAGATAATAACGGAACTGTTCGCTTTACAACGATATATCCAGGTTGGTACCCGGGAAGAGCTATTCATATCCACGACAAGATCCGTACATTTAACGGGTCAGTGAATACTTTAGAGTGGACAGCACAACTTTACTCCAACAATACCATGAATGAGCAAATACATGAACAAACTCCTTACAGTAGTCACGGCCCTCCACAAACACTAAATGAAGAGGACATGATTTACACTGGAGCTTCAACTGACGGCTTGGTTAGAACGAATAGCGGGAATTGGCTAGTGATGAACGTTACTAAAGATGGATCAACTTATCTTGGAACATTCAATATCGTATTGGATGTCCAATAGATAAAATAACTAATAAGAATGCGGATTAGTTGCCGCAACCACAGCCCCTAGAGTGTCCGTGCGTGTTCAAGTCCAAGAATTTTGTCTCTTTTTCCCGTTTGTGTTTTGGTTTGGTTCTAGTTCTGAGTTTGACTCATAGCGTATAACCTGCACTATGTATACTGAATGTAGATGCAATCAAATAGACTGGATATTTGATAATATCTAATACGAAATTGTTTAGGGCCTAGTACCCATCTCACAGTAGATGTGACAATACTATAAAGATAATTTGAGAGTACTTTATCAATTTTTAAGAAAGTTACTGAGATTAACTTGTATCACATTCAATGCACCCATCAGTTGTGTCTTCCTCTCCGCTCATATCGAATTCAGGCTGTAGAATGCCATTGTTATTAATTAATTAATTGATCGCTATCACTTTTGTTGGTGTATATTTTTCAATCATGGAAGGTAGACCCTGAATTTTATTGAATTCACCAAACAAATTTTATGTAGGATAGATAAATTGAAATATTAAAGTGCAATAGATCCATTGCAGAGAAGAATGGATCTGATAATCATAGGAAAGACCTGACAAACGCTCCAGGTAAAGCACTGTCCCAAGAGGGGATGAAATTCCAGGATGAGGACTGCGAATAAGGTGACAAAAGGTCTGGATGTCCGTTCATGCTTTTACAAAACTAATAGATAGATCCCGATCCCTCGCATCCGACATTGACCTTTTAATTGGTTTTGCAACGAGTCTAAGAATCCAAAATTCTACTTGGGATGCCTAAACTTGGGGATCTAGTCACTTAAATTGCCATTTATGGTAAAATCTTATATAGAATTGGCATATATACACTCTAATGATAAGCTGTATGGTTATCCCCTCCATACCAACGGCCTCCCGAGTCATGGGGAATATAAAAAACCCAAGTTATACGGTAAATCGGAATCGATCATGAACATAGCAAAATCTCAATTCTATCAACAATATAAAGACTTAATTCTCTTTAACAAAAATCTTATCGTTTCCGGTATTTGCTCGTTGGTACTAACAGCAATCATAACGCAGTATTACTACTATAATGCTTCTACCAACAATTTTGAAGTCTCATTAGTTTCGCTATTGGTTGAATATGTGATCGAAACACCAATTTTTGCTATACTCTATTACATTGACAACAAAAAGATATACACAAACGCTCAAACAGGAAGAGCGGACTGGTATGCCATAAAGACAGATTTAAAGAAACTAGTTGCTGTGTTTTCATTATCGGATGTAATATATGCAGTCGCTCAAATTTCTTTTGAATTTAATTTACTTCAACATACCACAGTCGAACCTTACCAAGCTTCGGTATATAGTTCGATAATAGCATGGGCAATATTTTTTGTCATAATCAATGTAAGTATTAGATCTGTTCGATTGTTTGACAGACAGAGATTGAGAAAATCGATGGAAATCTTGTTAGAACTAAAATATGTGATTTTAACATTGGTAGGATTTATCATTCTTGTCAATTCATTTATTTTTCTTTCATCAATACAGACGAGGGTTGTCTACACTAATTTGACAATTAATGTGACAGCTGCAACAGCCCTAATCGCAGGTATGATAGTATTGATCAGACAAATTAGAGTGCGTTCCCAATATACGAGAGCATTTTCTTTTCTTGCTGCTGGGTTGATTTTATGGTTTACAGCAGAGTTTTTATGGACTTACTACCAGCTGGGACAAGGTATTGAAACACCTTTTCCTTCTCTTGCGGATGCCTTTTGGCTAGCAGGATACGTACCTTTGGCCTGTCACCTTTATTACATATACAATACTGTTACCAGGAAAGTTATAGGTGGGCATATGCTAGCAATATTGTCCAGCATTGTTGCTGCAATG
>WNGA01008337.1_pt1 | contig 14228 bp, 10 predicted proteins | sample 5400061 | NCBI WGS metagenome assembly WNGA01 (sample SAMN13153366, study PRJNA577476) | soil metagenome | isolation source: 100 cm soil or saprolite under grassland replicate 2 | place: USA:California | collected 2016-06-15 | reverse complement strand
CGGTGCGCGCCAGGGCCGTCGAGATACAATCCTGATTCTCCAAACAGGAGCTGTGGGCGATGTCGTAATGTCGCTGCCGGCTCTCAAAGCTATTAGGGAGAGATTCCCGCGCTCGATAATCACGTTGGTAGCGGGTCCGTGGGCACGTGACCTGCTCAAGGAAGAGAACGCTGTCGACGACATCGTTGGTCTGCAGCCCCCGTGGCTGGGTCGCAGGGGCCTAAAGGACACAAGTCGCTTCTGGCGGGCAGCGCTTTCCCTGCGGCGCGTCCGCTACGACATGGGCCTGGATCTCCGAGGCGACCCCAGGTCGCTGCTGTTCCTCTACCTCACCGGCGCGGTTCAGCGGGTCAGCTATGCATGGCACGGAGCCCGTCTTGGAGAATACCTCCTAACTCATGTGGTGCCGGGTCCCGCACCCGATGCACATCTGATAGATCGTTTCGCGACGGTTGCCGCCGCCGTCGGATGTAAGCAGGAGTCGCGACTACCAAGACTGCATCTCACCGATTCGGAGCGGGTCGCCGCTTCTGCATGGCGGCACGGCGTGCAAGCCGAGGTTGGCAACCGTCCCCTCTTGGGGATCCACCCGGGCGCAGGTAATCCCCTCCGGCGCTGGAATCCGGACCGGTTTGCGGCGGTTATCACACGCGTGCGTGCTGCCGCACGGGCCGATGTGGTGGTCTTCGCTGGTCCGGGAGAAGAGACGATTGCGGCCGACATCGTCGGACAGTCGCAGAGTGGCAGTGTGGTGGCGCGCGTTCCGCTGCGAGAGTTCATCACTCGAGTGTCAGCTTTGGACGGTCTGCTGGCTCTCGACAGTTCACCGGCGCACATTGCGACTGCTCTGGGAGTCCCGGTGGTCTGCTTGTTCGGACCGGCACTGGCGGAATTCTGCGGGCCTATTGGTTCTGATGTTCGGACTGTTCAAGAAGGCGTCTTCGAATGCCGGCCGTGCACGCAGGAGCGCTGTGTGCACCCCGGAGCTTCATGCATGGATGCTATCAGCGTTAACGTAGTGGTGAAGTTGACCACGGAGATGCTCCTTGACGGTAGGGTGCGTGAGAACAGCGGTTCATGGGCCGCTAACAGTCTCTAGTAGGATCGCCGGCGGCGCTGTCTCGGGCCACGGATCTTTCGTTTGGCGCGGCGAGTGATGGACGTGACCTTCTACGAGAAGCGTCTAAAACCGACCATCCGCCGGCTGATGCCCAGATCCGTCAAACCTCATCGGATTCTGGCGGGGCCGTTGCGCGGCCGAATCATCGTGACCTCTTGGCATGACTATCCTGGCGCGATCCTGGGGCGAACGGAGCGGGCGCTTCTGGAGTGGTTTGGCCGGAACGTCCGTGAAGGCGAGACCTGGCTGGATGTCGGTGCTCACTATGGCTATACGGCGATTGCGTTGAGCGAGCTCGTCGGCTCTCAGGGAAGAGTGTTTGCCTTTGAGCCGGTCCTCTCCACGGCGGGATACTTGGGTCGGACGCGTGCTATCAATCACCTCGCCCAGCTTAGGGTCCTGCCCCTTGGCTTGGGTGATTCTGATGTTCTTGAGGTGCGGCGCGTGCCGGTGGTTCGCGGGATGGCAGACAGCACACTGCACCCGCCCGACGCATGGATTGAGCCTTGCCTTGTGGTAGGTCTTGACTCGCTGTGGAGAGGCATCTGCGATGATCAACCCCGAGTCGACGGCGTGAAGATCGATGTGCAGGGCATGGAACTACAAGCCATGCGAGGGATGGCCGCAATACTTAGGGAGTTCACGCCCAAATTAGTTGTGGAGTTGCACCATGGCGTTGATCGCGTCGAGTTCCTCGACTGCTTGGTCTCTCTTGGGTACTCACGACTTGGTTCGCCCATCGAGCCGGCTTCCAGCGAGGCGGATCCTGCGTACCTCAATGACCGAAGCTATTACTTCAAACCTGTTCCAGTGCCTGAGTCTCGCCGGGTGACATCACCATCCACTGCCACCTAACTGGGCTGCGGAGACAAGCGACCAACCCGTGCTCGAGGCACCTTCAGGGAGGCTTTCGCACACTCTCATTGAGTCGCGGTATTCGTGGAACGTGGTTCGGCAGAGGTGGCTTCAGACCTATAAATCGATCGCTTGAGACGACGGTGTAGTCGAACCATTGCACAGAGAATTACTAGAGACTGTTAGCTTGGACGAGGTGCTCACACACTGCCCGCGGGTTCTGTGTCTGCAGGTCTTCTCCCATGCCACAAAGGTGCACGCTCTTGGAACCGTGTATTGGGCTGATAGTCCTGCTCTTGAGCTGGGTGGGCGTGTGACAAGACCGTCAGCTTGGCTGCGAGGCGTGCGCCCGACGCGGCACCATCGACGCGTATCTCCGGATGCAAGGCGCGACCGCGGGGCTGCGCGATGCGGTCGAGCCTCGTGAGGCCCAAGCGTTCGATCAGGATCTCCTCGTCACCAGCGCCTGTACGATCCGCTCGAAGTGCTCCGCCCACAGATCCGGAGTGCGGCCCTTGATTCTTTCACCGGATCTCCCGCCCATCTGCCCGCGTAGGGCAGGGTCTTCTGCCAACTCAAGCATCTTCGTGGCCAAGGCGGCGCTGTCTTCTGGTGGCACGATGTAGCCGTTGACGCCGTTCTCGACGCGGTCGCGGATTTCACCCGCTGCGCTGGTGCTAATCACGGGGAGCGAGCAGGCCATGGCCTCATCCACGACCAGTCCGTAGGGATCGCCCAGCGTGGGGAAAACGAACACGTCCGCCAGCGCGTAGTAACGTGGCAATTCCGGCTTTTGCTTGAAGCCGGCGAAAACTACGTTGCGGATGCCGCGTTCCGCGCAACTCTGCCTGAGCTCGGCTTCGTTCGGGCCGTCGCCGACCAGCAGCAGGCTGACCTCGTGGGTGCTATGGCGCTGCACAGTCTCGAAGGCCTCCAGGAGGTAGTTGATCCCCTTTCCCCACCAGAGGCGGCCGACATAGACAAACGTAGTACCCTTGAGGCCCATCACCTCGCGGGATGCAACTCGTCTCATCCGTGCTGAAGCGGAGCCGGCCTCGAAATGAGGGACATCTACCGTATGCCTCGCGAAGAAGATGCGCTCAGCTCGAGCGCCGTATCGTAAAGCAAATTGCTTACCCTCTTCACCTGGCGTCTCGATCGCGTCTGCGTGGCTAAACAGAAACCGTTTCATCGCGTCCTTGACTGGGTGGCGGGAGACCCAGCGATCGTAGGTCCTCAGCACCCGGAAACCCGTCTTGGCGCCGCGCAACTTGGCGAGCCCCCAACCCACTACGAATGCCGGCTCGGCGTACAAGCTCACCAGGACATCAGGCCGCCGCCCCAAGAGCGGTAGCGGCCAATGCAAGGCCAGCCCGAACAGCCGCGTGGTGGGCAGGTAACGATACGGAAAGCGCCAATCCAGTTCGTTCACATCCCAACTGCGGCCCGGCTCAGTCCGCTCGTTGAACCAGGCCTCGAACTCGAAGGTGCCGCGATCAGCCACCGCATTGAAGCGCTCGACCATGTAGGGTGAGGGGATATTGTTCCAGTAAACGACGTAGGGCTTGCGCGCAATGTCACGCATCTTGGCGTTGGTCTTTCGCCCGGACAGTCGTCTCCGATCCGTGGACGACTTGGGGGCTGGCCACGACGCGTTCGGCCTCGCCGCCGCCCTGAGCACAAGGCCCACGGCACGCTCAAATACGCGAGCTCCAACGGCTGCATCGTAGCGGCGGGCACGAATCACGCAGTCTTGCTTCATTTGCAGGCGTCGTCCTCTAGGCAGCGTTGCCGCCTCAAGCATGGCGGCGCACAGAGCGTGAGGATCACCGGACTTTACCCGCCACCCAGTGATGCCGTCTCGAACGAGATCAAGTGTCGCTCCAGCGTCAATTGATCCCAGCACAGGTAGGCCGCTGGCCATGGCCTCGGGAATCACCAAGCCCCAGCCGTCGTACCGACTCGGCATCACCAAGTAGTCCCCTCGGCGGTATAGCTCTGGAAGGCGGTCCCACGGCACGAAGCCGCAGCGAACGACCCGCTCGGAGGCGGCTGCTGACAGGTGCTCATCAAAGAGCTGACGCGTATCACCGTCTCCAGCAACCAGCAGCCGAACATTGCGTAGACTCTCCACTAGCTTGCTAAACGCGTGAGCGAGAAGATCAACGCCCTTGCGATGAATGAACGAGCCGACGAAAAGAAAACGGGTTTCACAGCCATCTGTCACAGAATCGTCGGCCGTCTGGAAGCGAGTAAGGTCGCTGAAGTAGGGTACTTTGAGAATCGGGCGATCAGGGCAAAGGACTGCCCGGAAGTTATCGACCGCCTTCTGTCCCACTGCGAAGAAGCCCGCTGCCCAACGACGCACAGGTAGCAGTGCCAGGCGTCTTCCAATCCGACGGAGCGAAGCGTTGCCCCCCGATGCCACAGCCTCTCCCCAGTACACCCACGGCAACCTCGCCAGGCTTGCACACCACATACCCAGTTGAACGGTAGGCATCGGGTAGACGGAGAAAACCGCCAAGTCAGGGCTCCAACGGAGCAGCTCGAGAGCCGGCCGGGGGTCAAGGTACCAATGCTCCCGTGGCGTCTCGATTCGCCGACCAGATCCGATCCGGTGCCAATGCGCTTTCGGGAGTCGCTCCCAAAGCCTTCGCGTATCACGGTCGGCACAGTACCACACCCTCAAATCGAGGCGTCCCCGTTCAGTTATCGCGTCAAACAGCTCGACCTGGTAAGGGCTCGGGACGTTCGTGAGAACGCCGACTGTAGCCTTCACTCGCTGGCTCCTTTGGGATGCTCCTGCCTCGACGCGATATCAGGACGGAGGTGCCTCTCGTGACCGCATCAAGCCATGGGCGTTGTAACTAGACAGCGCCCACCCCTCCGTAATATGCGTGAATCTCTCGCGCAAAGTGGAAAGGATCGATGATGTGCTCGACAACCTGGTTCGCAATGACAGCATCGGCAGATCCATCTGCTAAAGGAAAGGGTTGATTCAAATCCGACTCACAAAACTGCCATCCCTGGCAGAGGCCTCTAGCCATTTCATGCAGTCGTCGATGAGAAACGTCCCGCCCAACACGCTGCTCGAACTGACCAGTAAGAGCGCTCAGGATCTCACCTGAGCCACAGCCAAGGTCCACCACAGCCAAGGTCGACCACGCATCTACCGGTACCCACGGCACACATCATACTGAGATCCACGCGCGCCGCCCCTTACTGTTCACTCCCTATTTGGTACGAGGACTTGAGGACGGGCTCTTGATTTGCGACTGCGCCCCGCATAGGTCAGCGATGCTCCAGCCACAACACTGAGGATGACACCCGTGTAGCGCTCGTGAAAAAGATTTGCGGTAAAGCTCTGACCCAGGTAGGCCAGCAAAACGGCGAACGCCAAAACGGCATCCGACGATCCTCCTCGAGCAACAGAAGTCGATGCCGCCGCGAAGCCGCGAATCAACACCCCAAGGAGGACGAGTGGGACAAACGCGCCCAAAACAATTCCGCTCGCAAAAAACGGATAGACCCAGGTAGAGTGGCCCGCAAACCATTGAGGTGCATTAGGGACGTCGAGAGAAAGCACCTGCAGAACACCAGCGTCCCCTGTGTAGTTCGCCCCGATCCCGTTACCCACGAGCAGCGTCGCCGCGCTGTGCGTCAGCGCACTGATCTGGCCACGGTATTCGGCGAGGCGCGTTACCAGCGTAATATCCAGACCGTCCTGCGGTTTGAGGTGAGACATTCTATGTACCCACACGTCAAAGAAGTCCGGTCGCACAGCGCCCGTAACAGCAGCAGCCACGAGTACAGCCAGCACAAGCATCGTGAGCAGCTTGCTCCCAGAACGCACTGCTCCCAGAACCGACCGCCTTCTTGCGTCTACGATCAGCAACCCCACAAGCACCAGTGCCGTAGTGGCGATGTATGATCTGGTGATGGACAGCAGTGCAGTGATCAACCCGGTCACCAGCGCTATCGCCGCCAGCGTGCGGTGCCTTCGCAAGTAGAGACAGCCAAGGCCGTAGCCGATCAGAAACGGGACCCCCGGCCCAAGGACTTGCCAGCGAATCGTTTCGACGGAAAGCCCACCTATCGCAGTGGCATAGATGGCACGCCAGATCGTTGAGACCAACGCGGCCCATACCAGCTTGTCGAGTACGGCTGACGGATCCACTCGGCGGCGTTCCGCAGCAGCCATAACGACCAGGCCGGTGCCGAATAGAATGAACGGAAGCAGCACCTTGAGGTAGTGTACGGGGTCGCCTTCCCAGAGCAGGACCGGCAACGGAGAAAAGACGATGTAAATCCACCAAACAGCGGCGTAAGTTCTGAGTCTCGAACCGGCATTACGTATGTCGGGAGAAAACAGCTCGAGGAGGAGATAAAGGCCTGCACTTGCGAGCGACATAATTACTAGAACTACTTGAAATGTGCTGTCGCCTTGATCACCAAACTTCTTTACATCAAATGCGAGCGGCAGCAGGAAGCCAACCAGCAGCACGCTCCGATCCACGCGCGGCTGTCTGAATGCAAGCGTCAATGGTAAGTATTGGTGGTCAGGCTTAACGACTGGAAACTCCTCTCTCGTAGCCCACGTATCCGGCCAAAGCCCGGTCCAAAACGTCTAAGGCATGCGACATCTTCCCACCCACTGGGGAAGGTCCTGCCACCCCCTCAGCCGCTCGGGCCCCATTGTGCCGAAGCAGCGCACGAACCGCCGCAATCAGTGCTACGGGATTTGCAGGATCGAACACCTCACCCAGATTATGCCGCTTTGCCTGCCAGCCTATGACGCCTTCCTCGCACGCGAGGACGGGGCGACCCGCACTTGCGGCCTGTGCCAGGACACCGCTCGGCGTGTAGTGTCCGCGATAGCCCAGCCAGACCATGTCGGCTGCGGCGAACAGAGTGGGCTCTTCTTCGCTTTCGATAAAGCGATCCATCGGGCGCACCCGACCCTGAGCCACCAGCGGTGCCGTAACGGACGACGCCAACGCTTCATGGACTTCCGGCGAAATCTCGCCAGCCAAGAGCACATCGACTGACGATGGAAAAACGGGGTCGGCAAGCGCTTGTAAAAGTTCGAGCACGCCCTTGCGCGACGTGATTGCCCCGTAGACGAGGATGAGCCGGCGGTCCGAGGGCACGCCAAACCGCTGCTTCGCATCTACAGGATCCGGCAAATCCCTCAGTTCCACCGGCTCCGGGAAGAAGGCCGTCTTACGTTTAAGCGCCGGCCAGCCGGCAAGATATTCGGAGAGAGCCTCGTCAATGGTCAGTAAGCATCGGAGATGCGTGTTTCTTAGAAGGCGGAAAAACAGCGCCTCTTTGACGCTAGCTAGCGCCGGACGGGGCGCGATAACCCCCACGCGCCGATAGTGGAAAGATGGCCGCATGGCAAGGCCCACCCACGCGCAGTCACCGAACGGGGAGCCAAGCAATCCGATCGCGTAAAGGCAGTAATCCAAGTAGGGCAAGAACACAACGTCGGGTCGAAAACGATGGGCATAGACTCGATACCACGTCCTGAACATGCGCCAATAGGCAGACTCCCGTGCGACCAGCCCTCCGATCCCACGCTTGGTGTTGTGAAGGGCGAGAGGGCTGTGAGCTGGAATAAGCTGTGGTGCATCTTGCTGTCGGATCTCCGCTGAGTGCGCGATCGCTATCATCGACGGATGTTTCATCGACTCCGGCAGCGTGACGATCGTGAGGCAAAGCCCGCGTGAAGCCAACCCTCTCGCCATCAACTCCAGATAAGGACCGTGGTGTCCGCTGGCGTGTGGTTCCAAAATCAGTACTCGTAGTCTATGCGGATCCACAGGCGTCACTTTCCGTGTGTGCGCATTGTTGACCAATTTCTGGCTACCGCCCCTCGTTGGCGGCGTGCTTTTCGAGAGACTCTGATCTACGCGTTCCTGGCTTACACGCTGTACTGATCATCAATTCATGATCGGAGCACTATCTTCCGTTTCGAATGAAAACCGCGTCTAAGAAAAGCACCGTTCCGTGCTCATCATAGATCTGATCCAGATTCCCGGCGTACGTCAGTCCTGCCGATGCCAATTCCTCAGAGATTTCCAGAAACGTCGCCTGTCCTTCATACAATGAAACGACAGAATACTCGGTGATCACGATGTCTACATAGTTTAAGAGCTTTCGACCGCCGCGAAGCACCCGATCCTCATAGCCCTGCACGTCTAGTTTCAGAAGAACTTGTCGTATCAAGTCCTCGGGCTTGGGAAACTGCTCGTCCAGGGTAGAAATTTCGACCTCGGTTTCCTGTTGTCGGCTGGTTTGAGGGAAAAGGCGTCGCGATTCTGGCGTCGCAGATAACAGTGATGACGAAGGAGTGTGATCCACATGTTCATGGAAGATCGCAGCACCAGGTCTGTCGCCCAAGGCCAATTGGCGCACATGCATATTCGGATGTGTATCAGCGAGCTTTCGTAGCTCCCGGCAGGCCGATGGCAATGGTTCGAAAGAGTACAAGGCTGCAGCAGGGAACAAGGGAAGGACCTTGCGGGCGAACTGACCCCGGTTCGCGCCGACATCGACGATGGTTCGGACCGGCCGCAACGGAAGGCCGAGCATAGTAAAGGTCGGTACGTTCTTCGTCCGGCGAATGTCCAATCCTAGCACGTTAAGGTACCGACGAATGGTTTCTTCAATCTGCACAATCAAGGCTCCGCTATAGTTGGGTAGGGCGGTCGGCATGTGTAGTCGGGGGCGGGAAGATGCTGAACTCCCTCATGAGTCTCCTCGCCTGGGGTGCAAACGCGAAAAAACAGACCCACCCAGCCAGCCCGACACCCACAGTCGCTGCGGAAACCAAAAGGAGCCCGTGCCTTGGTAACAGCAGTAGGTAGATGCACAAACCGCCTGCCGACACCGCCCCTGCCACCAACGCCGCAGCCGCTGAAGTGGATCCAAAGGTGTGGCGGACAGTAACGCGCTCACGGCGCGTATGGGCGGTCAGAATCAGCGCGGTTCCGGCGGTTAGCCCAATCGGCCATGCCAACGCCGCTCCAACTGCGCCCCATAACGACCCTGCAACGGCACCAGCCAGGAGCATCACAGCGCTTTGGACGAGCTGGTGTGCCAGATTGGTGCCGAGCCGCCCTATCCCGGCGTTGAAGAAAAAGCCGGGGACCGCCAGCAGATTCACATACCAGCCAAAACACATCAGCAAAGCGAATATCCAGAACCCCGGCTCGTCGCGCCCCAACCAAAGCAATCCAATTACCGGTAGCCCGGCGGCGAGGAAGGAAAACAGAATACTGCTCGCCACCGTGATCATCCTAACATTTTGGATGTAGGCACGGCTCAAAGCGTCGTCGGCCGTTTCAGCCAAACCTGCGTAATGCGGCACTAGCACCTGGTTCGCAGAGACCAACAGCATCCGCACTTGGCTGACGAGGCGATTGGCCATTTCAAACACGCCTAATAGGGAAAGATTGCCGAAGCGTGCCATAAGCATCTTTGCGAGCGGTTCCCCGAGGAGCGCTGCCATCGAAATGAATTGCTGCGTGACGCCATAGCGCCACATCTCCATGAAGCGCTTGCGCGACCACGTTGGCATCCAAAGGCCGGAACCCCGGAGCTCCCGGCCCAACAGCAACCAGCCTGCTACAGTCGTGACTAGGTACTGAATGACCTGTCCAAGTGCGAGCCCCTCGAGACCCATGTGAGGCACCAGTAACAAGGCAGCTGCCAGCCACAGAAACTGCCCGGTCATTCCCACTAAGCTGCTCAGATCGGCGCGATGGCACCCGACCAGTGCAGTTGTAATGCTGTTACTAACCGCGGCAAGCCAAAGTGAGGCAAGCGCGTAAGGCATGAGCGCATGCGCATCTGCCAGTTGACCGGCGGAATGGACAAAAAGCCCCAAGACCCAATACAGAAAGGGCCAGACTATCACGCATAGCGCAAGCACGAATGCCGCCACGCTCAAGGTTGCCGTAGAGGCGGCGGCCGCTGCTTCTTGCACGGCGCCGCGAGCCAGCTGCTTGGGCACGAAACGAATGCTGCCTGCGCCAAGCCCCAGTTCACCCAGGCGAATCGCGGCGGTAACAGCCATCACCAACGACCACAAGCCGATTGCCTCGGTGCCCAGCACGCGAACAATGAAGCGAAACAGCACGAACAGCACAGCAGCGCCCACCACTACCTGCGTCGCCGCCAGCACGGCATTGATCTGCAGACGCCGCGGGCCTGGCAGAAGAGTTTTATCGGGCGCTGTGATCGCCGGCTGCTTCAACTAGCTCTCCCCCTCTTGGGCAGCCGCCGCAGTGACGCCCTGGTGACTGCAGCGTATCGCGACTCAAAAGCCCCCGTTATGCCGATTCACCTGCTACGCCTCGCGCTCAGCCGCAGGCGCCCAGCGAGGGTTCGCGGGCCCAGAGCCGCTTCAGCCACGTCCTTCTCGGCGGCTTCGCCCGCGGACGAGCGACCGGAGGTCTGACCGGAGACCCTTGAGAAGCTCGCGGGACTCCCGGTACACATGCTCATTATGGCGTCGGACCCGCTCGACGTATTCAGCACCAAACGCCCAGAACGCGCCGAACATGCCGCCGAGCAGAAGCGCTACGAAAGCCCAGAGGGTCCTCTTTGGACTCGACTTCCGCTGCGGCACGACAGCCGCATCTATCACAGTGATCACCGGCGTGTCGTTTACCTCCTGGATGCGCGCAGTCTCGTACTCGCGCCGCAGGGTTACATACAGCTCTTGGCGCAACTCGACTTGTCGTCGGAGCCGGCCTTCCTCGAACATGAGCTGCGGCGATTGCTGCCACGAGCGGTTCGCCTGGTAGAACCGCTTCAGCGCCTCTTCCGCGTCCCTCAGGTCCTGCTCGCCGGCGGCGACTCGCTCCTCGGTGAACTTGCGGCGCTCGCGCGCCTGGGACTGCCGGGCCTGGGCGTTGAACTCGTTCAGGAAGGCCACCAACCTGTTCGGGACAGCGGCCGCCAGCTCTGGATACCGCGACTCTACCCTCACCGTTACGATGTTGGTCTGGGCATCGACGCCAACCGACAGGAGGCCGGCGAGCTTCCTGGCACCCCGCTCCAGACTGTCCGCGGCGTTCCTGCCGCCCGGCTGCAGGATGGTCAACAGCGTGGTCGAGTCCTGCGGCTCCTGCGTCGCTCGAGGGTCAGCGTAACGTGCGAGGAGTAAGCGGTCGAGAATCTCCCGGCTCTTCGCTACGTCGGCGTAGAATTGCGGGGATTGACTGGCGTCGGCGGCGAGGGCGATGCCGAGCTGGCCGGCGATACCCGCCAGGCCTGTGGGCAGCCGGCTCTGGGAACGGACTTCAGGAGCGAATGAAGTGACGGCAGTGTAGGTGGGCGGCACCAGAAAGGATATCCCGACGACGACGAAGGCTGTCGTTATGGGAAGCCCGATCACCGTCCGCCATCTCTTGAGGAGGACGTTCACGATCTCGAGGACGCTGATCTCCTCCTCGAACGGCGGCGCCTGAGGCTGAGGAGTCGCGCCCATTCGTTAAACCAACGCCCCCTGCTTCCGCCGCGCCTCGTACCACTCGACCGTCCGCCGCAGCCCGTCGCGAAACTCCACCTTGGCCCGGAATCCGAACTCCTTCTCCGCCCGGCTCGTGTCGAGCTTGCGACGCGGCTGGCCGTTGGGCCGCGAGGTGTCCCACCGCACGCGGCCCCGGTAGCCCGTCAACTCCGCGATCAACGCGACCAGCTCCCGGATGCTGATCTCGAACGACGCGCCCAGGTTCACCGGCTCGGCCTTGTCGTAGCGCTCCGCGGCCAGCACGATCCCCTCCGCCGCGTCCTCCACATACAGGAACTCGCGCGTCGGCGTGCCGTCCCCCCACACGACGACCTCCGTGGCACCTGCGTCCCGTGCATCGAGACACTTCTTGATGAGCGCCGGAATGACGTGCGATACCCTGGGATCGAAGTTGTCGCGCGGCCCGTACAGGTTCGCCGGCAACAGAAAGATCGAGTGAAACCCGTACTGCTGCCGGTACGCCTGACCCTGCACCAGCAACATCTTCTTGGCGAGCCCGTACGCCGCGTTCGTCTCCTCCGGATACCCGCTCCAGAGGTCGTCCTCCCTGAACGGCACAGGCGTGAACTTGGGATAGGCACACACGGTGCCGATCGCCACGAACTTCTCGATCCCGCGCTGGCGGCCCGCCTCGAGCAGCTGGACCCCCATCATCAGGTTGTCGTAGAAAAACTCGCCCGGACGCTCCTGGTTCGCGCCGATCCCGCCCACCACCGCCGCGAGGTGGATCACGATGTCCGGGCGCATGTCATCGTACATCTGCCTCACCGCCGCGCCGTCGCGCAGGTCGTACTGGTCGCGCGTCGGGACGAGCACCTTCTCAGCCCCGTGCGCCTTCAGCGCCTCGACCACGTACGACCCGAGGAACCCCCGGCCACCCGTGACCACGACGCGACGGTCTGCCCAGAAGCCGGACATCAATCCCGTCCCCCCCGCCCCTGCTTCACGGCGCTCACGTCCGCGTCCACCATCATCCGTACCAGCTCCTTGAACCCCACCTTCGGTTGCCACCCCAGGACGCGCCGCGCCTTGGAGGCGTCGCCTACGAGCTCGTCCACCTCGGTCGGCCGAAAATAGCGCGGGTCGATCTCCACGAACCGCTTCCACTCGAGCCCGGCATGGGAAAACGCTTCGTCGAGGAACTCGCGGACCGAATGCGACTCGCCGGTCGCGAGCACGTAGTCGTCGGGTTCCGTATGCTGGAGCATCCGCCACATTCCCTCGACGTAATCCCCGGCGAACCCCCAGTCCCGCCGGGCATCGAGGTTCCCTAGGTAGAGCTTCTTCTGCTTCCCCGCGACGATGTGCGCCACCGCGCGCGTGATCTTCCGCGTCACGAACGTCTCGCCGCGGCGCGGCGATTCGTGATTGAAAAGGATCCCGTTGCAGGCGAACATGCCGTACGCCTCACGGTAGTTGACCGTGGTGTAATAGGCCAGAGCCTTGGCGGCGGCGTAGGGGCTCCGCGGGTAGAACGGTGTCGTCTCGCGCTGCGGCGTCTCGCGCGCCTTGCCGAACAGCTCGCTGCTCGACGCCTGATAGAACCGGGTCGTCACCCCCGTCTCGCGGATCGCCTCGAGCAGGCGCACCGCGCCCACGCCGCTGATGTCGGCGGTGTACTCGGGGATGTCGAAGCTCGTGCGCACGTGGCTCTGCGCGCCGAGGTTGTAGATCTCGTCCGGTTTGATGGTCTTGATGATCTGGTTCAGCGCGCTCGAGTCGCCGAGATCGCCATAGACCAGCCGCAGGTGCACGTCGGGATCGTGCGGGTCGCGGTACAGGTGATCGATCCGGACGGTGTTGAACGTGCTCGCGCGCCGGATGACGCCGTACACCTCGTACCCCTTGGCGAGGAGCAGCTCGGCGAGATACGAGCCGTCCTGGCCCGTGATGCCGGTGATGAGGGCCTTGGGCATCATCCGAGCGGCGTGATCCGAATGCTGTCGTCTTCGACCAGAACCCGGGCGCGGGGACGCCGCGAGCGCACGTACTTCCCCAGCTCCTCGAAGGTCGGATATGCGGGGTCGGTGCCGAACGCCCGCGCGTCGTCGATGACGATCACGTGGCCCAGGTCCGGCGCGCGAAAGATGTGCTCCAGCTCTTCCCGTACGGGCGTCTCGTGCTCTCCTCGTGCGGTCTCGCCCGCGGAGTAGTGTCCATCCAGCCAGAACAGCGCCGGCCGATCGATCCGCTCCATTATCCGTCCCAGCTCCTTGCCGCTGTCGCCGTGTATCAGCTCGACGTGCCGGTCCGCCTGGAATCGCTTGCGCGCGGCGTCGAACAGCCGCTCGCTCAGCTCGATCGAGTAGATCTTCTCGAACAGGGGCTTCATCGCCTCGACCATGTCGCCCCGGTACGTGCCCGTCTCGACGAAAATCTTCAGGTCGTAGCGTCGAGCGTAGCTCCGTAGCACGCCCTGCTTCACGACATGTGGCGGCGGCACCGGCCTGCCTCGACGCTCCCACTCCGCGAGGGCGCGCTCCTGTCTCCTGGCTCTCACCCAGTCCTGAAGCCGACCGATCAGCCCGGTCACACCCTGATCCACCCCGGCGGCACGACGTCCCGGTCGTCCACGCGGGGGTCGTTCATCCAGCGTCGCGGCGCGAGCACCAGCTTGTCGGGGCGCGGGTCGAGCCAGGCGCTCCACCAGCTGAAGCTGCTGTTGGCGAGGATGTGATGCCGGCACAGGCTCATGAGCCGCAGATCCTC
>WNGA01008335.1_pt1 | contig 14229 bp, 14 predicted proteins | sample 5400061 | NCBI WGS metagenome assembly WNGA01 (sample SAMN13153366, study PRJNA577476) | soil metagenome | isolation source: 100 cm soil or saprolite under grassland replicate 2 | place: USA:California | collected 2016-06-15 | reverse complement strand
CTGGGGCTAGGCTCTGCGCCGTGAAGGGTGATGACCGCAGGAGGTTCATGAGCGAGTGTCTCCGCGCCGACAAGAGTTCCCGAGCTCCGGGGTAACTTGGCAGGCACCATGCGCGCACATTTGACTTCGTGGCCGCGCCGCCGCGTGCTTGCCATGAGCGTGCTCGTGCTTGCGCTCTCTGGCGCCGCCGAGGCCCAGATCGATCAGCTGCTCAAGGGCCTGGGCCAGGGGTCGTCGGGTGGCCTCTCGGACGACAGGATCGGCGCGGGGCTGAAGGAGGCGCTGCAGGTGGCCACCGAGAAGGCCGTGAGCCTCACGGGACGGCCTGACGGCTACTTCACCAACCAGGCCATCAAGATTCTCATGCCCGAGAAGCTGCGGAGTCTCGAGACCGGCCTCCGCACCGTGGGCTACGGACCGCAGGTGGACGAGTTCGTGCTGAGCATGAACCGGGCCGCCGAGCGAGCCTCCCCGTCGGCGAAGCAGATCTTTCTCGACGCCATCGGTGAGATGAGCTTCGACGACGCCCGCAAGATCCTGAACGGTGGGGACACAGCGGCCACGGAGTACTTCAGATCGAAGACCACCCCGCGGCTCACCTCCTCCTTCCGACCGGTCGTGTCCCAGTCGATGAACGAGGTGGGCGTCACGCGCCAGTACAAGGACCTCGTGGGGCGCTTCGAGGCCATTCCGTTCGCCAGCAGCCAAGCCTTCGACCTGGACGGCTATGTCGTGGACAAGGGACTGGCGGGGCTCTTCCACGTTCTCGGGGAGCAGGAGAAGCAGATCCGCGCCGATCCGTCGGCCCGCGTGACCGACCTTCTCAAGGAGGTCTTCAAGCGCTGAACCCGCGGGTATGGTAACAGAATTTCCGAAATTTCCGTCGGAGTACTACGTGCTCAAGGGTTGGACCCACGCCGGCGACTGTGTCCTGCAGCCGGCGGGGATCGTGCACAACGAGCTCGCGTGCTCGGACGACGTCGAGATCCTGGAAATCTACTCGCCGGCCGTGCATCAGACCATGGTGGTGGACGCGATGCCCGCCGCGGCCGCCGCCGCTCACTAGACAGGGTTCCGATGGCCAGGTTGCCCGATCCGCTCGATACGTTGACCCCCGAGGCCAAGCGCGTCTGGAGTCCCGCCTCCATCCCCATTTTCTCTCCAACACGCTGAATGCGATCCTGGCTTTGATCCGGGAAGATCCCGACCACGCCGAGCGCACGGTGGAGCGGCTGGCGACGCTCCTCCGCTTCTCGCTCGGCGCGACCAGTGGGTAACATGTCCGTCTGAGGCATCACGGGAGCGGGCAGGGGGTCAGGAGGTGCGGCGCCGGGCGCTGGGGCGGCAGCGGCGAGGGTCGGGGGCAGCGTCGGGAGAGGAACGGAGGCGCCGGCCACGCGATTGCCGCCGGGGCAGGCGGAGCGGGGCCGGGCGGCTCGGGGGAGCGGGCCCGGTGGGCGAGGATGGCCTGGACGGGGATTCCGCTTGACATCGGCAACGCGGGCGGGCACAGTCCCCGCACTCGGGTAACAACCAGCAGCGCCTGTCCGGTCCCTTCCTTCGCACACGACAGAGAAGGAGAACCAGGATGCCTACCGAGCACCGGCTGAATCGGCGTCAATTCCTCGCGCGCACCGCGGCCGGCCTCGGCGCCGGCGCCCTGGTCGGCGCCGCCGGCCGGCGGCCGGCGCTGGCCGCCCCGGCCTCCTATCCGGAATGGATCCCGCGCAGCGACAAGCCGGCCAAGCGCGGCGGCACCATGGCGCGCGCGTCGGCCTGGGACCCGCCGGTCATCGACCCGCGGTTGACCCAGTCCGTCGGCACCTTCCAGTTCGTCGCGCTCACCAGCAGCCGTCTCGTCCGCTACGTGTTCAGCGACGAAGCCAGCGGGCCCACCGACCTCACGCTCAAGGGCGACCTGGCCGAGTCCTGGCAGTCGAGCCCCGACCACCGGGTGTGGACGTTCAAGCTGCGCCAGGGCGTGAAGTGGCACAACCTACCGCCGGTCAACGGGCGCGAGTTCGTCGCCGCCGACGTGAAGTACTGCTTCGAGCAGTACGCGAAGGAAGGCGTGCAGTCGTTCAACTTCCAGGAGATCGAGGGCATCGAGGCGCCCGACAAGTACACGGTGCGCTTGCACCTCAACACGCCCAACGTGCTCCTCCCGCAGAACCTCGCCGAGCCGATCGCGGTGCTCTTCGCGCGCGAGGTGCTGGAGCAGGACGGCGACCTCAAGAAGCGCCTGATCGGTACCGGCCCCTACGTGCTCAAGGAGCACGTCCGCAAGGTGCGGATCGTCCTGCAGCGGCACCCGGACTACTTCGAGAAGAATCCGCCCTACGTCGACGAGTACACGATCCTGTCCACGCCGGACGCCGCCACTCGCCTGGCCGCGTTCCGCACGGCCCAGGCCGACATCCTGTGGGTGGCGAGCCCGTCGGAGGTGGAGACCGTCCGCAAGACGAACGCCAACATCATCGTGCAGTCGTTTCACAACACGCTGGCGCCGTTCGGCCTGGCGCTGGCCCAGGACCGGCCACCGTTCAACGACGTGCGCGTGCGGCGCGCCATCTCGATGGCCATCGATCGCCAGAAGATGGTGGACACGGTCTTCGAGGGCCACGGCATCCCCGGCTGGGGCGTGCCGTACATCTACTACACGGACAAGGCGCCCACACTGGCCCAGTTGGGGCCGTGGTGGCAGTACCGCCCGGCCGAGGCCAGGAAGTTGCTGGCGGAGGCCGGCCATCCCAACGGATTTTCCACGACGCTGTTCTACTACGAGTACTTCCCGCAGATGACGTCGGAGGTCCAGCTCGTCCAGCAAGATCTCAAGAAGAACCTCAACATCGACGTCAACATCACGAAGCTGGACTACACGACCTATTATGGCCGCTACGTCGAGGGCAAGTGGAACGGCATGTCGTGGGGCTTCCAGTCCGGTCACGCCATCGGGCTCGACGAGCGCACCTACCAGTACCTGCACTCGAAGTCGCCCAAGAACTTCTTCCGCGTCAACGATCCTGTGATCGACGACCTGGTGACCAAGCTGCGGCAGACGCCGGACGCCGCCCAGCAGCGCGCGCTCACCAAGAAGGTGGTGGAGCGCGAGTTCGATCAGGCCCTGCGGCTGTGGATGCCGTACGATAACGGCTTCCTGATCTTCCAGCCGCACGTGCGTAACGCAGCCGCGCCGGCGCTGCGTCGCTCGGACGGGTACGGCGCCTCCACGCTGGCCCGGACGTGGCTCGATAAGTAGCCGGACGGTCCAGGCGCGCCATGCGCAAGTACCTGCTCCGCCGGCTGCTGCTGGCGATCCCGGTGCTGCTGCTGTCGTCGGTGATCGTGTTCGGGCTCATGCGCGTCATGCCCGGCGACGCGCTGATCGCGCTGATGGGCGAGTCCGGCAACATCGGCGAGCGCGAGCTGGCGCACGTGCGCCAGCAGCTGAGTCTGGACCTGCCGTACCACGAGCAGTACGCGCTCTGGCTGTGGCAGCTCGTCAGCCTGCGGCCCGGCGACTCGATCTTCACCGGTGAGCCGATCACGATGAGCCTGGCCAAGGCGATCCCGGTGACGCTCGAGCTGGCGACGCTGGCCCTCATCCTCGGCCTCGTCATCGCCGTGCCGATCGGCGTCATCTCGGCCACCCGCCAGGACACCGCCGCCGACTACGTCGGCCGCGTCGTCGCCGTCTCCGGGCTGTCGTTGCCCGACTTCTGGCTCGCCACGCTCGTCATCACCTTCGCGGCGCTCTGGTTCCACTGGATCCCGCCGATCGGCTACACGAGCTTCTGGGACTCGCCGCTGCGTAACCTGCAGCAGTTCCTGCTGCCGGCCGCCGTGCTGGGCTTCCGGCTCTCGGCGGCCACCATGCGCATGACCCGCTCGGCGGTGCTGGAAGTGCTGCGCGAGGACTACGTGCGGACGGCGTGGGCCAAGGGCCTGGGAGGCCGCATCGTCGTCTACAAGCACGCGCTGAAGAACGCCCTCATCCCGGTCGTCACCATCGTCGGCGGCCAGCTCGGCGTGCTGCTGGCCGGCACCGTCGTGGTCGAATCGATCTTCGCGCTGCCCGGCATGGGCCGCCTCACCGTGGAGGCGATCCTCTACCGCGACTACCCGGTCGTGCAGACCAACGTGATGCTGGTGGCCGCCACGCTGGTCACGCTGAACCTGCTCGTGGATCTCTCCTACGCGTGGCTGGACCCGCGCATCCGGTACCGGTGAGGCGGCCGCGATGTCCACGGTGACTGCGCGCGTCGCACCGTTCGAGCAGCCCTCGGTCGACACGGTCTCGCGCACGCAGCAGCTGTGGGACGCGCTCCGCCGCAAGCCGCTGGGCGCGGTGTCGGCGGCGCTCATCGCCCTGCTGGTGCTCACCGCGCTCTTCGCCGACGTGCTGGCGCCCTACGATCCGCTGGCCACGCAGCCGGACATCCGGCTGGCAGCGCCCAGCCGCGATCACCCCTTCGGCACCGATGACATCGGACGCGATGTGCTCAGCCGCGTCATCCATGGCAGCCGCATCTCGCTGTGGGTAGGGCTGCTGGCGGTCGGCATCGGCACGGTGGCCGGCATGCTGATCGGCCTGGTCTGCGGCTACTGCGAGAGACAGGTCGACATGATCCTGCAGCGGATCATGGACGCCGTGCAGGCCATCCCCGGCCTGGTGCTGGCCCTCGCCATCGTCTCGGTGCTGCGGCCGAGCACGACCAATGCCATGATCGCCATCGCGATGGTCATCATCCCCGGCAACTCGCGTATCGTGCGCGGCGCGGTGCTCTCGGCCAAGCAGAACCATTACGTCGAGGCCGCCCAGGCCATCGGCTGCCGCCACCCGCGGATCATCACGAGCCACATCCTGCCGAACGTGACGGCCCCGATCCTCATCATCGCCTCCATCTGGCTGGGCAACGCCATCCTCATCGAGGCGACGCTGTCGTTCCTCGGCGTGGGCACGCAGCCGCCCACGCCCTCGTGGGGCCTCATGCTCAGCAGCACCGGCCGCGCCTTCATGGAGCAGGCGCCGTGGCTGGCGATCTTCCCTGGCCTGGCGATCAGCCTTGCCGTGCTGGCCTTCAACCTGTTCGGCGACACGCTGCGCGACGCGTGGGACCCCAAGCTCCGCAATCGCAGCTGACCGGCTTATACTCAGGTCCCAGGAGGACCGGCCCATGACCGAGCGCGCGCAGACGCCCCGCGGGGTCAATCACGTCGTTCTCAACGTCCGCGACCTCGAAGAGTCCCACCGCTTCTGGACGGAGATCGTCGGCTTCCGGTGTGTGGCCGAGCTCAGGCCCAAGCCCGGCCGCACGATGACGATGCGCTTCTACAGCGGCGTGCGCGAGAGCGGCGAGGTGAGTCATCACGACCTCGCGCTGGCCCAGATCCCCGACGGCCTAGCGCTGAAGCCGGAGCCGTGGAGCATGACGCCGCGCGGGATCAACGTGAACCACATCGCGATCTGCTATCCGGACCGCGAGGCGTGGCTGAAGCAGATCGCGTTCCTGAAGGAGCGCGGCGTGCCGTTCCACCTGCGCATCGACCACGGCATGACCCACAGCGTGTACATCTCGGATCCCAACGGCCACGGCATCGAGATCCTCTACGAGCTGCCGCGCGAGATCTGGGAGCACGACATCGAGGGCGCCCAGAACTACTCCGAGCGCATCCCGCCCGACAGCGCGGCCGCGCTCACCGACAGCACGGAGTACCCGAGGTTCCCGGCGCCCGCGCACGCCTAGCGGTGAACCGGAGCTGCGTCACGAGCGGATGCGGCAACGTCTTAGCCCTCGCGGGTTCGACCCTCCAGGGTCGGCTTCATGGCGGCGAGCCCCTGGTCGATGAGCGTGCCAACGTAGCCAGCGAGTTCATTTGGCAGCAGGTCGGCGATCCAGACGACTCGGCTGCGTCCCTCGGTGTCAGCAAAGACCTGCATCGACGCGTTATGGTGCGTGAGCCGCCCCCCGACCGCGGCCCAGGCGAGCCGGCGAGCCTCGTCGTCGATGTCGACGATCAGCTCCCGCACTACCAAACCATTCGCGAAGGTGACGACTCTGGCGTCCGCGTCGAGGCGGGTGTCGACGGCGAAGCCCGGCGCCAGGCGCTTATGTACGGCGCCGACATCGCGAACTGCTGCCCAGACCTGCTCGACTGTGAACACCGATCGCGAGATCCAGCGTGCCGTTGCAATCGGAGAGGCGAACAAGCGAGTTCTTGGGCTCGCGAAGAACTGGTGTGCTCACCTACGCGTCGAGCGGCGTGGTGGCGTGGGGCTCATCGAGCAAATGACAGGGCTGCCGATTGGCATGCGCGCGATAACGTATCCGCATGCCCGCGCCGCTGGGCTTTGCAGGGATGGACCTTGAGTACGTCGCATTGGACCTTGCCACAGACCGCGGCGTATGCCGCGGCGGCTGACCGAAGATTCGGGTTACTCATCGTTTTGGATTGCTCACTCAGGACCGAGCCGCCCAGCTCAGCCGCGAATGACATCTTTCTCCGGGAACTGCCCCCGCAAACAGGAGGCCCTCTCCTGCTGCTCATCGGCGTCGTGATCATCCGGGGCAATCTTCCGAAGCCGAGCAGCCTCTGAGTACCGCGCCTATGGCAGGAGATCGGCGACGCGGATGCACGCGGACGGCGCAGCGAGCGGCGTGATCGTGGCGTCGGCGCCGAGCATCTCGATCGCCGCGTAGCCCCAATGCCGCCGGGCCGGACCTGGTCTCGCCGGCTCGCGATGAACTTCGAGCACGCGATCGGCCAGGTTGACGATCCAGTAGTCCGCGATCCGCGCGCGTGCGTATGCAACGGCCTTTCGTCCTTGGGCGATCCGCAAGCGAGACTGCGCAACCTCGACGACGAGCGACGGGCGCCTCGGATGCGAATGGACGTAATCACGCGGCGAGCCACGGACGACGCAGACGTCCGGCTCCGGCTCGGACCGGTCGTCGAGGATGATCGGACTTTGCGTCTGAACGAACCAGCCCTCTCCGAACGCCCGCTCCGCAGCTTTCGCCACGAGAAGCACCGCCGTCCTGTGCGGGCTGTGCTGCGGTTCCTTCACGAGCAACAACCCATCGAGCAGCTCGATCGGGTCGTCCTCGTCGAGGAAGCCGAGGTCGATCAACCGCTCGTACTCGTGGCGGGTCCAGCGACGCAGGGCCGCCCCCTCCGCTTGCTTCATGTGATGAAGCCTATGTGCATGCCAGAAAGGCGGTCAACGTCCCTGAATGGATACGTCGGTGCGGCGCCGCGAGAGACGCCACGCCCCTTGGGGACCGCGTCGAGATCAGCGGCTCCCCGGCGCACCGCCGTCTCCCGGTTCTCACGGATGGCGCGGTCGATCACGGCGCGGTGATCATGGTGGAACGAGAGCGCATCGTGGACGTGCGCGAGCGTCAGGTACGGCCAGGCCTTGAGCATCTCTTCAGGCGTCATGCCCGGGCGATAGATGCTCGTGACAACCGAACGGACGGGGAAGCCCGTTCCGACGATCACCGGCTCGCGACCGCTACACCGGGCCGCCACTCCACGTACGGGTGATCGCGTCCGTTGGACTTGGCCGGGTGCATCTGCCGGTTTCCCGTCATGACGACACTGTACCAGAGCGCCCGGCTCACAACCTGATGTCGGGACGGGTACTGACGAGACGGTCGTTCTCACCATCGTTCGCCTCCTTGGTGTCGAGGACGAGCGCCGTCCACCCTTGCGACCTGGCCGCTTCGCCCGTCTCGTCGAACATCTTGGTGTTGATCCAGCCGAACGCCGGGCCGCCGCCGCTGGTCCACAGCGTGTCGTTGGCGTCGTAGCCGAACTGCAGGTGATGGGTCTGGAAACAGGTGTCGACGAACGTGTACTTCATCGTCTTCGGGTCGAGCATCGTGATGTGACGGTTCGCTTGCTCCACCGGGAACAGCTTGGCCGAGGGATGGTCGGATCCCTTCGTGCAGAAGGCCGGGTTCTTGGGGCCGCGCACCATGGCCGCGAACCAGACCCGTCCCTTCCCGTCGATCATGCCGTTGTGGTTGTTGGCCTTGGTGTCCCAGATCTTCTCCTCGCCCCAGTAGGCCGACGGCGCCATCGGCGTGGCGATCGCGGCGTGCCCGGGTCCGAACGCCTCCGGCGTGTCCGCGTCGCGCACGGGAGCGGTGAAGGTCGTGACCCTGTGCGTCTTGGGATCGAGGATCGGGTAGACGTCCGTGGCGTATTCGGGCGAGCCGTAGAGCGGGCCGTAGGCGTTGACCGTCGGATCGCGCCGATCCGAGGCGATCAGGTCGTGGAGGTATTTCCTCGGGTCCCCCCACTCCCACGTCGTCACGACGATGTTGCGCTCGACCCCCTGGATTCAACTGTCGGCCGGGCTCGCCGTCGACCTCCGGTGAATCGACGAGGCCGTAGCCGCGCACCCACACCTTGTACCTTCAGTAGACCCAGTCGGAGTGAGCCAGCGGCGCGGCGTCGAGTTCGTGCCGGTATAGTCGCCACCGCGGCAGATGCCGATCCATCAGCGCGATGAAGCGGTCGTTGTGATGGCGTTCGATGAGGTGAACCAATTCATGGACCACGATGTATTCGAGGCACTGCACTGGCTTCTTGGCGAGTTCTAGGTTCAGCCAGATCCGGCGGGCGCCGGTGCTGCACGCCCCCCACTTGGTCTTCATTCTCTTGATTCCCCAGGCGGCCGCTTCGACGCCGAGGATCGCCTCCCACTTCGCGAGGATCGGCGGAATCAGCCGGCGCAGGTGTTCGCGATACCAGTTCTGCAAGACCCGCTCGCGCCCTTTCGCATCGGTGTCAGGACGGACGTACAGTTCGAAAAAGTCCCGGCTTTGCAGCACGAGGCGTGCAGGTCCCTGGTGCTCCACCACCCGCAGGCGATACCGCCGCCCAAGGAAATAATGGCTCTCGCCGCTGACCATCTCCCGTTTCGACTGCCTGGGCTGTGCGGCGAACTTCGCCTGCTGCTTCTTGATCCATCCCAGCTTGCCGACGACCGCCAACCGCACCGCATCGTCGCGGACGCTCAGGGGTGCCGCCACACGCACCCGGCCATTCGGCGGATAGACGCCGAGGTGCAGATTCTTGATGTCCTTGCGGACGATCTGAACCGCTACGCCGGCCACCCGGATCTCGAGGCCGTCAGTACTCATCCTGCTTCTTCACCAGCGCGAGGACTCGCTCGACCCTCCCCTCGAGCGTCTCCGGCGAGTGCGCGCCATAGGGCGCGAGCGTCTCGTGCGCAACGCCAGCCTTCCCTGACTCCAGCGCCGCCCGGATCGCATTCCTGACCCGCCTGACCTTGAACTGATTGCTTCGCCAGTCGTCCTGCCGGCTGGCGCGGACTGCTGCATCGACCGCCAGCGCCAGCGCCTCGTCCTTGTCGAGGTTGTCGTACAGTGCCCGCTTGCCGGGCGTGTTCACCGTCGCGGGATACGCCCCGGTCGCTCCGGGGCTGGTGACCTGCTTCGTCAGCTCGACGATCCTGCGCAAGTACTCCTGGTAGTCCAGCGCCTCCTTGCGGCGCTGCTCGATCAGCGCGTCCAGCAGCTCAGACATCTTCTCGTAGTACTTCGGGTTGATCGGCTGCTCGTCGATGATGAGCTTGCGGACGTTGTTCTCGATGGCCTCGGCCACGGCCTCCTTGTTCTTCCTGATTCCGTCCGGCAGGGTATCGACCGCAGCCGCACCTCGCTGGACGATGAGCTGGACGAGTGACAGGTCATCGAAGGCAGAGACCTTCTCGCTCTCGTCAGCCTTGATGTAGGTGTCGATCAGGTGGCGCATGGCGGGTTCGTACATCTTGAGATCGATGTAGTCGCCGCTGGCCAGCTTTACCTCGCTGCGGACGTTCTCGTAGTGGCTGACCTCGCCCTTGAGCGCGTCGATCTCGGCAGCCGAGTATCCGGCCTCGGCCAGCTCGCTGGCGAGGTCGGCGAACGCGCGGACGAAGCGGCCACGTGCTTGTAGAGGGCGAGCCGGTTGGGTTCGTTGGCCTTGAGCTGCTCGGCGTTGCCCGAATCCTTGGCGCAGAAGTAGCGCTGGTAGGCCGCCGAGTCCTTCGGCGCTTCGACCGGCTCGCAGAGCGCCCTCACGGACTCCCGGGTCTCCTCCAGCCGCTCCCGCGCCTTGTCCAGGCGGTCTGCCAGGAGGCCCGCCACGTCGTCCTTGTCGTAGCCATCCAGCGCCCCGGAAGTGTAGTCGTGAACGGCCCCCTCGAGGCTCTTGAACAGGTCCTTGTAGTCGACGATGTAGCCGTATTCCTTGTCGTCGCCGTCGAGCCGATTCACACGGCAGATGGCCTGGAAGAGACCGTGATCGCGCATCTCCTTGTCGATGTACAGGTACGTTGCGGGCGGCGCATCGAACCCGGTCAGCAGCTTGTCCACCACGATCAAGAGCTTCATCTGGCCCGGCTCGTCCACGAACTTCTTCTTGACCTGCTTCTCGAACTCGTCAGCCCTGTTCACCGCTGTCTCGGCTGGCTCGTTGAACCAGTCGGCCAGCATCTGCTTGTAGACGTCGTACTCCCGCAGCCGCTCGGTCGGGCCTTCACCGCTCTCCTCGCCCTTCAGGTCGGCGGGTGAGGGCCTGTAAGACGTCACGATCGCGCATTTGCCCTTGATGTCGGTCTTGTCGAACAGCTCGAAGAACTTGCACGCCTGGTAGATGCTGCCGGAGACGAGCAAAGCGTTGCCGCGCCCGCTCTTCAGCCGGTCGCGTGTCGCCATGTCCATCAGGATGTCGGCCACGATCTGCTCCAGCCGTGACAGGCTGGAGAGGACCTTCTGCATCGTGCCCCAGCGCTGCTTGAGCTGCGCCCGGGCCAGATCGGTGAGGCCCTTCGTCTTGGCCTCGAACCACTGGTCGATCTTCGCCTGCGACGTGATGCGCTGGTCGATGTCCCGCGCCTCGTAGCGCAGGTCGAGCACGACCTTGTCCGTCACCGCCTCATCGAACTTGTAGGTGTGGATGTAGCGCCCGAAGAGCTCGATGCTCTTCTGCTTGTCGGCCTTCAGCAGCGGCGTGCCGGTGAAGCCGATGAACACGGCGCTCGGCAGGATGGCCTTCATCGCCTTGTGTAGGTCGCCTGACTGGGTGCGGTGGCACTCGTCCACGAACACGAAGAGGTTGCCCTTGGCGAGAAAGCCGGGCGGCAGAGCTTTCTTCAGCTCCTCGATGTAGCCCGGGATATCGCCGACCTCCTCGCCTTCTTCCTTCCCAGCAAACTTGTGTATGAGCGAGCACACCAGCCAGGGGTTGGCCGCGTTCAGCTTGGCGATCAGGTCCGCGCAGGTCCTGGTGCGGTAGATGTCCTCGTTGACACCCTTGAAGACCTTCTCGATCTGCTCATCGAGCTCCATGCGGTCGGTGACGATCAGGACGCGGGCATCCGTGACGTGCTCGCGGGTCCACTTCGTCAGCCACACCATCGTCAGGCTCTTGCCCGAGCCCTGCGTGTGCCAGACGATCCCGCCCTCACGCCGCTTCGCGTACTCCTGGGCGGCGCGCACTCCGAAGTACTGGTTGTGCCGGCAGAGCTTCTTCACCCCGGCGTCGAACACGATGAAGTCGTGGATCAGCTCCAGGAAGCGCGCCTTGCTACAGAGCTGGACGAGGGCGCGGTCCAGCGGATTCTCGATGGGGCTTGCTTCTTTCCACGTCAAGTAGTACTTCTCCGGCGTCTGGATGGCGCCGTAGCGAAGGCCCTCGGTGTCGTTGCCCGCCATCACCCACTGCACCGTGGAGAAGAAGTGCTCGATGAAGACCTTCTTCTGGTTGTCGAGGTTCTGGCGGATGCCCTCAGCCACGGAGATGGTTGAACGCTTCAGCTCGAGCATGCCGAGCGCGATGCCGTTCACGTAGAGCACGACGTCCGGCCGCTTGGTGTGGGCCTTGGCGTCGCTGCCCGGGACGGTCACTTCCTCGGCGATCGCGAAGTGGTTCTTCTCAGGGCGCTTCCAGTCGATGAGCCAGACCGTCTGCATGGTGTCGCCGACCTCGGCCCTCACCTTCACGCCGTAGCGCAGCAGGTCATACACCGCGCGGTTGCGGTCGTAGAGGCTCTTGCTGGTGTCGCCGGCCGCATTGTCGAGCAGGTGTAGCGCCCGCGTGATGAGCGGCTCGTCGTAGCCCTGCCTATCCCGCAGAAACGCCAGCAACAAGGCCTCTTCGATGTTGCGGTTGCCCTCGCGATCGGTCCAGTCGCCCAGATAGTCGTAGCCGAGCTGCTCGCGGAACAGCGTCACCACGCGCCGCTGGGTCTTCTTCTCGATCTGTCCGACGGTGCTCATGCCCCCTGGCGTCCGTCGTCGAGTTGGCGCTGATCGAGCCGGGCGCGGGCCACAGCGAGGGCTCGGTGAAAACGCTGACGCAGCAACTCACGTGGCGGCAGCTCCGTCAGGTATTCCGCCACGTGGATGCCGCTCCGTCCGAGGTCGAGGTACTCGACGGTCTCCCGCTTCTTGCCTGCGCAGAGAATGATGGCGAGCGGCGACTCCTCGCCGGGCTGGGGCTCGTGCCGGTCCGGCCAGCGCAGGTACAGCTCCACCTGACCGGAGTTGGCCGGCTTGAAGTCGCCGAGCTTCATCTCGATCACGACCAGCCGTCGGAGCCGGCGGTGATAGAAGAGCAAGTCCATGCAGTAGTCGTCGCCATCGAGCGTGATCCGCTTCTGGCGCTCGACGAAGGCGAAGCCCGCGCCCAGCTCCAGCAGGAACCGCTCGATTTCCCGCAGCAGTGCCGCTTCCAGATCCTTCTCGCTGTACGTGTCCTTGAGGCCGAGGAAGTCGAGGAGATACGGGTCCTGCAGCACCAGGTCCGGGGTCAGCGCGTCTTCGGCGCGGAGCTTGTCGAGTTCCTGCCGGATGAGCTGATCGGGCTTCCTGGAAAGGGCGGTGCGCTCGTAGAGCATGCCGTCGATCTTCTGGCGCAACGTGCGGACACTCCACCGCTCGATTCGGCACATCTCCGCGTAGAAGTCGCGCTTCAGATCGTCCTTGAGATAGATGATTTCTTTGAAGTGGCTCCACGCTAATTGTCTCGACAGCGTGGAGAGAATCTCGGGCTGCGGGAATGCTTCCGCGAAGCGGACCATGTGCCACAGGGCCTTGTCGGAGAACCCGCGCCCGAACTCGGGCACCAATTCTCTCGACAGCGTAGCGACAATCTCGGCGCCGTAATCCGCGCGCTTTTCCTGCAGGATCTCCCGCCGAATCCGGTCCCCGATCCGCCAGTGTAGAAGGGTCAGCCCGGTATTGACCGCTTGCGCCACCTGGCCACGGGCGGCCTCGATCATCTGTCGAACGTCCGCCGTGAGCGCGCCCAGTGTCGCCGTGACCGCAGGTCGACGGCCCGTCTTTGGGGCGGGTCTCTTTCGTGGGCGCTTCACACCAAGCGTGTCCTTCCAGTAAGCAGCTCTTGCATCATCCCCTGCTTGAGGGCGCGGGTCTTCTCGCGGCGCTGCTCCAGCGCGTCGATCTCCACGTCCATGGCGGAGAGGACGGCGGCGATGGCGCCCTGTTCATCGTGCGCAGGAAGATCCACCTGCAACGCCGCTGTGTCCTTCCTGGAGATCTCGAGGAAGGTTGAACCGATCCAGTGCGGCGATCAGCGCATCCACATCGTTCAGCGCCGCCGCGATGGTGCGTTGTTCAGCCGGACGTGGCACTCGTACTGGAATGAAATAAATGAAATTGCGATTTAGCGACTGCTGAGCGCCACCGGAGTTGTGTCGTGTGAAATCTATCGACCCGAGCAGATAAAAGACGAACAGCGGATCGTTGTCGCGAAAGTCGGTGACGTAGAGTGCCGTGTTGTGGGGCCAGAAGTCTGTCTCGCAATAGTGGGCCTGTCCGAATGACGCTCCGCTGCGGCCAAGCACGACTCCCGGGCCTTTGGCGAGCGCCGTGTCGTGAAACCCGTTTTGACCCGCCGAACCCATCACGGGGACGTCTCCCCGTCGGCGGTCGCGCCAGGTCAGATCATGGCCACGCTGAAGGGAAAGGAAGTCCCCGAGCGTCTCGGCCCCCCACTCCTCCGGAATCACCCCAGCCTCGGTCTGCATGTAACCGGGCTTCAGTTCCACACCGTACCCATCTTCTTGAGGTGCTCGTCCACGCGGGCGGCGAGGGTTTTCACGCCCTCGGTGAGTTGAGGCAACGGGGTGGCGTAGCTTGCCACCCCCCAGTTTTTTCGGAGCCGACAGGGGGCGGTGCCAGGCGGCGG
>WNGA01008330.1_pt1 | contig 14234 bp, 9 predicted proteins | sample 5400061 | NCBI WGS metagenome assembly WNGA01 (sample SAMN13153366, study PRJNA577476) | soil metagenome | isolation source: 100 cm soil or saprolite under grassland replicate 2 | place: USA:California | collected 2016-06-15 | reverse complement strand
CGGCACGTTGTCGTCGAGCTCCGGCTGGGCGACCCACGCGGGCGGCAGCGCCCGGGTTTCGCGCGCCGTCACGATGCGCGTCACACTGGCCTCGGCCATCTGGGCCTCGTTCGTGAAGTAGCCGTGGTGGGCGGCAATCAGCCGCTTGGCGTCGAACCCCGAACCGTCGTCTTGCCGTCCGACCACGTAGCGATACCGTGCCAGCGGATCCGCCACGGGATAGAGCGCCAGGACGAACGCGACCGACTCGTCGCCGGCGGCGGCGTCGAGCGAGCCGTCATGCAGCACGATCGGCGTGCCGGCATGCTCGGGGGCGCCGGGCTTGACGGCGCCGAGCAAGGCGAGCTGCCCACCGCTCGAGCTACCCACGAGCCCGATGCGTCCGGGATCGACCCCGAGCCGGCGCGCGTGAGCACGCACGTAGCGGATGCCGGCCGCGACGTCGGCGCTCGCGGCGGGATGCTTGTGCTCGGAGCCCTGACGGAAGTCGAGAGAGACGACGAGCAGACCGGAAGCGGAAAGCGCCCGTCCGTGATGGGCTCCGGTGGTCCTGTCGCCCCGGCTCCACGCACCGCCGTGGACGTCGACCAGCGCGGCCAGGGGCGCGACGGGCTCGCCCTTCGGCCGGTAGATGCGGGCCTGGAGCTCCTTGCCCTCCGGCCTGGCGAACGGCACGTCCACTTCCTCGACCTCGTACGGCGCAGCCGGATCGAAGCGAATTTTCATGGAAGGCTCCTCTTTCTATAGGCTCGCCTCGCACGGCGGGGCCCCAGCCCCGCGACGTGCTGCGGCTCGCACTCCCTCGTTCGCGTCAGCCTCGCAGGGCGGGCCAGACCTCGGCCGTGAACCGCTCAAGCTGGGCGAGCTGATCGGCGCCCACGAACCTGATACAAAGGTCGTCGACTCCAGCCGCAGCATACCGTCCAAGCGCCGCGAGCACCACGTCGGCAGGGCCGAGGCCCATCGTACCGCGCGAGTGCACGCCGCCGCCGTAGTAGGTGGCGAGGAATTTCTCGGTGACGCGCTCGGCCTCGCGCGGATCATCCTCCATGCGAACCGTCGTGTACACGCAGAGCGTGAAGCCGGAGCCGGCGCGACCGTGGCGCGCCAGCGCCTCTTCCGCGCGCTCGCGCACGAGCCGGCACTCCTCGGCGTGCACGTACGTCGTGATGATGCCGTCGCCGAGCCGCCCGAACCGATCGAACTGGGCGGCGAGCATCTCGCCGCGGTTCGCGGCCGTGATGAGGACGGGGGGGCCGGCCGAATTCCACGGCAGCGGCCCGATGGTGTGATCGGTCAGGTCCACGTCGCCGTCGCGATAGGTCACCGGCTCGCCGCGCCACAACCGACGCCAGATCTGGACGTGCTCTTCGAGGCGCCGAACACGGCGTTTGTGGTCCGCGCCGCACGCCGCCCACTCGCGCTCGGCCGAGGGCAGGCTCCAGCCGACGCCGAGGCCGAGCACCAACCGTCCGCGCGAGATCTGATCGACGTTGGCGATCTGGTGAGCCAGCACCACCGGGTGACGCAGCGCCGGCAGCAACACGGCCGTCCCCAGTCGCACCCGCGTCGTGATGCCGGCGAGGTAGGCGAGCGTCGTCATCGGCTCCAGTCGCGGTTTGGCCACGATGCTGTCGCCGACCCACACGGCGTCGTAGCCCGCATTGTCGGCGAGCCGCGCCATCGTCCAGCACTCGTCGACGGGAGGTCGTCGCGCCGACTGCATGACCACGCCGCGGGTGGGCACGAGGACACCCAGACGCATCGCTATCCTCCGTTTGAGCGAAGGGACTCTAGCACACCTGCGCGTCTCCTCGACCCCTGCGGCGTCTCAGCCGAGGAGCTTGCGAAGCGAGGCCAGCAGCCGGTCGGGGTCCAGCTCGAGGTCCGTTCGCCTCTCGGCGATCCGGCCCTGGCCGTCGACCAGCACCACGAGGCTGCCGTGGACGATCCGCTCGCGCGCGACCGCGTTGAGGCCGAAGGCACGGACCACGCGGGTCACGTCATCCGAGGCGCCCGTCAGGAAGTGCCAGGTGGTGAGATCGATGCCGTAGGCGTCGGCGTAGCGGCGCAGCACGTCGGGGGTATCGGTGACGGGATCGAGCGTGATGGAGACGAAGCGTACCCGTCCGTCGAGCTTTTCAGTCCGCGCCCGGGCCTGGACCCGCGCGAGCTGCGCTGTGACCAGCGGACACGCCTCCGCACACGTCGTGAAGACGAAGCTGACGACGAGGACGCGACCCCGGAGACTCTCGGACCTCACGGTCGTGCCGGACTGGTCGACGAGCGCGAACGGCGGCATCTTCTCGCCTGGCTGCCTCGCGCAGGCGAACAGGAGCACGGCGGCGAGCACGGCCGCCAGCGGCTTCATGCGACCGCGACCACCGGCGCCGGGACGAGGCCTCGCGCGCGAGCGAAGATGGCCAGCGCGATGAGGGCATACCCGGCCGGAAGGAGCACGGGCTCGAGGCGCCCGAACCACTGGATCGTAGCGGCAGAAATGCCGGCGACCGCAAGCACAACGCCGAAGGACCCCAGCCCACAGTGCGTGAGCGAGGACACGCTGGCGCCGAGGAGGCCGACGACGCCGGCTCCGCTCAGCGAGCCCACCGCACCCCAACGCGCTGCCGGTCCACCGATGCCGAGGTAGACCCCGACGAGCACCGAGAAAGACGCGAAGAAGAGCAGACTCGACCAGGTCAGCTCGAAGCTCCAGACGGCCGCGCCGAAGACCGGATGCCGCCGTCCGTACTCGAGGAGCGGCTCGCGTGCGATCAGCACGGCCACGTCGGCGGCCGAGGGCGTGAGCCGGACGATGCGGCGCGCGTTTTCCCACGCCGGGTAGAGCCGGACGTGGTTGGGCGCGCCCCCGAGGCCGGCGACGAGGATGCCGAGGATCAAGGCCTGATAGAGAGCGAAGACGGTCAGCGTCGCCGCCACCACCGTCCACCATCGCGTGCGCACGCGCGCTCTCAGCACGAGCAGCGCGCTCACGGGCGCGGTCCCGACAGGGTCCGGGCGCTCTCCTCCCGCACCTGGGCGAGAACCCGCGCCTTGAGGGCCATGAACGCGGGGGTCGTGATTATCTCGGCGGCGCGAGGCCGCGTGAGCTTCACCTCCACGAGATCGCGGATCTGGCCGGGGCGGCCCGTCATCACCGCGACCCGGTCGGCGAGGAAGAGTGCTTCGTCGATGTCGTGGGTGACGAAGAGGACCGTCGTCCGCACCTCACGCCAGACCCCGAGAAGCAGCTCCTGCATGGTCAGCCGCGTCTGCGCATCGAGGGCGCCGAAGGGCTCGTCCATGAGCAACACGCGCGGCCGGTTGACGAGGGCGCGGGCGATGCCGACGCGTTGCTGCATGCCGCCGCTCAGCTCTCTGGGATACGCGTGCTCGAAGCCGGTGAGGCCGACGAGGCTCAGGTAGGCCTGGGCCTGGGACTTCCGTTCCTTCTTGCCCACTCCGCGCATCTTGAGGCCGAATTCCACGTTGCCGAGCACGGTCTTCCACGGGAACAGCGAGTGCTGCTGGAAGACCATCCCCCGATCGGCCCCGGGCTGGGCGACGATCTCGCCGTCCACCACGACGCGCCCGACCGTCGGCAACGCGAAGCCCGCCACCGCGTTGAGCACGGTGGTCTTGCCGCAGCCCGACGGGCCCAGCAACGCCACGAACTCACCCGGCGTCGTCATCAGCGTGAACCGCCGGACCGCCTCCACCGTCCGGCCGTCGCGGCCGAACACCATGCCGAGGTCGGTGATTTCGATGCGGCCGGTGGCACCGTTGGTCACGTTGCCCCCTTCACGTCTCGTCTTTCATGCGACGGGGCAGCCACGGCATGCAGCGCGCCCCCACCAGCCGGATGAGCGCGCTCGACAGCATGCCGAGCACGCCGATCACGAGCATCCCGACCACGATCTGCGAGTACTTCACGATCCCATAGGCAACCCAGGTGAAGTATCCGACCCCGAACTGCCCCGAGATCATCTCGGCCGAGATGAGGCAGATCCACGACACGCCCATGCCCACCGAGAGCCCCGTCACGATGGACGGCAGTGCCCCGGGGATGACGACCTCGCGGAAGATGGCGAGCCGGCCCGCGCCCAGGCTGGTGGCCGCGCGTACGAGCTGGCGGTCGATGCCCTCCACCCCGTGAATGGTGTTGAGCACGATCGGGAAGAACGCACCGAGCGTGGTGATGAACACGATGCTCGACCGCTCGGTGGGCCAGAGCATGATGCTGAGCGGCACCCACGCCACCGCGGGGATCGGGCGAAACAGCTCGATCGGCGGGAACAGCGTGTCTTCGGCGAACCGGAACCACCCGATGAGCAGACCGAGCCCGACGCCCAGCGTCGTGGCGATGGCGAAGCCCAGCCAGATGCGCTCGAGGCTGGCGAGGATGTGCACGTAGAAGCCGGCACTGCCGAACAGCGCCACCGCCTCCTCCAGGACCTCCGCCGGCGTGGGGATGTTCTGGAAGCGCACGTAGAAATCCACGTCCCACGTCGTCGCGACATGCCACGCCGCGAAGAAGGACCCGATGGACAGGACCCGGAGGGCGGGCCGTCGCCAGCCCGCCAACCGTAGGAGCGCCTGCGTTTCCACCTGCGCAACCGTGGCGCCGACGAGCGGCGCGATGCCCACCTTCGGCGCGGTGGCCACCTACTTCGCGACCTCCAGCTTTTTCGCTTCCTCGAGCGAGAGGACCTTCCCGCCGTTCCTGGTCGCGAACGTCTCCGCTTCTTCCTTCCAGGCGAAGGCGACCAGCGAGGCGATCGCGGCCTTGCCGCTGCCGCCCGCGACGTAGAACGCCCGGTGGGCAAAAAGCTTGAGCCCGGTCGGCTGATCGAAGACGTAGGCGGCATTGACGGCCCGGCTCGTCTGCTCCGCGTCCCGCAGCGCGGTCATGAGCGTCGCCAGCGAGGCGTAGGGCTTGATGGGCTCACCCTTCGCCCACAGCTCGCCCGCGGTCCGCGGATCCTTGATCGGCACACCGGTGATCGCGTCCTTGCCCTCCATGGGAGAGGTGCCGGTCACCATCACCCTCTGGTCCTTCGTGTAGTCGCGGCCGAGTTCGCGGTACGCCTGCCTGATGAAGCGATCGTCGATGAAGCCCTCGACGTCCGCCTGCTTGATGATCCCCATCTTCTGGAGCACGGTCGCGTCGTACTTGAGCACCTCCACCCACTTCGGCTTGATGGTGGCGTCCAGCGTGAGGAAGCCGCCGCGCCCGAAGTAGAGGTAGAGCACCTCCTTGGGAATGGACGTCCACTGCTCCTGCTTCGTGGTCGCTTCTTCGGGGTTCTTCGTGATCCACTCGTTAGCCTCGACGACGGCCTTGAGGTAGGCGACGACGATCTCGGGGTGCTTTCCGAGGAAGTCCTTGCGGATCACGGGACCGTGCAGGTAGGCGACCGACGTCTGGCTGCCGTCGAAGATCTTCCGCCCGAAGCCCTTGAACTCCATCAGCTCGCCCCACGGACAGAAGTCCGCGTGGGCGTCGATCTTCTTCTCCTGGATGCTGGTGGCGCCGATGGGCGGGCTCTGATTGATCATGGTGAAGAAGTCCGGAGTGAGCCCGCGGTCCACCAGCGCCTTGAGGAGCATGCCGTGGGCCGCAGAGCCGAACGGCACCGAGACCTTCTTGCCCCTGAGCTCCTCGAACTTGTGGATCGGCGCGTCGGCCGGCACCACGATGGAGTTGCCGGAGCCGTGCATGTTGTAACCGGTCATGGAAACGATGACCGAGCGAAGGCTGTTGGTCTCCTGGAAGCGGGCGATGTTCACGAGAAGCGGGTAGTCACCCATCACCCCGATGTCGAGCTTGCCGGCCAGCATCTGGCTCGTGATGGGCGGCCCCGAAGTGTAGTCCTCCCAGACGATGTCGTACTTCGCGCCGGCGTACCTTCCCGCGCGCGGGAGGTGCCTCTCGAGGAGCCCGAGCTGTTTGACGGTGATGCCGCCCGAGTAGGTGTCCGTGCACAGGCTCTGGTGGCCAATGCCGATGCGGATCGTTTCCTGCGCCGCGCCGGGCTCGGACACGAGCACGAGCGCGGCGCCGACGAGAGCGAGCACGCGCAGTCCCGGTCTGATCATGGCGACGTACCTCTCCACGTTCTTCTTCTCCGTTCTGAATCCGCTCACGGGCCTTCGAGTGAGGGACGCCGTCCGTCAGGTCACCCGCGGGCCCACAGTCGGAGACTGAGAGACCCCAGTCAATGTCCAGGGCTGCTGAATTTCTGCATGTGACTGCGGTATTCCGTGGCAGGCTCGGGGCGTGCAACGACAGCCCGGGAGATCTTCACTGGCCTCTGGGCCCTTGTCCCCTCACGAGCGCCTGCGGAATCGTCCCGTTGTGCTCATCGTCGACGATGACGACGGACTTCGCGACGCCCTTCACCTCATCCTCGACGAGGAATATGCGGTGGTGGAAGCGGCGGACGGACGGACGGCGCTCAGCATGATGCGCTCAGAGCGCGTTGATCTCGTCCTCCTCGACATCCTCATGCCCGACGTCGATGGGCTCGAGATCTTGCAAGAGCTCAAAGCGCTGGAGCCGGACCTTCCGGTCATCATGTTGACCGGCGTCAAGACCGTCCGGACCACGGTCGCCGCCATGAAGCTCGGCGCGTCGGACTACCTCACGAAACCATTCCAGGAGGAGGAGCTGCGGGCCGCGATTCGCCGGGCGCTGGAGCAGCGCACCAGTCGGCTCGGCGCGTCCGTGGATCGGGACCGGCCCGGCCGCGAGGCGCAGCGACTCCGGACGCACCGCCTCCTCCTCGTGGGCGGCGACCCGGGCTGGCGCGCCGCGCTCGCCGTGGCGCTCGCGCGTGCGACCAGCGTGGAGACGACCGGCGCCCTTGTCGACGGGCTGAACCGCATGCTCAGATTCCGGCCGACCTGCGTGGTTCTGAACGTCGGGGGCTCCGCGGGTGAGGCGGGACTCTTTCTCGGAGCCCTGAACGCCCAGTTGCCCGCTTGCCCCGTGCTCGTCCTGACCGACGATCCGTATCTGGGCACCGCGCCCGTCTGGGAAACATTGAACATCCGCTGCGTCCTGCGGGCGCCGGTCAACTCCGGAGATCTGGTGAGCCGGATCGGCGAAATGCTCCCGCCGGGCGGCAGCCTGAGTGGACCCTGGCCGCAGCTCGGGGAAGCTGTAAGTCGCACGATTGATTACCTCGGCGGTCATTTCGAACAGGACCTGACGGTCGACGGTATCGCGGAAATAATCGACATCTCCAGCAGTCACCTGGCCCACCTCTTTCGCTCGGAGATCGGCATGAGCGTGCGCGACTATCTCACCCGCGTCCGGGTGACGATCGCTCAGGATCTCCTGGCGCACACGGACGAGAAGCTCGAGTCCATCGCCGCGCGGCTGGGGTTCGCCGACACCTCGCACCTCGCCCACGTCTTCCAACGGATCACGGGAAACCCGCCGAGCACCTACCGACGATCGGCCAGCTGAGCAGCCCGCGACACAAGTTCAGCAGTCCTGGACATTGATTCCGGTTCGCGGGTGGGCGAAGGTCGCGAGCACCCACTCGCGGGGCAAGAGATTCGTCGGTCCTCCGGGTTCGTCGCTTGTCGCCCGAGCACACCGGCCGAGGAGAAGAGCATGGACCAGTGGTTGTTCGTCTACGTGACCATCGGTGCCTTCATCGGCTTTTTCGCCGGCATGCTCGGCATGGGCGGAGGGGGCATTCAAGTGCCCCTGACGACGATGGTCTTCGCGGCTCAAGGTTTTCCGCGTGAGCACATGCTGCACGTCGCTCTCGGGACGGCCATGGCGACCGTCATCTTCACTTCGATCTCGAGCCTGCGCGCCCACAACCGGCACGGGGCGGTCAACTGGGGTGTGCTGTGGCGGCTGATCCCGGGGATCGTCGTGGGGACGGGCCTCGGCACCCTGCTGGCCCGGCACATTCCAACGTTTCCGCTGGCGGTGATCTTCGTGGTGTTCGTCCTCTACATGGCCTCGAGCATGCTCTTCAACTGGAAGCCGAAGCCGACACGCCGACTGCCGGGGCCACTCGGTATCTTCATCGCCGGGACCGTGATTGGCGTCTGCTCGGCGCTCGCGGCGATGGGCGGCGCCACCCTGACTATTCCGTTTCTGGTCTTCTGTAACGTGCCCTTTCACATGGCCATCGGCACGGCGTCGGCCGTCGGCTTTCCGATCGCCGTGGTCGGGTCGATCGGCTACCTCGTGAATGGCTGGGGGACCGCGGGCCTCCCGGCGCAGAGCGTGGGCTACATCTACGTGCCGGCCCTGATCGGATTTACCGTGGGCAGCATCGTGCTGGCCCCCTTCGGCGCGCGCTTGGCGCACCGCACTTCGGAACGCTCGCTCAAGAGGATCTTCGCCATCGTCATTGGTGCGCTGGGTCTCAAGATGCTGGTCGCGCTGGCGTAGCCATCATGCAGCACCGGATCAGCCGCCTGCTCGTCGCCAACCGCGGCGAGATCGCCATCCGCGTCATGCGCGCCGCGCAGGAGCTCGACACCCGCACGGTCGCCATTTTCTCCGAAGCGGATCGCGGTGCACGCCATCGCTTCACCGCCGATGAGAGCTATCTCGTGGGCGCCGGCCGCACGCCGATCGAGGCCTATCTCGATGTGGACGATATTGTCCGGGTGGCACACCGGGCGCGCGTGGATGCTATTCATCCCGGCTACGGGTTTCTCGCCGAGAGCCCCGAGCTCGCGGCCGCGTGCGCGCGGGCAGGCATCGTCTTCATCGGCCCGGAACCGGAGGTGTTGCGCACGCTGGGCCACAAGGTCGCGGCGCGGGCCCTGGCGCTGGCCGCGGGCGTACCCGTCCTACCGGCGACCGGGCCGCTGCCGCGCGACCGCGAGCGGGTCAAAGACCTCGCAAAGGGTCTCGGCTATCCGCTCATGCTCAAGGCCAGCTGGGGCGGCGGCGGCCGCGGCATGCGCGTGGTCGAGTCGGTACGGGAGCTTCCAGCGCTCGTCGAGGCCTCGCGACGCGAAGCCGGGGCCGCGGTCGGCAACGACGAGGTGTACGCCGAGAAGCTGGTCCGGCGGGCGCGCCACGTTGAAGTCCAGATCCTGGGGGATCTCTACGGCAATCTGGTGCATTTGTTCGAGCGGGATTGCTCCGTCCAGCGGCGCCATCAGAAGATGATCGAGCGGGCGCCGGCGCCGTTTCTGACCGAGGTACAGCGCCGGAAGCTCTGCCAGACGGCGCTGACGCTGGCGCGCGCCGCTCACTTCACGCACGCGGGGAGCGTGGAATTCCTCCTGGACGCCGACACGCAGGAGTTCTACTTCATCGAAGTCAATCCGCGCCTGCAAGTCGAGCACACCGTCACCGAGGAAGTCACCGGGATCGATATCGTCAAGGCACAGCTCCGCATTGCCGCCGGCGCACGGATCGGCGACCCCGCCTCGGGGGTGCCGTGTCAGGAAGCGATCGCGCTTTCCGGGCACGCGCTCCAATGCCGGGTGACGACCGAGGACCCGGCGCGCGGCTTTGCGCCGTCCCATGGGCGGCTCACCGTCTGCCAGAGCCCGGCGGGCTTCGGCATCCGCATCGACGCCGGGAGCGCGCATACGGGGGCGGTCGTCTCCCCGTTCTACGACTCCCTGCTCATGAAGATCACCGCCTGGGGCGACTCGCCGGGAGAGGCGATTGGACGGATGGCTCGCGCCCTCGGCGAGTCGCGTGTTCAGGGGGTCGCGTCCAACCTCGAGTTTCTCGAGCACGTGATCGCGCATCCGGCGTTCGCGTCGGGCGAGTGCACCACGCGTTTCATCGACGAGACGCCGGAGCTCGCCGAGACCACACCGTCCGGGGACGGTGCCACCCCGTTGCTACAGTTCCTCGGAGAAGTGATCGTGAACGGGAATCCGGAGATGCAGGGGCGCCTGCGACCCACGGCGCTCTTGCCCAGGGCGCCGGTGCCCGGCTGCGACCTGGAGGGCCCGATCCCCCCCGGCAGCCGTGATCGGTTGCGCGAGCTCGGCGGGGAGCGTTTCCTCGGCTGGATGCGCCGGGAAAAGCGCGTGCTCTTCACCGATACGACGATACGCGACGCGCAACAGTCGCTGCTGGCGACGCGGGTCCGGACCCACGACATCCTGGCCGTCGCACCGGCCTACGCCCGTCTGGCGCCGCAGCTCTTTTCCCTCGAATGCTGGGGCGGGGCGACGTTCGATGTCATGCTGCGGTTTCTGCGTGAGGACCCCTGGGAGCGGCTGGCGCGCCTGCGCGCGGCCGTACCCAATCTGCTCTTGCAGATGATGGTGCGGGCTTCGAACGCGGTCGGCTACACGAGCTATCCCGACAACGTGGTGCAGCACTTCATCGCGCAGGCCGCGCGTGAGGGCATCGATCTGTTCCGCGTTTTCGACTCCTTGAACGGGGTCGATAACATGCGCGTCGCCATCGACGCCGTGCGCGGGTCCGGGGCGTTGTGTGAGGCGGCGATCTGCTACACGGGCGACCTGTTCGACGCGGCGCGCCCGAAATGGAACCTGCGCTACTACGTCGATCTCGCCCGGCAGCTCGAGAAGGCCGGGGCGCAGATCCTCGGCATCAAGGACATGGCGGGGGTGTGTCGGCCGCGGGCGGCGCGCGCGCTGGTGGAGGCGCTGCGAGGCGAGGTGGGCCTCCCGATCCATTTCGACACCCACGACACCAGCGGCATCGCCGCCGCCAGCGTGCTGGCGGCCATCGACGCGGGCGCCGATGCGGTCTACGGCGCCCTCGATGCCATGAGCGGGCTGACGTCGCAACCGAATCTCAGCGCCATGGCATCGGCGCTGGCGGGGACACCGCTCGATCCCGGTCTCGACCCCGAGGTCTTGCAGGCGCTGTCGCGCTACTGGGAAGTCGTGCGCCGCTACTACGCGCCGTTCGAGGCCGACATGCGCTCCGGGACGGCTGACGTCTACCGTCACGAAATGCCCGGACCGCAGTACACGAACCTCCGCGCGCAGGCGCGGGGCATGGGGCTCGAGCACCGCTGGGACGAGATCTGCCAGCGGTACGCGGAGGTCAACTTGCTGTTCGGTGACCTCGTGAAGATCACCCCGACGTCGACGGCGGTCGCCGACATGGCGCTCTGCATGGTCGCGAACGGGCTGAGCCGCGACGACGTGCTCGATCCGGGCCACGATCTCGCCTTCCCGAAATCGGTGGTGGCTCTCTTTCGCGGCGAGGTCGGCTTTCCCCCCGAGGGCTTCCCGGCGGACCTGCAGCACAAGGTGCTCAAGGGCCAGCGGGCTATTTACGGGCGCGCCGCCGCGTATCTGCCGGCCGTCGATCTGGCCGCGCAGCGTTGCGATCTCGAAACCGCGCTGCAGCGCCCCGTGATCGAGCGGGAGCTGTCGTCGTGGCTGCTCTTCCCGACGCTGTTCCTCGACTACGCGCGGCATCGGGACCGCTTCGGGGACGTCTCGGTGCTGCCGACCGCGGCGTTCCTGTACGGGCTCCAGGAAAGGGAGGAAATCGAGATCGAAGTCGCGCCTGGCAAGCGGCACGTGATCGGTCTGCAGGCCCGAACGGCCGCCGATCGGGACGGCTTCGTGACGCTCTTCTTCGCGCTGGACGGCCAGCTCCAGCTGATCCGGCTTGCCACCGCGGCGGCGAGCGCGCAATCGACACGCGCGCAAGCCCAGGACGGCAATCCCACGCATGTCAGCGCCGGCCTGGCCGGCACCGTCGTCGCGGTGGCCGTGCGACCCGGTCAGCTCGTCGCCAGAGGCGATACGCTCCTGGCGATCGAGGCGATGAAGATGGAGACGCACGTCATTGCCGAGCGCGATGCCATGATCGCCGAGGTCTACGTCACCCCGGGCGAGGCCGTGGGACCGCGCGACCTGCTGGTCTTATTGTCGTAGCGGCCTCACCCTCGCTTCGACGCCATCAAGGACTGCAGGAGCCGATCCATTTCGCGATCGAGCGCCGCTCCGAGCTTGTCGGCGCCGTTCGTGGCCCCTGCCCGCCCCAGCGTTTCCAGGCCTTCGGCCAGCCCCGCTGCCGTCGTGGCTCCGATCACTTTCAGCGCGCCCTTCAGCGTGTGGGCCTCCCGCATCAACTCCGGCGTGTCACCGCCGGCGATGGCGCGCCGAATCGCCTCCATCCGGACCGGCGCGTCCTCGGCGAATATGCCCAGCAACTCGTCCAGGAGCCCGCGGTCTCCCCCGACGTAGTTGAGGGCGGTCGTGAGATCGAATCCCGCCTCCGGAGCCGGCACGCTCCGGGCTGATTCGAGGGGGATCGTGGCGGCGCGGCTATCGCCGAAGAGCCGATCCAGCGCGGCGGACAGATCCTCGGGCTTGATCGGCTTCGTCAGGTAATCGTCCATCCCGGCCGCAAGGCATCGCTCGCGATCCCCGCGCATCGCGTAAGCGGTCAGGGCCATGATCGGCAGCCGGCGACGGGCGTGATGTCGAGCTTCGCTCTCGCGGATGGCCATCGTGGCCGCCAACCCGTCCATCACGGGCATCTGCACGTCCATCAGCACCACATCGAACGGGCGGCTCTCGTACGCCTCAACGGCTTCCTGGCCGTTGTGGGCGACGATGGGAATGTGACCCATCTTTTCCAGCAGGCGCACGATCACCCGCTGGTTGACCGGGTTGTCTTCCGCCACCAGCACGTGCAGGCGCTGAGACGAGGTCTCGGCGCCGGGGTCGGCAGGCGCCGCCGGCGTGGCCGTTGTCTCGAGCGATTGACCCAGGGCCAGGAGAACGGCGTCGAGCAGCTCGGACGGCGTGAAGGGCTTGACCAGGTGACGCGCGATGCCCAGCGTGCGGCATCGCGCGAGATCGCCGTTCATCACGTCCGACGTCAGCAGCATGACCGTCAGGCCGGCCAGCGCCGGCTCTTGCCGGATGCGCTCGGCCACGGCGAAGCCGTCGACGTCCGGCATGCGGGCGTCGAGGAGTACCAGGTGGAACGTGCGCCCGGCGGCCCGCGCCTGCTCGAGGGCGGCCAGGGCGGACCGCCCGTCGGCCACGATCGTCGGCGCGACCCCCCACGCGGTGAGCATCGCCTCGAGCAGCCGTCGGTTGGTGGCGTTGTCGTCGGCGGCCAGGACGGGAAGCCCGCGCAGGGCGTGGGAGGGCGCCGCCACCCGCTTGGGAACCGGCGCCCGGGCCCGCTCCAGCAACACCGTGAAGTGGAAGGTGCTGCCGCGGCCCAGCTCGCTGTCGAGCCAGATCCGTCCCCCCATCCTCTCGACGAGCCGGCGGCTGATGGCCAGTCCCAGACCGGTCCCACCGAACCGACGCGTGGTCGAGGCGTCCGCCTGTGCAAAGGCGTCGAAGATGAGCCCCCTCTTGTCGGCGGCGATCCCGATGCCCGTGTCCTGCACGGCCACCCGGAGCGTCGCGGTGTCGGGCGTCACGGCCTCGGCGTCAACGCGGACGGCCACTTCGCCCTGCTCGGTGAACTTGATCGCGTTGCCGACCAGGTTGAGGAGGATCTGGCCGAGCCGGCCGGTGTCGCCGACCAGATCGTCGGGGACGTCAGGCCGGATCTCGTACGCCAGCTCGAGCTCCTTGGCGTGGGCGAGCGGCCCGAGCGTCTTGATCGTCTTGGCCAGCGTCTCGCGCAGGGCGAACGGCACCGGCTCCAGCTCGAGCCGACCGGCCTCGATCTTGGAGAAATCGAGGATGTCATTGATGATGGTCAGCAACGCCTCGCCCGATCGGTGGACGGTCTCGGCGTAGTCTCGCTGCTCCCGGGTCAGCTCGGTGTCGAGCAGGAGCGAGGTCATGCCGATCACGCCGTTCATCGGCGTCCGGATCTCGTGACTCATGGTGGCCAGGAACTCGGACTTGGCGCGGTTGGCGGCCTCGGCCGCGGCTTCCTTTTGCTTCAGCGCGCTGATGTCGCGGACGATCGTGAGCTCCCCCAGCGGGCGACCTCTGTCATCGAGGAACGGCGTGGCCACCACCGACACTTCGACGAGCTGTCCTGACCTGGTCTTGGCGCACGTTTCGAACGACGCCGGCAGGGCGCTCGCGTCGCGAGACACGGTGTTTTCGTCCCGGGCACTCCGGCGATCCCACAGCTCGAGCTCGCGCAGCGGCCGGCCGACGGCCTCGGCGGCGCTGTGACCGTAGAGTCGGGCGGCGCCCCGGTTCCAGGACGTGACGATGCCGCTCTGGTCGTGGGAGAAGATGGCGTCGCTCGATTGCTCGACCTGCATGGCGAGCAGTCGGTTCTTTTCCTCGCTGCGGTGCAGGGACGC
>WNGA01023570.1_pt1 | contig 14235 bp, 16 predicted proteins | sample 5400061 | NCBI WGS metagenome assembly WNGA01 (sample SAMN13153366, study PRJNA577476) | soil metagenome | isolation source: 100 cm soil or saprolite under grassland replicate 2 | place: USA:California | collected 2016-06-15 | reverse complement strand
TCCGTGCTCATGGGGCTTGCGGCGGCCGCGCTGTTGGGGCGTCGGCGGTGGCCGCTTGGGGCGCTGGCGATGACGGTCGGGGCGAGCATCGCCTTCCTCGCGCTCCGGTACCCGCACGGGCCGATCCTGCTGGCGATGAGCGTGTCGATGTATTCGGTCGCGGTGCGGCTGCCGATGGGGCCGTCCTTGGTCGCCTGTGGGGTGACCATGGTGGCTGTCGTCATTCCAGATGTGGTGGTCACCGGTCCGGAGCGGCTGCCGGTCGAGGTGCCGGTGCTGCTGGCGGTGCTGTCCGGGTTGCTGCTGCCGCCGTGGGCAATCGGCACGGTGGTGCGGCTCGCCCGGGAGGCCGCCCGGCTCGTCCGGGATGACGAGACGCGGCGGCGAATCTACGAGGAGCGGCTGCGGATCGCTGGGGAGGTCCACGACGTGGTGGGGCACGGTCTGGCGGTGATCAGCCTGCAGGCCGGCGTGGCTCTCCACGTGGTGGGCAGGCGGCCGGATCAGGCGCAGGTGGCGCTGGAGGCGATCAAGCAGACCAGCAAGGACGCGCTGGAGGAGCTGCGCGGGACGCTGGCGGTGTTCCGCGCGCCCGAGCCCGAGAACCCGGACGGGGCGCGGCGGCCGGCGCCCGGGCTTGGCCAGCTCGACACGCTGGTGGCAGCTATGGGCGAGGGCGACCTGCCGGTCGACCTGGTCGTCACCGGCGACCGGGTCAGTCTCCCCGCGGCCGTGGATCTGGCCGCCTACCGCATCGTGCAGGAGTCGCTGACCAACGTGGCGCGCCACGCCGGCCGGGCCACCGCCACCGTCCGGGTCGGCTACGAGCCCAGCTCGGTGGTGCTTGAGATCACTGATACCGGCCGGGGTGGGGCGTTGGGTGCGGTGCAGCCGGGCGGGCATGGCATCGCCGGAATGCGCGAACGCGCCGCCGCGGTGGGCGGGACGCTGGAGGCTGGCCCCAGCGCCGGTGGCGGGTTTCGAGTGCATGCCTGCCTGCCGTTCAGCCGGGGCCACGGATGATCCGCGTGGTGATCGCCGACGACCAGGCGCTGGTCCGGCTGGGCCTGCGGGTGCTGCTGGAGACCGAGGACGACATCGCGCTGGTCGGTGAGGCAGGCGACGGCCGCGCCGCAGTCGAGCTGGTACGGCGCACCCGACCGGACGTGGCGCTGCTGGACGTGCGGATGCCACTCGTGGACGGGCTCCAGGCGCTACGGGCGATCGTGGCGGACCCCGAGTTGGCCGGGACCAGGGTGATCGTGCTGACCACCTTCGAGCTGGACGAGTACGTCTTTGAGGCGCTGCGGGATGGCGCCAGCGGGTTCCTGATCAAGGACACCGAGCCGGCCGAGCTGCTGCGCGCCGTGCGCGTGGTCGCCGCTGGCGGGTCGTTGCTGTCACCGGGTGTCACCCGTCGGGTAATCGGCGAGTTCGTGGCCAAGCGGGTTCGGCGGCCGGTGCCGCACCCGGGTCTGCGCGAGCTCACCGAGCGGGAGCGCCAGGTGGTGGCGCTGGTGGCCGAGGGACTGGCCAACGAGGAGATTGCCGAGCGGCTGGTGGTCAGCCCGGCCACCGCGCGCACCCATGTCAGCCGGGCGATGGGCAAGCTGGGGGTCCACGACCGCGCGCAGCTGGTGGTGATCGCCTTCCAGTCCGGCCTGGCCACCCCGGACGCAAGCTGACCCTCGGTCGGCTACGCGCAGCGGCGTAGGCGCGTTACGTCCGATGTGCAGCACGAAAGTCGTCTGCTGGCCGACGACAAGCGTCCACCCCGCCCCAACACTTGGTTGGTGAGGATCCGCCCACACACCAAGGTAGCCGATGCCTGCACCGCATGTCCTGCCCGCCCTGGTCGCCTTCGCGAACGATGGGTGGCGGCACGGGTGGGGGCCCGGCCGCGAATGGGCATGGCTGTGGGGGCCGATCGTGCTGCTGGGGTGGGTTGCCGTCATCGCCACCGTGGGCTGGTTCGTGGTCCGCAGCTCCCGGCCACGCGAGCGCTCCGGGGTGGAGCGGGCCAGGGACGTCCTGGCCGAGCGGTATGCCCGCGGTGAGCTGACCACCGAGGAGTACCGGGAGCGTCTGGAGCAGCTTCGTTGACCAGGCGAGGGTGGACGTTCCCCCCGGCCCACCCCGCCACAGCGCCTGGAAGTCAGGCGATCCACAATGCTGGGAGTCATGCGATGAAGAGTGCAGCAGCGGCAACCTTGGCCGACGCGGGGGTGGCCGCCCGGGCGGTAGACGTGTGGAAGCGATACGGCAGCAGCGAACCCACCCGGGTCGACGCGCTTGCTGGCGTGACCGTGGACTTCCGGCGCGGCCGCTTCACCGCGATCATGGGCCCGTCAGGGTCGGGCAAGTCCACGCTGTTGCACTGTCTGGCCGGGCTCGACCTTGCCACCAGCGGTCAGGTGTGGGTCGGCGATACCCGAATCGACACGCTCGGCGACCGCGGGCTGACTGGCTTGCGCCGTGACAAGATCGGGTTCGTCTTCCAGCTGTTTAACCTGCTGCCCACGCTGACGGCCGCGGAAAACATCACGCTGCCGCTGTCGATCGGGGGCCGCAAGCCGGACCCGGCGTGGCTGGAACTGGTCATCACCACCCTGGGGCTCGGGGACCGGCTCGAGCACCGGCCAGCGCAGCTGTCCGGTGGCGAGCAGCAGCGGGTCGCCTGCGCCCGCGCGCTGGTCACCCGACCGGAGGTGATCTTCGCCGACGAGCCCACTGGCAACCTGGACTCGCGCTCGGGCGCCGAGGTGCTCGAATTCCTGCGGCGCTCGGTGCGGGAACTCGTCCAGACCGTCGTGATGGTGACCCACGACCCGACCGCGGCCGCCTACGCCGACCGGGTGGTGTTCCTGGCCGACGGCCGCATCGTCGGCGAACTGGCCGACCCGACCGCCGAGCTGGTGCTGGAGCGCATGAAGCACCTCGACACCAGCCAAAGGAGCACATGATGCTCAGGGCGACGCTGAAGGGCCTGCTGGCCCGCAAGCTGCGGCTGCTGCTGTCGGGGCTGGCGGTGGTGCTGGGGGTGATGGCGGTCTCCGGCGCGCTGGTCCTCACCGACAACCTCGGCCGGTCGTTCGACACCCTGTTCCAGACCGTCAACCAGGACCTCGACGTCCAGGTCAAGGGCGCCCAGCACGTCGATCCCGGGCCGCGGGGCGGTCAGCCGGTCACCGAGCCGATCCCCGCCCAGGTGGTCGGCAAGGTCGCCGCGGTGCCCGGGGTGCAAAGCGCGATCGGGGCGGTGATCGAGGACGGCGCCCGGGTGGTCGGCCCCGACGGCAAGGTGATCGGCAGCTCAGGACCGCCGCGGTTTGGGGTTGGCTGGCGCGGAGAGTCCGGGTTCGTCGAGCTGCGGCAAGGCCGGGGCCCGCAGGCGCCCGGCGAGGTCGCGATCAGCGCGGGCCTGGCCAAACAAGCCAACTTCAAGGTCGGCGACCAGCTCGGGGTGCTCACCCTGCAGCCCCGGCGGACGTTCACCCTGGTTGGGATCTTCGGCTACACCGGTGGGCGGGACTCGCTGGGCGGCGAGACGCGGGTGGCGTTCACCGAGCCGGTCGCCCAGCAGCTGCTGCTCGGCAAGCCTGGGACCTACAGCGTCGTCAACGTCCGCGCCCAGCAGGGCGTGTCGCCGACGGAGCTGCGTGATGCGATCCAGGCGACGCTGGGCGGCGGGTACTCGGTCCGGACCCGGCAGCAGGTCGCCGACGACCAAGCCCACGACGTGACCGCGTTCCTGGGCTTTCTTCGCATCTTCCTGCTCGGCTTCGCCGGCGTGACGCTGTTTGTCGGCGTCTTCCTGATCCTCAACACCTTCTCGATCCTGGTGGCCCAGCGGACCCGGGAGCTGGCGCTGCTGCGGTCGCTGGGCGCCAGCCGCGGCCAGGTGCTCCGCTCGGTGCTCGTGGAGGCCGTCGTGGTCGGGCTATTGGCCGCAACGCTCGGCCTGTTCGCCGGCCTCGGGGTCGCTGCGCTGCTCCGGTCGGTGATGCAGGCGGCGAGGGGCGTGAGCCTCCCCGATGCCGGGCTCATCCTGCCCGTCGCCGCGATCGTCGCCTCCTATCTGGTTGGCGTGCTCGTCACGATGGTCGCGGCGCTGCTGCCGGCGCTGCGGGCCTCCCGGGTCCCACCGGTCGCGGCGATGCGGGATGCCGCCACGCCCGACAAGCCGCTCACCGCGCTGACCATCGCCGGGGCGCTCCCCACCCTTGCCGGCGCCGGCCTCGTCGGCGCGGCGCTGTCCGGCGGCCTGGGCGACGCCACGCCGCCGGCGCTGCTCGGCGGGGTGCTGCTGAGCTTCGTCGGCGTCGCCATGCTGACTCCCGCGATCGCCCGACCCGCCGTGGCACTGCTCGGCCGGGCGTTCGCCTGGTCCATGCCCGGCAAGCTCGGGCGGCGCAACTCCGCGCGCAACCCGCGCCGCACCGCGATCACCGCCGCCGCCCTGATGGTCGGCATCGCCCTGGTCACGGGGGTGAGCGTGCTCGCCAGCTCGCTCAAGGCCAGCCTCGGACAGCTGGTGCGCCAGGACCTCGCCGCCGAGCTGGTCATCTCCGGCGACAGCGTTCGCAACGGCTCCGCGCCTAGCTACGACCCGGCCGTGATCGACAAGGTCAAGCAGCTTGAAGGCGTGCGGCAGGCGGTCGCCGTCCACGTTGACGTCGCCCAGACCGGCAACGATACCATCGAGGTCGCGGCCGGCGACGTACCGGCGATAGCGGACATCTTCCGGTTGCGGACGACCGCCGGCGAGCTGCGGACGCTGCACAAGGGCGAGCTGGTGGTTGACGACGGGTTCGCCACCGACCACGACCTCGCCGTCGGCAGCACGGTCGAGCTGGCGACCCAGCGCCGCGGCCCGCAGCCCTTCACCGTCGTCGGCGTCTTCGAGCGGTCGCGGCTGGTGCCCGGGCCGCTGCTGCTGTCGGTCCCCGACGCCACCGCCGGCTTCCGCTCGCCGCAGGCCAACTGGGGCTACATCACGCTCAAGAAGGGCGCCGACCCAGGCGCCATCCAGCGGCAGGTGGCCGCGCTGCTGACCGACAACCCCGAGGTCGGCGTCCGCAGCCAGGCCGGCTTCCTGGCGCAGCTGACCAGCCAGGTCAACACCTCGGTGGTGCTGCTGTATGTCCTGCTGGGCCTGTCGATCATCATCGCGGTGCTCGGCATCGTCAACACGCTGGTGCTGTCGATCGTGGAGCGGACCCGCGAGCTGGGCCTGGTGCGCGCGGTTGGGATGCGCCGAGCCCAGGTCGTCCAGATGGTCATGGTGGAGTCGGTGGTGATCGCCGTCTTCGGCGCCTTGCTCGGCGTGCTGGTCGGGACCGCGCTCGGCGCGGCGGTGGTCCGCGCGCTGCGGGAGGAGTTCATCCCTGCCCTGTCGCTGCCCTGGGGGTCGATGGCCATCTTCCTGGGGTTGGCGGTGATCGTCGGCCTCGCCGCGGCCATCATCCCCGCGGTGCGCGCGGCGCGGACCGACGTGCTGCGCGCGATCGCCTACGAGTAACCAGGCCCTGCCCAGGGCCTGCCCTGGAGGCAGCGACATACCTGACCAATGGCCACCACCACGGTCCACCTGGCGCCGCCGTTCGCGCCCCGATCGCGTCGCCGTGCTCGACGACCAGCCTCCCGGCCTCCGTCAGGTACACCCCTCGGCGACTGCGCACGACCAGCGGCATCCCCGCCGCGCGCTCCAGCAGCGCCACCTGCCGCGAGATCGCCGGCTGCGTGTACTGAAGCGCCTGCGCCGCGGCCGAAAACGAGCCGCGCTCAGCGACCACGCGCAGCGTCTCGACAAAGCGCAGATGCAGCATGCCAAGATCTTAGAACAGAGACAGAAAAACGTACTTGTGTGCATCGATGACCGGCAGCGACACTGACAGACGATGGAGCGCACGCTCGGACGCTCAGGGATCACGGTCAGCGCGATCGGGCTCGGCTGCTGGGCGATCGGCGGCCCGTTCTGGCTCGAGGGCAAAGCCGACGGCTGGGGCGACGTCGACGACGACGAGTCCGTCCGCGCGATCGGGCGCGCGTGCGCTTCTTCGATACCGCCGACGTCTACGGCACCGGCCACAGCGAGGCCGTGCTCGGTCGGGCGCTCGCCGGCCATCGCAGCGAGGTCGTGGTCTCGACCAAGTTCGGCTACACCTTCGATCCCGAGACGAAGCAAGCATCGGGGACGAACGCGTCTGCCGCCTACGTCCGCGCAGCCTGCGAAGCGTCGCTGCGGCGCCTCGGCACCGACTACATCGACCTCTACCAGCTCCACATCTGGTCGCTGCCGCAGGAGGAGGCAGAGGAAGCGGCGGGCGCGCTCGAGAATCTCCGGCGCGAGGGGAAGATCCGTGCCTACGGCTGGAGCACCGATGATCTCGACTGCGCGCGCCTGTTTGCCACGAGGCCGGGCTGCAGCGCGATCGAACACGACCTCAACGTGCTCGACGACGCTCCCGAGCTGATCCAGCTCTGCGAGCAGAACGACCTCGCCAGTATCGACCGGACCCCGCTCGCAATGGGCCTCCTCAGCGGCAAGTTCGAGACAGACGTCAGGCTGCCCCGCGATGACGTCCGCGGCGCCGGTCGTGACTGGGTGCGCTACTTCGAGCACGGAAAGCCAAAGCGAGAACATTTGGAGCGGCTCCGACGCAGTCCGCGAAATCCTGACCAGCAACGGCCGCACACCCGCCCAGGGAGCGCTCGCCTGGATCTGGGCGCGCAGCGACCGCACCATCCCGATCCCCGGTTTCAAGACCGTCACCCAGGCGGAGGAGAACGCCCGCGCACTCGACCTGGGACCGCTCACGGACGCGCAGCTACGCGAGATCGAGACGCTCCTAGGCAGGCAGCCGATCCCCACGAGCAGGATCTAGCCAGACCGGCGTACTAGCCCGAAGTTACGGGGACTCCGACTACGGGTGGATCACCGCGCTGCGCGCCCCAGCGATCAACAAGCTCATGGCCGATGACGGCCCGCTGCAGTTGTCCCTGCTTGATGAGCAGGACCTGGCCGAGATCACCTGTGATGACTTCCCCGGCGAGCGGCTGGTCGCCTGCCGCAACCCGGTGCTGGCCGCCGAGCGCGCCCGCAAGCGCGCCGACCTGCTGGCCGCCACCGAGAAGCTGCTCGCCCCCCTCATCGCCCGCGTGGCGGCCGGGCGGCTGCGCGGCGCGGACGCGATCGGCCTCGCCGCCGGCAAGGTGATCAGCACATACAAGACCGCCAAGCACTTCGGCCTCACCATCACCGATACCAGCCTGGCCATCGAGCGCCGCCAGGACCAGATCGACGCCGAGGCCGCCCTCGACGGGTTCTACGTGCTGCGCACCCCCGTCCCGGCCAGCCAGCTCAACGCGCCCGGCGTCGTCACCGCGTACAAGAACCTCAAATACGCCGAGCGGGACTTCCGCCACATCAAGGCCGGCGACCTGGACCTGCGCCCGGTCTTCCACCGGCTCGGAAAGCGCGTCAAAGCCCACGTGCTGATCGGCATGCTCGCCGCCTACCTGACCTGGCACCTGCGCCGGGCATGGGCGCCGCTGACCTACACCGGCCAGGACCCGCCCGCCCAGGCAAACCCCCTCGCCCCCGCTCGCCGCTCGGCTGCCGCCCAGGCCAAGGCCGCCCGCCAGCACGACGAGAACGGACGGCCCTACCGCAGCTTCCGCGGCCTGCTCGCCCACCTCGCTACCCTGACCCGCAACCAGGTCCGCTTCGCCGGCACCCCCGCGGCCGTCCCGGTACTCTCCGAGCCCACCAGCGAACAGCGCCAGGCCTTCGGCCTCATCGGCGTCCCCGTCCCGCTCGCCTTGAAGTAGCCAGGACACCGCCCGCACACGCAGGCAAAACCGCAGGCCAGCGCCGCACTCGGCTACCAAACCACCCGTAACTTCGGTTTAGGAGTTTTGGGCGGGTTCGGCCCTCGGGCCGGGCGGGTGCGGGGCGGTGCCGGGGTACCGGGGGTGATCGTGGCCCAGCCTTCGGCGCGGGCCATCTCCTCAAGGGACAGGGCCTCCAGTTCGGCGGCGAGCGCGCGCAGCCGCCGGGCGCTGGCGAACCAGCCGGCGTAGGTGTCGTACTGGGCCTGGGTGAGTTTCCTGGTCACTGTCTTGCCGCCGACGGTGCGGGTCCACTGGATGTAGGGACCGTGCAGGGATGGCGGGTCGGCCTTGCAGGCGCAGCGGGGCTTGCCGCAGCGGGTGCGGCGGATGACGATGCTGCCCGGCAGGGCGAAGCCGATCTGGGCGAGGGCGGCCTGGAGGGCGGCCAGTGCCTGCCCCGCATTGCTGCTTTTTTGCCGTGCCGTCATCGCCCCTCCGGGGCCAGGATCCCGCAACGTGGCGGCTGGTGTCTGCGGCTGGCCGGCTGGCTCCCGCATGCCTGATCCATCAGTGTGTACGCTGTTGGAGCCGATCTCTGGAGCGGCCGGTGAGCGGACAGCCGATGGGCGGCGCGGCGCCAGCGCGGGCTGGCGGGTCAGCGGGCCCGCGGCGGCAGGCCATGGCCGCGTGCCTGCTGCGCTGCCTGCGCCGGTCCGCTGACACCCGGGGGGTCCCGCCCAGCCCGGAGGTCCTGCTGGACTACGACGTGATCGAGGCGTTCTGCGCCGCCGGCCTTCGGGGCCGGGCTGGCCGCCATCGCAGCCGCCCAGCGTGATCCGGTGAAACGCTGCTCGGCGCTGGCCATGGTGGCGTCCGGCGCCGGGCTGCGGCCCGGTGAGCTGGTCGCGCTGCGCGGCTGCGACGTCTCCCGGCGCGGCCACCAGGTTGTGGTTGAGGTCAGCGGACCCGCCGCGCGGGTGGTGCCGCTCGCCCCGCAATACGCCGGGCGGGCAGCCGAGCCGGCCCGCGGCGCGGGCGGCGGGTTTGTGTTCCGGCCCGGGCGAGCGGACCGCGGCTACAAGAACTTCGTCACCAACCTCGCCCGCACCCTGGCCGCTGACCCGGCCGCGCCGCGGCTGACCGCCAGCCGGGCCCGGTCCAGCTTCATCTGCGGCCACCTCGCCGCGGGCACCCCACTGGGCGAGCTGCTGGCCATCACCGGGATCGCCCAGGCCGAATCGCTGGCCCGCTACGCCCGCCACGCCGGCGGCGCGCCGTCCAACGCCGTTTTGCGGGCCTGGGACAAAAACCAGCAGGCGCGCTGATGGGCGGCTGCGGGCTGGACATCCCCGAGCCCAGCCGGCTCCCCAGCGACGAGACCGTCGCCTTCGCGGCTGAGCTGATCGACCGCAGCGGCGCGGCCCCCCGGTGATCGAAGCCGCACTCGCGCACCGCACCCGGCGGCCACGCCCGCTGCCAGTGCGCGCGGTGCTCACCGCCCTGCTGTGCCTGGCCCTCGATGACCGGCCGCTGTTTTTAACCGAGGCCACCCGGCTGCTGTTCCAGCAGCTGTCCCCGTCCTCCCGCGCCCTGCTGGGCGTCACCGGCACCACCACCAGCGAACACGCCTTCGAGGCCGCCTACCGCCGGGTCCGGTACTGCTTCCACCAGATCCTGGGCACGGCCGCCCCGTCGCCGCTGCCGAAAAACCGCTGCCTCACCACAGAGGAGCTCAACGCCCGCACCAAACAGACCACCCCGGCCCAGGCCGAGGCCGCCCGGGACCGGCTCGAGGCGCTGGCCAGCGCGCTGCTGGAAGCCAGCGCCGCGGTCCTTACCGAACCGCAACGAGATGGGCCGCTGGGGTGAGAATCTCATGGCCGACGCATTCGTCACCGCAGCCACCAAGCCACCCTCCGTGAGCACTTTGACGAGGACGGCAAGGTGTTCTCCGCCCACGTCGACATGCTCCGACAGTTCCTCGATGACAACGAAGGGACACCCGAGTGACGATCACCGCGCCCCCGCCAGTAATCACCGCGCTCGGCACAGCCGGATGGCTGTCGAAGAGCGTTGGCCGGTACAGCAACCTGTCGCGGCTCACCATCGCCGACCACGAGCAGGTGTTAGCCAAGGTCATCGACCTTGGCTACAACGTGACCGCAGGATTCGCGCACTGCCGGCAGGTCACGGCCGACGCGCTCCGTGTCGTGGACCAGGGCAGCACGATGGGCGTCCCGCTCGCGCGCGCCGTGGACGGCGCCTACCAAGAGGCATCCAGCCTCGCTCGCACTGCCGTCGGCTGCGTAGGCGACGCGCGGCAGGCAGTGCGCAAGCAAGTGCGGTACATGGAGGGTACGCCTGCGGCTGTGCCCGCGCCTGGCGCCAACCCACTGCTCAGCGGAGTGGGAGGCGTGCCACTTGCCACCGAAAGACTTCTACGGCCTGTCTACGTTCCACATGCTGGTCGATGCGGGACGGGCAAAGTACACCCTTGGAAACCTCGCCAGGGCGCTGGAGCAGACCGCGGCCAGGCTGAAGGTGTTCTATGAGCACCTGCGTACCTTGGTCCGGCACGCCTACGAGCAAGCCCGCGTGGCCTCCGCCGCCAGCCGGCCGGTGACCCCCTGGAGGCCGCGGCCTCAGCGATGAGCCGCTGCGCCGGTACCTGTTTCGCTGGCGCGGCGAGCATCTTGGAACAGGCCTGGCGTCTGATGCCCATTCTCGAGGAAGGGTTCTCCACGATCCGCAGTGAGCTGGGCCGAGTCGACTCCAAGAGCGCGACCCTCGGGGGTCTCGCGGGCATCGCCGCCGTCTACGCCTCTGGGCTGGGGCACGGCGGCGGCCCGCTGCCGCCGCGTATCTTGGCGACCGCCGCCTAATGCTAGACGGACACCGTGGCGGGGCGGACGGCGATCGGACCCGTGCAGGAATCCCGCGGCACCGGCTGGCCCGGAAGATCTTCCACGGGCAGCGTGGGAGCTGCGGCAGGCGTTACCGGGAAGGCCAGGAAAACCAGCTCGGCGCTCGCGGCCTGGTTGGTCAACGCCGTGGTGCTTGTGGAACCCGCTACATCGACGCCGCCATCGCGGCACCGCGGTCCTCCGGCTACCCGGTAGCCGAGGAGACGTCGCCCGGCTATCCCCCTCGGCGACAGGCACGTCAACATGCTGGGCCGGTACTCCTTCACCGCGCCGCCTCGGGACAGCGACCTGGCCGACCCGCATCCGGGCGTGCTCGTCGGCGAGCAGGCCGCGGATGTCCAGGAACACCCGGCGGCCCTGGCTGTCGAACTGGTGGCCGCTGACGCGGTCGATGGCGATCCGGACGCGTTTTTCCGAGACTAACGGCACAGTCGGATATCAGAACCGTCTGAATGCCTGCTCGTGAACGGCCGGGAACGGTCTTCGTCCTTGCGGGCGAGAACGCTGGCTGGCGAGTCACCATAGCCATCGTTCGAGGAACTCGGGCCAGATGAATCTGTGGTCGCCCGCGAAGGCCGGTGGGTCGATCTCCTTAAGCTCTTCGGCAAGCTCGCGAAGTTCAGCCAGTGCTTGGTCTTCGTCCGGGTCGGGGTCGCTGAGGATCGGGGATTGGCTGATGTGCAGTCCGTAATGGTGAAGTGTTCGCAGCCAGAGGTCGATCGTGGAGTTGGCGAACCATGCTTCCCCCTTCGGCAGAACGTAAAAAACCCGTCCGGTGTGCGGTTCGGCGCCGAAGGCCCATTGCAGGCCGGGCCGGATGCCGCGGTGGTGGTTCCGGGTAAGTCGGTAGAGCGGGGTATCTGAGCTGGTCTGGAGCACGGGGCCCGGTTCGATCTGGAAGTCGGCGTACTCGATGAGCTGATCGACAGCGGGGACACCGATGTTGACGAGCATCAGCTTCTGGTTCTCAGGGATCTGCCAGCCGGCGACCGCAGCGGGATCAGCTCGGATGACGTGTTCGGCCCCAGCCCAGGCGGCCAGGTCGTCAAAGGTCAGCACTGAAGTTCTCCAGTTTTCTGCCGGGATCAGGGAGATCGCGGCGGCTGATGCCGGCGGCGTAGTTCATTCAGTCTCCGGCGGAGGCGTACTGCCAGGCGACGGCGACGTCGATGTGGATGCCCAGCATGCGGGCGAGCAGGGCGGCGGGCAGTTCGGCGGCGAGCTGGAACAGCGCGGTGGAGCGTGCCGGGCCGGGCTGGGTGCCGAGGTCTTTGAGGCGTTGCCCGAGGTGGGTGGCGCTGATCGGGCGGCCGGGCTGGCCTCCGGGGAACAGCCAGGGTGAGGGGTTCCGGCACCGGTGGTGGCGTGTCCGCGCTTGCGGTTCAGGAGCTGGCGGGTGAGGTCTGCGACGGGGCCGGGCAGGGTGATAGGTACTGGTCCGAGGCGGATCCGCACGATAGTGCTGCCGGGGTGACGTGGCCGGTGGTCAGGCGGCTGATCCGGGCGACGGCGCCCGCAAGGCGGACGGCTTTCGGGCACGTGTTCCTTCTCGCTACGGATGCATCGAGGGCGCGTACGAGAGGCCGATGATCGCGCCCTCGCTGGACTGCAGTCGAGCGACGGTCTGTCCCCACGGCTCGGTACGTGAGTCGTGCAGTAGCGTGAAGCCCTTCTCCTTCAACTCGTCCGCAGCGACCTGGACGGTGTCAGCGTCCGCGACCTCGAACTCGACGCTCGCCTGCGGCACCGGCCGCTCCACTGGCCAGTCAGGCGTGCCGAAGCACGCCTGTGCAGCCTGAGTCAGGGGCCAGACCCCGAAGGACTTGCAACCGTCGATGTCTTCGCTGTGCAGATAGCCGTCACCTTCCGCGGTCAGCGGCAAGCCAAGCGCGTCTACGTAGAACCTTCGGCTGACGCCCGGGTCAGGGGTGATCACTGCGACGCTGGTGATGAATTGCACGTCCATGACGTCACCTTCCAACATTCAATTGAACTGGTCCCGCCGATCGTCGCATCCTGCTCCGACAGCGCCGCTACGAGCTCCGTGGCAGTCTCGTAAGCCGAACCTTCTGCGGGCGGCGCGACGTCTGTCGGCTGCGCGCTGCGCCTGAGCTGCCATGGCCTGCGAACGTGTGGATGGGGGTTTCGATCGAGCACGCCGCACTTGCCTACCGTGCAGAGGATCTGCGCGCAGTTCCTGCGGCTGTGAGGTTCCTGTCTCTGGAGCCGTTGCTGGGCCCCTTGCCGTCGCTGGATCTGACTGGCATTGACTGGGTCATTGCGGGCGGGGAATCCGGGCCGGGGTTCCGGCCCGCCGATCTTGACTGGGTCCGTGGTATCCGGGACCAGTGCGCCCAGCGTGGTGTCGCTTTCTTCTCCAGTGGGGCGGGCGCACCCCCAAGGCAGGCGGCCGCGAACTGGACGGCCGCACCTGGGATGACATGCCGGGGTAGCCGCGGGCGCGGGTTCCGGGCCGCGGCTACCGCACTCCAGTAACACACGGTAGCCCCCTGTGCCTTGACGTAACCGGCCAGAAGGGCGGAAATTGGCGATCGCGGTCACCACGCTGCCGCCAAGCGCGGTCACCACGATCACGAACACGTATATGACCACGATTACCGTGGTCAGCCTGCCCGGCGCGGGGCGGGGCGCCGGAAGAGGCGTGGGCAGGCCAGTAATAGCCTTGCGCCGTAGTGGTAGTACCGAAACGTTTCCTCTCTGTCCTTCTGGTACCGGGCGGCAAAACATGTGCGGGCGCACCAGGCCAGGCCGCTACCCGGTATAGTCCCAACCTCCCGTTACACCCTTGTTCATGCAGGTCAGAACATAGATAGGAAGCGAGCCCGCGAGGGCGGCGTTCAAGAGCGTTTTTTGCGGCGTTTAAACCCGTTCCGCGATGTTCCAGAATGTTCCATGGGTTGAAAATCAGATAGTGCGAACAGGAATCTAAACGCAGTTCCGGGTGACAGAAGACCCACCTTCGGAGCGTTTCCCGGACGTCTGTCCCACTGGTACCGGGCGGCATCGGGAACACCGCGGGCCCCCCGCCGCTACGGGGGGCCCGCCTCTACGCCCACCGGCGGCCGTTTACGAACAGGCCGGCCGTCCTGCGCGGCGCGGGCGGCCGGGCGGCGGGCATGACGGGCCAGTTCCAGGTCCGTCGGCGGACCTCGACTCCGCCGATGCGGGCGAGCGTCTCGAGGTCGTACACCACGATGGTGCGGTAAGCGGTGGACACAATGCCCCGCTGGCGCCATCCGCGCAGGTTGCGCTCGACGGTTTCCCGGCAGGCGCCGATCCAGGACGCGAGCTCGGCCTGGCTGAGCTTGACCGGGAGCATCGTGCCGGCCATTTCGCCGCTCTCGTGCAGATGGGGGTCGCCGTAGCGTTCCAGGTCGCACAGCAGCCGGGCCAGCCGCCGGGCGGCGTTATCGCGGCCCGCGCTGGCGATCCGCGATTCGGCCTCCTCCAGCCG
>WNGA01008327.1_pt1 | contig 14235 bp, 6 predicted proteins | sample 5400061 | NCBI WGS metagenome assembly WNGA01 (sample SAMN13153366, study PRJNA577476) | soil metagenome | isolation source: 100 cm soil or saprolite under grassland replicate 2 | place: USA:California | collected 2016-06-15 | reverse complement strand
CCGTCGAGCGCTTTCTCGTCAGGATGGCTCATGGCCAGCCAGACCCAAGGTAAGAGCCGGATGCCGCAATACGGCACGTCCGGATCTGTGCGGGGGGCAGCCCGTGAAAAGGCTGCCCCTACCGCGATCGGCAGCCCGACGTTTTCGCCGACAGTACTCTCCAAGCCCAAAGTAGGACACGCGATTTCGCTGGAATTTGCTTTTCCGGGCATCGACGCGGTAAGGATGCGGCGTGACGAAGAGAGAGGCAGTCTGTCGGAAGAATCCCTGCGCCGGATGATCGTCCGCCGGACTCGGATTCTCCTGCTCCTGGCCCTGGTTGCCGCCGGATGCTCGCGATCGCCGCGCGCCGCCGCGCGGAACCCGGTCGTCCTCATCTCCGTGGACACTCTGCGGGCCGACCACCTGCCGGTCTATGGCTATCGGGGAGTCAGGACACCGGCCATCGACGCGATCGCCCGCGACTCCAGCGTCTTCGAAAACGCCTACAGCAATGTTCCCCTGACTTTGCCCTCCCACGCCTCTCTCCTGACGGGCCTCCTCCCGTTCGAAAACGGAGTTCGCGACAACATCGGCTTCCGGCTGGCCCCGGCGCATCGGACGCTCGCGACCCTTCTGCAGTCCGCCTCCTACGCAACCGGCGCCGCGGTCTCCTCTTATGTGCTGCGATCGGACCGCGGGCTCACCGCAGGATTTGATCACTACGACGACTCCATGCCGGACAACCCGACTCGGGAGCGCGCCGGAATGGAATCGGCCGCGGCCCTCGCGAAATGGGCGGAGTCGGTACGGGACCGGCCGCTCTTTCTCTTCCTTCACATCTTCGAGCCGCATGCTCCCTACACGCCGCCCGAGCCCTTCGCAAGCCGGTACGCCTCCTCCCCCTACGATGGGGAGATCGCCGCCGCTGACGCAGCCGTCGGGTCGTTCGTCGCTTTCTTAAAGCGCACGGGACTCTACGACCGGGCGGTTCTGGTCTTTCTTTCCGATCACGGGGAAGGGTTGGGTGACCATGGCGAAGAGGAGCACGGAGTCTTTCTCTACCGTGAGGCGCTTCGCGTGCCGCTCCTGCTCAAGCTGCCCGGCTCCGCCGGCGCGGGACAGAAAATCCCGACTCCGGTCTCCTTGACCGACGTCGTCCCAACCGTGCTTTCGGTTCTTTCTATCCCTCTCCCGAGCGACTTGCACGGTCGCCCACTCACGACTCCAGTCGCGGCAGGAGCGGCAACCGATCGCCGGATCTACTCGGAGACTCTCTATCCGCGCCTGAGTCTGGGCTGGAGCGATCTGGCCTCGCTGGCCGATGCGCGCTACCACTACATCCACGCTCCGCGTCCCGAGCTGTACGACCTCACCGCGGATCCCGGAGAGAAGAGCGATCTGTCGCCCGGACTGCCCGCCCCCTTTCGCTCCATGCGCGCCGCGCTCGAAGCGATGAGCCGGCCGTTTTCGATGCCCGAGGCCTCCTCCCCGGAAGAGCTCAAGAAGCTGGCGGCGCTGGGCTACATCAGCGTCTCACCGGGACCGCCGGCCGGCGGTCCCCTTCCCGACCCCAAGGACAAAGTCGAAGCGCTCCGCGAGATGAAGAGGCTCTTCGAGCTTTATTACGCGGGCCGGTACCCCGAAGCGGTCCCATCGGCTCGAGCCCTAGTCGCGCGGGAGCCTCAGGTACTTTCCGCGTGGAGCATGCTCTCGGACAGCCTCGCTCACACCGGCAGGCTCGCGGAGGCGATCGAAGCGCTCCGGAGCGGAATCAGCCGCGTGCGAGAGGGGACTTCCTCGGGCGAGCAGCTTGCGCAGGCGTACGACAGACTCTCGTTGCTCTACCAACGCGCGGGCAACCCGGCCGGAGGCGAGCGGATGCTTCGAGAAGCGGTCGCGCGCGGGCTGGCCGCCGAGCCCATGAAGCGCAATCTCGCCCGGCTGTACGTCGGATCCGGAAGGAACGCCGAGGCGGTTGCCCTGCTGCGGGCCGGTCCGCCGCTGACCGAACCGGAATCGCTCGAAACCCTGGGCGTCGCTCTCGCGGGAGTCGGCAGAGAGGCGGAGGCGAAGGATGCGCTGCTGGCCGCGCTGGCGATCGAGCCGGCAAGCGCGCGCATCGCCTTCAATCTGGGAACTCTTCTCCTCGATACAGGCGACGCCGCGGGAGCGCGAGACTGGTTCGTCAAGTCTCTCCAATCCGATTCGGGCTCCGCCCCGGCCTGGACGCAGCTGGGATTCGCGCAGGCCCGGCTGGGAGACATGGAGGGCGCGGAGCAGTCCTGGAGAAAATCAATCGAGCTCGACCCGCGACAGTACGGCTCTCTCTACAACCTCGCGGTGTCGGAGCTGCGCTCCGGACGAACCGAGGACGCGCGGGAGAAGCTCGAACGGTTCCTCGCGGCGGCGCCGCGCGCCGCGTACGCAGAACAGCGCGCGCAGGCGCACCGGTTGCTCGGAGAACTGAGGGGAAGAAAGAGATGAGTTCTCAGTGATCAGTCGTCAGTTATCAGTTCACCTGGCCCCAAGACTGAAAACTGAAAACTGAAAACTGAAAACTGAGACCTTCCTACAGTCCGATCGGTTCCAGCCGTTCGACTCGGGGAGACAGGGACTCCGCGCCTTTTTCGGTGACGAGCACGTCGTCCTCGATGCGTACGCCGAAACGGCCGGGCAGATAGATCCCGGGCTCGGACGTAAAGGTCATGCCGGGCTCGAGCAGGGTCCGGTTGTGGGCGACCATATACGGCGGCTCGTGTACGTCGATGCCGAGCCCGTGTCCGAGGCGGTGCGTGAAGTACTCACCGTAGCCCGCTCTCTCGATGACGCGGCGCGCCGCCGCGTCCACCTCGAAACACGGGACTCCGGGAGCCGCTTTCTCGATCGCGGCGTTCTGGGCCTCGAGGACGACCGACCAGATCCTGCGGTACTCGTCCGAGGGAGTCCCGAAGTAAGTCGAACGGGTAATGTCATAGTAATAACCCTCGGGCTTGTCCCAGGCGTCGATCAGAACGGCCTCGTCCTCGGCGAGCACGCGCGGGCTCGAGGCGCGGTGCGGGAGAGCCGAGGAGGGCCCGAACTGGACGACGTTCTCGCCGCCGAAGTCATGGGAGATGTCCGCTTCGACGCTTCCGGCTCGGAGCGAGGCGAAGGCCTTCTGGAAGCGGGGGAGCGCCACGGCGATGGCGTCCCGGATGGACTGGATTTCCTCGGGCGTCTTGACCATCCGCAGGGCGGCGAGGAGATCCGCCGCCGAGAAGGGTTTCCAGGCCGAACGCGCCTCGATCAGACGCTCGACGTCATCGAAGGCGGTCGAAGGCTCGACGGCGAGACGTCCGGTTCCGGCCGGAAAAAGCGATGCCGCCATTGCAAACGGGTCCTCCGTCTCCTCCCAGGCGTGGACCTCTTCGATGGCGGACATCGTCCGCAGGCGACTCGCCTCGAATGAAGGGCAGACGACGAAAGGCTCGCGGTCCTTGAAGAGAAAGAGGGCCGTCAGCCGCTCGCTCCGATCGAAGCGGATGCCTGTCAAGTAGAAGAGGTTCGAGGAAGGGGTTGCGTAGAGGCCGTCGGCGCCGGCCGCGTCGAGGCGCTCCCGGACTGCCGCGATCCGGCGGTCGTAGATGCGCTTGTTTATCGCCATGCCTGGGATCCTAGCAGACGGGCGTCCGGTCCAGCGCAAATTCAGAATTCTGGATTCGAATCCCGAATCCTGAATACCGGTCGCAAGAAGCAATTAAATCTTTTTTGTTAAGTCCTTGACTTCATGTATGCTTAGGCCAGAGTTCTCCTTGGAAAAACTGAGTGACGCGCTGGAACGATTTTCGCTACGCGACGGGATCAAGGCTAGGACTAACGCATGCTCCATGAGTTGATTCGCGTGAATGAGAGAGGAAAGGGGGGAAAACTCATCTTAAATCAGGGTCTCGGGTCCGTCTCTGAACCGTCCCGCGGGGACACAACAAAGCGAGGCAGAATGATGAAACTTCTGAAGGCTCCACGGAGCGTCGTGGCGATCGCCGTGGTCGCCCTGGCGTTCCTCATTGTCGGCCCGGCGCTCTACGCGCAGCAGCTGACGGGCAATATCTTCGGAGAGGTCACGGATGAGCAGGGCGGGCGATTGCCCGGCGTCATGGTGACGATCTCCGGGATCGGCGCACCGAAGACTCAGACGACCGACGCTATCGGCCATTTCCGATTCTTGAACCTCTCCTCGGGGAACTACACGATCACCTACGAGCTGGCCGGCTTCGCCAAGGTGACCAAGTCCAATGTGCAGGTCGCGGTCGGCCAGAACACCGAAACCAGCGCGACAATGAAGCTGTCAACCGTCGAGGCGACCGTGACGGTCCGCGGCGAGGCCGCCATTCTGGACCCCCGGAAGGTCACGACGGGCGCCGTTGTCTCCCAGGTCGAGTTGAGAGAGATCCCGACCGGCCGGGATCCCTGGGTCGTCCTGCAGACCGTTCCCGGCGTGTTGACCGACCGCATGAACATCGGCGGCGATCAGAGCGGTCAGCAGTCACTCTACATCGGCAAGGGAGCGCTCAGTGACCAGGGCACCTGGAACCTGGACGGCGTCAACATCACTGACATGGCCGCTTTGGGCTCCACGGGCACCTACTACGACTTCGACACCTTCGAGGAGATCAACGCGACCACCGGCGGCTCGGACATCACCGCGATGACCCCGGGCGTGCAGTTGAACCTCGTCACCAAGCGGGGCACCAACGACGTTCATGGCTCGGCGCGTGACTTCTTGACGCGCGACAGGTGGCAATCGAGGAACGCGCCCGATGAATTCCTGGCTCAACCCGCCGGGTCAAACATACAACCGCGAATCGATACCGTGCAGGACTATGGCGTGGAAATCGGCGGACCGCTCTGGAGAGATCACATCTGGGCCTGGGGCTCCTATGCGCGAAATCAGGTGGATATCGTCACCTCGACCGGCGCCTTGGACAAGACAACGCTGGAAGATGCCAGCGCGAAGCTGAATTTCCAGGTCACCGATTCCACCGCCGTGACCGCCAACTACACGCAAGGCGAGAAGATCAAGATCGGAAGAAGCATCAGCTTGATCCGCCCAACGACGGCGGAAGGCTGGAACCAGGGAGGATTCAACAACCAGCCGTCGGCCTTGAACAAGGTCGAGCTTTCCCAGGTCTTCTCCTCCAACTTTTTCCTGACCGCTTCCTATGCCTATTTCCGGGGGGGCTTTCAGCTCGTCCCCGGCTCGGGGACCCTGGTCGACAACATCTTCGTAGACAATGACACTGGCATATGGCACAACGGCTACTATGCCTACTACACCCAGAGGCCGCTTCACAACGTGGGGGCCAACGGTTCCTTCTTCTTCAACACCGGCAGCGCCGGCCACGAGCTGAAGTTCGGCTTCAACTACCGTTTGGGGGGTGTGGCTTCGGTCACCGCCTGGCCCGGCAATGGCAACTACGGGTACCTCAATTACTTCGACGAGGGCGTGGATGCGGCCGTCTTGACCCGACCCGCGAACCAAAGGGGCACGCTCAAGTATTACAACACCTATCTGGGCGACACCATCACGTTTGGCAACCTGACCGTCAATGCGGGTCTGCGTTACGACGTGCAATACGGCTACAACCAGGCCGCATCAACGCCGGCAAACCCGATCGTGCCGGAGGTTCTCCCGGCTCTGGCCGGAGCCGATGAGCCGTCGGCCTTCAAATGGAAGAACTGGGAGCCGCGTGTCGGTGTTACGTATGCCTTGGGCACGGCAAAGAAGGCCTTGCTCAAGGCGAGCTACGCGCGCTTTGCCGACCAGCTTGGAATCAATTCGATTTTCTTCAACAACGCCGACGTGCTCGCCGGCGTCTACTACTACTGGAACGACAAGAACGGCGATCGAAAGATCACACGCGATGAGCTCGACTTCAGCAAGGGTGTGCAGAGCTTCTACGGTTTCGATCCTGCTCATCCGTCTCAGCCGACATCGCCCTACGTCGTCGATCCGAATCTTAAGGCGGGGAAGACCGATGAGGTCGTAGCGGGCTTCGATTTGGAGGTCCTGCCGGAGTTTGTCGTCGGCGCGGCCTACACCTATCGGAAGCACACCGACTCGATCTGGTACCAAAACACGACTGCGAATCAGTCGGGTCCGCGGGTGGGACTCTCTTCCGGCGATTACGTGCTCTGCACCACGGCGGTGAGTTCGCGCTGTCCCTCCACCGGCCTGATCACGGGGACTCTCGCCAACGGGAGCAGCTTCAGCGTGCCGATCTATACCTCCACGATTAACCCGTCTGACGTTCCCAGTCTGATCCGGGAGAACCGCCCCGACTACGACACCACCTACAACGGCATCGAGCTGACGCTCCAGAAGCGTCTCTCCAACAAGTGGATGGTGCGCGGCAACTTCGGATACCAGGACTGGAAGCAGCATGCCGGCGCTGGCGCCTGCAGCAATCCGACGAATCTCCTCGACGGCACCTTCGGCGGGAGCTGTGCTGGCGACGACATCATGGTCGGCCCCGCGGGGACGGGCAGCGGAGCCTTCGGGAACGTCTTCGTCAACTCCAAATGGAACTTCAATGTCGCCGGGCTGTACCAGCTTCCGCTCGGTTTCAACGTCGGAGCGAACTTCTACGGCCGGCAGGGCTATCCCTACCTGCAGTGGGTCAGAATTAATACGGGCGACGGATTCGGGAATTATGACGTCATAATCCCTCCTCTCGACCAGGAGCGCAATCACAACGTCTACAACCTGGACCTGCGGCTCGAAAAGGTCATCGAGGTCAGGCCGCTCTCGGTGAGTCTCTCTGTGGATGTCTTCAATATCTTCAACGATGACACCGTCCTGCAGCGGCAGGGTCGCATCGGTACCTGCTCCTCCGCGACCGGGTGCACGAACATCACTCCTGGAGTGCGGGTCCCGGGGTTTGCACCCAACGCCACCTACCACCTCATCACCCAGCTCCAGAGCCCTCGCGTCATCCGCGCGGGCGCCCGGGTTTCCTTCTAAAGGGGTTTCGGGGGACCGCAAGGTCCCCCGCAGACTTCAGTTCGCGATAGACTCTCACCCCGGCGGGCTATCCGGCCCGCCGGGGTTTTCTTTTCTTGGAGGAGACCATGTGCTCGCGCTTGCTTTCGGCGCTCTTCCTGCTGGCGCTGCTTCTTTCGTCATCAGCGCTCCACGCGCAGGACTGGCGGGGAAAGGGACGCGTGGACGGCTGGGTCAAGGACGCCGACGGGCAGCCGATCGCCAACGCCAAGGTGGAGCTGACACGGGAAAAAGGTTTCGGGCCCTCGGTCAAGACCAACGCGAAGGGATACTGGGCCATCCTGGGCTTGATCGGCGGGATCTGGAATGTGGATGTGACCGCTATAGGTTACGAGCCCCGCAAGTTGAGCGTCAATATCACGGAGGGTAGCCGTGTGCCTTCCATGGAGATCCTGCTGGAGAAAGCCGCGGCGCCCGTCGCCGGCGGCCCCCCCCAGGCCGGCAAGGACATGGGAGCGGAGGTGACGGCGGCGGTCAACCAGGGCAACAAGCTGCTCGGCGAAAAGAAGTTCGCGGAAGCCCGCGCGGAGTATGAGAAGGCCAGGGCCGTGCTGCCGGAGAACGCCGCGCTCTGGAAGGGAATCGCTCAGACCTACCATGGAGAGGGAAACAAGGTGAAGACGGAGGAATCCCTGCGGAAGGTGATCCAACTCGACCCGACCGACACGGATACGAAAGTCCTCCTGGGCAATCTCCTGATCGAGGAGGGGAAGGTCGATGAGGGCAAAGCGACAATCGACGCCTTACCGGCCGGCGCGGTCACGGACCCGGCGGTCTATACCAATCTGGGCATCATCTTCATGAACCAGAAGAGGCCGGAAGAGGCTCGCGCCTACATGACCAAGGCGATCGCGATTGATGGGACCATCGCCGAGAGCTATTACTACCGAGGGCTCGCCAGCATCCAGGCCAAGAAGAACGCCGAGGCGAAGGCCGACTTTCAGAAGTATCTGGAGCTCGCTCCCAATGGGCCCGAGGCGAAGGAAGTCAAGGAGATGCTGCAAGCCCTCAAATGAAGCGCCTTTCGGGAGGCCGAAAGCTCGGTCTCACTCTGGCCGTGCTCCTCGTCGTTGGGGCAACCATCTCCCTTCTGTTTCGCGGGCGGCACCCGGTTCCGTCGGACAGCGTGCGGACGCCCCGTCCGTCGGATGTCGTCCTCATCACCATCGACACGTTGCGAGCCGACGCGCTCGGTTGCTACGGAAAGCGGAGGGTCGAGACGCCAAATACGGACCGCCTAGCGGCCGAAGGGCTTGTCTTCGACTTCGCCCACGCCTCCAATGTGGTCACGCTCGCCTCACATGCCAACATTTTGACGGGTCTTTACCCTCACCAGCACGGAGTCCGGGAGAACGCCGGTTTCCGCCTCGATTCGCGATTCCCGACCCTGGCGACGATCCTCTCCGGGCAAGGCTTCGCAACGGCTGCCTTCGTCGCGGCGTTTCCATTGGACTCCCGCTTCGGCTTGAACCGCGGCTTCGATCTCTACGACGATCGCTATCCTCCCGGCAGCTCCCCTTACGACTTCGAGGTCCCGGAGCGCCCGGGAACTGAGGTCGTCTCTCTTGCTCTCGATTGGTATCGCAAGAATGAAGGAAGAAAGCGCTTCCTCTGGGTCCACCTCTACGATCCTCATGCGCCCTACCGTCCTTCGGCTCCTTTCGCCCAGCGCTACGCGGGCGAGGCCTACTTGGGGGAAGTCGCGGCCACCGATGCGGCGCTTGGCCCATTGCTCGACCTCCTCAGGGGGAAACAGCGTGGAACCACTCTGGTCATCCTGACCGCGGATCATGGCGAGGCTCTCGGCGATCACAGGGAGTTGACGCACGGGCTGTTCGCGTACGAAGCCACGCTCAAGGTTCCGCTCATTCTCTGGTGCCCGGGCCGCGTGCAACCGGGCAGGACGGCCCGGCCTGTGGGGCACGTGAACATTCTTCCGACCGTCCTGGAGATGGTGGGAGCGCCGTCCCCCGCGGGGCTGCCCGGCGGCTCTCTGCTCTCGCCTCAAGGGGAGGGAAGCACTTATTTTGAATCGCTGTCGGCTTCCTTGAACCGGGGCTGGGCCCCGTTGACCGGAGTGATCGCGGACGGGCTCAAATACGTGGATCTGCCGATTCCGGAGCTCTATGACTTGAAGGCCGATCCGAGCGAGGCACGAAATATCGCGGCGCAACGGCGTGATGCCGTGCGGAAGCTCAAGGCTCTTCTTCCAACCGCCGCTCCGGCCGACTTGCCTCGCGCCTCGAGCGAGGAAGCGCATCGCCTTCTCGCCTTGGGATACCTCTCCGGATCGAGCACACACCGCGGCCCCTACACCGAGCAGGACGATCCGAAGACGCTCGTGGCTCTCGACACCAAGATCCATCGGGTCGTGGATCTCTACCAGCGCGGAGACCGAGAAGCGGCCACGGCGCTGGCGCGCGAGATTCTCCGGGAGCGCCCCTCCATGTCCGTCGGTTACGACTTCTTGGCCTTCCTTCTTCAGCAGGACGGGCGCGATTCCGAAGCCGCGAGCGTTCTGCAGTCGGCCGTCGGGAAGGGTCTGGCCTCGGAAGACATGCGCGGAAGGCTTGCTCTGATTCTCTGCGAGGCCGGACGTCCCGGGGAGGCCCTGCAGGCTTTGACGTCCGTCGCTCAAAGCGACGATCCGGACACGCAGAACACGCTCGGGATCGCACTCGCCGATCTCGGACGCACCGACGAGGCGCTCGCTGTCTTCGAAAGAGTCGTGCAGAAGTACCCCAACAACGCACTGGCCTTTCAGAACATGGGGATCGCGTTGCTCAAGAGCCGGAATGCCGCGGCCGCCCTGGACCGATTCAACCGCGCCCTGGCGATCAACGAGAAGCTTCCCCGAGCCCTCAACGCCAAAGGTGTCGCGCAGGTCCAGCTCGGCGACCCTGCCGGAGCGATCGCCTCCTGGAGCCGGGCGGCGCAGCTCGACCCCCGCCAGTACGACGCGCTCTTCAATCTGGGCATCGTCGCGGCGCAGCGGGGCCAGAGAGAGGTCGCGCGTGACGCGCTCCGCCGATTCGTCGCGACCGCGCCACCGAGCATCTATGCGAAGGATCTCCGAGAGGCCCGGCGGATGCTCAAAGGGATCGGGGCTTGAAGCCGACGGCGCGCGCCTTTTTGCCGGCGATCCTGTTGCTCACCGCGACCTGCGGCCGGAGCCGCCTCGTCTTTCCTGCTGCGCCCGTCATCTTGATCTCGGTCGATACGCTGCGGCCCGACCACCTGCCGGCTTATGGATACCGTGGCGTGGAAACGCCAAACCTCGATGCGCTGCGGAAAGACTCGATCTTGTTCGCCAACGCCTATTCCCATGTCCCTCTGACGCTTCCGTCACACGTCTCACTCTTCACCGGGCTGCTGCCCCCTGAGAACGGCGTCCGCGACAACATCGGATACTCGCTGGGGGAAGGAAGGGAGACGCTGGCATCCTTTCTGAAAAAGTCGGGCTACACGACCGGCGGCGCCGTTTCGAGCATCATCCTGAGTCACACGACCGGGATCAACCGCGGGTTCGATTTCTACGAGGACGACGTCGAGCCGACGTCGATGAACCAGTCGCTGGGTCGCGTGCAGCGCGACGGAGGACAGACCGAGATTCGCCTGCGGGGCTGGATCGAGAGGACACGCGGAGAGAAACTCTTTGCCTTCCTTCATCTCTTCGAGCCCCACACACCCTATGAGCCGCCAGAGCCCTACAAAAGCCGCTACCCGCTGGCCTACGACGGCGAGGTCGCGCGAGCGGACGAGATCGTGGGTGAGCTGCTCGCCTTCTTGAAGAGCCGAGGCCTTTATGAGAAGGCAGTGATCCTCTTTCTTTCCGATCACGGCGAAGGCCTGAACGACCACGGGGAAGAAGAGCACGGCGTCCTGCTCTACCGCGAGGCGATCCACGTCCCCCTTTTTCTGAAGCTGCCGCGATCGCGGCGAGCGGGGGAGACGGTGAAGGCGCCGGTCGCGTTGATCGACGTGTTTCCGACGGTCGCAGCCGCTCTCGGGTTGTCTCCCCCTGTCGGCCTTGCGGGAACTCCGCTGACCGCTTATCTAGGCGCGCGGACGCCCGCCGAGCGACGAATTTACAGCGAGACTCTCTATCCGCGCCTGCATCTGGGGTGGAGCGATCTTGCCTCTCTCGTGGAGGAGCGGTATCACTACATCGAGGCACCCCGCCCGGAGCTGTACGACATCGTCTCGGACCCGCGCGAGAAAAAGGATCTCTCGTCCGGTCTGCCGCCGGCCTTCCGCTCGCTGCGCGTCGAGCTTTCCCGGCTTCCCCGGCCCTTGCAAGCGCCCGGAAGCTCCGATCCCGAGCAGGTCAAGAAACTGGCCGCGCTCGGCTACATCAGCGCGGCTTCCTCGGATCTTGCGACGGCGAACCTGCCCGACCCGAAAGACCGCGTCGGCGCGGTCGAGCAACTCAAGACGGGGTTCGGTCACTTTCAGGCCGGCCGCTTCGCCGAGGCGGCACCGATTTTCCGCCGACTTCTGGCCGAGAATCCTCGGATGACGGACGTGTGGGAGATGCTCGCCCAGGTCGATTTGAAGCTGGGCAACGACGGCGAGGCGCTGCGCGCCTTGAAGGAGTTTGCGCGGCTCTCACCCGGCAACCCTCAGGTTCTTCTGGCGCTGGCGGATTTCTATCTGGAGACCGGCCAGTATGAACAGGCCCGCAAGCATGTTCTTCTGGCCAGAGACAGCGGAGCGGCCAACGTGCACGAGAACCTGGCGCGCATTGCGGTTGCTCGCGGAGACTGGGAAATCGCCGAACAGGAAGCACGCGAGGCATTGAAGGAGTACCCGGAACGCCGGATTCCCCGGCTCATTCTCGCGCGCGTCAAGAAGGCTCGGGGCGACCTCGCCGGCTCGCTCGCGGAGTTGGAGAACGCCCCTGGTCAGCCCGAGACGGGGAAGCAGCCGCCCCTGTACAACTGGAACTTTCTGCGCGGGGATCTTCTGGCACGGCTCGGTCGCAATGGCGAAGCAGAGGCGGCCTTCCGGGAAGAGATCCGAGACTTTCCTTCGGGCCCGCTCGCCTGGACGGGGCTCGCATTGCTCTATGCGAGCCAAGGAAAGCAGGTCGAAGCCCGCGAGGCTTTAGAGGCGCTGGCCAGGCTCCGGACTCCGGATGCTGTCTTCGCCGCAGCTCGCACGTACGAGATCCTGGGAGACCGCCAGAGCTCGACGCGACTGCGCCAGCAGGTTCGTCGCACGTTCCCCTCAGCCAGCGAGCGTCCGAACGTCTCGGAATAGGCCGACGAGGGTTGCGCGGCGACCGCGACAGCGGGAAGATAGCGCGATCTGGCGGATGGTAGCCGGGGGAGGCGCTCATGCGGTCTCGATGGATAATTCTTCCAATCCTTTTGGTCGTTCTCACGCCGGCGCTCGTAGACGCCGAGAAGCCGAAGAAAGAGACGGTCATCCGTGAAGAGGCGCGCGTCACATTGGTCGAAGTGCCTGTCAACGTCGTGGACAAGAACGGACACTCGGTGGAGAACCTGACGGCCGACGATTTCGAGATCTACGACGATGGGAAGAAACAGACGATCACCGGCTTCGAGGTGCTCGACCAGCGCGTCCCGCTCCCGATTGCAAAGCCCGAAGATCCGCCGATCAATCCGGCAGCCCGGCGTCACTTCCTGATTCTCTTCGACCTTTCCTTCGGATCGCCGAGGGCCATCGTCAATGCCCGCCGGGCGGCGCGGGACTTCGTCGTCACGCGGATGAAAGAGCTGGATCTGGCGGCGGTCGCGACCTATTCGATCGAGAACGGGCTGCGGCTGCTCGTGGCGTTCACCGGGGACCGGACACAGCTCGCGGCGGCGATCGATACGCTGGGATTTCCCACGCTTGCCGACCGTGCCGCGGATCCCTTGAGCCTCGTCATCACGCCTCCCACTCAGAGCAACTCCGTGGGGCTGGCAGCCTACTCGGGCAACGTCGCCGCAGCCGATACCAGACAGTCCGACAGCATCCTGCAGGACGCGCTGGAGAACATGGAGGTCATGCGCGCCCGAAGCCAGCGAGCGATCTATCGAGACCGCGTCGGGCGGCTCCTGGACTCATTCGCCAAGATGGCGCGCGCTCTCGACGCGGTCCAGGGGCGAAAGCACATCCTCTACCTTTCCGAAGGGTTCGACAGCCGGGAGCTGGACGGCTCGACTTTGGACGGGGGCGGAGCCCGCGAAGCCGAATGGATCATCCAGGGTCAAAACTGGAAAGTGGACTCGGATACGCGTTTCGGCAATTCCGGGCTCCAATCCAAGATGGGCTCCGCTCTGGCGCTGTTCAACCGTTCCGATTGCGTTATCCACGCGGTCGACATTGGGGGGCTGCGTGCCGGTTCCGACCCGAGCGGGAGCGTCACCAACACCATCAACGGGCAGGAGGCGCTTTTTTACTTCGCCGACCAGACAGGCGGCCAGTTCCTGAAAAACGTCAATGACCTGGGGAGCTCTTTCGATGGGCTGCTCGAGCGCACCGGCCTGATCTACGTCTTGGCCTTCCAACCGGTGCGGATACCGGAGAACGGGAAGTTCCACCCGCTGAAAGTGAAGGTGAAGAAGGGCAACTACCGGGTCTCACACCGCACCGGCTACTACGAGCCGAAATCGCAGAAGACCCTGAGCCCGATCGAGAAGACGCTGACGCAGTCCGCGGCGATCACGGCCGCTCTCCCGAAGACCGACATCCCCACCTGGGTCCTGGCGGCTCCGCTGCCGGAGAGGGACGGCCTTTCGCGCGTGCCGGTGATCGTGGAGATTCCCGGCGACCGTCTGCTCGCGAGCCACGATTCTCCCAATATGAACGTGGACATCTTCGTGTACGCGATCGACCGGCAAGGAAAGACGCACGACTATCTGGTGCAGCCCATCGGGATCGAGCTTTCCAAGGCGGCGGCGGCGCTGGCCCATGGAGGCATCAAGTACTACGGGCTGCTCACTCTGGCGCCGGGCGATTACACGCTGCGCACACTCGTGCGCGACAACGAGACGGGACGCTTCGGCGTGAGCGTGACTCCGGTCAAAGTGCCGGCCGGCTCCGAGCCTCTGGCCCTGCCTCCGCTCTTCCTGGAGGAAGGCCGGCAGTGGATCATGATCAAGGGCAAGCCGCGCAGCCAGGCGGACGCGGCGGCCGAATACCCGTTCGCCATCAGCGGAGATTCGTTCATTCCGACGGCGCTCGCGGGAATCAAGAACGGCGAG
>WNGA01027152.1_pt1 | contig 14237 bp, 18 predicted proteins | sample 5400061 | NCBI WGS metagenome assembly WNGA01 (sample SAMN13153366, study PRJNA577476) | soil metagenome | isolation source: 100 cm soil or saprolite under grassland replicate 2 | place: USA:California | collected 2016-06-15 | reverse complement strand
CGCTGCGCTACCGGAAGCTCACGACGGCCCTGTAGGCAGGCAGAAATGGGCTCGGCGCCCACGAAGCCGAGGGTCGTCCTCGTCCACGCCGGCATCTGCGACGCGTCGATGTGGGACGGATTCGAGCTGCGTGGGGAAACGCTTCGCCATCAGCTGCCCGCGGATCTGAGCGAGACCTTTGCGGGTGAGCCCGCGGCGCTCGTCGGCGCGTCGTTCGGAGGGCTCGTCTCCCTCAGCTTCGCCGCGCGTCACCCCGAGCTGGTCACGAAACTCGTGCTACTCGATGCACCCCTGCCCGACCACGACTTCTCGGACGAGCTCATGGACTATGCGCGTGAGGAGGAACGGCTGCTCGAGTCGGGCCAGCTCCACGCCGCCGTCGAGCTGAACCTGGTCTTCTGGGCGCCGACGATCGCCGACCTCGTGCGCCCGATGGTCGCGGACGCCCTCCGCCGCGTAGACGAGGAGCCGATCGCCGTCGACCTGGGCGCCGTGCGGGCGCCCACGCTCGTGGCGGTCGGCGAGCGCGACAGGCGCGACTTCCGCGTCATCGCCGAGCGGCTCGCGCGCGAACTGCCGGAGGCCGAGCTGGCCGTGATCCCCGCCGCGGGCCACCTGCCCTCGATGGAGCGCCCCGAGGTCACCGCGCAGCTCGTGTGCCGCTTCCTGGAGAGGGGTCAGACCCCTTAAGTCGCTCACACTCAAGGGGTCTGACCCCTTAAGTCGCTCACACTCAAGGGGTCTGACCCCCTTTAGGTCGCCCTTAAGGGACGGTCGTAGGTTCTCCGCGCGATGAGCACCGAAACCCTCCCGCAGCCGGCGCCCGACCCGACGCTGGACTCGCTCCAGCAGTTCCTGGACGGGATCGCGAAGACGCCGCTCCTCACCGCCGATCAGGAGATCTCGCTCGCCAAGCGCATCGAGCGCGGCGACCTGGTCGCGAAGGACCACATGACGCGTGCGAACCTGCGCCTGGTGGTCTCGATCGCGAAGCGCTACCGCAACCAGGGCCTGCCGTTCCTCGACCTCATCCAGGAGGGCACGATCGGGCTCGTCCGCGCCGTCGAGAAGTTCGACTACCGCAAGGGCTACAAGTTCTCGACCTACGCCACCTGGTGGATCCGCCAGGCGATCTCGCGGGCGATCGCGGACAAGGGCCGGACGATCCGGATCCCGATCCACATCGACAACGTCCTCAAGAAGCTCGACGGCGCCCAGCGGAAGCTCGAGTCGCAGGGCGACCGCGACATCACGGTCGAGGAGATCGCCGAGATGGCCGGCGTCGACCCTGTCGAAGCCGACGTGATCATGCGCGCCGCGCAGCAGTTGGTGTCGCTCGACAAGCCTGTCGGCGACGACGCCGACGCCGCTCAGTTCGGCGACCTGATCCCGGACGAGTCGGCGGCCTCCCCGTTCGACCAGGCGGTCGAGTCGATGCGCGACGAGCGCCTCAGGGCGTGCCTCGAGAACCTGCCCTACCGCGACAAGCGGATCATCGAGCTGCGCTTCGGGCTCGCCGGCGAGCAGCCGCAGACGCTCGACAAGGTCGCGAAGCTGTTCCAGCTCACCCGCGAGCGCACACGCCAGATCGAGGAGGCGGCGCTCCGGAAGCTCGGCACGCTGGCCGACGCACAGGCGCTGCGCGACGCGGCGTAGTGCGCAGGCGCCGGGCGCTGCCCGGCGCGCAGCAAGGCGTTCACGCCGCTTCGGCAAGCGTTTTCCGCGCGGCCAGGCCGATCGCGAAGCCGGCGCCGCACGCGAGCGCGGCGCTTCCGAGCGCCCAGGGGACACTCGCGCGCTCGACCAGCACACCGGCGAGCACGGAGCCGGCTCCGAAGCCGACCGCGGTGGCCACGATCTGCCACGAGTACGCCTCGGTCGACGTGCCCACCGGCGCGAGCCGCTCCACGAGGGCGTACTCGGTGGTCGCCACGGGCGCCAGCGCCAGCCCGGTCAGCAGCAGCAGCGCGGCCATCACGGCGATCGAGCCGGCGAACGCGAGCGGCGCCGCGCCGAGCGCGAGCACTGCCAGAAGGACCAGCAGCCGCCGCTCCAGGGGAGCGCGCCAGCTGCGCGAGCCGTACCAGAGTCCGCCGGCCACGGAGCCCAGCGCCCACATCGTGAGCAACGGCCCCGCCGCGGCGCGCGAGCCCTCGTGCTCGGTGAACGCCGGCATGGCGACCTCGATGGCGCCGAAGGAGATCGCCGTGAGGAGCCCCAGGGCGGCGAGCGTCCGGATCCCGGGCGATCCCAGCGCGCCCGCGCGCGTGCGCCCGGCGCCTTCCTCGGGGGGCGCGGCGCGGGCGGCGGGAGCGGTCGCGAAGCCGGTCGAGGCCAGCAGGTACAGCCCGGCACAGAGGAACAGCCCCACCGCCGGCGTCAGCGCGGTGGCGAGCCCGGCGGCGAGGAGCGGCCCGATGACGAAGACGAGCTCGAGCTGGATCGCGTCGAAGGCGTAGGCGCTCTCGACCCGCTCCTCCGGCACGAGCCGGCCCCAGAGCGAGCGCATCGACGCCGAGATGGGCGGGATGGTCGCGCCCTGGAGCGCGGCGAAGGCCACCAGGATCGGGACCGGGGCGTTCACCAGGATCGCGACCGTCTCGGTGATCAGGAGCATGGTCGTCAGGCCGCCGAGAATCAGGATCACGCGGGTCCGGCCGGCCCGGTCCGCCAGCCTGCCGACGAAGGCCGCCGTCAAGGCGATCGCCACGGACTCGCCGGCGAGCACGGCGCCGATCTCCCCATAGCCGTATCCCCCGCGGCGCATCAGCAGCACGATCGAGAGGCCCACGATCGCGAACGGCAGCCGCCCGATCAGGGTGAACAGCGCCAGCCGCGCGACGCCGGGGGTGCGCAGCACGTCGAGATAGCGGCTCAGGTTCACGGCCCATAGACTGGCGCGCCGTGCCGCTGAACACGGAGGCGATCGGAAAGTCCTACCCGCCGTTCGAGTACGAGGTGGGCAAGGAGAAGATCGGCGAGTACGCGCGCGCCGTGGGGGAGGACAACCCCGTCTACTTCGACCGCGCCGCCGCGACGGAGGCCGGCTTCCGCGACGTTCCCGCGCCGCCGATGTTCGCGGTCGTGTACTCGTCTGGGTCGGTAGCGCCCGCGCTCTTCGACCCGGAGGTCGGCCTCAACTTCGCGATGATGCTCCACGGCGGCCAGGAGTTCGAATGGGGCGAGCCGGTCTGCGCGGGCGACGTCATCAGCACCGCCACGACGGTCAAGGACATCTCCGAGAAGGGAGGCATGGGCTTCTACGTCTTCGAGTCGGTCTCCACCAACCAGGACGGCCAGGAGGTCGTGCGCGGAACGTGGACCAACATCGTCAGGGGCGTGTCGTGAAGGTCGAGCTCAAGGTCACGCCGGACAAGTACCTCCCGCACCGCTACGCCGGCGCGTCGGGGGACTTCAACCCGATCCACATCGACGTGGACTTCGCGAAGCAGGTCGGCCTGCCGTCGAACATCCTGCACGGGCTCTACACGATGGCCCAGGTGGCGCGCGCCAACGTGAACGCGGCGGGCGGCGACCCGCGCAGCCTGAAGCGGCTCTCGGTCCAATTCCGCGGGATGGGCTTCCCCGAGCAGGAGATCACGGTCACCGGCTCGGTGAAGGAGGAGCGCGACGGCCGGGTGGTCGTGGCGACCGAGGCGGAGCAGGGCGGCAAGCGGATTATCAAGAACGCCGAGGCCGAGCTGGAGACCTCCTCTTAGCCCTTCGCCACAATAGGGGCGTGGAGATCACGTCCCGACAGCGCTTCCTCCTTAGAAAGCTGGTCGAGGCACACCGCGAGCTCGACCAGCCGGTCGGCTCGAAGTGGATCGCGGAGCAGGACGACGTGCCGTGGGGTCCCTCGACGGTGCGCGCCGAGCTGGCGAACCTCGAGGAGGTCGGGCTGCTCGAGCACCCGCACACCTCGGCGGGGCGCGTCCCGACCGACCGCGGCTACCGCGTCTACGTCGACGAGATCATGGCCGGGGGCACGCTGCCTGTGCCGCGCAGGCCGCTCGAGCTCACCACCATGCGGCGCGAGGTCGACGAGGCGATGCGCGTCACGAGCGAGCAGCTCTCGCAAGTAACGAACCTGCTCGCGCTCGTCACGGCGCCGCCGATCGAGACAGCGACGATCCGGCGAGTCGAGGTGCTGCTGCTCCAGCCGCAGGTGGCGATGGTCGTGATCATCACCTCCACGGGCGGCGTGACGAAACGGATCATCTCCTACGATGTCCCCGTCGACCCGGGGCTCGTCGACTGGGCGAGCAGCTACCTGAACGAGGTTCTGGGCGGACTGGACGTGGGCTCGCGCGCGCTGCAGTCGCGCCTGGCCGCGCCCGAGGGACGGACCGAGCAGGCGTTCCTCGAGACGCTCGCGCCCGCCTTCACCGAGCTCGAGGACACGGCCGAGAGCACGCTGTTCATGGAGGGGGCCGCCCGGCTGCTGTCCGAGCACAGGCTCGAGGAGCTCTCGCAGATCGGTGTGCTGATGGAGGTGCTCGAGCACCGCCGCGCGCTGCTCGGGGTGCTGCGCGAGTCGCTGGCCGAGCCGAACGTCTACCTGCGGATCGGGAGCGAGAACGCGGCGCCCGAGCTGCGCTCGATGAGCCTCGTGGCGGCGAACTACGGCCTCGCCCGGCGCAACCTCGGCGCGGTCTCCGTGATCGGGCCGCTGCGCATGGACTATCCGGGCGCGATCATCGCGGTGCGGCAGGCCGCCTCCGAGCTGTCGCGCTTCGTCGCCGAGGTCTACGACGAATGAGGCGCGATCCGTACGAGGTGCTCGGCGTCACGCGCGACGCCGAGGACGGTGAGATCAAGAGGACGTTCCGGCGCCTCGCGCGCGAGCTCCACCCGGACGTGAACCGCCACGATCCGGAGGCGGAGGAGAAGTTCAAGGAGGCCGCCGAGGCGTACGAGATCCTCTCCGACGCCGAGCGGCGCGCGACCTACGACCGCTATGGGTTCGAGGGCCTCGACTCGCGCGGCTACGCGTCGCAGGCGCACGGCTTCGGGTCGTTCGCGGACATCTTCGACGCGTTCTTCGGCGGCGATCCGTTCGGCGCCGCCTTCGGGCGCGGCGGCGGTGGGCGGATCCAGGGCGGGGACATCGCCGTCGAGGTCGAGGTCTCGCTCGCCGACGCCGCGCGCGGCAGGAAGGTGGAGGTGGCGTACGAGCTGGTCGACACCTGCGAGCACTGCCACGGCAACGGCGCGGAGCCGGGCACGCCGATCGAGACCTGCCCGACCTGCGGTGGCGCGGGCCGCGTGCGTGCGGTCACCCGGACCGCGTTCGGCCAGCTCGTGCGCGAGCAGGCCTGCGAGACGTGCGGCGGCGAGGGGCGGATCCCGTCGGAGCCATGCCGCGACTGCGGCGGCCGCGGCCGGCGCGCGGTGCGGAAGTCGCTTCAGGTTGACATCCCGGCGGGCATCGCGGACGAGCAGCGCATCCGCCTCAGCGGGCGCGGCCACGCGGGCGAGCGCGGCGGCCCTCCTGGCGACCTCTACGTGCTCGTGAGGGTGGCCCAGGACGAGCGCTTCCTGCGCGACGGCAGCAACCTCGTGACCGTCGTGGACGTGCCGGCCCCCGCGGCCGCGCTCGGCACGACGGTGTCCGTGCCGACGCTCGACGGCGAGGAGGAGATCGAGGTCGCGCCCGGCACGCAGCCCGGCTCCGTGGTGACCCTGAAGGGACGCGGGATGCCGACGATCGGCCGCGGCCGCCGCGGCGATCAGCAGGTGGTGCTGAACGTGGTGATCCCGCGCAACCTGACGGGGCGACAGACCGAGCTCCTGGAGGAGCTGCGCGCCTCCCTGACGCCCGAGAACCTGGAGGAGAGCGCCGACGAAGTTGGCGGCGCTTTCACGAACCGGCGCAGATCGGTCACATCCACCTACGCGCGCCGTGGCACGAGCCGCCCGCCGACGGCATCGACATCGTGATCGACCCCGGCCAGGCCTTCGGCACCGGCGCACACCCGACCACTCGACTGTGCCTGGAGCTGTTGCTGGACCTCCCGGCTCGCGGCCCGCTCGCCGACCTCGGCTGCGGCTCCGGGGTGCTTGCCATCGCCTCCGCCAAGCTCGGCTTTGCGCCCGTCATCGCCGTCGATCACGAACGTGAGGCGATCGAGGCGGCCGGAGAGAACGCTCGTATCAATGGCGTGACGCTCGACCGGCTGGAGCGTGTTGATCTCCGGGAGGAACCCGCCCCGGTCGCGCAGGCGACCGTCGCCAACCTCGTCCGGCCGCTGCTGCTTCGGGTGGCCGAGCTCTTGCCCGAGCAGCCGGAGAGGCTGATCGTCTCCGGGCTGCTCGAAGGCGAGGAAGATGAGGTGGCGGCGGCGTTCGCACCCTTACGCGAACGCCGCCGCCGACGACTACAGGAGTGGAGCGCCCTCCTGCTGACCCGGCCCTAGACGTTGCCCCCGTCCGCGCCGGATACGCTGCCGCGCGTGCGACTCGTGGACCTCTCCGCCCCGATCCGCCAGAGCCCGAGCGATACGCCCGAGGTGCTCCGGACCGACATCGAGTTCATGGGTCACGAGCAGGGCGCCGCGCAGATCGAGGCGCTGCTCGGAGTACCGTCGCGACTGCTGCGCGACGGCGAGGGCTGGGCCGTCGAGACGTTCACGCGCTTCGGCACGCACAACTCGACGCACGTCGACGCGCCGTGGCACTACAACTCGCGTATCGCCGGCGAGCGGGCGGAGACGATCGACGCCCTCCCGCTCGACTGGTTCTTCGGCCCGGGCGTAGTGCTCGACATGACCGCGAAGGGGGAGGGGGAGACGATCGACGTGCCCGACGTCGAGGCCGAGCTCGCGCGAATCGGTCACGAGCTCGCCGAACGCGACATCGTCCTCGTGCGGACCGGCCGCGACCGGTTCGTCGAGGAGCCCGGCTACATGGCGCTCGGCGCGGGCGTGACCGCCGCCGCGACGCGCTGGCTCTACGAGCGCGGCGTGCGCGTGATGGGAATCGACGCGTGGGGTTGGGACGGCCCGCTCCACCTCCAGGCCCAGGAGGCGCTCGACCGCGACGAGCCGGGCATCTTCTGGGCGGCGCACCAGGCGGACATCCCGTACTCGCAGATCGAGCGCCTCGTGAACCTCGGCGAGCTGCCGCCGACGGGCTTCCAGGTCGCCTGCTTCCCGCTCAAGATCGTGGGCGCCAGCGCGGCCCCGGCGCGCGTTGTCGCGATCGTGCCGGATTAGCCGGCGCCCGCGACCTCCGCCAGCGGCCACAGGTCCGACCACTCGTGGTCCGGCTTCTCCGGGCCCGGCGCCGGTTCGCGGTGGCGGTTCACCCAGGCGGTGCGCAGGCCGTGGCGCTGGGCGGCGGCCAGGTCGTACTTGAAGCCGAACGCGACGTGCAGGATCTCCTCGCGCTCGGCGTCGATCTCGCTCAACGCGTGCGAGAACGGGCCGTCGGACGGCTTGTAGGCGCGGCAGTCCTCGGCCACCGTCACGCCGTCGAACTCGACCTCCAGGTGGCGGAGCGAGTGCTCGATGATTGCGCGGTCCGTGTTCGAGATGATCCAGAGCCGCAGGCCCGCCTCCTTCGCCGCCCGCAGCGCCGGCACGGTGTCCGGGAACGGCTGCCAGCTCTCCATCGAGCGCGCCAGCGCCTCGCCGTCGTGCTCGTTCCAGCGGTAGCCGCGCTCCCCCGCCCACTCCGAGAGGCTGTCGGCGAGCACCTCCCGGTAACCGCGGTACGGGCCCTGCAGGCGCTCGAACTGGAGCTCCTCCCAGCGCGCCCGCAGCTCGCGTCCCGGCGGGGGGTCGGGCTCGTGACGGCGAGCGATCTCGTAGAGGAACGACGCCGCGCCGCCCTCCCAGTCGATGAGGCTGCCGTAGCAGTCGAAGGTCGCGACCTTGATCTCCATACTTACACTTGAAGCAGATGTCGCTGCTGAACCAGGTGCAGGATGACGTCAACGCCGCGCTCAAGGCCGGCGACCGCGAGCGCGTGCACGCGCTGCGCCTGATCGTCGACGCTCTCCAGAAGGCGGAGAAGGACAACGGCGGCGATCCCGTCGAGGTCCTCCAGCGCGAGCGCAAGCGCCGCCTGGAGGCAGCCGAGGCGTACCGTGAGGGCGGCCGGATCGACTCCGCCGAGGCCGAGGAGCGCGAGGCCGAGGTGATCGTCTCCTACATGCCCGAGCAGCTCTCCGACGAGGAGCTGCACGCGATCGTCGGCGACGCCATCGCCGGATCGGGCGCCTCCTCGCCGCAGGAGCTCGGCAAGGTCATGGCCCTCGTGATGCCGCACGTGAAGGGCCGCGCCGACGGCAAGCGCGTGAGCGCCGCAGCCAAGGAGATGCTGACGCCCTGAGAACGCAACTCGAGCTTCCGAACGAGGTCGCGGCCGAGCTCGCCGGCCCGGGCGACGCGGTCATGAAGACGCTGGAGGAGCACCTCGACTGCGAGGTCTTCCTGCGCGGGAACGTGCTCACCCTCGACGGCGACGACGACGCCGTGGCCGTGGCCCGGACCGTCGTCCGTGAGATGAGCGACCTGGTGCGCCAGGGGCACGAGATCGCGCCCGGGACGATCGAGGCGATCGCCGGCGCGCTCGACCGCCATGAGAGCCCGAGCCGGATCCTCGAGGACGTCGTATGGCGCCACCGCGGGATTCGGGTCGCGCCGAAGACCGTCAACCAGAAGCGCTACGTGGACGCGATCCGCGGCTCGACGATCACGGTCGGGATCGGGCCCGCGGGCACCGGCAAGTCGTTCCTCGCCGTCGCGATGGCGGTGGCCGCGCTCTCGCGCCGCGAGGTGAACCGCATCGTGCTCACGCGGCCCGCGGTCGAGGCCGGCGAGCGCCTCGGCTTCCTGCCTGGCGACATCGCCGCCAAGGTCGACCCGTACCTCCGCCCGCTCTTCGACGCGCTCTACGACATGCTCGAGCCGGAGAAGGTGAACCAGCATCTCGACCGCGGGGTGATCGAGGTGGCGCCGCTTGCCTTCATGCGTGGCCGTACCCTGAATGACTCGTTCATCATCCTCGACGAGGCGCAGAACACGAGCCACGAGCAGATCAAGATGTTCCTCACCCGGCTCGGGTTCAACTCGAAGATGGTCGTTACCGGCGACATCACGCAGATCGACCTGCCGCGCGACCAGCGTTCGGGCCTCGTCGTGATCGGCGAGATCCTCGAGGATGTCGAGGGCATCGAGTTCGTGCGCTTCGGCGGGGAGGACGTGGTGCGCCACAAGCTCGTGCAACGAATCGTCGCCGCCTACAACGAGTACGCCGAGAAGCAGGCCCCGCCGCTGCGCCAGGCCCAGGCCCGGCGCCAGCAGGGCTAGACACCCTGATCGAGATCGACCTCATCGACGTGCCCGAGGAGCTCCGCCGGCCCGCGCTCGCGGCGCTCGTGGCGGCCGGCGTGCACGACGGCCACCTGGCGATCGAGTTCGTGGCCCCTGCCCGCATCCACGAGCTGAACCGCGAGCACCGGGGCATCGATGGCCCGACCGACGTGCTGTCCTTCCCGGTCGACGCGGGCGGCCGGGCTGCCGGCCCGCGCGAGCTCGGCGACGTCGTGATCAGTCCAGAGCACACCGACGACCTGACCGAGGCAGTGGTCCACGGCGTGCTCCACCTGTGCGGTTACGACCACGAGACCGACAGCGGCGAGATGCTCGCGCTACAGGAGCGCGTGCTGGAGGAGCTGTGAGCCGCTCCGGCTTCGTCGCCCTGGCAGGGCGCCCGAACACGGGCAAGTCCACGCTCGTGAACCGGATCGTGGGCGGCAAGGTGGCGATCGTCTCGGACAAGCCGCAGACGACCCGGCGCGAGATCCGCGGCGTCGCGACCGGCGACGACTGGCAGCTGATCCTCGTGGACCTGCCAGGGGTGCAGCGCCCGCGCGACGCGCTCACCGAGCGGATGCAGCGTCAGGTCGAGCGGGCGCTCGCGGACGCGGACGCCGCCCTGTTCGTCCTGAACGGCGAGCAGGAGGTCGGCGCGGGCGACCGCTTCATCGCGGACTCCCTGAAGCGATCGGGCGTCCCGACCGTCACCGTGCTGAACAAGGTCGACCGGCTCGACCGGCCGCGCACCGTCCGGGCGCTGTCCGACGCGGCCGAGCTCGGCGTGCAGGGTGAGCTGTTCCCGATCAGCGCCAAGAGCGGCGCGGGCGTCGGCCCGGTGGTGGAGGAGCTGGTGTCGCTGGTGCCGGAGGGCCCGTTCATGTACCCGCCGGGCGAGCGGAGCGACCTGTCGCTCGAGCTCCAGCTCGCCGAGCTGGTGCGCGAGCAGGTGCTGCTCCGCACCCGCGAGGAGGTGCCGCACTCCGTGGAGGTCGAGGTCGACGAGGTCGAGGAGCGCGACGACGGGCTCCTGGTCGTGCGCGCGCGAGTGTGGGCGGAGACCGAGTCGCAGAAGGGCATCCTCGTGGGCGCAGGCGGGCGGATGGTCCGGGCAGTCGGCACGGCCGCGCGCAAGGAGATCGAGCACCTGACGGCCCGCCGGGTGCACCTCGACCTGAACGTGCGCGTGCGCAAGGGCTGGCGCCGCGACGAGGGCCTCCTGGACCGCCTGGGCATCGAGTGATCGAGCGGATCCACGCGTTCATGCGCCACTCCGAGGAGGGCGTCTGCGACGAGGTCGCGAGAACCGCCCACGGCACCGCGCTGCTCACGCCGAGCCTGCCGCTCGTATGGCAGGTGAACGCGATCCGGGTCGAGGACCCCGGGGCGAGCGCGGACGAGCTGGCCGAGGAGGCCGACGACGTGCAGGCCGCGTTCGGCCACCGCAAGCTCATCGTGCACGACGAGGAGCTCGGCGCGCGGCTCGCGCCCGAGCTCGAGAAGGCGGGCTGGAACTCGTTCCGCGTGCTGATCATGCTGCGCCGGCGGCAACCCGACCGCCGTCCCGAGCCCCGCGCCGCCGGCGAGGTCAGCCGGAAGGTGGGCGCAGCGGCGCTGGCCGCCTTCCGGCGCGAGCAGCCGTTCGGCTGGCAGGACAAGGCCGTCCGGCAGCTCGCCGAGATGGACGCCCGCTACGACCGCGTGCTCGCCGCCCGCGACTTCGCCTCGCCGCCCGACGACCCCGCGTGCGCCTGCCGGCTGTACCGGCACGACGGCCTCGCCCAGGTCGACGAGGTGGGCACCGTCCATGCGCGGCGCGGGCGCGGGCACGCGCGAGCCGCGGTGGCCGTGGCCGCCGACACGGCCGCGTCGGAGGGCTGCGAGCACGTCTTCATGGTCACCGACGCGGCCGACTGGCCGCAGGGGCTCTACAGGAGCCTGGGCTTCGACGAGATCGGCGCCACGTACGAGTTCCTGAAGGTGCCGGTCACGAGCCGATGAGGGGCGCGAAGCGCCCCGGTCACGGGGACCGGAGGTCCCCGACTGTTTCAAGACGCGGGGCTGGATGCCCCGCGGAGCAATAATCAGGGCGTGGAGCTATTGCCTTGCATAGTCCAGGACGCGCGCACCGGCGAGGTGCTGACGCTCGCGTACATGAACGACGAGGCGCTCGCGCGCACGCGCGAGACCGGCGAGATGTGGTTCTGGTCGCGCTCGCGCCAGGAGCTCTGGCACAAGGGCGCCACCTCGGGCAACGTCCAGCGGCTGAAGGAGCTTCGCTTCGACTGCGACGGGGACGCGATCCTCGCGCTGGTGGAGCCGGAGGGGCCGGCGTGCCACACCGGCGCGCGCACCTGCTTCCACAACGGCGAGCTCGACCCGGTCCCGGGCGAGGCCCTCGGCACGCTGGAGCGGACGATCGCGGAGCGCCGCGGCGCCGACACGTACACCGGTCGCCTGCTGGCTGACCGCGAGCTCGTGGGCGCCAAGGTCCGTGAGGAGGCCGAGGAGGTGGCGCGCGCCGCGCGCGAGGAGCCCGACGAGCGCGTGGCCGAGGAGGCCGCGGACGTGCTCTACCACCTCGCGGTGCTGCTGGCCGAGCGGGGAATGGAGCTGAGCGACGCGTACGAGGTGCTGAATGGCCGTCGCCGTTGACCTCGAGCTGACGCCGTCGCTCGAGGAAGTGCGGCAGCTGGCGAGGGACCACACGCTGGTTCCGCTGCGCCACACCTTCATCGCGGACTGCGAGACGCCGGTGTCCGCGTACCTGAAGCTGCGCCCCGCTCGACGGCCTGCCTCCGTTCGCGGGCGGCGCCGTCGGGATGTTCGGCTACGACCTCGCGCGCAGCGCCGAGCCCACGATCGGCGAGCCCAACCCGGACGAGACCGGCATGCCGGAGCTGGCCGTGATGGTCAGCGATGTGCTGCTCGCGTTCGACCACCTCCGCCACGAGGTCACGGTGCTGGCGAACGTCGTCGCCGGAGGGCATCGCTCCGGTGCGGGCCAAGCCCGCCCCCTCGCGCACGACGGGGACGTGGAGCGGGCCTACGGCGAGGCCGCGGCGGCGATCGCCGAGGTTCGTGAACGACTCAGCGGGCCGGTGCCGCGCACCGGGGCCGGCCGCACGGAGCCGCCGGAGTACACGTCGAACCTCGGCCCGGACGGCTACGCGGCCGCGGTCGAGCGCGCCAAGGAGTACATCCGCGCGGGCGACATCTACCAGGTCGTTCCGAGCCAGCGCTGGAGCGCCGACTGCCCGGTGGACGCCTTCTCGATCTACCGCGGCCTGCGGGCGATCAACCCGAGCCCGTACATGTACTTCCTCGACTTCGAGGACTTCGAGATCGCGGGGGCGTCGCCGGAGACGCTCGTGACGGTCACCGGCCGCAGCGTCCGCCAGCGGCCGATCGCGGGGACGCGCCCGCGCGCCGACTCGGTCGAGCGCGACCTCGAGCAGGCGCGCGAGCTGCTCGCCGACCCGAAGGAGCGCGCCGAGCACGTGATGCTGGTGGACCTCGGCCGCAACGACCTCGGGCGCGTGTGCGAGTACGGCTCTGTGAACGTCGACGAGTTGATGGCCGTGGAGACCTACTCGCACGTGATGCACATCGTCTCGCAGGTGTCGGGCACGCTGCGGGACGGCGTCACGCCGATGGACGCGCTGCGGGCGTCGCTGCCGGTCGGCACGCTCTCCGGCGCGCCGAAGATCCGCGCGATGCAGATCATCGACGAGCTGGAGCCGGCCGGGCGCGGCCCCTACGGCGGCGGGGTCGGCTACCTGTCCTACACGGGCGACCTCGACACCTGCATCTACATCCGCTCGGCGCTCGTGAAGGACGGCCGCGTGCACATCCAGGCGGGCGGGGGGATCGTCGCGGACTCGGAACCGGGCTACGAGGTACGCGAGACCGAGGCCAAGGCGGGCGCGGTCATGGACGCGATCCGGCTCGCGTGCGCGCAGGGAGACTGGGCATGACCTCGGTCCTGGTGGTCGACAACTACGACTCGTTCACCTACAACCTCGTCCAGTACCTCGGCGAGCTGGGCGCGGAGGTCGACGTCGTGCGCAGCGACCTGCCCGAGCTCTTGGAGCGCAGCCCCGACCGGGTGATCGTCTCCCCGGGCCCGTGCACGCCGGAGGAGGCGGGCCTCTCCAAGGACGCGATCCGCCGCTACGGGGAGGACGGGGTGCCGGTGCTCGGGGTGTGCCTCGGGCATCAGGCCTTCGCCGCCGCCTACGGCGGCACGGTGGTGCGCGGCGAGCCGGTGCACGGCAAGACCGCCGAGGCGGAGCACGACGGCAGGACGATCTTCGAGGGCCTCGAATCACCGCTCGTGGTGGGCCGCTACCACTCCCTCGTCGTCGACCCGGAGCTGCCGGACGAGCTCGAGGTGTCCGCCCGCTCGGGAGAGGTGATCATGCGCCTCCGCCACCGCGAGCTCCCGGTCGAGGGCGTCCAGTTCCACCCCGAGTCGGTGCTGACGCCGGCCGGCAAGGACCTGCTCCGGAACTTCCTGGCGGATGCCTAACCAGGTGCTCACGGAGGCGATCGACCGCATCGCGGCCGGTGAGGACCTGGGCGCATCCCAAGCCGCCGACGTCCTGGCCGAGATCGTCGACGGCAATGCGTCGGAGGCGCAGGCAGCCGCTTTTTTGATCGCACTGAGGACCAAAGGCGAGACCGTGGACGAGATTGCCGGGCTCGCGGCTGCCCTTCGCGAGCGTTCCGTGAAGGTGGACGCAGGCGATGGCCTGGTCGACACGGCTGGGACGGGCGGCGGCCGGCCCACGTTCAACGTCTCGACGACTGCTGCATTCATCGCTGCGGGCGCCGGCTGTCGCGTGGCGAAGCACGGAAATCGCTCGGCCACGAGCCAGTGCGGATCCGCTGACGTCCTCGAGGCGCTGGGTG
>WNGA01009400.1_pt1 | contig 14237 bp, 14 predicted proteins | sample 5400061 | NCBI WGS metagenome assembly WNGA01 (sample SAMN13153366, study PRJNA577476) | soil metagenome | isolation source: 100 cm soil or saprolite under grassland replicate 2 | place: USA:California | collected 2016-06-15 | reverse complement strand
ACGTGGGACAAGTGGGTAACTACTCTAATCCATCTTGAGCCTGTGTTGGTGGACCGTGTTTCCTGGCATGCACCGGGTCACCACGCGAGATGCCCGGGCGGCGGTCTGGGCGGTCAAGAGCGGTGTCGCAGGGTAGTTCCTGGCGCTATGCGTACGTGTGTGTGTCGGAGAATGGTGGAACTGCGACAGGCTGAGGGCAGCAACGACATGGGAGCGGCGTGCGATGCGGTCGGAAGCAGACGGGCTTCTTCACTTAGGCGGCGGGCCGCCCACGGACAACCAATACGCGACGAGTTGCTGGAAGATCACCGGATTTGGCCCAGGACGACTCCCTTCTCGCCAGCAGAGGAACGGGCGTTCCTCATGTCGGGGGATGATCTGCGGTGTCGGTATTCCAGCCGTGTATGGCGGCACTGCCTGGTAGCACTCGAACCCGAGCGGCTTGAAGGTGGGTGCTTGGGGGAGATACGGCTCACCGACCCCGTTGTAGGGAAGCGGGAACTGGCCGAAACAACTGCGATCCGCACAACGCTTGGCGACGGCTCGTGCAACGACGCAGGACACGTTGTGGGCATAGGTCGGCACTCGTTCCCCCGCGAATGCGAACCGACCGCAGGCGTGGTAGCGCGGAGGATGGCCCTTCTGGTGCGCCGAGTGACCGCCCCCGCAGCCGCTCAGCAGTAGTCCGAGGCAGGCGCTCGAAGCCGACAGTCCCAACAATCTGTGCATTGCGGTGAGTATCGGTCTCGACGTGTGACGTTTAACCCTCAGTCGGCTTCTGTCTCCGCCGTCGCCCTTTGCGGGAACTGCGACAGGCTGTCCCCCGAATGGGCCCTTCGAGACCTCGGGGGGTCAGTTGACGGTCGTAAACCTTCCGTCCGGGTCGCGGACGAAGCAGATCCGTGAGCCGCCCTCGACGACGCTGTACGGCTCGCGCTCGGGCTCAATGCCCAGCTCGGCCAACTCTGCCAGCGTGCCGTCGAGATCCTCGACACCGATGGCAACGTGGCCGTACGCCGTGCCCAGCTCGTACGTGCGCCCGTCGTGGTTGTACCGAGCGCCTCGTAGAACGTCCTGCTCTTCGCGGGATCGGTGACCCGGACCATCGTGTGCATGAAGCTCGCCATGTTCAGGATCCTAGCCTTGTGCCAAGGCACTGTGTTTCCAGAGGCCAGGGGTTTGAGCTGCTGGCAGTAGTGTGAACAGTGCATGCATCACCTAAGCGAGAGGTGACGCGATTGGCCGATTCTCGTGCGGCACTGAGAAGGGCGGTACGGTTTCGCCCGTCCTGAGCGAGGCGATAGGTCTCGACGATGCTGAAAGCGGCGCAGCATGTGCGCCAGCACGGGGGGCGCATGCGAACAAGCCGCCTACGTGTCGGGCGCGGTTCCCGCGACGAGCACGACGTGGAATCCGTCCGGATCGGCGAGCGTGACACCGCGCGTCTTCCAGTAGGGGTTTGCGGGCTCTACGGGTTCGGCGCCGACACGCTCGCATACTTCGCTGACCGCTTCCGCGCTGTCCAGATAGAGGACGAGGAGCATCTCCGGGTGCGGCGGCGGCGCCATGTGCTGGCCGCCGCTTGTGAACTCGAGTTGTGCTCCCGTGCCGGGCACCGCGAGGAAGACGCCGTCGTAGTCGTCGTGATTCTCGAAGCGTCCGATCTCCGGCAATCCGAGCCGGTCGCGGTAGAACTGTACGACCTCGTCGAGCCGCTTGGTGTGACGCGCGAACCGCAGCTGCATCGCGTCTAGTCGGCGGTGATGTTGGACTCACCGACGGGCTCACGCTCCCCGACAATGCGGTGGTGGACTTCTGCTTGCGTGAGGAGGTCAGGCATCGAGGACGAGCTCCGTCTCGGGCACGGCGACGCAGGTGAGGGTCTCTCCCTCGGCGAGGGGCGCGCCGGGCTCGTGTAGGTATGAGATGTCGCCGGAGAGCACCTTGGTCACGCAGGTGCCGCAGCTTCCCGCGCGGCAGCCGAAGGGGATGGAGATGCCGGACTCTTCGGCGAGCTCGAGGAGCGGTGAGTCGCAGCGGCTCCAGAGCGTGGTCAGGTCGGAGCGCGCGAAGGTGACCCGGAGCCCACAGTCGCCTCGGCTGTTGGGGTCGGGAGCGGCCGCCTTGATCGCCGCCGGCCCGAACGCCTCTGAGTGGATACGGTCGTCTGGGACGCCCCAGGCGCGTAGACCCTCGGCGAGCGATTGCATCATGGCGGCTGGACCGCAGAGGTAGTAGTCGTAGTAGCTCGCGGGCAGCAGTTTCTGGAGCAACTGGACTGTGATCCGGCCTTGGTGGTGAGGCCTGCCGAGCGTGCGACCGTCCGCTTGCAGAGGCCGCGAGTAAGAGACGTGTAGGCGGATGAAGGGGTGCCGGGCGGCGAGCTGTTCGAGGTGCTTCGATAGGAGGTGGTCGCGGTGGTCGCGGACGCCGTAGAACACCCAGGTTTCCCGTTCACGGCCGTGCTTGGCGATGCTGTTGACCATGGCCAGGATTGGGGTGATGCCGATGCCGGCGCCGATCAGGACGACTGGCCGGTAGCTTTCGGAAGGATCGATCGTGAACAGGCCCGCAGGCGCCTTCACATCGAGGACGTCGCCGACGTCCACCTGATCGTGGAGGATGCTCGAGACGAGGCCCCTTTTTGGGTTGACGGTGTCCGTGGCGATGCGCTTGACCGTCACTCGGTAGGCGTTCTGCTTGGGGCTGTCGGACAGCGAGTAGGAGCGAATCGGCGGGGTGTCGCCGTCTGGCATTGGCACCCGCAGGGTGATGAACTGACCTGGCCGGTATGGAGGAGGCGGATCACCGTCGCTGGGATGGAGATAGAGGGAGACGACGTCTTCGCTCTCTCGGACTTTCTGACGCACCACGAAGGGGCGGAAACCAAGCCAGGCGGGCGGGGCCGGGACGGGAAGCAGGCGCGTTGCCCGCTTGCGCTCAAGACCGGAGAGCCGCTTGCGAAAGTAGTTGCGCCAGCTCTCGGGAAGCGCGTCGAGCTCGACTGCGCGCTGTAACCCTTCCACGTCCTCGCGGTCATGAGCGTAGAGGCGCGTGATCTCCGTGACTTTGACGCCGTGTGGTTCGCGGCTCAGTGCGACGATCGGGTCGCCCGCTGCGACCTCTCCCTCCTGCGCGACGGCAAGGTAGAAGCCGAGGAGGCCGCGCTCGAGGAACTCGGTGACGAACTCGTCGCGGCCCATCCTGATCCCCAGCTTGAAGCAGGGCAGTCGCGGCCCGGTGACTATCAGCTCGGCGGTTCCGATTTGGAAGCGGTCGCCGACGTTGAGCTCAGCGTCGAGGAGCCCCCGTGTGGTCAGGTTCTCGCCGACCTGCCCCCAGGAGAAGTCGAGCTCCGGTCGCTCGTGCCGCCAGAGCCCGTAGAACTCGGATGGATAGGCGTAGACGGCCTTGTCCCAACCCCCGTGGACGCTGAGATCGGCTTGGCGGTCGCCGTCGAGGTTGAGCGCCCGGATCGGCACTGGCCCTTCGACCGGCTTCTTGAAGATCGAGGTGTGGACGGTCTGGCCCTTCCACTCGAGCTCCCGCGGGAGGCCGACGTTGACGGAGACGACGCGGCCTTCAGGCCGCGCCGGCTCCGTCGTTTCAGGTCCACGTGCGGTGCTCATCGTCCTAGGCCGCAGCGGTGGCCGGGGCGGCCACGTCGCGGGTGTAGAAGCGCTGCATCAGGTCGACGATCGTCTCCAGGTCCTCCTCGAGCGCGAAATGGCCGGTGTCGAGCAGGTGGATCTCTGCGTCCGGTAGGTCGCGCCCGAACGCGGTCGCGCCTTCCGGCGTCAAGATCGGGTTGTTCTTGCCCCAGACGATCCACTCGATCGCCTCCGGGCTACGGGTCGCGATCCCGAACCCGACGGGCGAGCCGTAGTCTTGGATGAATAGTCCAAAGCGGTCGACGCCGAGCTTCGCCAGCAGCCCCTCGACCAGCTCGGAGATGCGATCAAACGTGTACGTGAAGCCTCTCGGTGAGCGGGCGTCGCTGTTGCCGAATCCGGGGTAGTCGGGGGCGATCACGTGGAAGCGGTCGGCGAGCGCCGGAATCAGGTTGCGGTACACATGCGAGGAAGAAGGGAAGCCGTGCAGGAGGACGAGCGTCGGCTGCTCAGGCGCGCCTGCCTCGCGGTAGAAGAGGTTCACGCCGTCGACGGTGGCCTTGCGGTACCGGATCATTGAGTCGCTCCCTTCTCGGCCTATACCGACCGGTCAATACAGAAGTAGACTGACCAGTCTGTAAATCGCGTGATCCGTTACACGGAACCAGAGAGATGATCTCGATGCCCTCCGAGAAAGGCGCGCGCGAGCGGATCCTCGCGACCGCGGCCGAACTCTTCTACCGCGAAGGTGTCCGAGCGGTGGGAGTCGGCCGGATCGCCGACGAGGCGAAGGTCGCGAAGATGAGCCTCTACTACCACTTCCGCTCCAAAGACGAGCTCGTCGCCGCCTGGCTCGAGCGGCGGGACGCCGAGTGGATGTGCTGGTTACGGGACGCCGTCGACTCTACCGGCGGCGGCATCCCGGCGGTCTTCGATGCGCTTCGCGCCTGGTTCGACGAGCCCGACTTCCGCGGCTGCGCCTTCATCAACACGCAGGCCGAACTCGGACACCGCAGCGAGTCGGCTGCCGCGGTGATCGCCGCGCACAAGCGCGAGCTGCGGAACTACCTCGCTCGCCTGGCCGCCGCGGACGGGCTGCCCGAGCCCGAGCGCGTGGCCCGTCGGCTACTGCTCCTCGTCGAGGGCGCGATCGTGACCGCGGCGATCGAGGGCAGCTCGAAGGCCGCCAACGACGCCCGCGAGGTGGCGGAGCGCCTCATCGCACGGGTTTAGGCCCCGGCCTCTTCGCGTCGGCCTGGAGCAACGCAACAGTGAAACTCGCCCAGCGTTATCGCGCCCGGAAGTGCCTCAGCCATGCGGCATTCGGCCTGGTTGGTGGGATGCCCTTGCCGGAATCGAAACCGGCGTAGACGGTTCAGGAACTGCTGCTACCTCGGTCTGAGTGAGAATGGCGTGACGACGGCGAATGGCTGACGGTTCGCGAGGTCAAGAGACCGTCTGGGTCGGGACGACCGCGCGGCAATCGTTCCTCTTCCCAAGATTCTCCGTCCCAGTTCCTTCCCGGTGTGTGTGGGAGCCTTCCACCACGTCCCGCAGGTCGGATGTTTAAGCGGCGTCGCGTTCTGCGCGGCCAAGGTGACGGTCGATCAGCGCATGGGAGAGCTGCCGTTGCCGGCACCCGAGCTCGAGCCGGTTCGACTCGAGCTCGTCGCGACCCGCGTCGCGCTCGCGCAACGCCTGCCGCTCTGCGACGAGGCTGCGGACCGCTTCCTGTATGCATTCGACGCTAGCCATCGACGATCGCGGTCTCGTCTGGGACCACGCGGTGTGAGTTCTCCCGACTGGCCGCGTAGGCGTAGGGGTGGTAGAAGGCCTCGATCGCATTGCCTGGCGCGACCTCAATGTGAAAGTCAGCGCCGGTTGCCAGATCGCGGACGGAAAGCTCCACTCGCTCGATGTCGGGGTGCCAAAGGAGCAGGACTTCGACCGTCCCGCTCAACCGCTGGGCTAGTTCTCGCGTCGTCGCGCTCATGCATTCGCCGGCTGCGGGCGACGGGTTGGCGACGCTGTCAGCCACCGGCCTCGTCCTTCGTGCCCGCCGCTGAGAGCGCGTCCCAGCCAGTGCCGAATGCCCCAGCGCCCTGGCACTTGCCGTTTGCACGCCCGGTCATCCCGAGCAGCAACTGCTTCGAACGCGCACAAGCAACTGGCTTGCCGTTGGTGAGCAGCGGCGGCCAGCACTTCGCGCACGGTCTACAGCGGGCGCCGCGGCGGTTCGTGTCCTTCTCGAACAGGTGGAGCATGCGGCCACAGGCTGCGCCTTCGGCGGGGCCTCCAGAACGGAGGCCCCGCACATCCTTGCCGGGCGAGGTTCCTCTACGGGGCAAGCAGGCCGTCCACGAAGAGCTGGATCGCACCGGCGGCCAAGCCGCCGGAGTCCACGCTGTCGCTGCCCGCGAGGGTGTTGATCTCGAGCCGGTCCTTCGCGACTTCCGAGTGGAGGATCTCGACCGTCGGGGCAAGACCGCTCACCTTGACGCCCGCTGCGTCTCCGTTGACGTTGATCGCGTCGTTGCCGTTGGTGGCGTTGACGACGACGCGGTCTGGTTGGCCGTCGCCGGTGGCCCCGCCGAGGGCGCCTGCGAGGTCGACGTTGACGGTGGTGACGCCGGTTCCAGTCAGGTCGTTGACGGTGACCTTGTCCGCGCCGCCGAGGGCGTTGAAGTCGACCCGTTCCACGCCAGCCGTGTCCATCGTGATGTTGGCGACGTCGCGGAAGAACTTGAGTCGCTTTCCGTTCGCCGACAGGTCGACCTGCTCGGCGACGTTGGCGCCGTTGAAGCGCATCGTGTCCTCGCCGTCCTGGCCTTCGACCGTGTCGCTGCCGTCACCCGGGTCCCAGACGAACGTGTCGTCGCCGGCGCCCAAGAAGGCCAGGTCGTTGCCCTTGTTCCCGTCGATCGAGTCGTTGCCGTCCCCTCCGAGCAGCAGCTCCGCTCCGGAGCCTCCGGCGAGGTTGTCGTTTCCGTCGCCACCGTCGATCGTGATCGGGATGCCGTCGGTGACGACACCGTTGCTGTCGTCGATGCGCACGGCGTCGTCGCCCGCTCGGCCATCGACGGCGATCCTGGCGATCTTGGCGCGGTTGAAGCTGAAGTCGGCCGAGCCGTTGTCACCAACGTCGATCTGGAGCACGCCGGGGTAGCCGGCCTGGAGGCGAAGGGCGATCTTGTCGCTCGCCTGGGTGCCCGCGATCGTCAGCAGACCGTGAACGAGCTTCGGGCGCTTGAACCCAAGCTGGTTGTATTGATGCGCGGCCTTGGCCGCCCGGGCAGGCGGCGCCGCCTTCCCCTGCCCGGCCACAAGCCCGGCCGCGACGGCGGCCGCCACGGCCACTACCGAAGCCGCCAGCGGCACGGTGCGCGCCGCTTTGAGTCCAATCAGGTTCTTCATCTGTGCACGTCTCCTTTCGAGTGAGCCTCGTGCGGCTCGTGGATTTGTCGTCCCAGCGATGGTGGGGGCGGCGGACCCACGTTCGCACCGTGGCGATCCCCCTGACTTTCCCGGTCGTCCGCCTCAGGCAGGCTCGGAGCGGTCGAGACTCTTAGGCTCGCCTCATTTCCGGATGGGCCGGAAACGCGTCCTGCTCAACTCAGTTCACGAGCGGTCATCGTGCGGCCGGCGAGTGCGTGACGCACGGGGCGATAGCCGCGATTCGGCGATAGCCGCTTTTCCACGAATCGGCGGTAGGCTTGAGGCATATGAAAATGGCCGCGGCCGCCGGACCGCTGCTTGAGCGGAACGAGGAGCTGGCGCGGATCGAGTCGGCGCTGGCCGACGCTCGCACGGGGCGCGGCAGGTTTATCGTGGTCGAAGGGCCGGCCGGGATCGGCAAGACGGCGCTGCTCGCGGCGGCGCGGACCGCGGCGGCAGAGGGCGGAATGCGCGTGCTTCGCTCGCGCGGGACCGAGCTGGAGCGAGATTTCGCCTTCGGAGTGGTGCGGCAGCTATTCGAGCCGCCGCTGGTCGAGGCATCGGAGCTCGAGCGCGCCGATCTGCTGCTAGCCGCTGCCGGTGTGGCGGGCGGCCTGCTCGGGCTCCCAGGCGCACCCCCTACAGAGGGCCCACCCTCGTCGGGCGTCGATCCGTCGTTCGCGATCCTGCACGGCCTCTACTGGCTGTGCGCGAACCTCGCCGCCGCGGGCCCGCTCTGCCTGCTCGTCGATGACGCGCACTGGGCGGACGCCCCGTCTCTCCGTTACCTGGCCTTTCTGCTCACGCGGCTCGAAGAGCTGGACGCCGCGCTCGTCGTGGCGACCCGCCCTCGCGAAGCAGGTACCGACGTCGAGCTGCTTACGACCGTGACGACCGATCCGTCCGCCGATGTGATCCAACTCTCTCCTCTGACGAGAGCCGCCGTTGCCCAGCTCCTGGAGGCGAGGCTCGGCGCGGCTCCTGATTGGGCCGTCGTCGATACCTGCCTGCGCGTAACGCGCGGGATGCCGTTCCTCGTGCGCGAGCTCGTGGAGGCGCTGAGCGAGGGAGGCATCGGAAGCGGTGTACAAATGGTCGGCCGCTCGGTTCGCCCCCGGCTCCGTCGGCTGCCGGAGCATGCGGGGCGGCTCGCGCGAGCGCTGGCGATCCTCGAGCAGAGCGACCTGCTCCAGGCGGCGCGACTCGCGGGCCTCGAAGAGCAAGAGGCAGCCGATGCAGCCGATCTGCTGGCGACCGCGGGGATCCTCGAGCCCGGCCGGCCGCTGACGTTCGTGCATCCGCTCATCCGCGACGGGATCTATTCGGAGCTCTCCAGCGCAGAGCGCGCGCAAGGGCACCGCCGTGCCGCCGAACTGCTCGCCGAGCAAGCGGGCGCGTCCGCGCGGGTCGCCCAGCATCTGCTGGTCAGCGAGCCCGCCGCCGATGACTGGGTCGTCGAGCGGCTGGTCGAGGCCGCCTGCGCGGCGGGGAAGCAGGGCGCTCCCGAGTCGGAGGCCGTCTTCCTGCGCCGAGCGCTCGCTGAACCGCCGCCGCCGGGCGACCGGTCGGCATTGCTGCTCGACCTCGGAATGGCCGAGGCGAACGCCGGGCTCGTCGACTGGCCCGAGCACTTGCAGCAGGCCGTGGATGCCGCGCCGAACACCGCGGCAGCCGCCGAGGCCGCCATGGTGTTGGGCCTAGCGCTCAGCCGCGCTCAGCGCTTCGCAGAAGCGGTCGAGGTTCTCGATCGCGCAGCGTCGTCGCTCGATTCCCGCCACTCCGAGCTCGCGCTCCTGCTCGAGGCGGCGGCCGTGGTCGCCGGCACGAACGACCCCGCGACCGCACCCTCGGTGGCCCTCCGCCGTGAGACGTTGCGCGAGCGGGCGGCGGATGATCCGCAGGCGCCACCTGAGCTGCTGGCGGCGGCCGCGCTCATCTCTATCCTCGCGAACGAGCCTGCCGAGGTCGGCGCGGAGCTCGCGACCCGCGCGGTGCTGGCCGGAGAAAGCGCACCCCCAGGCTCGGAAGGCAGGCGGTGGTTCTCGGTCGCAACCTGGATTTCGGTGACGACGCTCTCGCTGCTTTGGGCCGAGCGGTATGCCCAGGTGCAGCGGCTGCTCGATGCGTCGATCGCGCAGGCTCGGGCGACCGGCGACGGCAGCCGGCTTGCCGTCGGCCTGGCTCACCGCGGCTGGCTCGCGCTTCGACGCGGCGATTTGTGCGCCGCGGAGGGAGACACGCGGACGGCACTTGCCGCGGCCGAGCTGCCCGCACCAACCCTGTACCGCGTCCTGAACGCCGGTGTGCTTGTCAAGACGCTCGTCGATCAGGGCGAGCTCGACGCGGCAGATCAGGCGCTCGCACCGCTCGAGTCCGAAGTAGAGGGCGGATCGATCACCGCCGCAGTTCTTCGGCTCGCCCGCGGCCGGCTGCGGGTCGAACAGCGCCGGGTCGCCGAGGGGCTGGAGGACTTCCTGGCCGTTGGTGTACGCCTGACGCGAGGGCTGGTCAGCTGCCCGGGTTATCTCCCTTGGCGGTCGGAGGCCGCGCTCGCCCACCTGGCGCTCGGCGACCGCGAATCGGCAGGGCGCCTCGCAGCAAAGGAACTCGAGCTGGCCCGAGCATTCGGTGCGCCGCGCGCACTCGGCGTGGCGCTGCGTGCCGCCGGCGTCGTGGCTGGTGGTGACCGTGGAGCGCTCCTGCTCCGTGAGGCCATCGACACGCTCGAGCGTGGTGACGCCAGGTTGGAGAGAGCGCGAGCGCTCGCCGACCTCGGCGCCCTGCTCCGGCGGCGCAACCGCCGCACCGAAGCGCGAGAGCTGCTCCGCGAGGCGCTCGACGCCGCCCACCGTGCAGGCGCCAAACCCCTCGCCGAACAGGCCGAGACCGAGCTTCGCGCCACCGGTGCGCGCCCCCGCCGGGTCGTTCTCAGAGGGCTCGACTCGCTGACGGCCAGCGAGCGCCGTATTGCCGAGTTCGCCAGCCAGGGCCTCAGCAACCGCGAGATCGCCCAAACCCTCTTCGTCACAAGGCGCACGGTCGAGGGCCACCTCACGAGTGTCTTCCGCAAGTTGCAGGTCGACTCCCGTGACGAGCTTCCTGCTGCGCTCGGCGGCGGCGGCCCGGTCCCGGCCTAGCCTCCCGAAAAGCGCCGAAGTCGATCACGACCGTCGGACGCTCGCCAGACCCCTTCGCCGTCTGCTTGCTCTTCCTTGGGTCGCAGGCCGTCTCCCTGACGACTACGGCGGAGGCCCTGATAGGGATGGATGTAGGCGACGATGTTGGGCGCAGCGGGCTGCCCGAGCCAATTCACGGGGCTCCGGCCGCCTCTGACGCGAACCCCTGATTCTCCCAGTCCACTCCGATGACCCAAGCGACCACGAACGAGTCGGCGCGCGGCCAAAGCTCGCTTAGCTTCGTCGTTGAGGAGCAGGAATCCAGGCCCCTACGGCGTCCAAATCGTTCCCAACATGATCCTGCTCGAGATCTCGTCCGCCGCGGCGCATTGACGGCACGGCCCGTTTAGTCGTCGACATCGACCGGCGGCTCACCGTGGAAGACGACACGAACGCCCTCGAAGCATGGCGCGCTCACCGAGTCCGCCTCGATGGCCGAGTCGTCACGCTTTCGAACCCCCGACCGGGGTGAAATACGTTTGGGCCGAAGGACCCCGTACGGCATCGCATCTCTGTCGGAAGTCGAGTTAAGGCTCTTCATCTTCGCGCCCCTTCCTCTCGAATACGAGTGCTGTCCTCTCGGGCCAGCCGCAAAAGACAGGGGGGTCGCCACGGTGCGAACGCGGGTCCGCCGCCTCCATCATCGCCCAGACAAGGTAATCCGGGATCGCGATCAAGGAGGAGCGAGGTTCGTGAACGGCGCGCTCGTCTCGTAGGGCACGAGTGACCTCGTGCAAACCCTCGTCACAACAACCTAGGCAAGGAGCTCGAAATGAAACGCAAGATCACACTGTTCATCGCTGCGGCCGCCGTGTCCGGGGCCGTGCTCGCCGCCGCCGCGTTCGGCGAGGCCAGCTCGGCGTCGTCCTCGCCGCCGTCGAAGGGGGCCATCGTCGTGCTCAGGCAGACGGCGCTTGGCAAGATCCTCGTCGACGCACGCGGCCGAACGCTCTATCTGTTCGAGAAGGACAAGCACGGCCGGAGTGCCTGCTACGGCGCCTGCGCGACGGCCTGGCCGCCGCTCGTCAGCACCGCGAAACCTCGGGCACGAAAGGGCGTCCACGCGTCATTGCTCGGCGTCACCAAGCGGGCCGGCGGCAAGCGACAGGTCACCTACGCAGGTCATCCGCTCTACACGTTCACGGCCGACAAGAAGGCGGGACAGACGATCGGGGAAGGCGTGAAGGCGTTCGGCGCAGCCTGGGATGCCGTCGCGGCCAGCGGCCGCGCGGTCGAGCCAGCCGCTTCTGATCCCGGCGGGAACGACGGCGGTTACGGCGGCGGCTACGGCTCAGGCCGCTGAGGGGAAATCCGTGCTGGAGACCCGGGCTCCAGCACGCAAGAAGTCAACGACTCAGAGAGGAGAAACCATGTTCCGTAACACATTCGGCAGGCGACGGTGGGCGCTGTTCGCCCTCGCCGCGACCGCCCTCGCGCTCGCCGCTTCAGCATTGGCAGCGAGCGACGGCCAGACCGGCTTCGGCTTCAACGCCGGCGAGATTAAGGGCTTTCCCGCCGGTGCCGTCTCCCTCACGGGCGGCGGCGCGTTCAACCTCGACACGGGGTTCGTTCACTCTGGAGGCGGCTTTCGCTGCACCGAGGACGTCTTGGGGAATGTGCCCCTGAATGGCTGCCTCGCCGGGCAAGGTGTGCGCTGGGATACCGAAGAGCTCTTGCCGAGCACCGGCTTCAAGTGCACCGGCGCCGCGGGCGAAGCCCAAAAGACCGCCACCACGGGCGATCGCATAGTCGTCCTTCAGTCCGACTTCTACCGAGCAGGCGATGGGATCGACGAGTCCTTCAGAGCGCGACTGATCGTCTCTCAGGACGACATCGCCCCGGACACCCTGGGCGTCCAGAACGTCTGGATTCAGGGGGTAGGCTGCGGCTCGGCGATCGTCCACTTCGACTCGGCGCGTTGAAACGAGAGACGCCGAGCGTTTTGGTGCGGCCTGCCGCATCGGGAGGGGCCGGAGTATCCCGGTCCCTCCCCCACGAGTGACGGCGTCGATCCAGCCCGCGGGCAGTGACGCCATCCGTCTGAGGAATAGCGTGTTTGGTCTGATTGGGCCACTCGTCGAAGGCCGAGACCGACGCCGGCCGAGCCCCTCCCGGATGATTCTCGCTGATCGCCATCACCACGACCAGCCGACATCTGGGGCTAGGCTCTGCGGACAGATTGGTGGTCTATCGGGAGACTCAGGGCCGTTCGAGAGAGGGGTCGCCGCAAGACGAATCCCCGAAATAGCGGGGCCCTCTGCAAGCGCGATTCCCGGCACCAACGCCCTCACGTCGCAGACGGAGAACAAACCAACTCGCCCCTCCCACTCCTCCCGGTCCAGCCAAACCACTCCCTCGTCGTCTTCTGCGGGGACTGCGTCATGGGGCGCAGTGCTCCACCTGTGGGCGACGCGCTGCTCTGTCGCTCTGCTCGATGAAGAAGCGCAGGCCGCCGGGCAGCCGCTCGCACTCACGGGCGGTGAGCCAGTCCCCGTCCGGAATCGGGGCGAGAAAGGCGTCGGCGTCGGCGCCCAGCTCGCGGAGCAGCGCCGCCACGTCGACGCGCTTGAAGTAGATGCGGATGGTTGTGTTCTCGCCGCGCGGCGGGGGAATCGACGCGAGCGGGACGAGACCGCTGCGCAGGAGCAGCATGTACTCGCCGTGCTCAGGCATCGGCAGGTGGGGCGTAGACGATGACTCTGCCGGGCTCCTCCTCGGGCTCGTCGTCGGGCAGCGTGAGCAGCTTCTCGGCGGCGCGCAGCCGATTGCCCCAGTCCACGCCATCGTCGCGCCGTGCGGAAAGCGCGTCGAGCAGGACACCGCGGGGCTCGGGCTTCGAGGAAAGGGCGCACACGCGCTCGACCTCCTCAGCGAAGCCGGGCACCTTGGCCCAGTTGTAGAGCGTCCGCTCGGCGACGCCGACCGTGTGAGCGACCGCCGCGTACGTTCGGCGTCGCGGAGCGCACGCTCTACAACTGGGCGGGCGCTGCTTCTTGAGTTGCTGCCGCATCCACTCGTGGCTTATGTCCTGGAAGCCACAATCGTGATCCGACGCCTTTCGCAGTAGTCCCGAATGCCTTCTCCCTCTGGCGTCGCGGGAGGAAGCGTCTCCAGGACGTGAGCGCGCCAGCCAAGATGATCGAGCATGAGGAGGAGCGTGAGCGGGGTGGGAACGCCCACCAGGACCTTCTCTTCTCCCGGGACGCGCGCGATCGCCGCGCCTTCGAGGCGAGGGTCGTTGAAGGCAAGGAAGATGGCTGCTTCGTCGACAGGCACAACCCGGGAGTCGATGAGAAGCGTCGAGGGCTCGCGTTCCGTGACCGTACGCAGCAGCTCGTACTGATTGAGCGTGTGGTAGAGGAACCCGAAGCAGAAGACGGTGTCGACGGCGCCAGGGTCGAGCTCCGCGACACGCGTCAGGCAGTCTCCCACGATGAACTCGTATCGGTCGTTCGGGACCTGGTACTCGCGAAAGGTTGACCGTGCCCTGTCGACGAGCTCCTGCCGGCCTTCGATGCCGACGACGTGCCGTGCACCAACGTCGAGAGCCGCCAGCATCCAGCGGCCGTCGTGACTTCCGAGGTCTAGTACCCGCCTGCCGTGGATCAGCTTCCGATTGCGCTCGATGAGTGCGCGGTAGCGATACTCCAGTCTTTCACCGCGGACGTCGGTCGTGCTCGTCGAACGCAGACGCGAGTAGCGGGCAAAGAAGTCGTTGGCGGCGCTCATGGTGTCCGTACTCACCGCGCGATCGTCAGGTGCTCCGGCACGACCGGGGAAGCCTGCCCAGCGCTCTCGATGAGGCGGAACGGGTAACCGGCAGGCGTATCCGCTGGCTGAACGCCGTCCGGGCTCGCGACCTCCAGGCCTGACAGCGGCTCGATCACGACGGTGCGCAGAGCCGGTAGACGCCGCAACGATTCCAGCACCGTCGCATCTGCAGGCGTGCCCTCGACGAGCGCAAGCTGCTCGAGCTGGACGAGGCCTGCAAGTGCACGAAAGCCCTTGGGAGTAG
>WNGA01017046.1_pt1 | contig 14242 bp, 17 predicted proteins | sample 5400061 | NCBI WGS metagenome assembly WNGA01 (sample SAMN13153366, study PRJNA577476) | soil metagenome | isolation source: 100 cm soil or saprolite under grassland replicate 2 | place: USA:California | collected 2016-06-15 | reverse complement strand
CCACGCTGGGCGCACCGAACTGGGCTCGAAGCCGCGCACGGGGTCGCATCGGCGAACCCTGCCACATCCCAGTGACAACACGGGCTTCGACCCCACCGCAGGCCTACCAATCACCATGTGCGGAAGACGAGGCTAGGGGGAGGCTAGGCCAGGTGACCCGAGGAGTGCCGTGAGTCTCGGACGTGTGGCCCGGCCCTGGCAGGGTCCTCTGCCAGCGGTGCCAGCCCCCGGCGGGGTCTCACCAGGACCGGGCCTTCTCCGCCGAGCCGTTTGGTACCCGCCTCGACGAAGCCTCCACGTCACCGGTCGGCACCAGCTCCGGCCGCACGGCGGTCCGTCAGGTTGATGGCGTCCAGGAGCGCGTCCAGGCGTGCCCAAGGCAGGTCGGCCAGCAGGGCGAGGAGTTGCTGGTCGGGTAGGCCGCGGATGTAGGCGATCATCCGGGTCGCATCGACGGCTGCCGTGTGGACGGCGATGCCGTGGTCAACCCGAAAGGCCCAGCCGCGCAGCTCATGGACGGTGTTGCTGATCACCGCCGGCGCCACCAGACCGCGTGCCGCCGCCTGCTCCACGAGAGCGGCGAGCGTGTCGGCGGCGCCGGTGATCTCTGCGGCCAGGCTGCCAGGGCCTGCGACCAGCCCGGCGGTCCCCTTCCAACGCGCGACCGTGCGCCGCAAGACGGGCCTGCCCGCGACGATCCTACGCATCGTTCCTCGTCTGCTCCTTGTTGCGTCTCAAACGGATGGGGTGAGCGGATACTCGGGCGGCTCTGCGCTCAAGCGAGAGCACGCCAAAGCCCCCTTGAACGTTCAGGGCGAGCTGGAGCATACGAGCTGAATGCACTCAGTGAACGTACTGTCAGTTCGGGTCGACCACCGGCTCGGGCTCAGACGGTGAGCAGTCCGATCCGGGCTGCCAGACCCCGCGTTTCCGCTGCATAGGATGGCCGTACCCGCTTGACGAGACCGCGGACCAACTCACGTGCCAACACGTTGTACCGCAGGTCTTCGGGAGCTTCGCGCTCCGCGGCGAGCAGATGCAACAGCACGGCCGGGTCGTCGCGCCGTTGGTCGTAGCAGCGGGCGACCTCGAGCTGGAAGGTCAGTCGCCGCTCGATCGAGGGCGAACGCGAGGGATCGACGCCGTCGGCCAGGCGAAGCGCCTCGCTGGTCTCTCCCGCCTCCATCTCCAAGCTCACGGCATGCAATCGAACGTTCGTCGGCCCGAACACAGTCCAGAAGACGTTGCCTTCACCGGCCCGCCTGGCCGCCGGCCCCGCCTTCTCACGGAGCCAAGCCCGTGCCGACCAGGCGTCGCCGCGACGGACCGTCGCCGCGACCGCCACCAGGTACAGGGCGCCGTACATGGCGAAGAACCTCGCGTCAGCATTGCCCAGGCGCGGCTCCAGCTCCTCAGCCGCTCTGATCGCGACCTCCTCGGCGGCTTGCGCCTCACCCTCCGCCAAGAGCACATGGCCGAGGTTCCACTTGGCCGCCGCGATCCGGAGCGGATCGTCGGCCGCCTCGACGGCCCGGATCGCCCGGTCGGCGGCCAGCAGCGACAGGTCGATCCGGCCGATGCGCTTGCAGAATGTCCGCAGCAGGAAGTACAGGTCGGCGGCTACCCGGAAGGCCTCCCGCCGATCCTTGGCCTGGCCGGTGCCGTCCTGGACGCGGATCGCCTGCTCGATGTCGAGGACCAAGCCCGGAAGCAGCTCGCTGGCTTCGCTGTACCGAGCCGGTGACGACTGCCACACCTTCCAGGCAGCGTCCACCCGCCGCCGAAGCTCGCCGAGGCTCGGAAGTGCCTCCCCCTCAGCCCGGAGCTGGTAGCCGAGCAAGGCACCGTGGATCGCCGTCGTCGTCGGATGGCCATGGCCCTCCGACTCGGAAGGCGGCTCGCCCAACAGCTCCGAGGTTGGGACGCCCAGGACGCGGGCGATCGCGTGCAGCACCGGGATCGTGGGAGTCTTCAGCCCGCGCTCGATCTGCGACAGGTAGTCGACCGTGATCCCGGCCAGCCCGGCAACCACCGTCTGCTTCTTGTGCTGCGCTTCCCGGAAGAACCGCACCCGCTCACCGATAGGGATGTCGGGCGACACGCTTCACCTCCCTCCACTGAGCCACGACCAACGCAACGACCAACTGCACCAAGTGCCTGGGACTGTACCGTTTGCGCTTCCCGGCGTATACGAGCCAAACGGGCCCGCCCGACCAGCGATCAGCGACGGCCTATAGAGTTGAGAAGCTCGGAAGAACTCGGCCGACACCATCGCCGCTTGGAGCGCCACCGTGACGAGTGCGGGACGGCTGGTCCTATGGGACGTCGATCACACTCTCGTCAGCACCGAAGGAGTCGGCCGACAGCTCTACCGCGAAGCGTTCGAGCAGACCACCGGGCAATCCATGCAACGCCAGGCCGACCCCACCGGTCGCACCGAACCTGAAATCTTCCGCGATACCCTTGCCATCCACGGCATCGAACCCACCGACGAACTGTTCGCCAGGTTCGCGGACACCCTGGCCGCCGGCCACCGCGCCAAGCTTCGCCTCCTCCAACAGCGCGGGCACGCCCTACCCGGCGCAATCGAAGCCCTCCGAGCCCTTCAGGCCACTCCCGGAACCATCCAGTCAGTGCTCACCGGCAACATCAAGCCCGTCGCCATCATCAAGCTCGCCGCCTTCGGCCTCGACCGCTACCTCGACTTCGAGGTCGGCGCCTACGGGTCCGACGACCCCGTCCGTGCCAACCTCGTGGCCATCGCAAGGCACCGGGCCAACCGGAAGTATCAGCTCGCCTTCGACGAGCGAACCACCGTCCTCATTGGCGACACCCCGAGCGACATCGCGACCGCCCACCAAGGTGGGGCCTTGATAATCGCGGTTGCATCGGGCCGGAGCGACATGGCACAACTGCGGGCCGCTGGAGCCGAGATGGTCCTGTCAGACCTCACCGACATCGCCAAGGTCGTGGCCGCCGTCCGTCGTTGAACCCGGGTAGATCAGCAACTCGTTATGTCTTGGGATCACGCTCAGGTGACCCCTGTCTGGTGCCTTGTTCTGCAATCCGCTGCAGCAGATCTCGATACCTCGATCCGAGATCCGCGTATCGGTAGTTAGCTCGGAATGTCAAACGCCAGTACCGTTAGGATTAGCTCGCGGTTGGCGTCATCCCGATTGCTGAGCACGGCCCGGAATCCGGCCTCGTGATCGTAGGCCATCGCCCGCTTGAAGTTGGGATGAGCCTGAACTACCTCTGGGACCTGCTCGACCACGTGGGAGAAGTTGCGCGTCCGGTTGAATACCGGGATGGCCGTCTTGGTGTCCCTCCAGGTCGTATATCCGAGTAGCTGGTCGATTGCATCCCGGAGCGACTTCGGACCTCTCCACAACTTGCACTCTGCGATGAAGACGTTCTTGCCCTCAACCCGGATGAGGATGTCGGTCTTGCCCTCGTAGTTGAACGTCTCTCCGGTGGCCTGTCCTTCGTAGATCCCATTGAGCTGGACGAGGAAATGCTGCCGGATGCCCTCCTCGTTGGTGTCACGGAAGGCCTTGGGACTGCGCTCCATGACCGTGGTCATGCCCCGCATGATCGACAGGATGTGCTCGTACTCCTTCATCCCGAGGGCGGGCTCCGGCACGAAAGGCGCCGTCTTGGCGACGACTGGTCGCGTCGGGATCTTCCTGCGCACAGCCGGTGTGACATAGGTTCGGCTGGCGTCTGGGCGCTCGCGGAGCGGGAATCCCAGGCTGGCGACGAGGCCGCGGTCATTCAGGAGCTTCTGACGGCGCTTCTCGATGAGCTCCCGCGCAAGACCAGGAAGAGCGGCGTTGAACTGCGCTGCGTCTCTGCTAACCCATCCGAGGTGCTTCTTGACGCTGGCAAAGTCTGAGTCGAACTGGCTCTTGATTCCCGCTGCGTCATGGCCTGTCACGCTGTACGAGAGGATGAGGATCTGGTCGCGAGTGACCTGGCCACGGGGTGGGTTGTAGCTGAAGGTTGATGCGCGGCAGAAGAATAGGTCACGGTCGCCCGTGAATGGGACGTAATACTTGACTTCAGTCCCCGGAATGTAATATGGGCGACTATGATCAGTAATGAAGCGCATCGGGTCACGGCTGACATCGACCTGGGTCTCTTGCTGGTCAACCGTAATCTCGTCCTCGCGGAGTTCCGGCACGTCGAGCCGGTACTTCGCGTGGATGTAACCGAGGAGGTCGTCAGCAGGAGTGTTGAGCAAGCCATTCGGGTCGATCCCGGCGACCTCATCGCTGACTCCTTGCTGATGACGCCCGATCACTAGCCCGAGATCATACTTCGCAAACAGAAGTTCATTGTCTGGCACGCCACCATCTCCCCTGAAGCCATACGAGCACAAGCGCGGCAACTCAACCGGGGAAGCGCCGGCCATGCTAGCACAGCCGACCAATACCCGAATCATTTGCTGATTGCGCCGGTGTTACTACTGTAAACAAGGGTGATCCGGCTCCCTATTCATGGTGAATAGGAGCGACGCGATCAGTCCTCACCGAGGAAGCGACCGAGGAGGACTCGCACGACCTCCTCTGTCCGCTCGCGAAACTCGGCAGCGTGGGCGGCCACGTCAACGGCGAGGGTCTGGATCACCTCGGGCAGCTCTTGGGCGAAGTCCATCCGGTCGTCGTCGGTGGCGGGGATCAGGTCGTAAGCGACCTTGTCATCGACTGCGGGCAGGAGGGCGAAGCGGCGGACCTGGCGGAGGGTGGCGCGGGCTTCGGCCTGCTTGCGTCGGGTACGTCCGGAGAGCAGCGTCCCGAGGACATGGTCCTCCCGGAGTAGAGCCATAGCGCCGTGCGGATGGGGGCGTTCCGCACCGCTGGCATCGGCCTCCTGCCAGGTGATCTGCTCGACGCGGTATAGCGCCTCGCCGACCTGGGCCTGGTCGCCAACACGAAGGTGCTCCAGCAGCGTCCAGGCGGCCAACTCGACGGCGTCGCGGAAGCGCTCGCGGTCCTGGCGGCGCAGCTCGGCCTGCCGGACGAGGTCGAGGACGGCGAGCGTCACTCGCGCGGGGTCGGGCATCGGGCGGCGCCTCCTGTTGACGACACGCTACGGGCGGGAGTGGAGGACTATCGTACGTTGGCCACGCTGGAGGAACATGCCCGCGCCGCTTGCTCTACCTGGCGGGTGCCGCCCGCCTGGCGATGACGTAGCTGTCGATGTCCTCGGGCCGCCAGCCTTTGTGAACGGTCTGGCGGCGGCGCGCCCTCTTGGGTCCGATGAGCTCGACCGCCGCCGGCGGGAACCGGGGGTCGCTGGCTTCGAGCTGGCGGACCCGCTCGACCGTCACGCCGAGTTGGTCGCTGATCAGGCTGTACCCGAGGAACTGTCGCGGCGGCTCGGCGTCATCGGGCTGCCTTCCACGCCGGTAGGCGACGATGGCCTCCTCGCGCCAGCCTCGGCGGACCAGGCGCCGCTCGTGGATCTCTACGGCGTGCGGGGGGAACCGTGGATCCTCGTTCCGGAGCTGGGCGACGCGCGTGTCGCTCAGCCGCAGCAGCTCCTCGGCCATGCCGATGGTGACGTAGGGCTCGGCCTCAGCAGCCATCGGCCAGCCTCCTCCACGGGTTGCACTTTGCCAACTTGCAGGATAACGGGGGCAAGGCGGCGGGAGCCGGCTTCGGCGCCGGCTCCCGACTGGTAGGCCGCCGGAGCGGCGGGTTGCTACTCCTCCACCGCGATCGAGCCGTCGGCGGACTGCTCCAGCTCGCGCTGCTCGATCTCGCGCGGCTCGTAGCCGAGCTTGCGGAGCATCTGGTAGTGCTCGGCGACGAGCGGGTGCCCGAAGCTGGGCCACTCGCCGCTCAGCCACTCGTCGGCGATGGTGAATGCGACCGCGACGACGGCGCGGTCCAGCTCGCGGTCGCCCTTGGCCGCGTAGTCAAGGACGGGCGAGACCGCGCCGGACTCGGCCTCCGTGTCGGCGCTGGCGTCGATGCCGAGCAGGTCGCAGGCCGGGGTGTCGTCGTAGCCGGGCATCACCGTGGTGTGCAGGAACGCCCAGGAGACGTAGCGCTGGACCAAGGCGCGGCTGAGCTTGCCCTGCAGCGCGACCTTCATCGCCTCCCAGCGGGCGGTCGCGGCCTCATCGAGCGCCGCCATCCGCTCGCGCGCCGCCGCCTCTCGCTCCGCCTGCTCGGCCCGCTCGACGGCGGTCAGCTCGTCCTCCTCGTCGCCGGGCTCGGGCTCCCGAGCGGCGGCGTCCGCGTCCGGCTGGGTCGGCGTGCCCTCCGGACGCTCCGTGTCCGGGGACTTCGCGGGTTCCTGGCCGCCCTCGCCCGCCCCGGTGCTCGGGGACGGCGCGGGTCCATGGCGCGTCGGGTCCAGGCAGACCCACTCGACCGTGGCGTCCGCAGCGACGTGTGCCGCGTGGCAGGGCTGGCCCAGGTGCGCCTCAGGCGAGTCGAGGCCGGCGGCGATGGCGCCGTCGCCGAGCCGGACGCCGCCGCCGGTCCAGTCGTCTGGCGCGATGGTGACCCCGCCGGCGCGCAGGTCGGCCAGGACGCGGTCGCGCTTCTGCTCGCGCTCCTGCTCGCTGAGCTGCTGGCGGATGGCCGCCGCGAGGTCGCCGCCGTCGCGACGGACCTTGAGCGCCTTGCGCAGGCGGTCGGGCCAGCGGACGAGCTTGGCCAGCTCGGCGCCGTCGTCCACGCCGATCTTGCCCTGGTCGATCAGCTCGAAGGCGTCCCTGGGGAGCTTGCCGATCGCCGCGTACTTGGAGACGCCCGGCTGTGACATGCCGAGCCGGGTGGCCAGCGTGCCCTGCGTCCAGCGCCGCTTACCGTTGCCGTCCTTGCGGCTGAGCAGATAGGTGATCGCGCCTGCAAGCTCCGAGGGCTTGAGGTTCTTGCGGTGGACGTTCTCCACCATCTGCGCCTCGATGCGCTGGTCGACCTCGTCGACCTGCCTGACGATCGCCGGAACGGTGGACAGTCCGGCCATCTTCGCGGCGGCGCAGCGGCGGTTGCCCATGATCGGGACGTAGCGGCCGTCCCCGGTCGAGCGGATGGTCACCGGCTGGAGGATGCCCTGCTGCTCGATCGAGGCGGCAAGCTCCTTCAGCTCGCCGAGGTCGCGGCGGACGTTGGCGGGGTCGAGGTCGATCAGGTCGAGGCTGATCTCCTGAACCTCGATGGTCGTGGTGGTCGCTTCGGTCATGGTGGTGCTCTCCTCCGGGCTTTCTGCCCGGTGTCTGGCGGGCATGCTGCCCGCGGTTCCTGCGTCGGTCGGACTGCCCTGGATGGGCGGTGCTCGTGCCCTGCGCGGGCCCATTGCCTGCCTCCTACGTCTCGGTGCGGATCATGCGGTCGGTGGACTCGGCGGTGGTGATGCGCGCGGCGACGTGGAACCGCCAGCGCTCGCGGCGGTTGCGGTAGACGGCCAGGTACAGCTCGTCGTTGGCCAGGTCCATCCGCCGCAGCTCCTCGGTGGTGTTGTCGGCCCACCAGACCAGCACGGGCTCGTCGCGCAGCCGGAGCATCCCGGCCCAGGTCTGGGTCAGCGGGCTCGCCGAGACCATCGCGGACGCGCAAGCGTTGGTCGCCAGCGTCGAGGTGACGTCCCTGGGCTCGGCCGCGCCGAACACCACGACGTAGCCGTAGGCCGGGATGACGTGATCCTGATCGGTGCCGCTGCGGTTGTGCGGGTTGCGGTAGCTCAGCCGCGCGACCATCTGGTGCGAGCTTCCGTTGCCCTCGAACGTGATCGAGTCGGCGTGGCGGAGGATCTCGATGTCCTTTGCGGTGATGCCCATCTGGCCCTGCCCCTCTCCGGGCTTGCTGCCCGGCTGCTCGTGGCTCCCCTGACCACGGACCGGCGTGGGTCGGTCATTCACGATGAATACTTCGCCGCCTACTCCTCCACCTCCTTGACCCAGTACCGGACGCCCGCCAGGACGGTCTCGAACCTCTCGCCGCTGGAGATGAGGTTCAGATCTTCCGCGAGGAACGCGAGCTGGTTTGCGACCTGGCGCGGGCACGACGAGTCGTCCTCGTGGCCCAGCTCCTCGCAGTCGTGGTCCGGAGGGTCCGCCCACGAGTCGACGTTATCCGCGTGGTCCTCCAGCTCGCGGATCAGCCATCGCTTGGCGTCGCCGTGGTCCTGGAACCGCGCGGAGTCGTCGAGGTCGGCACCGTCGTAACCAGCCTCCCAGCGCCCGTGCTCGTCGCAGTCGTGATCCATCACAGGCTCGTGGCAGTCATCGCAGTGCACGAGGTAGCAACCTTCCGAAATGTCGAGGATCGGCTGGACGCCGTTGCCCTCGGAGTCCTTCGCACCCCGGTCCTCAGCACCGTGGAACCTGTCGTGGGTGCAGCCAATGCAGTGGATGGCAGCGTCGTAGGCGTAGGCGACGATGGTCATCTGGCGATCCTTTCCGGGCTGGCTGCCCGTCCCTGGCGAGCTTGCTGCTCGCCCTTGGTCTGGTATTCACTGTGAATAGTTCGAGCTACAGCGCCACGATGTACGAGCACTCGTTGCCCGCGTCGTCGTTGTGCGTGGTCGGGAAGTCGTTATTCGCAAGGTCGAAGCCGCACAGCGGGCACTCGTCCGGGATCTCGTCGCAGGGGTCCCACCAGTCCTCGAGTTGGTACTCGACCAACTCGGCCGCCAGGTCCACGGCCGCCTCGCGGTCGCGCTCCTTCCATGCGCGGTATGTGTGCTCCCACAAGGGCTCCCCTGGGCAGACGCACTCGGGTCTGCACCATATGTCCGACCATGCCTGTCGCTTGAATCTGGCTCCCGGCCTGGACCAACGCAGTCGCGTGGTGCCGGACCACGATGTGGGGTCATCGGATAAACGGGACGAATCGCGACTTTGCCGGGACCCTGGCTCCCAGCCCTGCCCGCAGTAGACGGAGTAGAGGCCGGTCACCTTCACGAGGATCGGGTCGTACTCATCCCGCCGGTAGGAGTAGCGGCGGACCTCGCGCCAGTCGAAGCGTTGCCGCTTCTCGTTCCAGACCATCTGCTCCGTGACCTTCACCGGCTTGGAGTAATCCCGCTGGCGCTTGCGGCGAAGACTCACGCGCAACCCCTCGTACGCGCCAGGACCGAGGCTGCCAACAGATCCCTTCTCCGGTTCCTGCCCGATGAAATGCGGAGCAAAGACAACAGCACGCGGCATGCTGACCTCCCTTGGGCTCTCTGCCCGAGCGCCGGGCGGGCATTCTGCCCGCCTGCACGTCAACCTTATCACTTCAAGTTGGCCAAGATCAAGAGCCTATTTCCAGATTCAATTGACGATATCCGCGCAGGTGAAACACGCGAGGCGCGAGGAGAGCGAGACTCTGAACTTGGCACGCGACAGACCCAGAGCCGATCGCGCAGCATCCGAGACGCGCTCGGCAGAGGCCAGCGGGCAGACGACACGCGGAACCCGGCCAGCGGCATCGGGGAAGGCGCGCTGGCGGTGGAGGAGGGGAGTGAGGCCGCCCGCCGGTCGCCGGCGCCCGGGTGGGTGGGCCAGCCGCGCTATGGGATGCGAAGCAAAGCGCAGCACGCCGAAGGCGCGCCCCGTCCCATAGCCGGCTGGCAGTCGGCCCGGTGTTGGCGACGCGGAAAGGGGCGGTGAGCTGGGCGTTTGGGTGCGCCAGGGCCTACCGATCTATAGCTGGTAGCCCGGCCGGTAGACCCATCGGTAGGGGGAGACGTAGCAGGATCGGCGGCTCCTACCCCACCGATAAGCTCACCGAGGCGATCCTGTCGGCCAGCCTGCCCATCAGAGTCAAACTGCCCCCCGCATCCATTGCGGTTTGCGATCCGGGTCGTTTCTCGCCACAGGGCACAGAAGACGAGCGATGGAATTCGCCTCACCGGGTCTGCAGCAGGACGGAGCGAGAAGCGGAGAGCTGCGCTTCGCATGGCAACCGGGCCCTGGAGCGCGCTGTCCACACAAATCCCGTAGAACACCCGATTCCCGTGATTACCGCAGAGAGTGCAAGCTCTGCGCGACGCAGCAACGACGGAAGAGAGGTACCGATGCGCCGCATCTGGCTCGGGCTACTGGCGGTTGTACTCATGGGAAGCAGCCTCGGGGCTGGCATGGCGCTACAGCACGCGCGTGACCAGGCCCAGGTTGACGGGCTCCTGCGTGACTACCGCAAGGTCAGCGCCGAGCGCGGCACAGCCCACCGGGAGGCGCAGGAATCGGCAGTAGCAGCGATGCAGGCAAGCGCACAAGCCGCGAGAGCAAGCAGCGACCTCACTGAAGCACAGGCGAAGGCGAGTAGCGATGCCGCGGCCAAGGTGAAAGCGGCCGACGATGCCGGGTTCATGCGTGGGTTCTGTGAGGTCGCCTCCGTCGTCGGGACGGACAAAGCAACCCTTGGACAGGTCGTGCATTCGATTGATGACAAGCTCTGGTCTGCGTGTATGGACGGCATCGCCGCTGCGCTCAAGGTTGGCGTAGGGGCCGCGCCAGTGCCGGCACCAGTTTGGCAGCCAAGCGTTCCGAGCGCACCGCTCTCGGTCTATGGCGGCATTCTCTGTATTGATGGGTCCATTTCGCATGCCGCCCAGCGGCAAGGCGCGTGCTCCTGGCATGGCGGCATTGCCGGCTAATCCGTAGGAGAAAACCTTGAAACGTCTCGGTATGGCCCTGGCTTTGGTTGTGCTGGTAGTCGGCTCGGCCGGCGCAACGCGCTACTACGACCTACGCCAGACTCCAGCAGCAATCCGCAACGCCTGTCGGCTCGTAAATCGTGCCTACGACGATGCCAACAAACCGGCACAACAGCAGAACGAGAGAAACCCGGTGAGCTCGATCGCGGTCGCCTCACAGTTTTGGACTGCGCGTGATCAAGCGATGCTCGATGATGCCGCTCGGTTCACGGCGGATTATCAGAGGGTACCGCTCAAGTGGCAAAACGTTGCCATCATGATCAACAGTGCCGATGACCAGATGACGAAGAGTCCTGATCAATGGGCCAGTGGAGATCCCCTGATGCTGGCGCAAGCGGCGTGCGTCGGACGCTAGGCCAACCACACCGGAGCCTGCGTCCCGAGCCGTTTACACCGCTCATGAGACGCCACCTGCTCTCCTGATGCTGATCTCTGGTCTGCACTCAAGGACTACAAGCACAACGGCAACAGCTATGCACTTCGATCAAGACAGCTCAGAGCACCTCTGTGAGAACGGCCTGGGCAGGCTCTCGCTCCGTAGAAGGCTGAAGGACGCAGCGACCTCCTTGCTTGTCCTGCTGTCGCTCATCCGGAGACCGGACACGCCGAGTAGATGGGTGTGGAGGTGAACCGCACGGCGGGAGGTTGCGATGCCAACAGCACATCAGTACGACACGGAGAACCACGAGAACGGACAGCAGGTCCGAGCGACCTGCATCTGTGGGTGGAAGGGATCATGGCGTCTCTACAACCGACCAGGCTGGGATGACGTTGTCTTCCGGGACTGGAACGAGCACACGGAGAAGCCATCAACGGAGTAGAAGCGGGACTCGGGGTAGGGTTAAGCAAGGGCTGGGAAGGTGGCAGTGGGGGTTGTGGGGCAGGAGCTGATGGAAGCATCTCGACCTGCCGTCGACCGACCTCACACACAGGAGGTTACCCACTGAGCGAGAAGCTCCGCGACGTCTACGCCAAACTCGATTGGGCCGACAAGCACATCGCCGATCTCCACCGCCGCATCCAGACCTACTTCCACAGCGACCCACCAGCGGTCAGCGGCGAACTTGTATTCGACCTGGATCGAAACAGGTCAGACTGGTCCGCAGTCCGCTTCAAGGTTCTCGATGTGTCCGTACCGCTCACAATCGGGGATGCGGCCGAGAACCTCCGGGGCGCGCTCGACTACCTTGCCGGAGTCCTCGTCCGCGAAGCAGGCAACGACCCCCCCGCGGCCAAGCCCTTCTTTCCCATCCTTGACCGGCCGGCACTCGACAGATCCGGAGCGCCCCAGCCGCCGCAGGTAAAGGGGGGCGTCAGCGATGAGGCATTGAAGATCATTGACGCGGTACAGCCGTACAAGGTCCCGACTCGGCTTGACCACCCGCTCTTGGTCGTCAGGAACCTGGCGAACATCAACAAGCACCGATCGCTGCTCACCGGCACCAAGGAGATCGGCGACGTGGTCTTTACTGCCCATCCCGGTATTCGACTCGCCCGCTACGCCATTACCCTCGGAGAGGTGGGAGACGACTACGCAGCACTCGTCTTCACCCTGATCGGCACGCCAGGCGCAGAGGCAGAGACTGGGAGCGCCTATATCTGGGTCGAACACGCGGAAGGCCGGCAGGTGGCCCCGATCCAGGGTCTCAGGGATGCGTCACGGTTCATTCGTGAGGCAATCCTGGCTCCCATCGAGCGCTCCTGCATCTGACTGTTCTCGTGGTCGCGGTGCGGCCGTGACCTGCGATGCACTCACCGACGGTAAGGTAACGGGAGGGCCGGTAGCTGACGACTGGGGCGTCGTGAGAGCATCCATCCCCCATGATCGACACCGTGGTCGGTACCGCCAGTGCTTCGACGAGCGACCCCACCGCCAACCTGCTCTCCGGGCTGATCGGGGCGATCATCGGGGCGATCCTCGGCGGTGGTCTGACCTTGCTCGGTTCCGTGATCGTCAATCGGATGGAACGCCGGACGCAGGCCAGGCAGCAGCTCTACATAGAACTCGTCCCCGATGCGGTGGAGCGGATACAGGAGGCCAGGCAGTACGGTAGTGCCGACGAGGTGACCTTGAAGTACCTAAGCGCCATCAGGCGGCTTGGAGTCATTGCTGGGAAGCATGAGCGCGAACTTGCCACGCGGGCATTCGTGCGCTGGCGAGACGCCAGTACGGCCGGGGACGAGCAAGACTTCACCCGCATGGGGTCAGCAATGAAGGAGAGCCATGTCGCCCTCGGTGCTCTGATGAGCCACCTTCAGAGGCGCCTCGACTGAGACGGAGGGTCGGATGGGTGATGCCATCATCACCTTCGTTGCTGTCCTCGTCGGTGCTGCCGCGTCACTGGCTGGGTCGGTCGTTGTCAACCGCACGGAGCGCCGGACAGCGATCCGGCAGCAGATCTACATGATTGCGGCTGACCTTGTTCCCAAGATGGATGAAGTGGTGCGGCTAAGAGATCCCTCGACGACACTGGGAAGCAGCTCGACACGATGCAACGGCTGGGGGCTATCGCCGGCAAGGACGAGCGCCAGCTCACCTTCGAGGTCTGGCAGCAGTGGTTGAAGGCGGGAACGCCCATGCCCGTCAAGACCTACCGGACATGAACTCGGGTGGCGTCCAGGTAGCGGTGGAAAAGTAGGACGGGCGTAGGCTCCAAGCAGAGCTACCAACTCAAGCTGAGGAGGACCACGCCCGTGTCCCAAGACTATCTGCTGTTGAGCGTATCCGCGCTCGGATCGACGAGCTGTTCGCCAGCGACCGCGACCTCGACGATGACCTGGAAGACGTCGCCCGACTCGGCGCCTGCCTGCTGCTTCAGGCCGCCCTGGAAGCCGAAGTGACCGCCTTCCTGGGCCGTGAGCGCTACGCCCGCGGCGACCGCGACCGCGACGGCTATCGCAACGGCCATGCCGAGGTGACCGTCAAGACCACCGTCGGGTCCGTCACGCTGGAGCGGCCGAAGGTGCGCGGCACCACCGAGCCGTTCACCTCGCGACTGCTCGGCAAGGGCGTCAGCCGCACCAACGCGCTGGAAGCGCTGGTCATCGCCGGGTTCGTGCGCGGCCTGAGCGTGCGCGACGTGGAGGCCGCCCCGGCCGAGGCGCTGAGCCCGCTCGACCGTCGAGGTGGACGCCCGATGGCCGTCGGCGCGCATCATCGCGGCGATCTCGCGGTAGCCCCACGCAGGCCAGTCGGCCGCGTACTTCGCCGCCAGGGCCTCGGCCGCATCAACCGCCGGCGACGGCCACGGCCCCCTCACCGGCGCGTCGCCGCTTCGGAGCGTGGCCAGGCGGTGGTAGGTGCGCTCCGCAATGCCGGCCAGGCGGCGAACCTCGCGACCGGCAGCTCGGCTGCCGCTCTCAGGGCCTCGAGGTCGGCGAAGGGACCAGGTCGACGCCCTCCGAGCCCTTCTGCCAGATCCGCAGCTGTACGGTCGCCTGGGCCAGCGCGAGCTTCAGCTCCTGGATCTCCGCGCGCTGCCGTCGCTCGACCAGGCTGCCGCGGCTGCCGGCCTTGCCCGGCATGCCGTCTTCCATCGCCGCCTTGCCGGCGTCGACGAACCGGTTGCGCCACCGGTTG
>WNGA01008316.1_pt1 | contig 14243 bp, 12 predicted proteins | sample 5400061 | NCBI WGS metagenome assembly WNGA01 (sample SAMN13153366, study PRJNA577476) | soil metagenome | isolation source: 100 cm soil or saprolite under grassland replicate 2 | place: USA:California | collected 2016-06-15 | reverse complement strand
GCCGGGTGTCCTCGTCCAGCCGGGGATGGTCATCCTCAAGATCGCCCAGATCGACCGCGTCCGCCTTCAAGCGAACGTCGGGGAGAGGGATGTGGCGTCGATCCGGGTCGGGTCGCCCGTCACCGTGATGACGACGGCCGCCAGCCAGCCGTCCATCACCGCGCGGGTCACCGCGGTCTTCCCCTTCGTCGACCAGGGGCCACGAACGGCGGTGGTGGAGGCCGTGGTGGAGAATCCCGGGCGCCGGTTCCTGCCCGGCCAGTACGTGACGATGCAGTTCGTGACGGGCGAGCGTCGCGGTGCGCTGACGGTCCCCGTGCCGGCCGTCACGCGCATCGGAGGGAAGGCGACGGTGTGGGTGGTGAAGGACGGTCGCGCCGAGCCCCAGACGGTGGTCACAGGGCTCGAAGGTCCCGAGCGGGTGGAGATCACTCAGGGACTCACGGGTGGTGATGAGCGGGTCGTCGTCCGCGGACACGAGGGGCTCTATGCCGGCGCTCGTGTCAGCGACGCCTCGGGCGCCGGGACCGCTTCTCCGGACAAACCGAGTTCCCAGACGACGATGCCGGACATGCCAGGGATGCCGGGCATGAAGGGAGGAGAGCCGCCTGCCAAACCAAAGGAGACCATGCCGGACATGCCAGGGATGCCGGGCATGAAGGGAGGGAACCCGCCTGCCCAGCCGGAACCGCCTGCCAAGCCAAAGGAGGGATCACATGTCGACCATTGAGATCCGGCTCGCTCGCCGTCTGGCGCGCCACATGGTGCCTGTCGCAGGGGGTCTGGTGCTTCTCGCCACGGCCGTCGCCGCTCAGCCGCTTCCACGGATCGACGGCGCCTTGACGATGGAGCAGGGTGTTGATCTCGCGCGTGAGAAGAACCTCCGCGTCAAGGCGGCCGATGCCGATGCCCGCACGATGGACTCGATGCGGCGCGAGGCCCTGGCGCCCTTCTGGCCGCAGCTCTCCGCCAACGGGTACTTCAACGACCAGCGGATGGCGCCGAACGTGTTCACCTCCGCCGGCAACACGATGGCCCGGAACTACCAGGTCTTCAACGCGGACCAGACGCGCGACGCCAACGTCACCGCCATGTACTCCCTGTTCGCCGGCGGGCGGGATTACTACGGCTACAAGGCGGCGACCGCCAGGGCGGACGCCGCTCGGCAGATGTTCCGCGGCGCCGAGGTGGACGTGGCGATGCAGGCGCGGCTCGACTACATCGCGGCGCTCCGCGAAGCGGAGAACCTGCGCGTGACGGGCGAGCTGGTCGGGGACATCGAGGAGCGCCTGCGCGTCACCCGCGAGACGTTCGAGGCCGGTCGGGTTCCTCGCTTCTACCTGCTGCGCGACGAAGCCGAACATGCCAACGCGGTCCAGATGGATGCCATGGCGCGGAGCCGGGCGGAGCAGGCGCTGGTGGCGCTCAAGACTACCCTCGGCGTGGACCTCTCCTCGGTGATCACGCTCGTGGATCGGCTGGAGTTCGTGACGGCGTCCGTGTCCATCGAAGAAGGGATCCGTCAGGCGAGCCAAGTGCACCCGGAGATCAAGGCCGCGATCAAGCAGCGAGAGGCCGCCCAGGCCGAGGTACGGGCCGCCTACGGCAACTACTTCCCACAGGTGGCGCTGAGCTACATGTACGACGGGCAATGGTCGAAGAACCGGGGCGAAACCTCGACGACGGCGGATGGGTACTCGGTGGGCGTCGTGGTGACGTTGCCGCTGTTCGACGGGTTCCAGCGGGAGAACGCGCTCAACACCGCGAAGGCCAAGCTCGACCGGGCCGCTCAGGGGGAAGGGCTCGCCCGCCAGCAGATCGCGAAGGAGGTCAACCAGGCCGCCCTCATGCTCACGGCGGCCCAGAAGAGCGTGGAGGCGAGCGGGAAAGGGCTGGAGCAGGCGGAGGAGGAGTTCCGTATCGTCAAGGAGCGGTTCCAGAGCGGGCGCGGGATCCAGCTCGAGATCCTGGACGCGCAGGTGAGCCTGACGCGCGCCCGGTTCAACGCGGTGTCGTCGCTCGCGGAGTACAACAGCGCCCTGGCCATGTGGCTCAAGGCGACCGGCCGGGTCCGCTGACCCGGGCAACATCAACCAGAGGAGGGAGCGATGAGAAGGGTGGCGGCAGTGCTGGCGGCTTCGATCGTGCTCACCGTCGCGCTGGGGGTCGGCGGCGCGTGGGCGGAGGGGAAGGTGAGTATCACGCGCGAGGAGAACAGGCCGAAGGATGTGGAGATCAAGGCCGGCGAGGAGGTCCGGTTCATCAATTCGGCCGCCCAGACGGTTCACGTGTGGTTCGCCGGCAACGACGCCGTCCGCTTCTACGTGCCGGCAGGCAGCGCGGGGGCGAAGGTGAAGTTCGACAAGCCTGGGACCTACGAGTACACGGTGCACGTCACGGGAGGGAAGGTCCACGCGCACACGGGCACGGTGGTGGTGAAGTAGACGCGCGGCACCGGTCGGCGAAGGGGGCACAACGACGTGCTCCCAGTTCGCGGACAGGAAGCCGAGAATCTGGAGGGCATCGCGATGATCAGATCGACTGTGTTGGCCAATGCGGTGGCCACGGTGGTGGCCGTCGAGTACGTGCTGTGCCGGCTGACCGCGGCCATGGCACCTCAATTCCTTTCTTGGAGAACGAGCGATCCTGAAGCCGAAAGGAGACGGCGACAGTGAAAAGACGACGCAAAAGACCACCACGCGGTCAAAACGGCTCATCGGAGGATGACCGCCTGCGGCTAGAAGAGCAGATTGAGAAACGCGCCTACGAGCTTTGGCTCGCAGGAGGTTGCCGCCACGGCAACGACCTCGGCGATTGGCTTCAAGCCGAACGAGAGCTATTGGAACAGCGCGGCTTTGTTGATGAACGCGGCCGGAGCGCAGAGACACGGGGCTTCGCGAAGTGCATGAGCACTGGCGTCGTCGACGCGGGCCGGCAACGACCAATCCACGAACAGGAGGCGTCACGCGCATGAAAGCCATGTGACGGGTGTTCTGCTCGCGACAGCCGTGCTGATTGCGGAATGTGTGACCGGAGGGGTGACGTACGTCAAGGCCGGCGTCGCCGATGCCGAGAGGGGCGGCGTGCGGGCGGCGCGGCTCGTGGATCTAAAAGGAGATTGCCCATGAGCACTTCAATAGGCGCGCGGTGTCCAGGCCCGGGTGGGGAGCGCCTTTGGGCGGTCGTGCTAGCTGGGGGTGAAGGAGTTCGACTCCGACCCCTGACGAGAAGGCTCTACGGCGAGGATCGGCCGAAGCAGTTCGCGGCGCTCCTCGGGTCCCGCTCTCTGCTTCGACAGACCCTGGACCGCGTGGCGCTTGCCGTGCCCGAGGAGCAGACCGTCGTCGTCACCCGGCGAGCGCACGCTCGCTACGCGGCGAAGGAAGTCGAGAGCTCGAAACGCCTGGTCGTCCTGTCGCAGCCGGCAGACCGCGGTACGGCAGCGGCCATTCTGTTCGCGGCACACTGGATCCAATGGCTCGATCCAGGCGCTATCGTCGCCGTGTTCCCCGCCGACCACTTCATCGTGGAGGAGGCGACGTTCATGGGCCACACCGGCGAGGTCGCCCAGGGTATCGCGCGGTCGGGTAGCGACGTCGTCCTTCTCGGCGCGCCGCCGACGTCGCCAGATACCGAATACGGCTGGATAGAGCCCGGCGAGGATCGAGGATGGTCCGCGGGGAGGAGCCGTGTCCGTGCGGTGCGCCGGTTCCTCGAGAAACCGTCCGGCGAGACCGCTAGGGCGTGTCAGGAACAGGGATGGCTCTGGAACACGTTGGTTATCGTCGCGCGGGCGAGCGCGCTCATCGACGTGGGTCGACGGTGTCTCCCGGAGTTGAGTGACCGGCTCGAGCACATCCGCCCGTTCGTGCGCACTCCTCACGAGGGGTGGGCGATCGAGCAGGCCTATGCCTTGGCGCCCAAGGCGAGCTTTTCTCGGGCCGTGCTGGAGCAGGTCCCGACGACGTTCGCCGTCTCCCACCTGCCGGCCGTGACATGGAGTGACTGGGGGACGGCCGAGCGGGTCATCGAGAGTTTTCGGAGGTTGGGTGTCGATCCTCCGTGGTTGGACACCTACCACCGATCGGCGTAAGGCCGCGGCGCGAGGCACGAGCTCAATGAGGCTGCAGGACGCGGTGCACTGCACGGCTTTGAGGGATGGAGTGACCCATCGAGCGGTCTGTCGCGGGCATCGGTGTACGGGTGAGGATGGCCATGCCGCGTGACATTCCGTGCAGATGATCCATGGATAACCTTCACGGCGGGTAGAAGGGCTTGAGCCATTCCACGCGATAGCGCGAGGCAGCCGCCGCCTCTCCGCAGGCTTCTTGGCTCAACACGAGACGGCGCTGGTGCTGGCGACCCGTGCCGGTTCGCGGTCGCCTCGCCGCGGGGTCCGCCTCCAGCGTAGACGCGGGATCGAGGACGTGTATCCGTTGACCATTATCGTCAGGAGATCTACCCGCTAGGGGCGGGGCGCCGGCAGGTCGCCTCGTGGATGCCAAAGGAGGTTGCTCATGAAGAGTTTGGCGAGCGCCGTTGTCATGTCGGGTGTTGTGCTGTTGATAAGCGCCTGCGCACCAGTGGGCAAGATGGCCCACGACATGGACACCATGATCCAGAGCGCCGCGACCAAAGCGGACCATAACGCCCTGGCGACGCACTACGAGGAGGAGGCCAAAGCCCTCCAGGACAAGGCGACAGAGCATCGGAGAATGGAGCAGGCATACGCCAAGAGCGGTGGCTATGTCCAGTCAAAGACCAATCTGCTTCAGCATTGCGACGTCCTTGCATCGAAGTATCAAGAGGCCGCGAACGAGAACCTGGAACTGGCCAAGCAGCATCGTCGGCTCGCCGCGGGAGCACCGAAGTAGAAGAACGAGACCGGTACGACGGCGGAAAAGGGGCGGCTCGGCGCCTTCTCCCGTTGGACATCGAGATCAAGGCGCGGCGCCGGGCCTGGGTGAAGCCGGCGGCCGATACGGCGAGAGTCCTGACGCACCTTCTCACTGAAGAGCTCCTCGCTGCGCTCTATCAGGCGGTCCTCGAGTCCGTGACGAGCGAACAGCTGGCGCGGATGTACACCATGCGTCTGGCGATGGACAACTGCCGGCGTCTCGTCGATCGGCTGACCTCGGAATATAACGCGGCGCGGAGGAGCGCCATCGCGGGCGCCCTGATGGAGATCGTCGCGGGATACGACGCGGCTGGGCAAGGAGGAGTGCGATGAAGCTGACCATCGGTGTGATGGGCTCCAGTGGCGGGGATGCGATCGACGAGATCACGGAGCGCGCCCACCGTCTTGCTGAGGCGATCGCGGAGCGCGACGCGGTCCTGATCACGGGTGGGTGCCCCGGCCTGCCCTACGAGGCCGTCAAAGGGGCCAAGGCGCGCGGAGGTGTGGTCGTGGGCATCTCGCCGGGCCTTTCGATCGACGAGCACCGCGGGAAGTATCGGTCCCCGGTCGAAGGCTTCGACGTGCTGATCTACACCGGCAGCGGCCTGATGGGCCGCGAGATCACCAACATCCGCTCGTGCGATATCGTCGTGATTGCCGGCGGCCGAACCGGGACGCTGGGCGAGCTGGCCATCCCCTACGACGAAGGGCGGTTGATCGGCGTCCTGACGGGCACTGGAGGAATCACAAGCCTAGCGGATCGCATCAGGACGGAGCTCGGTTGGGACACCATGATTCCTGCGTACCGGGACCGCACGGCGATCGAGTAGAGGGTGGATGCCATGAATCGAGGATCACCGGAACAGCGCTCTCGTGGATGTGGTCGCGTTGGGGTCTGGTGCTGCTCGCCTTTCTCGGAATCGCGGCCTTCTTCATCCTAACCGAGCACACGGCCCACCTGATGGGTGTCCTCCCGTACCTGCTGCTCTTGGCGTGCCCGCTTCTTCACTGGCTGCACGGTGGACATCAACGCGGACACGGCGAGCACGGCACTCATCGAGGAGATGGCGACGCCCGGCGCGGTGAGGGAGGCGAACAATGAGTGCCGGCCTGCCCGCCTATGGTCTGTGGTCGCTCGTGGTCATCAACGTCGCCGTCTTCGCCATCTTCGCGTTCAGCTTCACACGCCCGCGCACGGCCCGTGACTGGCGCAAGGGAAAGAAGCATCCGTGTTTGCGAAATGAACTGTACGCGGCCTCGCGTGCCATGCCATCACTCAGTCGTGCAATGGCGCAGCTGGGCGACCGCCCTGAGTGGGCGTCCGGTCTGACGGCAGCCGTTTCGGAAGTGAACCGTAAGTAATCCTCGCCGACTTTAAACGACGGGGCGTTAGCGCCCCCCTCGCCGGGCGTGCTATTTTCGCATTCGCCGAAAAACCTTGCCTGGGCCAGAATCTTACTGTATAGGTACTGTAAGATGGCGAAGCGGCGACCGAAACCCCAAGGCGCCCCCGCGGCGCAGCTGCGCCAGCGGAAGTTCACGCTCGTTCGGCGGTTCCAGCTCTCCGAGGAGTTGATCGAGAGGCTGCTGCCGGGCTCGCTGTCGGAGACGCACCGGCGCTGCGGCAAGCCGACGTGTCACTGCGCAGAGGGGGCGGGCCACCCCAGCTGGTATCTGACGTTTATGGTGGAGGGCAAGAAGCGGGTGGAGCGGATTCCGGCGGCGTGGGTGGAGGATGTCCGGCGCCGGGTCGACGCGGGCCGGGAGTTCAAGCAGGCGGTGGCGGAGGTCTTGGCGGCGAATGCGCAACTGCTGGTGCTGGAGCGGCAGCAGACCGGGCAGTGAGGGGGCCGACACCGCGGCGGCTGCGGAAGTACGTGTGTGGGCCGTTGCGGTTGGCGGCGTACGTGCGGGGCCCAGGGGATGGGCGGTGTCGGCCGCAGATTCCCGCGGCGGTGCTCGTGTGGGCGCTGCTGGTGGGGCAGGTGCTGCGGGAGTGGAGCTTTCACGGGGTGGAAGCCTTGGTCCGGTCACCGGCGCGGCGGGCGTTGGGGGTCGAGCGCGGGTTTGGGGACGACGCGTTGGCGTACTTTACCGAGCGCCTGGATCCGGGGCCGACCCGACGGGCCTTGGCGGCGACGGTACGGCAGGCCAAGCGGAACAAGGCCTTCGGGCCCCGCGGCTGGATCGGCTGGGCGATTGACGGGACCGGGGCCGGGCACTGTCAGGCCGAGGGCTGCGCGTTATGCCATCCGGTGCGCGATGCCCAGGGACAGGTCAGTGGGTACCTGCACCACTTCGAGATGATCAGCGTGGTGGGCGTGGGGCTGACGCTGCCGTTCGACGTCGAGCCCTATCCCCCGGGCGACTGCGAATACGTAGCGGGGCAGCGGTTATTGCAGCGGGCCGTCGCCCAGGTCGGGCGGCGCTTTGCCGACTACGTGGTGGTGGACGGGGAGTTTGCGACGGCGCCGTTTCTGCACGTGGCGGACGACCTGGGGGTGCGGGTCGTCGCGCGCCTGAAGGGGAACCTGCCGAGCTTGTTCGCGGCGGCGCAGAGCCGCTTCGAGGGCCAGCCGCCCACGGTGACGGTCCAGGAGCGGGGCGAGCGGATCGAGCTCTGGGACGCGGACGACTTCGACCCGTGGGAGGCGCTGCGCTGGCCGAGCGTGCGGGTGCTCCGCTATCGGCAACACAAAGCCGATGGGCTGGTGGTCGAAGCGTACTGGCTCACGAACTTGTCGCCCCAGCGCGTGAGTAGTCGGCTCCTCTACGGGTTCGCCAAGAGTCGGTGGGAGATCGAGAACGAGGGCTTCAACGACGGCAAGACCCGGCACGGGATGGAGCACCTCACCCATCACCACGCCAACAGCTTGCTGGTGGGCTGGCTGCTGACGATCTTGGCCCTGACCATTGAGCGGCTGTACCGGCTCCGGTACTTGCATCGCGGCGTGCACCGGCCCGCGACGGCGATCGAGTTCTTGCGCGCGCTCCGTCTCAGCCTCTGCCCTCGGCGCACGCCCGACACCAGTTGACGCCCGACCCCGCCACCGCGCACACCCACGAGCCACTCCGCGGGTCATCGCCCCGCCGACCGCGCTGTCTGCCCAACCGTGTCGGCGGCCCACCGAATGGGCCCCGCGGCCCTCAGCGACGATAGCCACACCGCCGACCATCCCGTAACTCCCCGTCCTACATCGGGTCGGTTGGTCTGCTGGGCCCAAGTTCCGAAACGGCTGGTCTGACGGCCGTTTGCTTGACACCTCGTCGCGCTTCCAGTAGGTTCGAGAACGAATATGGCATGCTTTCGGCCTCGTCTGCGGCTGCTCGGGAGCGGGCTGGGGATCTGCGCTTGGCTGCTTCTCGTCAGTCACCTCTGCATCGACGCAGGCGATGCCCATGCCGAGATTGTCCCCGTCGAGAGTCATGAGGCAGGGGAATCTCATGACGCGCACACGACGCTGCATCCCGATTGTGTCTCTGCGGCCTCGTCGAGCATCGATCGGGACCACGTCTCTTCTCCCGTTGCGGCGCAAGCCTGGCTGCCAGGCGATGGCTCGATCACGAGAATTCAAGCATCGAACGGTTCTCGCCCCGACCGTTCACCGGACCCCGCTCGGATCAGATCTGCTCTTCCGCTGTTTCTGCTTCATTCCGTTTTCCTGATCTAGTCCGCTTCCCTCGTCGATTCCGCTGAAGTTCGGGCCGGCGGCGCGGCCTGCCCATCGGGCACGCGTGCGCCCGCGCATCTCGTCAAGAAAGGGAGCCCAATGTCTTTCGACCGAAGGGCGGACTGGTGTCGCATCGCGATCTGCTCGGTAGGCCTGCTGCTCACCAGCTCGCCGAGCGTCCTTGCTCAAGCGGCGGCCGATCTGACGCTCGAGCAGGCTATGGCTGAGGCGCTCGAGCGGAACCCGAGCCTGGCGGTCGAGCGGCGCGAGATCGACATCGCCAAGGGCGTTCGCCGACAAGCCGGCATCTACCCCTTCAATCCGGAGCTGGAAGCCGACGGCGGGGCCGGGCTGGCGCGGGACCGCGTCAACGCTGACGAGCGCCGGGGCGTCGACACGAAGAGCGTCGGCGTATCGCAGACGATCTGGCTTCAAGGGCAGCGGGGCCTTCGCGTACGGGGTGCGCAGGCGGGCGTGCTCCGCGCCGAGAACGCCGTGCGCGACGTGGAGCGACAGGTGGTCGCCGATACCGTCAAGGCCTATGGCGAACTCGTCGTCAACCAGGAACACCTCGAGCTGGCCCGCGAGATCCTTGCTGTCGTCCGCCAGCTTCGAGAGGCTGCCGAGACGCTCTTCGAGGCGGACGAGGTCCCCCAGCTCGACGTGTTCCGAGCCGACGTCGAGGTGCTCAGAGCTGAGAATCGCGTGGCCGCCGAGGAGCGAACGGTGGCCGCCGCTCAGCGCGAGCTGGCGCTTCTGATCGGCCGTCTCCCCGATCAGGCGCTCCGCGCGGTGGCGCCCTATCCGGCGCTCCCGGCTCCGCGGGGTGACATCGCCGTGCTCAGTCGCGAAGCTCTTGCTCGTCGCCCTGATCTGAGCGCAGCGGTCGCTGCCGTCCAGGTGGCGAGGGCAGAGCTGGACCTGGTCAGGGCCGAGCGCTTCCTTCCCGAGCTTCGGGTCGGGCTCAAGTACGAAGAGGTCCGCGAGTTCGATTCGGTGAGCCAGCGCGGCTTGCTCACGGTGTCGGTGCCCTTGCCCCTGTTCAACCGCCGCCAGGGCGACCTGGATCGGGCGCGGGGGGAGCTCGCGAAGCAGGAGGCGCAGGTGGAACTGACGCGGCGCCGGATCGAGAAAGAGGTGGCGACGGCCCTTCAGCAGGTAGAGGCCTCGCGCCGGATCGTGGATCGATACGCGCGCACCATTCTGCCCCAGCAGGAGCGGAACTTCTCGCTGCTGCGCGAGGCGTACACCCTTGGGCAGCTCAGGATCACCGATGTCTTCGTCGGCGAGCGCGAGTTCATCGAGGGCCGTGAGGCGTATCTGGACGCGGTGGCAGCCGGGAATGCCGCGACGGCGGAGCTGTACCGCGCGCTGGGAGCGCGGCCATGAAGGCGACTGCGGGGCGCGGGACGGTGCTGCTCGCGGGCGGCCTGCTCCTGATCGGCTTCTTGCTCGCGGGTTGCACCGAGAAACAGAGTGCCCACGAGTCGAGCGGTGAGACCGCCGCGTCCGCTCCTGATCGGGCGGCAGCCGGTAAGAGCGGCGCCCCGAAAGACGCCGAGAAGACGGAGTCTAAGCAGAGCAGCCACGGCCATGAGGAGGGCGCAGCCCCTCACGGACACGACGAAGTTTCGGGTCCGGTCGTGACGCTGACTCCGATCGAGCGAACGAACATCGGCCTCAAGACCGAAGCGGTGGCGGCGCGCCCGTTCGAAGACGTTCGCCGCCTTCCGGGTGTGATCAAGGCGACACCTGAGCGGATCGCGCTCGTGACGAGCCGGACGCCCGGAAAGGTCGTGGACATCCACGCCGCCCTCGGTCAACGAGTTCAGAAGGGCGCCGATCTGATCGAGATCCAGAGTGTCGAGGTGGAGAAGCTCGAACTTGACCTCCTCCACGCGGAAAGCCGCTCCCGCACCGAGGTCCTGAAGCTCGAGACCGATCTCACGCAAGCCCGCAACAAGCTGCGGCTCGCGCAGGCTGACGCGGACCGTAACCGGCAGCTGGTCGACAAGGGCATCGGAGCCCGGAAGGAGCTGATCGCGGCCGAGAACCAGCTCCAGGCGGTGCAGTACGAGATTGCGGGGCTCGAGCGCCAGATCGAGCTGGCTCACCTGGCCGCGCGCACAGAGACGGAAGGGCTGAAACGACAGCTCCGGTTGCTCGGGCTCGCCGAGGCCGACATCGAGCGCGTGCGGCGGGAGCGGGTGGTGACGGTGCTCCACATTCCAGCCCCGATCGCCGGCGTTGTCGTGGACCGGCCGGCAGTCCTCGGCCAGGTCGTGGAGCCGGCGACGACGCTCCTGAAACTGGTCGACACGTCGGTCCTGATCGTGCAGGGCGCGGCCCCGGAGGATCTCTTGCGGGAGCTGCGGGTCGGCCAGCCGGTCCGTGTCATGGTGCCCGCGTATCCCGGCCGGCGGTTCGAGGGGCGCGTCACCTTCATCCATCCTCAGATCGATGCCGAGCGCCGGGCCGTGCACGTGTGGGCCGAGATCAAGAATCCCGGCGGCGACCTGAAGGAGGACATGTTCGTTCAGCTCTCGGTCGTGGTCGGCGGAGGGCCGAACACGCTGGTCATCCCCGCCGCGGCGCTGATGACCGAGGGAGGGCTCGACTTCGTCTTCACCGAGACGCCGGCGGGCTTCACGCGCGCCCCGGTCGTGGTCGGGGCGCGGAACGACGAGTACGTGGAGATCAAGCAGGGGCTCTCGGTGGGACAGAACGTGGTCACCGACGGCAAGCGCCAGGTCTACACGGTGTTCCTCGCCGCGCGTTCGGGCGCCCCCGCGCTCGGCGGCCATACGCACTGAGGCGCTGGGACCATGTTCGACTGGGCCACGCGGACGGCGCTTCAGAACAGGATGCTGACGGTGACGTTCTATGTCGTCGTGCTGGTGGTCGGAATCTTGCTCCTCCAGAAGGTCCACCTCGATGTGTTCCCCGAGTTCGCCCCGCCGCAGGTCGTCATCCAGACGGAGTCGCCCGGGCTCGCCGCGGAGGACGTCGAGCGGCTCATCACCTTTCCGATGGAGACGGCCGTGAACGGGACGCCCGGAGTGGAGAGCATCCGCTCGAAGTCCTCCGCCGGCCTTTCGACGCTCGTGATCGTGTTCCAGTGGGCGACCGACATCTACCGAGCCCGGCAACTCGTCAACGAGCGGCTGCAATCGGTGCGCGCGAATCTCCCGCCCGGGACCCACGAGCCGACCATGCTGCCCGTGACCTCGGCGGTGAGCTGGCTCGTGAAGTACGCCCTCGTGAGCGACCGCGTGTCGGGGCTCGATCTGCGGACGATCTCGGACTGGGACATCGGCCGCCGCCTCCTGTCGGTCCCTGGAGTGGCCTCCGCGGTGTCGATGGGCGGCGGGGCCAAGCAGTACCAGGTCCTGCTGTCGTCGGAGAGACTGTGGCAGTACGGCGTGACCGTGAAGGAGGTCGCAGAGGCGGTGCGCAAGGCCAATGTGAACGTCCCGGGCGGGTTCCTCGTCGGGGCGGGCCAGGAGCGCGCGGTGACCGGAGTCGGGCGGATCGGCTCACTCGACGATTTGCGGCGGACGGTCGTGGCCGACCGGAAGGGCATACCGATCGCGCTGAGGGAAGTGGCCGAGGTGCGGCTCGGGCCGGAGTTCCCGCGCGGAGATGCGACCTACATGGGCAAGCCCGCCGTGATCAGCACCGTCTCCAAGCTCTACGGCGCCGACACGCTGACAGTAACGTATCAGGTGGAGCAGGTACTCCGGGACGTGCAGAAGTCGCTGCCCGCCGGGGTCGAGATGCACACGCAGGTCTTCCGTCAGGCGACGTTCATCGAGGCGGCAGTCGGGAATCTGCGGCGGGCGCTCGTCGAAGGTGGGGTGATCGTCGCCATCGTCGTAGTGTTCTTCCTCTTCAACGCCCGCGCCTCGGCGGTCACGCTCGTCGCCATGCCCATCTCGCTGCTGCTGGGGGTGCTCACGCTCCAGCTCTACGGGGTAGGCATCAATTCCATGACGCTCGGAGGGCTGGCCATCGCCATCGGCGCCGTGGTCGACGATGCGATCATCTACGTCGAGAACATCGTGCGGAGGCTACGGGAGAACCGCGCGCGGCAGGTGCCGGCTCCGTCGCTGCGGGTGATCTTCGAGGCCTCGCGTGAGATCCGGGACTCGGTGGTCTACGCGACATGGATCATCCTGATCGCCTTCGTCCCGATCTTCCTCCTCGGCGGAGTCGAAGGGCGGATCTTCGCGCCGCTAGGGCTCGCCTTCACGGCCTCGCTCTTCGCCTCGCTGATCGTGGCGGTGACCCTCACGCCGGTCCTCTGCTCGCTGCTCTTGGCCGGGCGCAGGCACGGAGCGGGGCGGGAGAGCCCGCCGGTCCGTTGGCTGAAGGCAGGGTACGAGCGAGTGCTGCGCCGCGCGGTGCGCTGGCCTTACGCGGTCATCGCGCTGTCGCTGGTGCTGCTGGTCGCGAGCGTGCTGCTGGTCCCGACCTTCGGCCGGTCCTTCCTGCCCGAATTCCAGGAGGGCAACTTCATCATCGCGGTGACCACGCTGCCCGGGACCTCGCTTCAGGAGTCGCTGCGTCTCGGTGGCCACATCACGGAGATCCTACGTCGCTATCCCGAGGTGGTGTCCGTGGCTCAGCGCGCTGGCCGCGCGGAGCTCGACGAGGACGCCCAGCCGCCGAACTTCAGCGAGTTCGACGTGACCTTGAAGTACGGCACGCGAGATCCCGAGGAGCTCGTCAACGCGATCCGGGAGAACCTGGAGAAGGTCCCGGGCGTGGCGGTCAACGTTGGACAGTTCATCGCCCACCGTCTGGACGAGGTGCTGTCCGGGATCCGCGCGCAGGTGGCGATCAAGATCTACGGCGCCGACCTGGCGTCGCTGCGGGAGCTCGGAGGCCAAGTGGAGGCGATCCTGCGCGAGGTCCGGGGGGTGCGCGATCTGCAGCTCGAGCAGCAGATCAACGTGCCGGAAGTCAGGATCAAGGTGAACCGGGAGGAGGCCGGCCGGCTCGGGCTGACGCCGGGAGACGTGCTGGAGACCGCGCAGATCGCCTTCAACGGCGAGGTGGTCTCGCAGGTCGTGGAAGGGCAGCGCTTCTTCCCGCTGTTCCTCTGGTTCGACGAGGCCTCCCGGCGCGACCGGGTCGGCATGGCGAATCTCCTCATCGATGCATCCGACAAGCGGAAGGTTCCCCTCCGCACCGTCGCCGACGTGTCCGAGGACGAAGGACCCTATTTCATCAACCGTGAGAAGGTGCAGCGGCGGATCGCCGTGCAGGCGAACGTGCAGGGGCGTGACCTCGGGAGCATGATCGCCGAGGCGCAAGAGGAGATCGCCAAGGGCGTGAAGTTCCCGGCCGGCTACTTCATCGAGTACGGCGGCCAGTTCGAGAGCCAGCAGGAGGCGACGCGGATCCTGCTGCTCTACGGAGCGCTCGCGCTCATTTCCACCTTCCTGCTGCTGTTCAAGGCCTTCGGCTCGATGCGCGCGTCGCTGATCGTGCTAGCGAACCTGCCGCTGGCGCTGATCGGGGGGATCGTCGCGATTTTCGTGACGGGCAAGGTCCTGAGCGTGCCCTCGCTGATCGGCTTCATCGGCGTGTTCGGGATCGCGGCCCGCAACGGCATCATCCTCGTCAGCCATTACCGTCAGCTCCGGGCGGAGGGCCTCGCCCGCGAGGAC
>WNGA01008315.1_pt1 | contig 14244 bp, 8 predicted proteins | sample 5400061 | NCBI WGS metagenome assembly WNGA01 (sample SAMN13153366, study PRJNA577476) | soil metagenome | isolation source: 100 cm soil or saprolite under grassland replicate 2 | place: USA:California | collected 2016-06-15 | reverse complement strand
TGGCCGCCTGCAAGCTGACGGGCAGCGTCTCGAATCGGGACCAGGACGAACTGGCCGCGGCGGCTTCGCATCGGGCGATTGATTTCAGCGACTTCGGTTTCCCCTCAACCTACCTCTGCGGTCGAGACGAACTGCTGGAGCTCTTCCACGCGATGAGCGCGGAGGTCACGGAAAGTGATCCGGACGTCGTCCTCATGGAGCTGGCCGACGGGTTATTGCAGAGAGAGACGGCGATGTTGCTGTCCGAGCCGGAGATTCAACAGGCCGCACGCGGCCTGGTCTTGAGCGCGGAGAGCGCCCTCTCCGCGCTCTGGGCCACCGAACGACTGCGGCGGTTGGGCTATCAGGTCATCGCCGTCTCGGGCAAGTTTACCTCCTCCCCGCTGGCGATGCGCGAGTACACCCTGAACGACTCGAACATCCCGGTGGCGTGTTCGGCGGACACAGGCGCCGAATTGGCCGCGAGGGTCGGAAGCTTCCTGCGGAATGAATGAACCGGGTTCCAATCAGTCCACGGCTCCCTGGTTGTTCGCCTTGCGAAGGCTGGCGCGGCACAAACTGCAGTTCGGCCTGGCGTTGTTCTGGTCCGTCATCTTCGTGCTGGTGCCGATGCAGGTGCCGGTCATCACCGGGGCGCTGATTGACAGTCTGAGATCCAAGCACGTGCGCCTGTACGGCTTCAAGCTGGATCCGGAAAGCCGCCGACGGAGCGTGCAAATTGCGGCGCTGGCCCTGGTGGCCGTGGCCGTAGCCCGAGGGCTCAGCGCCTATCTGCGCCAATTGAGCGTGAACAAAATGACTCGCCGCTTCGTGCGCGACATTCGCCGGTCGCTCATCGAACGGCTGGCGACGATGCCCTTGGAGCATCACTTCCGAATCGGCACCGGCCAGTTGTTCCACGGCGTGATGGAGGACACCGCAAGATTGCGCAGCTTTGTCGGCCACGTGGTGATTCGCAATGCGACCAACGCCCTGCGTTTTATCTGCCCGATGGTCTTTCTGTTCCTGCACTACGCGTTTTTGACGGCGGTCTGCTGTGCGGTCATTCCAGTGCAGTGGGCGCTGACCGTTCTGTTGCACCGGCAGGCTCGCCGCGCGCGCATTCAGGCCCGGCGTACCCGGGCCAAGTTCACCACCCTGGTGAAGGAACAGCTCGACGGCACCGAGACGATCCAATGCCTGGGCGCTTGCCCGGTGGCCGTCGGTCGAGCCACCCGCCGAGCCAACCGGCTCGAGAAGGAGGAATTGGTCCAGGCCGACTGCGAAGCCAGGAAATCGGCGGTGATCTGGGTGATGACCTCGCTGGGCTTCGGGCTGGCCTGGGGCCTGGGAGGAATGCGCGTGCTCGACGGCAGGATGAGCACCGGCGAACTGGTGGCGTTCATCGGCCTGCTGGCGTTTGCGTTTGCGCCGTTCCGCCGGATTGCCAGCGCGATGGGCGCCTCCCGAAAGACTCTCACCAGCGTGCAGCACGTCCAGGAACTCCTGAGCCTGCCGGCGGGGCCGGTCGAGCGGCCGGATGCCCGCCCGCTCGTGGTGGGCAAAGGCCGCATCGAACTGCACAATGTGTCCTTCGCCTACAAGTCCCAACCGGTCCTGAAGAATGCGCGGCTGATCCTCGAACCCAACTGCGTCACGGTCCTTGCCGGGCGCAGCGGCTCGGGCAAGACGACCCTGCTTCGGCTGCTCAACCGGCTCTACGATCCACAGGAAGGCCAGGTGCTCATTGACGGCGCTGACGTGCGGGAGTTCACGGTGGCCTCGCTCCGGTCGGCGGTGGTTCTGGTGCCCCAGCGGCCCATCGTATTTACCGGCAGCATCGCCCGCAACCTCCGGCTGGCCAAGCCGGAGGCCGAGGACGCTGAACTGCTGGCGGCCTGCGAAGCCGCGGACCTTCTGGAGTTGGTGAATCGATTCGATGGCGGCTTGCAAACGCGACTCGGCAGGCGCGGCATTCAACTTTCAGGCGGCGAGGCCCAGCGGTTGGCCATTGCCCGAGCGGTGCTCATGCGCTCGAAAGTCCTGCTGCTGGACGAGCCGACCGCCTCGCTGGATGCGGTGTCGCAGTTGGCGATCATGGACACGCTCGGCCGGCTGAAGGCACAGATGACGATTATCGTGGCGGGTCACCGCCTGGAGACCTTCCGCCAGGCGGACCACCTGGTGATCCTGGATCAAGGCAGGATCGTCAAACAAGGTCCACCTTCTGCTTTTCTCGCGTCTTCTCCGCCCCACCGGTCCCCGCAGGCGCCCGATCGGATCGAAGAACAACCCCTCACACCAATCCCCGTAGGTCAGCTATGAACGACAATCTCTCAACTCTCAACCCATTCGAGGCCGCGCCCTTGTTCGAACCTGGCAAATACCGTGCCGCGCTGATGAGCCTGGCCCTGATTGGCGCGGTATTGTGGCCCATCCATGAAAACTGGCGCAAGAATCCCCGCGACAATTTTCCGCTCTCCTATTATCCCATGTTCAGCGCGCGCCGGCAGGCAACGGAAACCTTCTACTATGTACTGGGCCGCGATGCGCAGGGCGCGCGATACCAAATCCCGCATACATTGATCCTCTCGGGCGGGGGGAACCAGGTGCGACGGTCGCTTCGGAAAATCATGGACGAGGGCCGCGCTCCCGAGCTGGCTCAATCGGTCGCCAAGCGATTGGCCCGCAAGGAAGATGCGCCCTGGTCGCAAATCGTCACCGTCGATGTGTGCCGGGGCAAATATGTGGTGAACGATTTCTTTCATGGGCGAAAGGAACCGGTCGCGGAAACAATCAAAGGCTCCAGTCCGGTGGAAAGGAGGACCCGATGAAACCTCTCAATCAGAAGCTGCACGATTTCTGGTTCGAGTCGACGCCGGCCTCAAGGCTCGGGATGCTGCGCATCCTGCTTGGCGTCTTCTCGATTTGGTACTTGGTGCCCGAGCTGGATGATTTTGTGAAGGTCGCAAAGAGTGATCCGCGATTGTTCGCTCCGGTCGGAGTCGTGTTTGGCCATCCAATTGGGATTGTATTGTTTGATTGGCTGCTTCTCGCGACGCTGGGCGCCGCGCTTTTCTTCACACTCGGCCTGTGGCACCGCATCAGCGGTCCACTCTTCGCCGGGCTGGCCCTCTGGCTGTTCTGCTATCGGAATTCCTGGTCCATGATCTACCACTCGGACAACCTCGTGGTGCTTCATGCCATTGTCCTTGGATTTACCCGCTCCGCCGACGCCTTGTCGCTCGACGCGCTTTTTCGAGGCCGGCGTCAGGGCGGCACTGGGTCAGTGGAACAAGCCACTTGGCGATATGGTTGGCCGGTGAAATTGATTTGCGCGGTCACCGTCTGCTCGTACTTCGTCACCGCCATGGCTAAGCTCTCCGGCCCGCTCGGGCTGGCATGGGCGTCGGGCCACTCCCTGCGCAGTCAGATGGCCGTGGACTGCATTCGCAAGGAACTGCTCGGCTCCGACCCGAATGCCCTGTCCTATGCTCTGTATGATTGGTTGCCGCTATTCACGGTCCTTGCGATTGGGTCGCTGGCCTTGGAGTTCTTCGCGCCACTGGCGTTGTTCAATCGGCGCATCGGGCGAATTTGGGCGGTCAACATGTTCTTGGTCCACTGGGGCATTCTCGCGGTGATGCACATTACGTTTCATTACCAGCTTACAGGGGTGATGTTCGCGTCGTTCTTCCCGGTTGAGCGCCTCCTGGAATTGCCACGCAAGCTATGGCGGCGACGCGCCACGGAGGACGTTCGAGAAGTCTTGCCAGAAGCTTCGCCGGGCCTGTTGGCCAAGCCAAGTGTTCCGCGCGCCACGCTCTATTACGACGGCGAGTGTGGTTTGTGCGACCGGTTCGTCCAATTCGTGCTGCGGCATGACCGCCGTGAGTATTTCCAATTCGCCACGCTGCAATCGGACGCCGGGCGCGCGCAATTGGCCCGACTCGGCCTGTCGGAGACGGAATTGAAAACAGTCGTGCTTGCCGAGGCGGACAAGTCCTACGAGCGCTCGTCGGCCACCTTGCGGGTGTGCCGCCGGCTCAGCGGACTGTGGCCGCTGCTCTACGGGTTCATCGTCATTCCCAAACGCTGGCGCGATGCCGCCTACGCTGCCGTCGCCCGCAATCGGAAGCGTTGGTTCAAGGCCACACCTGCCTGTGCGGTGATGCCGCCACACTGGCGCCGGCGGTTCATCAGTTGAGCCGTGCGCCGGCGCTCCGCGCCATGATCCTGGAATCCATACGCTCGCCGGTTGCGCCTCGCGGGACCATCGTGGGTGTCTCCAAGGAGCAGCGACCCATCATTTGCCTGCGGCCCGTTCCGCCCGACGCGCCCCTGAAAGTGCTGATCCTCGCGGGACAGCACGGCGACGAACGGCCCGCCCGGCGCACGCTCCGCTCGCTGCTCGACCTGGCTCCGGAGGAAATCGCCTCCCGGCTTCCCGGCAGCCAACTGGCCGTTATTCCGGAGGCCAATCCGGACGGCTGCGCGTTCGGGTGTCGCTGCAATGCCGAAGGGATTGATTTGAACCGCGACCATCAACTCCTGTTGAGCCGCGAAACGGCGGCCATTCATCTGTTCGTGCGCGAATGGCGGCCACACGTGATTCTCGACCTGCACAGCTATCGGTCCCGCCGCCGCCACCTGCTGGAGCGTAATGTTGTCCTGGATCACGACGTTTTCATCGACGTGCCAAGCCACCCGGCGATTCTGGCCCGGCCAGGCAACGCCGACGTGGCTGAAATCCTTCGAGGATTGCTGGCCGCCCTCGCGGCCCGCGACATTCACGCAGAGCGTTACGCCATTGTCCGGCCAACCGGTCGTGTGCGCCACAGCACGGTGGATGTCGTCGATGCGCGCAACGGCCTGGCGCTGCGTTACGGCGCCTTTACCCTCTTAATCGAAAACCGCCACCCTCGGGGCGACGAAACCTCCTTCGATCGGCTCCGATTGCGGAGCGCACAGGAGCGGGCTCTCTGGACTGCATTGGAATGGCTCGATCAGAACGCCGGTTTGTTCTCGACGTCCAGGCCGCAGACGCCCGCGTCGCCAGTGCCGGTGCATTTCAGTTACTCGGACGCCGGTCAGGCTTTCCGCCTGGCGGCCCGCGACGCGCATGAGGGGCAGCCGGTCTGCGTCACGTTCTCGCGCTACTCCGCTTCCCTGGTGGTTCGGCGCACGGTGCCATTGCCGGCCAGCTATGCGGTGCCCCAGGCGCACGAGGCGCTCCGGGGCGTGCTGCGGCGCCACGGTTTTGTTTCCACCCGGTGCCGCGGGGACGAACTCTGGCCGGTGGAGCGCCTCCGGATTGAGCGGGCGAAGCCTTCGCGCAGGTCGGGCCGGCCAGCGCGCAAGATTCGGCTGGCCCCGCACCGGATGAACATGGAATTAGAGCCCTATGAGGTTTTCCCGACGCGCCAATCGGGGGGCGAAGCCCTGGCCGTATTTCTCGAACCCGAATCCAAACACGGCTTGCATCGGTTCGCCGCCATGGGGCTCCCTCTGGTCGCTCCGTCCTGGTATCCGGTGCTCCGGGTATACGATGAGAATGGGTTCGCCTCGCGGCACTCCAGCCCAATTGCCACGTTTGATTCCCACGATGATCCAATCGAAAACCGATAGATCCTCCCTGGTGCTCCGCTTGGAGAGTTTGTGCCTCTGCGTCCTCGTGCTGCTGACCACTGGGTGCGGCTCCGCCGGTCCCCGCTCCGAAATGCCCGGCCCAGGCGACGACGTCTTTACCTCTTCGGGCGTCCTCGAACTCGCGCTGGACCTCTCTGCGTCCGAGTTGGAGGCGCTGAAGAATAACAAGGACAGCCAGTCTATTTCCAGTCCGCCCGACGGCGCGCGCGGAGCGACCCTAATCCTCGTGTAATTCCTTTCAACCACGAATGGACACGAATTCACACTAATAGAAGCGGGAGAGAGGTCAGAGCGCGGCTCTGCAATCGTCATAGACACAATGGCCGTAATGCGCCTGGCGGCTCGTGTCAGCGTTGATTCGTGTTCATTCGTGTTCATTCGTGGTTAACGCCTGCTGTCCGAAATTACGTGTGGATTTGGGAGCGACGCGCCCTACCACGCCACCTATGAGCTGAGTCCTGGTCGGATTGCCGTCGGGTGACAAGACTCGCACTCTCGACGGCGAGCCGCGCTGAGTCGTCCAACAAAGTTTCCTGTCCATTTCTAAAATCTGCGCCTGCGACATTCTCGTTCTGAAATCGCGCGCATTTCGGCCTTCTTCTTCACATAGGGCCGATCCCGTAGCGCATTACCTGACAGATAACGGGGCGTTCGCCCCATTGCGAAGTCCTTCTAGCGTTGTGATAGTGAGCACCAGTTAGACCAGAGATCAGTGCAACGTCGCGAGCGTCGCGTAGCTCCGAACGAGAACCAGTCTAGAAGATTGCCGCGGGCTGTTTTCGGTGAAGCAACAACGGGCCGACGCGAAAGCGGATTTAGAGAACGCAATGCTTCGGAAGAATATGAAAATCACTACGGACTTTTTGCAGCCGAATAAGCGATGGGGAATTCCCTGCGAGTTGGAGTTCCGCGGAAGCGGTCCGTTACTGAGGCGTGGAGCGAGCTGGCAATGGCAATTGACGATGCTCGTCGCGCTGGGACTTTGGATGGCAGCGTTGGCCGCCGCCATCGGCGACGGGACCGCGTGGCTCCGGCACCGCGTTGAAATCCTCTTTCTGTTCGGGGGCATCGCGGTCTGGCGCTGGGGTTGGTTCGTGGTGCAATCGGTTCGCGCCCTGCTTTACCGCTACTGGGCTTTTCCCCGGCTGCGACGCCAGGCCGAGCGGGCAGCGAGCGTCGCCGAACACGGTCCCGTGCCTGAAGTGTCGATTCTCGCGGTCACTTACCACGAACGGCCGTGGATCACGGAGGCCGTTTTCAAATCCGTCTATCGCGAATTGAGCACGCTGAGCGGACTGGCCCGGGCGCCGCGATTGGTGGTCGCCACGGGTTGTGACGAGGACGATCAAGCCATTCAACGCGTTCATGCTGAATGCAGCCAATCCTTTGGCGCCGCGGCCGGCGCCGCCTGGCCGCCGGAGTTGGTTTTGCTGCGCGACGACACCGGCAAGCGGCCAGCCCTCGCGGGTGCGCTCCGGGAAATCGCGGCCGGCCAGCCGCATCCCGATGGCGTCGTGCTGTTCCTGGACGGCGACACGGTGCTGCAACCGGGCTTGATGCGAAAGGTCCTGCCGCTGTTCCGCCTCAAGCCGGACGTGTCGGCCGTCACCACGGACGAGGACGGGTGGGTGCAAGGCCCGCGTTGGTTTGCCGAATGGATTTCGCTGCGCCTTGGCCTGCGCCACCGCACGATGTGTTCGGTGGCGCTTTCCGGAACACTCCTGTGCCTGACCGGCCGGCTGTCCGTGTTCCGCGCGTCGGTGGCGGTGGACCCAAGCTTCCTCGAACAGATCGAACGCGATTCGATTGAGCATTGGCTCTGGGGTTCCTTCGACATGTTGAGCGGCGACGACAAGAGCACGTCGTATTGGCTGGCGGCGCGTGGACGACGGATGCTCTACGTGCCCGACGCCCGCGCCACAACGATCGAAGTCGTTTCCAAGCCGGCCGCGAAGCGCGCCCTGGCGAACATCCGCCGTTGGTCTGGCAACAGCCTGCGGCACGGCTGGCGCGCTTTCAAACTTGGACCGCAAAAGCTGGGTTGGTTTTGTTGGTACAGCCTTCTGGATCAACGCCTGGCGATCTGGACGGTTCTGGTCGGCCCGTTGTTCGCCTTGCTGGCCGTGTGCGCTGGCCGCCTGGAGTTCGCGGCGGCCTATCTCCTTTGGGTGATGGTCTCGCGCCTTTGCCACAGCGCCATCGCCTGGCGGCATGGCCGCCGCCTCTCCGCGTTTTACGTGCCCCTCCAAATTGCCTCCGACTGGGTCATCTCCGTCACCAAGGCCTGGACTTTGTTTCATCCGGCCAAACAGGCATGGCTCAATCGCGGCGCCCGCAGGCTCGACGCGCAAAAGACCGGCGCGTCGCCTCGCCTGCGGGCCGCCGCGGCGCATTATCTTTATGCCTTCGCCTGTAGTGCCATGGTCCTCGGGATCGGCATCTACACTCACTTTGTGCCGGTAGTCAGCGAAGCGCCGCTGTTCCTCGGCACCAGGCCTGAAGTCGATGCGGTCCCAACGGCGCCCCTGGCCGAGAGTGGCTCCGCGCCGGTCGTGATGTTCGGAATGGAAACGCTCGCGGGTGACGGCACGCCCCCACCGACCCAAATATCGTCGCCGGCATGGGCCATCTCTCGCGACGCGGTGGCGGCCGCCGCGCCGCCGCTTCGACCAGCGCAGTAATCCAACTTTTTTCTGCCCGTGAACAACCCGCCCATCAACCACGCCATGAATTTTCGAGCGGCCTCGTTGCCTGGCGTGGCGGCGACCACTTCGGAACGCACCGCCAGTGCAATGCCGGATTCCGCGGCGACGCCACCAAAGCGAAAGAAACGGTCTTTGGCGCGTGTGATCGTCCTGACGCTCGTATTCTGCGCCACCATCGTCGGCCTGTGGATCGGCGTGTGCTGGATTTCTTATCGCCTGGGAAACACGGTCACCCGCAACGCGAAGGTAAAAGGTCGCGTGCACAAGATTGGCGCGCGCCTGGACGGCCAGGTCAAGACCGTCGTGGTTATTCCGGGCCAGCAGGTGCGCAAAGGGGATCTCTTGCTCCAGCTCGAGGACGATTTTTATCAAGCCAACGTGCGTCAGGCTGAGGCAGAGCTCCAATCGTCCATCCGCCAGTATGAGGCCGAAAAGCTGGCCATCGAGCACGACCGGCTCCGGCTGGCGGTGGAGGTCCAGCGCAGCACGTGCATGCGCAGCGCGTCGGCCGCGGAGGTCGAAGCGGCCGCCAGCGAAACCAATAAGTGGGACCGTGAATCCGAACGCATCAAAAGCTTGATCGCCGCCGGCGTCGCCTCTGCCAGCGAATTCGACCTGGTCACAGCGCAGCGTGACGGTGCGCGCGCCAAATTGAAGGCCGCCCAGGGGAGGGAAGAGGTGGCGGAGTCGGATTGTCGCGCGGCCCGGCTGGCCGAAGACCGGTTGGGCGTGCGGGAAGCGGCCTTGGAAGTGTTGAAAGCCGGTGTGGAGCGGGACCGCCAAGGGCTTGCGGCTGCGCGCGCACATTTGGACGCCACGGTGATTCGGGCTCCAGATGACGGCTGGGTGATTGATCGGATCATTGAACCGGGCGGTTCAGCAAAGGTCGGCGAGCCGCTGATTTCGCTCTGGCTTGGGGCGCCTTGGATCGAAGCCTGGGTGGATGAGAAATATCTGGCGCGCATCAAAGTGGGCAGTCGGGCCGATGTGGTGATCACGGCCTTCCGCGACCGCAAACTGCGTGGGCGCGTCGAAGCCATCGGGGTGCTCGCGGACACGGAGCTGCAAGGCTCACCTGTGCCGGGCACGTTGCACTCGCTGTTCGGGGCCAACGCCATGATCCCCGTTCGCATCGGTGTTTCGGCCGATCAAGTGCGGCTTCAACCCGGATTGTCGGCGCTCGTCGGCATTGAGGACCCCGGGGCGACCAACCTGTCGCAGAAGGTCGCCCGACGCGGTGGAGGCTTATTGAGGCAGGCTATGACGCTGTTCAGCAACGGGCCGGCTGAGTCCGAAAGTGAACCTGAAATCCCTTGAACCTGACAACCACAACAGAAAGGAACCAGTAGCATGAAAGTCAGCATCTTCGGTCTGGGTTATGTCGGCTGTGTCACCGCGGCGTGTCTTGCCAAGGACGGCCACGAGGTGGTCGGGGTGGACGTGGTGTCTGCCAAAGTCGACCGCTTGCGTTCCGGACTTCCGACCGTCATCGAAACCGGACTCGACGAACTGATCACCCGGGCGAACAAATCGGGAAAACTCACCGCCACCACTGACGGTCGTTCGGCCGTTCTGGACACGGACGTCTCCATCATTTGTGTCGGCACCCCCAGCAGCCCGGACGGCAGCCTGGATCTTTCGGCCGTCGAGCAGACCGCAAGTCTGATCGGCCGGGCGATGGCTGACAAGCCGGTGCGTCACGTCGTCATCCTGCGCAGCACCGTGCCGACAGGAACGTGCGAGAACATGCTCCTTCCCGCTCTCCACCCGGAGGACCCCAACGCCGCACTGTTCGACTGCGATTTGGTGATCGTGCCCGAGTTTTTGCGCGAGGGCAGCGCGATCGCCGACTACTACGATCCGCCTTTCATCGTTGTCGGCAGCGCCACGGGCGCGGCCGATCACAACGAGCCGGTCGTCAGCGCTCTGTTCGGCCGCCTGGGGGACAAGCTGCAATGGCTGCCCTTTCGCGAGGCCGAAATACTCAAGTCCACTTGCAACGTCTTTCACGCCCTCAAGGTCGCCTTCTCCAACGAAATCGGCGCGCTCTGCTCCGCGATGTCCGTGGATGGACGCTCGTTGATGAACCAGTTGGTCCAGGACCAGAAACTCAACATCTCTCCCGCCTACATGCGGCCCGGCCTGGCCTTCGGCGGATCGTGCCTGCCCAAGGACCTGCGCATGACGCTTCACCTGGCCAGCCGCAAAAACGTGGACCTGCCGTTGCTGCGCAGCATTCTGCCCAGCAACGACGCGCATCTGAAACGTTCGCTGGAGTTGATCCCCGATAACGGCCTGCGCCGCGTCGGGCTCAATGGATTGGCGTTCAAGGCCGGGACGGACGATCTGCGCGAAAGTCCAATCGTCCTCATCGCCGAACATCTCATCGGCAAAGGCTACGATCTGAAAATCCACGACGCGGCCATCGAAACTTCGCGGATCAGTGGCGCCAACCGGGAGTACATCGAAAAACGCATTCCACACCTTTCCGGGCGCATGGTCGCCACGCTCGAAGAGCTGATCGAGCATTCAGACATCCTATTGATCACTCGCGATGGGGATGGCCTGGCGGATCGGGCCGCGAAGCTCGGAAAACGGCCGCACATCATCGATTTGAGCGGCCGGCCCGTGCATCGGAAAAAAGCCGGTGTCGTCGGAACAGTCTTCGCGGGCAATGGCAATGGCAATGCCAACGGCAACGGCAATGGCCGCAGAGCGAGTCGCTCCGGCAAAGTCGCCCGCGCGTCCAGCCGCGCTCCCAAAGCTCAGCTCCTCGTGGCCGCTGGAATCGGTCGCTAATCACCCACGTTCTTTATTGCTGTCTGGCTCTCGGTGCCAACTCGAAAGGTCTGCTATGAATAATACTGTCGGTTATTCTACTTGTACTCCCCGGCCTTCTGTTCTTGAGCAATGGCGTCAGCGGACTCTCCCGAAACGATGCTGGCGGTGGAGCAATCGACTTGCTGTCGGCGCCTTGGGCTTGCTCCTCCTCACGCTCTGTGCGCGCGGCGCCACTTACCGCTATGCCAGTTCCGCCAATCGCATCTACGTGGAATCCGGCGGTCCAGCCACGCTCACGGCAATCAAAGCGGCGTTACCCAACGCGCCGCTGGAACTTGTGGATACCAACAACATGATTTGGCTCCTGCGGGCCAACCTGGTCATCGCGGATGGTTGCACCTTGTTTGTCCACGGCAGCGCCGCCGGTGGAGACGTCAACGAACTGCGGCTGTTGAGCAACAATTCCACGGCCACCAACAGCGTTGTCAGCGTGGACGCGGATTGGGGCATCCTGGATTTCAGCGCCACACGTGTCACTTCCTGGAACGAAGCGGTCGGCGGGCCAGACACCGAGTATCAAACCTATCAACGCGCTTTCCTTCGCGCCCGTTCCCGGAAAGCGGGTCTTGTGATCCAGGAATCGACTCTGAATGTTCTCAACTCGAACATTGGTTATTTGGGATTCAACGATTCGGAAGGCTACGGCTTGACCTGGCAGGTAGTCGGCTCAGAGGCCGGCGTGCGGGTTTTTGGCAACGTAAGTGGCAGTCTCATCCACCACTGCCAGCTAGGGGTCAGCACGTGGTCAGTTGATAACGTGAGCTGGACCGGCAACGAAATCGCCTTCAACAGGCTATACGACTTTGAGTCGACTGATGCCGGCCATCAGGCGGCGCTCACCGGCAATAACGTTCACGACAATGATTACCGGGCCGTCCTGCGCTATGCTGGCACCAGCAATCGCATCTATGTTGAAGGCCGGGGTTCGGCCACCCTTACTGACATCAAGGCCGCATTGCCCAACGCGCCGCTTCAACTCGTCGACGCCAACAACAAGATCTGGCTGTTGATGGCCAACTTGTTCGTCACGGATGACTGCACATTGTGGGTTCACGGCAGCGATGCCGGTGGCGACGCAAACGAGCTCCGACTGCTCAGCAACAATTCTGACGTCCCCAACAGCGTGGTCAGCGTGGAAGCGGACTGGGGCGCCCTTGACTTCAACTCCACGCGCGTTACGTCATGGAACGCCGCTGCCAACGGGCCGGACACCGAGTTTGGCACCTACGGGCGTGCATTCATCCGCGCCCGCTCGCGGCAGGTGGGATCGACAAATCAGGAATCCGCGTTGAACGTGATAAACTCAGATATCGGCTATTTAGGCTTCAACGATTCCGAGGGCTACGGTCTCGTCTGGCAGGCAATCGGCTCCGCGGCTGACTTGGGAGTCTTCGGCAGCGTTAGTGGAAGTCACATTCACCATTGCCAGCTTGGGGTGAGCACGTGGTCGGCCGACTACGTGGGCTGGAGCGGCAACGAAATTGCCTTCAACAGGCTTTACGATTTTGACCCGTCCGACCCTGGCCATCAGGCGGTGCTCGCCAGTAACAATGTTCACGACAACGACTACCGGGCTTCCCTCCGCTATGCCAGCTCGAGCAATCGCATCTATGTTGAGAACCGAGGCTCGGCCACCCTCACGGACATCAAGGCGGCATTGCCCGATGCGCCCCTTCAACTCGTGGACGCCAACAATAAGATCTGGATGTTAATGGCCAACTTGTTCGTCACGGACGGCTGTACCTTGATGCTCCACGGCAGTGACGCCGGTGGGGACGTCAATGAACTCCGATTGCTGAGCAACAATTCCACGGCCACCAATAGTGTGGTCAGCGTGGACGCGGATTGGGGCACCCTTGACCTCAACTCCACTCGTGTAAGGTCATGGGACGCCGCCGCGAACGGTCCCGACACGGAATATCTAGCATTCCGGCGCGCATTCATCCGCGCCCGCTCGCGCCAAGCAACCCCAATCAACCAGGAGTCCACTCTCAACGTGGTTAACTCGGACATTGGCTATCTTGGATTTAGCGATTCCGCCGGCTACGGCCTGAACTGGCAGGTGGTCGGGCCGTCGGCCGGCGTACGGGTGTTTGGCAACGTCAATGCAAGTCACATTCACCATTGCCAGATTGGAGTGAGCACGTGGTCGGCTGACAATGTGAATTGGACCGGAAATGAAATCGCCTTCAACAGGCTCTACGATTTTGATTCGACAGATCCAGGCCATCAGGCGGTGCTCACCAGCAACAACGTTCACGATAATGAGGTGCCGGCGACTTTTCGCTGGTCCAGCTTGAGCCAACGGATCTACGTCACTGGCCCTGGCAGTGGCACATTGACCGACATAAAAGCTGCGTTGCCGAGCGCTCCGCTCACGTTAATCAATCCTGCCAGCAAGATTTGGTACGTCGGTGCCGACGTGATTGTCGAGAATGGAGCGCAGTTGAAGCTTTACGGACCGGCCATCGGAGGGGACGTCTCCGAACTGCGTTTGAAAAGCGATAATACGACCGCTTCCAATGCCGTCGTGGACCTCCGCGCCGATTGGGGGTGGCTGGACATTCGTAACACGAGAATTACTTCCTGGGACAACGCGGCTAATGCCCCTGACACGGAGACCGCCACTTACGGCCGCGCCTACATCCGGGCACGATCGACGCTCGATTCCGATGGCGTGACTCCTCGCGAATCGCGCCTGGATGTCATTGAAAGCGACATCGGCTACCTCGGATCGCCAGACACGGAAGCATACGGACTCGTCTGGAAAGTCGTCGCCCCTTCGCCCACAAATCTGCCTCCGGGCCAGACAATATTCGACTTCGTCAGAGTGTATGGCGACGTTTTCAACAGTCGACTGCACGACAATTACATTGGCGCCTATAGTTTTGGTCTCCTGGGTGGCAATTGTGCTTTCAACGAAGTGGACCACAACCTCGCCTACGGACTCGACCTGCACGACGACTCGGATTACCTCGTAATTGAGGACAACTACATTCACCACAACGGCCTGCATGGCATCCTTGCCTCGGCGCGATGCGATCACGGAGTAGTGCGTAACAACGCGTGC